>Ga0214917_10007497_pt1 | contig 11006 bp, 18 predicted proteins | sample LL_1208_BB_MetaG_FD_177983 | JGI IMG/M metagenome (GOLD analysis project Ga0214917, IMG submission 177983) | Freshwater microbial communities from Lake Lanier, Atlanta, Georgia, United States - LL_1208_BB | ecosystem: Environmental > Aquatic > Freshwater > Lake | place: USA: Georgia | collected...
AAAGTCAACCCTTATAATTAGTATATAGTTTTAGAAAAGCACTTGACAAGTTACGATTTATTACAATGTGTCACGATGTATTACAATTGCTACAACACATTACGATGTATCACAAAGCCCTAACACTTATTGCAACCCTGTCAAGTCCTTATGAGATAATAAATATAAATAAATATATAGTGCTTGACGTATTGCATGTATCACAATGTATCATAACACATTAGCGTAACACCAATGATTACAAGGGTATAGGCCCCTCTCCCCCCCCCTATCCCCCCTACGGAATGTATCTCCCATACTTGACAGGGGTGTTATATTTGACTTAGTGCTCATTCATACCGCAGGGATAATTTTTGAGACTTTTTGCTCCCATTACAATGTATTACAAGGATTACGATTACAAAAAAATCCCTAGGAAAAATTCCCAAACTTTTGATACACTACAATAGCTACAACTAATTACGATTATGAAAACACTATTAGAAAATTGGAAAAGATATCTTAAAGAACAAGAGGATGAAGAGCTGGAAGATTTTGTCATTGGCCCTTCTTCTCCTCGCGATTTAAAGATTAAAGGCTCAAGCATTGGTTATAAGCAAGCTGGAGATCCAAGCTTTATTGAAGACATAAAGACCTTGTTTATTAATACACCAGATAAATGGGTTATTGTTGTTCTTGAAAACATTAATGACATTCAAAATCAAACAAATGAACAATACTTTATGGATTGGTTGAAAGAAAAAAATTATCCAAGGAATGCAAAAATTTTGGTTGTTGGTTCTTCGGCATTAAAGGGGGATGAAACTTCTGCTGATTGGATTGCTCATGATATTATTGGACATACGGTTGGAAGCAAATACATGAGCGATCTTGGGTATTCTCAAGGTTCTGGTAATTGGATGAATGAAAGAAGATTTAGAAAACGTTTGATTCAGAACTTGGTTTCTTATTTGCAAGATAAAAATTATCCTATCTCAAAAGCAGGGGAAGCATTTGATATGTTGTATGATGTTATGGCAGCAATTGTATTAAAAGGATTATCAAGAGAAGAAGCCCTTGATGTAGCGCAATCAGAAGATCAACACAACTTGGTTAATGAGATGTTTGATTATTGCGATAAGTGGATTTCTTCAATACCTTCCGACAATACAAAAGTTACTATTGTTGAACCTTGGTAAAAAATTTCCCTAGAAAAATTTCTTAAACTTTTTGACTACTTATAGCTATGAAACTAATACTAGAAAACTGGAAAAGATACTTAAAGGAAGCAAGACCACAGCCACTTCAACAACGTATATTGCATGACATTGGGGGCTATAGTGGTGATGTAACTCCTGGCAGATACGATGATGAAAAAAGATTAAGAGATAAACGAAAGCCAAGTGTTGGTTATGAGGCTGATGAGCAATTAATTGATAATGTTAAAGTTCTCATGGATAAAGCACCACAAGATTGGATGATTATCACAGCAAAAAATGTTGGATCTGTTGACACATTTGCTAATCCAAAAGATAAACAAGATTTTCAAAATTGGTTTGATGGTTGGATAAAAGAATGGTTGGATAAGAGAAACAAACCAGAGAACTTTTTAGATGATACAATCTTTCTTGTTATTCAATCTCCACATTTAATAGGTGATTCTAAGGGACCACAATGGTTTATTCATGATGTTCTTGGTCATTCCCTTAATTATATTTATGAAAAACAACCTCCTAGTATACGCCCTAAATTAGACCTTAGATTTATTAACTATCTCCAACGCAAAATTAACGGTCCTGCTACTGAAGACTTTGATAGAATCTCCGATGTTTTTGCATCAACCATATTAGGAAATTTATCAAAAGAAAAAATGGAAGAATATGCAAAAGAGTATCATGAAGTTGATGATTTTAACAAAAGATTACGAAACTTGCGAACGGGACCACCTTTTGGTGAAAAACAAAATAATGAAGTTGCTGAAGCTACCAAAAAAACAATTGAAGAGTTGATTAGTTTTAAAGATTGGTGGATAAATAGTTATTTAGAAAGAGGTCCAAAGAAGTTGAACTTTGTTGAACTTTGGAATCCAACAGATCCAAATGATAAGTAAATCAATTTTATAGACCCTCAAGAAAAAATTTAGGACTTTTTAATGTTTTCTTTCTAATTAATGTTGTAATTCTATTATTAAAAGGAAAATTAAAATAATGGCAAAATTAACTGAAGCTTACTTGAGAAAACTTATTAAGCAAGTAATGAAAGAAAATATGGGTTCCGAAGATCCAGATGAGGTAGCTAGTGCTGTTGACCTATTTTATATGGCTGGTGACGCTACAGTCGAAGAGATTGCTGCTGAACGAGGTGTTTCTGCCGCAGCAATGCACAGAATGATTGATGAAGATGAAGGATCTAGAAAGTTTAAACAAGGATTGGATAGCGAAATCCACAATCGTCTTGAAGAGATTGATGAAATGTCTGGTGGTAATGGTGGAAAAATAAGCCTAGCCAAACTTGCAAAGGATCTTGGAACTACAGTAGAACAAGTGATTGATGTTCTTAGTGATCAAGAGTTTGAGTATTGGACAGAGTTACATTTGGACAAAGGAGTTGTTGAAGTACTTCCTGGCGGATACCAAAACCAATAAACAATTTATAAAGGAATTTAATAAAATGGCAAAATTAACTGAATCTTATTTAAAGAATATAATCAAGCAAGTAGTTCAAGAAGCTGGATATGCACCTTATCCTCCTCCAGAAAGATACCACAGACCAGAAACAGCTCATCTTGGTATTAGCAATTTAACAGAAGAATTAGGAGATGCAATTGAGGAAGGAGATTCAGCAAGAGTATTAGATGTGTTTCAAATGATTCTCAATAATGATACATTAACAGATCAAGATTTAATGAAAATGGCAGAAGCAACGTATCGCATTCTTTGGCAAAAGGGAGGTTCTATTGAAACTAGATCCGACTTTGTAATGAGTGCTCCAAATATGGGTCGTATACAAGAATCTCGTAAACGCAAATAATTTTTATAGTTCTCGTTAATTTTAAAGCTCCTTGGAATAATTCAAGGGGTTTTACTATTTATTTTTGATTAGGAGACTTTAATTATGAAAATGACAGAAGCACAATTAAGAAAAGTAATTCGTGAAGAGTTGCTAAAAGAAGTGGGTGAAAAACAATTAAATGAAAAATTTCATCTTGGTGCAATAGCTGGTGGTCTTGCAACAGGTGGAGCTTTAGCAGCAATAAATTGGCTTTTAAATTATGTACAAACAAATCCAATAGGTCACGATATTGCCATGAAGATAAGACAATTATCTGATGCAGTTCAAAGCGCAATGGAAGAGTAATTATTCTACTTGCTTGAAAAAACCCCCTGGAATTTTCTGGGGGTTTTTATTTTCTATGGTATAACTAAATTATGATAAGAAAAGCAACTACCGAAGACTTCTCAATATTAGCAAAGTTATTTGTTAATAATGTTGATGACACATACATAACCGCTTCAGAAGAAGAATGGGGAAGAACAATAAACGGAAAATGGAAACCTAATCTTTATGAGATTGTTCTTCAAGAAATGATCGATAGACAAGATAATATATTGATACTTGTGTTGATACATGAAGAAAAAATTGCTGGTTATTTATTTTCTTCTCTTGAACCAACCCCTCACATTGAAGACATAATGATCGATAAATCTTATAGAGGAAAAGGTTTTGGAAAATTAATTTTGGGCCATGCTCTCGCCACATTAAAAGAGATGGGTTTTAAAAAGTTTAGAGCAGAGATTGGAATCAACAATATAGCTTCTCAAAATATGTTTGAAAAATTTAGTGAAGTGGAGTGTAAGATACACTAATTACTTATGTGATCGTTCCGAAATTTCAAGTAGGCGACATAATAGTAACCCACTTGTGGGAATACGGTATTATTGAAAAGATAGAAGAACACATAATTGTTGGTAAAGATGAAGTTGTTCACATTTATTATGCTAGAATGTTTAAAGATGAGCCAAATAGTTCTATCTTTTTTTATGAAAGTGCTCTAACTAAGATTAATGAATAACTATTTAAGTGTACTATGAAAAAATTATTTGAATCATTAAACAAGTTCTTAAAAGAAAATCTTTCTGAAAATCAGATAGAACAAACAAAAGATTACTTATTCGACTTTACAAGTAACCAAAGAACTGTAGATAAGTTATTTGATGAAATCTCAAGTTTTAGAGATGCTTACATAACAGGAAGACTTGGTGGCGGAACTGTTGGTACTGCCTATCAGTTAAGCAACGGAAATGTAATTAAGCTTTATCATGGAACTTATCTTGGCACTATAAAAGATCAAGACGCAGAATACGAAAAGATTATGTCTCGTACATTTGCTGGTAAATCCTATAAAGGTGATTTGGTTGTCTATGCTCACGGTATAGTTGAAGGAGAACCTAAATCAATTATGAGTATGGGAACTCCAACAATTGGATGGGCTGAGATAAATAAAGTATTTACTTTAAGAGATTACTACAGTTACTTAAAGGTTCCTCCACACATTGTTGACGAAAAAGAACAATCTTTTGATAAATTAATTGAAGACATAACAGAATTTATGTACGCTGGTCTTGTTGATAAAGATGAAGATTTGTATGATGCTATTGATATGTTTAAAAATAGTTTTATTTTTGATAAGTATCGTTATGAACACCTTACACCAAAAGAACTAGAAAACTATGTAACAGGTATTTTTAAATTCTTCCAAATAAATGGATGGAACCCAGACCTAAACGACATTCACTTTGGAAATGTTGGAGTTTTAATGCCATCTGATCCAACAGTTGTCGTATTTGATTATTAAAACTATTTATAACATGGTTAAAATTAAAGTAAAAAATTTATTAAATGAAGAGTTAAGTTCCTCTGATAAATCTGAAATAAAGGATTTGTTTAAGAAAGAGCTTGATAAGTTTATTGACAGCAAAGAACTAAAAAAAATAATTGAAGATGAAATACAAAATGCTGTTTCTAAAGATAAAAAACAAGAGAAGAAATTGCAGATCTTTATAAGAAAATAACAAAAGAACTTTACAAAGATTTATCAATTAATAACGCATACATTATTGACAGATTGAAAGTTTAATATTATGCTCTTATGAAACGGAGCAACTATGTCAGTACAAGTTGATTATTTTTCAACATCAAAGTTTATTGTAAAAGCCGATAAAGTAGATCGTCTTAAAGAACTTGTTGAACTTCTTAAAGAAGAAAGCAATGTTGGCTGTGGTTATTATTCAGATGAGCATTACATTAATCTTTATTCACATGGAAACAATGCTTTCTCAATTCATACTGGTGGTTATTGCGATGGTGGACCAGAGCTAAGAGATTCTATTGTTTATGGTCGTAATGAAGAGTATTCAGACGAAGAAGAACAAGATTCCTATAATGGTTCTCATTCTATCTTTGACCTTGTGCAAGAAATGCTAGAGGATGATGGATGGTTCTTTGTAGATTCAACTGGATTTGAAAAAGGAAGAATCTACAACAATACTGTTTTTTATCATGCAAATGGTAAAACAGATGGAATTGATACATGGGGACTAAAGAAAAAGATACTTGATAAATTTGGTCTTAAAGAAGAATAACTAAAACCCCCTTAATTGGGGGTTTTCTTCTATCTAAAACTATTTATGTGTATGGATTGTCATTATAAAAGCGGTGACGTTATCGAAATTCATGTAGGCGATGAATTAAATCCGCTAAGAGATCCAAACTGTATTATTGAACAAGGTGTAACAATTAGGTTTTTTATAACTGAACCTGTTGCGCCTGTTGAAGATGTTGAAGACAATAGTGAAGAAGATAAAAATAGAACATTAGTAGACAACAACGAGGTGTTAAAACAAACTAATAATCCAAAGGAGGTGACCAAAAAAATGGAACCAGTTAAACAAGAACAAGAAGTTAAAGCAGCCCCACAGGAAGCTCCACAAGCAATTGAAGCTCCTGTACCAGTTCAAGCACCAGTTACTACTGTTGCAACAACCACAGAAGCTCCTGCTGCCCCTTTTGACATTAACCAATTAGTGACTTCAACAGGTGGTGGTGGAACAATAGCAGTAATATTAGCACTTATTGCAGTTGTAGGTGGAACTGCTGGATGGAAATTCTGGCAAAAATTATCTGAGCAAAAGCATGAGCAAAAAATGAAAGAACTTGAAATACAAGCTCAATCTCAAGGATTAAATGGAACACAGCCACCACCATGCCAAGCTGCCAATGCTGCTATAGAAGCAAGATTAGCTGGTTTAGAAGGTAAGATTGCAACTGTAGAAAAGAAAACATCTTCTTTTTCTGCTGGTTTTGATGCAGATGAGATAGAAGACAGACTTCTTAAAATTGAGAAGAAATTAAAATCAACGGCAGGTAGACCTCCAAAGGAACAATAATGTATGAGCGTAACAGCAGAACAAAGACACACTATTGATTGTGTCGTAGCAATTTTTGAAACAGGCAGAGTACCAAGTTCCTCTTCGTATTCAACTTGCTCTATTTTAAATGATGGAGCAGGTATTTCGTATGGAAAACATCAATGTACAGACAAAGCAGGTTCATTAGACCTTGTTTGCAAAAAATATATTGAACTTGGTGGACAACACGTACAAGAATTGCAAAAATATATGAATTATCTTGCTACAAATGAATCAGCAAAGTTTAATTCAAACAAAGCAGCTTATCCAACATGGTTAAATGAGCTTATTGCTTTATTAAAAACCGCTGGTGCAGATCCTATAATGCAAAAAGCACAAGATGAAGTATTTGATAAAAACTATTGGCTTCCAGCAGAAAACCAATGCAAAGAAATTGGACTTAAAACTGCATTAGGTCATTTAGTAGTTTACGACACATGTATTCATTCTGGGCCTGGAAGAGTTGGAATTCTTAGAAAAGGATTTCCAGAAAAATCTCCTGCAAATGGTGGCGATGAAAAAGCTTGGGTTCTTGCTCTATTAAAAGCAAGAAGAGCTTGGCTTGCTGCTAGTTCAAATGAGCTTGTTCAAAGAACGGTATACAGAATTGATGCAATGCTTGAGATTGCAAATGCAAATAATTGGGATCTTAATCTCCCACTAACTGTTAGAAAAGTTAAAATAGGTTAATTTAAATAACATTAAACCCCTTATGAAGTTTATTCCTCATAAGGGGTTTAGTTTTGTCTTTTATTTGGCTCTATATTTATCCCACATACTTCTATAAAGTTGTGCTTGTTCTGTATCTTGTTTGGCATAATATTCTCTATCTTTTGCAGCTTTAGCAGCTTTTTCTTCTGGAGAAGGTTCTGGTTTAGGTTCTGGTACAGAAATTTGAAATGCAGCTTCTTCTTTCTTAAGGAATTCAAATACTGATCTTAAAACTTTATATAGCATTACAACGTCGGCTATTGCTTCATGGTGTCTTGTTGAAGAAACACCAAAAGCATTAGATAAAGTTTCGAGTTTTACATTTTTAATATCTTTAATAATTTGAGATTTAATAGGATCAGTTGATTGTTCTCCTTCTGAGATTTGTTTGTATTGTTCTATAACTGGCAATAAAAATGCTTTAAAATAATCAACTGTATCTAACACACCCTCATCTGGTGATTCTAGACCAGCCATTTTAAAAGCAGAGTTGGCAAACTTTACATCAAATGGAGAATTTTGAGCTAATATTTTTCTTTCTGGGTATCGATTAATAAATTCTACAAAGTTTTTTAATGCATCTTCTAAAGGAATTAAGTTTGTTGCATTTGGATCATAGTTAGTCATACCAAAAATTTCTTTTGTAGTTTTAAATTCTGGTCTTGCTTCTTCGTATGCAGGTACTTCTTCTACTTCGCCAGTTCTTCTTTTTATTGTTTTTTTTGGAACTTCTTCTGGTGGTAGACTTCTTATCCAATTTACTAATTCTTCTTCATCTTCAACAACTCTTCTCATTTCTGGAGTCAATTGAATTCTGTCTTCAAGAACTCCTATAACTATACTACCAGGACTATCAACATCTGAATTCATAACTTCTTCAAATGGTGCTGAAAATAAATTTTGAATAGCAACTGCCGCTATTTGCGTTATTTGATTATTTCTTTTTATTGGAAATTTTTTAAATGTTTGAAGACCAGTTGTTTCTGTATCAAAAAAAATTAAAGTAGTATTAGCCAATTGGTCTTCAAAGAAATTTAATGCTTGTTTAAAATTTCTTGCTGCCATTGGTTCTTTACGTTCATTAATTTTTTTATATCCTCTCCAAGATTCCATGATAAGCTTAAAATTTTTCATTACTTTAAAATCCTTTTTACACTAATTAGTACATGAATTATAATAAATGGTATAAATTTTTAACAGAACAAGAAAATAAGGAAGTCCCTCCTATGGGAAGTCCAGAAACTGCTCTTGCTAAGACTGATACAGCAGATAATGTACCAGAAAAAGAAGAATTTGTAGAACCAGTTGTAACTGATGATTTATCAGTTTACGAAATACAAATTAAAGTACAAGTTCCTAAAAAAGAAGCTGTTTTGTTGACACAAATTAAAGATAGAATAAGAGCTATTCTTTCAGTAACAACCGTAGGTACTGAAGATCTAGAAGACGTATCAAAAATTTATGACTTACGTTATTTAAACTTAAAGTTTGCTTTATCAAAAGGTGAAAATATTGATCATTACATACATCACGTATTAACACGAAAATTAAGATTAATTAGAAACTTGAGAGTTCTACATTACGGTAAAGTAAGAAAAGTCAGATAATCTTGACTAGTTAATATAAAGGACTTATATTTCTATAGGTGTATTTATATGACAACTAAAAAAGATTTTGAAGAATTAAGACAAACAATGAAAATGACCGCTTACGAAATAGCGGTTATGGCTTCAATAAAGTCCTTATTTGAAACACAAAAGAAAATAAAATTTCTTTATTCTTATGAAGTAGTAAAAGGCGAAGGATACGGACATTACTATTGCCCAGACACCAAACTCTATGTTAAGATAAGAAAAGGAAGAATAGTCAATAGGCTTTCAGAAGACACAGATGAAAAAGGTAGATTCCTTGTGTATGCTGAAAACCAAAGAGTACTAGTTCCTGCTTCTGAAATAATAGAGATAGGGTATAACTAATGGAAGAACATCGGTGGTTTACAGGTGACCATAAAGAAACCTGTTTAGAACATATTTTAATTGATGTAAAACAACACACAAAAGATAATGGTAAAATTTATGTAGGTTCTGATTCATTTGTTCATAAGAAAAATTGCGTATTTTGTTGCGTCATTGTTCTTCACGGAGCAGATAATCAAACTGGTGGAAGGTACTACTACAGAAAGTTTAATAATAAACGTGTAGATTATCCAACAATGGTTCAAAGACTAACTGAGGAAGTATCTAAATCTATTGAGATAGGTATGGCAATAGGAGAACAAGTACCTAACGTTAAACTTGAATTACATTTAGATATTAATTCCGATAGAAGGCAAACAAGTTCTAAGATGCTTGATTCTATGACGGGATGGGTAAAAGCAATAGGATTTGATTATAAAGTTAAACCTTATGCTTGGGCTTCATCGACAATAGCTGACATACACACCAAATAACTAAAAACCTCTCCTATTTATTAAAGGAGAGGTTTTTTGTTTTCTAAAGATACAGCTTTTGGAGAATCAATGGCTAAAAAATTTGCCATAGGGGATGTTGTTTCTTGGTCGGTATTTAAATTTGATGGAGATTCTATTTCAAAAGAAAAGTCTAAAAAATTAGGTATTATTACACAAATCTTAACTGTTTTAAGGTCAGAAAGACCAGTTGTTATTGCAAGAGTTTTAGATATGAGTCTTGGAAATGAAAAAGATATTTTAATTATTTCTCTAACTCTTGTTTCAAAAGCAAATAAAGAAATACAAAATTAACAACTAATTAGTAGTATGAAAAAATTAATAAAAGAATACAGAAATGAAATAAACAATCTTCTTATTCCAACAATGCAGAAACAATTAAAATTTGATAGGCTTCCATCTATTGTTTTTGCTGAAGACGAAGAAAATGCAAAAGATATGTTTGGAAGAACTGCACACTATAATCCAAACACATCAGAAATAACCGTATTTATCTCTGGTAGACACCCTAAAGATATTATGCGCTCCGTGGCTCATGAGGTTGTTCATCACGCTCAGAATTGTCGTGGTGAGTTTGAAAATGCATTTAATTTAGGAGAAGAAGGTTACGCTCAATCTAATAATCATCTAAGAAATATGGAGAAACAGGCATATTTGTTAGGAAACATGCTATTTAGAGATTGGGAAGATAATTTAAAAAAACAAAGGAATACTAATACCATGATTAATGAAAATGCTTTAAGAGCAAAAATTAGATCACTCATAGCAGAAGAAGTGGGTGCTTTTGAACAAGAAAATGAGCCAATTACTGTTGGAAGTCATGATGGTAAAACTTGTGAAGAAATGGGTCATTCAAGAGAGTCACACGAAAATTTCTTAACAACTCAAAAAGGTGTTCATAATCTTCAAGGATATTCAAGAAAAAGTTCTGCTGCCTCTATGAACGAAGCAATTAAAAAAGCAGAAAGAGATTCTATGCCACTTAATGAATGGCGTAATAAAGAATTAAATTCTCTTCTTATGTCAAAATTTGGTATTGTTGCTCCTCACGCAATTCTTGGGGAAAAGAAAAGCGGCTCTAAACCAGACTATATTGATATAGATGGTGATGGAGATAAAACAGAGCCAATGAAACAAGCAGCCAAACAAGCTAAAGGTGGCAAAAAAGAAACAGAAGATAAACCTAAAAAATCAAAAGGTAAAGTGCCACCACAATTACAAAAATATGTAAAAGGTAAGAAACAATGAAAGCAAGTAAGTTTTTAAAATTAAAAGCAAGATTACAGGAAGCTTCAAACATTGTAGTTGAAGCAGCAAAAGAAGTATCTGTTGTTGTTGAGAAAGCTGTTGAAGAAGTAGTAAAAGAATCTCAACCAATAATA
>Ga0214917_10007498_pt1 | contig 11006 bp, 8 predicted proteins | sample LL_1208_BB_MetaG_FD_177983 | JGI IMG/M metagenome (GOLD analysis project Ga0214917, IMG submission 177983) | Freshwater microbial communities from Lake Lanier, Atlanta, Georgia, United States - LL_1208_BB | ecosystem: Environmental > Aquatic > Freshwater > Lake | place: USA: Georgia | collected...
GATGACTTCATTACACACTTTGTTGTTCCAAAAAAACTGTTTCCGATTAAAAAAAACAAAAAAATAAGATGTTTGTCTACGTACGCGCTTGCAAATGTTTTATCGCAGATCGACCTAATGCTTGAACAATAGGCATCGGCACGCCATTGCCGATGCCGTGCATAATGACCTGCTCCCACGCGCACAATGTGACCGCTGCCGGCCGCGCGTCAAGGAGCATCTGCGCCAAACGGCTTTCCTGCCACAAAACAGTGCCGGCCATAACACACATGGCCTCACGCAGCGTTATACGCCGCCGATAGTATCGAGAGCACGTGCGGCTATCTTGGGCAAAGTGTTGCTCGCGCGCCAGAACGCACGCAACCGCCTCGCGCCACTCCGCATGGCCTTCGGCAATCTGAGCCACGCGGGCGCTGGAAACGGCCGCGCGGCCGGCCGCATGCACGCGTGGCATCAAATCACATATGTTTCCGGGCGCCTTGAACTCGCTGGCCAGGAGCACCGGAGCAATGCCGCGAATCGACTCCAGTTCAGCGCGAAGCCGCCGCGCCACGTCCGCCGGCATGGCGCGCAGCACGCGCTCGAATCCAGGCGCATCCGGCGGCGTCGCTGCCGTGTCTGAGCGCGCCGGCACGAGATCCACGCGGATGCCGGCGTCCGTCTCGACGAAGCGGCGGCCCGGCACGGCGTGGTACCACTCGCTCTGCGGGCGGATTGTTGCTGGCGGCGGAAAGCGGCCGCCGATAACACGATTTCGGTTTTGGGACGGAACTGCCTCGAACTGCGCCTGGTTATAGATGGTGCCCCACTCCTGCGGGCGGTACTTGTTGTGCACGTTCTCTACCCACAAGATCGGGCCCGTGAAACGCTGTATCAGGCTTCCAGGCGTCTGGCCCAGCGACCACGGGATCAGATCCTGCGCCAGGTGCGGGCGGGCAGCGCGGCGCGCCGGGTTGGCAGCCGAGTGCACCTGGCACGGCGGGCTGCACCACACGGCCACAAACTGATTGAGCAGCTCGTCGGAAACGTCGAGATCGGTGACATCGGCACACACGCACTCGGACGCAAACCCAAAATGCCGGCTGACCAGCACGTCGGACAGGCGGCACTTTTCCGCGTCCAGTTCCACGCCGAGGCACTCGAAGCCTTCTAGCTGCAGCGCCAGTCGGCTCCATCCCATGCCGTCAAAAAGCACCAAGCACGGTGCCCGCCCCAGAGCCCGCGCCCGGCCAAGCACTCGCTCGACGGCGTGGGCGAACATTTAATCAGCAGCCCGTGTGAAAATAAAACCAGCCACATGGGAAAAAAAACCGAGGCTATTCTGCAGCATGTGGCCGATGCATTGGCCAACGCCAGCCGGGCCGAGATCACGTCGGCCGTGGCTTCTTTCCTCCTGGAAATCAATGCCAAGGGAACTGTCTCGATCGACGGCCTTAGTGTAGAGACCACTGTCGGTGGACCCGGCCCGGAGACCCTGGCGACGCGCCTGGGTCGAGTGCTGGATGTGCCAAACCCAAATCTAAAGTTTAGCTTGATACAAACCATTTCTTCGAGTGTGACACCGAGTTCACCATGCATCGCGCTGGCCATAAATTCCGTGTGCATACGTCTTGCCAACATCACCAGCAATGTCAGTATCTCCAATCTCAAAGTAACCCAGACGGCGAGAACTCAAATTCTCAAGTGTGTCCAGAACGTCGCAGTGGGCACTAACGGCACACTGCGCGAATATCTGGAGGCCAATGAGGATCAGATCGATGATGTTACGCCGCTCGCACCCAGCTCTACAGTGTGCTCCAACTCGGAACAAGCACGCGTGTTTTTGTTTGTGTCTGTCGCCGGGAGCATCTGTACACTGCTTGTGCTGATTGCTGTTCTCATGTTTTGGTTCATGTGAAAGAAATTTTGTTGATTGACTGCAAAAAATATCACAGAGTAAAAAAGTTGGTGGTAGTATTTTTTTTCACACCGAAACCACCCCGACGTTTTTCGCGGTAACCGATGCAAATTTTCATTCCTTGTCCGGAAAATGGTTTTTGCTTAGATTTTGTCCGGAAAATGTTCTGTCCGGAAAATGTTCTGTCCGGAAAAGGATGGTTTGGTTCTGTTTTGTTTCGTTCCGTTTTGTTTCGTTCTGTTTTGTTTTGGTTCGTTCTGTTCTGTATTTATATATCAGTACAAAAAACTGTTCTGTCATAAAATATTTTTATTTTTAGTTCAATTTCGACCATGGTTCCTTTGCCGGCTGTAGCTTAATGAAAGCCCCGGACTCTGAATCCGGAAGATGTGAGTTCGAGTCTCGCCACTGGCTTTGTATTTTTTTTCAACTTTTCTCTATTTTTATTTTTAGTTCAATTTCCAGGGTCCCTTTGTTGGCTGTAGCTTACTTCAAGCCCCGGACTCTGAATCCGTGTGAGTTCGAGTCTCGCCACTGGCTTTGTATTTTTTTTCAACTTTTCTCTGAACTTTTTTTTACGCTTGCTCGGGTGGGTTTCGAAGAATGACTGTGGACACCTTGTGGTGCAACGGAATGTTGCTTTCATGACCGCAACGACATGTTAGTTTGATCTCTTTGCAGTCCGGCGATACGCGAAGTTTTGTGTGTGGACTCACACACTTTTCGCAGAGCACAAATTGTTGAATGTAGCGGTCAAGCACGTCTTGCAGCATATCTCCGTCATGTTTTCCCTGAATGAAGTACTGCTTTGGCCGCGCATTCACGCGTGTCTGCACACCAAGCTCAATGCCTAGAAATTTAAGCAAGTAAATCGGATTCCGGTCTAGCGCTTTTGCAACATCCGCCAAGTTTCTGAGAAGAGTTTCATCTGTGGACCATTCTCGTACGCACAGAGGGGGCATTTTGTACTCGTAAGACACATTTTGAACTCGGCGGTCAATGTTCAACGACATTTACACAAAAATAAAATGATCAATTATTTGTGAGTGTCCCATCGCGCTCTGTCACAAACATCACCCACAACTCGTCCGACATGTGACGATGTGCAGCCATGATCAGTACCAGTACCTGGAGCAGCCGATGGTGACGCAGCATGTATGTTTTGATGGCCACAATGCCCTGACGAAATATGTCTCGCGGCGGAAAAGACATGGCCATGTTCGAATCGCTCCAAAAACATAAAAAATCCGGCAGCATTACACACGAAAGCGGCAGACGCACCAGTGCAGGGCAGTTGACGACGTTCAATATCCTAAGCACCGCAAGTTCGCCAATCGACTCGGGAAGTCGTGTGATTCCGACGCAATCCGAGAGCGAAAGATGGACCAGCATACGCAACGTGCCGAGCGAATCTGGCAGACTCACCAATTTCCTACAATGATCAAGAACAAGTAAAGTCAGGGCCGCCAGCTGTCCCAGTGACTCGGGCAATGTTGTCAACGCACTGTTATCCGTCAAATCCAACATTGTGAGCGCCTCGAGTTGGAAAAATGGCTCGGGTAGCCACGCAATGTGACGTTCTCTGGCCCAAAGTGATGTGAGAGCTGCCAGTTGGCCGAGCGATCCTGGAATGTGAGTCAGGGCGATACAACTATCGAAACGAACACGATTCAGCGCATGCAGCTGCCCGACAGACACTGGTATCCGCGCTAACTTTTTACATGAGCTCACATTGAGCTCGATCAAATTTGCCAGCTGCCCTAGCGACTCGGGCAATCCTTCTAACGCGTCACTGCCACTCAGGTCTAAGTGGGTCAGCGCTCCCAGTTGGAAAATCGGTTCAGGCAGCCATGTCATGGCACTGGCTCCGATGCAAAGGCTTGTGAGCGCCGCCAGCTGACCCAGCGAGTCAGGCAGCTGCGTCAACGCTCGGCATTTCGCAAGATTCAGTATCGACAGCGCCGTCAGCTGGCCCAGCGAATTGGGCAGCTGCGTCAACGCTCCGCACTCTACGAGGTTCAGTGTCGTCAGCACCGTTAGCTGGCCCAGCGAGTCGGGAATCTGCGTCAACGCTCGACATTTCGCAAGATTCAGCTCCAACAGCGCCGCCAGCTGGCCGAGCGACGATGGAAGTGATGACAGCGAGCAACACTCCTCGAGATTCACTGTTAGTAGCGCAGTGAGCTGGTTCAATGACTCAGGCAACCTGGTCATCGAACAGCATCCCCTAAGATCAAGCGTTGTTTGTTCAACCGCCTGACCACCCACAAGCTCGGGCAGTCCGGTCAGCACGTGGCATGCAAGCAAATGGCGCTTTAGCGTCGTGAGCACGGACAGCCGGCTCAAAGATTCAAATGACCCAGTCAACGCGGGACACTCGGCAATATCTAGGAAAGCCAGCGACGAAAGCTGACCGAGCGAACACGGCAGCCCCCGTAACGCTCGGCATGCGCGAAGATTCAAATACACCAGTTTTGCAATCTGGCCCACCGTATCGGGAAGCTCCGTTAACTCGAAACATAGGCTCATGTTCAAGCATGTTAGCGCCGTCAAGTGACCCACCGAGTCCGGAAGCCCTGTCAAATTGTGACATGCGGTGAGATCCAGCGTCCTGAGCGCAAGGAGCTGACCCAGTGACTTAGGTAAAGCACGAAGACCCCTGCAACAATGTATAACTAGCGTCGTGAGCATAAACAGCTCGCCCAGCGACTCGGGAAGCCTGTTGACATCGCAATAGCCAAGGTAAATTGTGGTTAGTGTTGCCGCCAGCTGACTCAGCGACGTCGGCAGCGTCACCAGATTCTCAGCCGAGCCAATTTCAAGCGTCTTCAGTGTCAGCAGTCGACCAAGCGACTCGGGCAGCTTTGTCAATATGCTACACTCGTTGATGTTTAGCGTCGTCAGCGCCGGCAGCTGACCCAGCGACTCTGGAAGTTCCGTCAACGCGCGGCACTTATCAAGCTTCAGCGTCGTCAGCGCCGGCAGCCGACCCAGCGACTCAGGCAGCCTAGTCAACGCGTCACACATGCTGAGATTCAGTGTCGTCAGCGCCGCCAGCTGGTCTAGCGACTCAGGCAGCCTAGTCAACGCGTCACACATGCTGAGATTCAGTGTCGTCAGCGCCGGCAGCCGACCCAGCGACTCGGGCAGCTCCATCAACTCCCAACACCAGCTGAGATCCAGCGTCGTCAGCGCCGTCAGCTGCGTGGCCCAATCAGGCAGCATGTCAATAAACGGCGGGAGCCCAAGCGAGACCCAGTCTGTTCGCCGCACCACCCATGCAGGCAGTTCCTCTAACAATGTGCACCCGCTGAGAGTCAGATCAGTCAGCGCCGGCAGCTGGCCCAGCGACTCGGGCAGCGCCGTTAATGCCTGGCAACAGCTGAGATCCAGAGTGGTTAGCGCTGTCAGCTGGCCCAGTGACTCAGGCAGCCCCGTCAGTGCGCGGCATCCGCTTACTTTCAGATTAGTCAGCGCCGCCATCTGGCCCAACGACTCGGGCAACCCCGTCAACACTCTGCACTGTGTGATATCTAACGTTATCAGCGCCTTCAACTGGCCTAGCGACTCGGGCAGCCCCGTCAGTGCCTGGCAACTGCTGAGAATCAGATTAGTCAGCGCCGACAGCTGGCCCAACGACTCAGGCAGCTGTGTAACACGCGAAGCCATCGTGATGTGAAGTGCTTCCAGTGATGTAAACTGGCAGATAGACTCTAAATGTTCCGGAAGCACGTTCCCCTCAAGTTTCAGCGTCGTAAGCGCGGCCATCTGACACAACGACTCGAAGAACGCACTAATGCATTGCAGTTTGAGCGTTTTTGGCATTGACACTGCCGACAGCGTAACATCTGCGTTACTTTCGTTAAATTTTATAACCGCTTCATGATGAAGATCAGCAGCTGCCATTGTACCAAAAAAAAACTCAAACGTAAATGACGTCATATGCAAGTAAGCAAACCGCAACAAACATCGACACAAACGTCATACCTGCCAAACATGTCTGGGGTGCATCAAGATCCATACTTGTATTTCCACGAAGCGACGACGAACAAAGATGATGAATTGATGTTGAGTCTGTATGGCGTTGATTATTCTGGCAAAAACGGTGCTGATGTTGACGCCACTGGCGCTGGCGCTGACGTTACCATTAACGTTGACGTTGACGTTGACGTTGACGTTGACGCTGCTGGCGCTGACGCCACTGGCGCAGACACCGACGGCACTGACGTGGATGATGCTGACCCCGATCATGGTAAATCGCTCGGTGATGTCAACGTGGAAAACACAGCGGGCGGTGACAGTGTGGATGCGGACGCTGCGAATGATGCCGAAGATGTGCCGCCTCTTGAATATGATCACGCCGATGTTCGAGGGGGTGGTCTTGCGTTGCTACCCGAGGTGCCGGAAAACCCGTACAGTTTGCTGACGTGGACCTTCGAGGCACATGCTGACGTCACGCGGAAAGAACCTTCTGCACCGCAACTGGATGAACGCACGCCGAAACGCAAGTCTGGCACGCCTAAACGCAAGTCTGGCAAAAAAAACGTACCGGCTCGGCACGGGATCGATCGTAAGACCAGCAAAGATGATGCATTTTATGCCGAGCTGGCGCATTGTCACGCACTGGAGCTCGAAAGAGTTTTGCCAACCATGCTTGGCTCCGAAGCATTCGACGCCTACGACTACGTGCTTGCACGTGTGGGTCTGAGAAAGTTGAAAGAAGTGTTGAAGAAACATCGGATTTCGCCCGAAGTTGCTCGGAACATGAAACGCGCGCGACGCACAGCGCAAAATCGGCTGTACAAAAGGGCATCGCGCGAGCGCGCGCACAGGCGCGCTGGTCAGGATGAGTATTTAACACACAATTTGCCAGAATTCTATTAGTTTGGTTTTAGTAGGTTGACTGTGGGTAATAAACTGCAGGCCTGAATAATTGTGTTTCGTTAGTACAACAAAAAGCCAACCATGGCAATGAGCACATTGTTGGACGGCATGTTTCCGCACACTGGCGATGGTGTTGTCTTTGGTGCCAGCGTTGCTATTTCTACGGACGGCACTAGCATGGCGGTGGGAAACCCAATCGACAACGGCGGATCAGGTGGCCCGCGAGGCTCGCTGCGCGTGTACACGCGAGATGGGTCGGATTGGACCCAGCAAGGAAGTCGCCAACTCTTTAATCTTCAGGACGACCTTGCGCGCTATGTGGCCATGTCTTCGGACGGCACTGTTGTTGCCTTTACGCAGGACGGAACTGGGTCTGGTTTCTCGCTTGTGCGTGAATGGGATGCTGGCTTCAACGAGTGGATGCCGCGCGGTTCTGTGCGATACACCGGCGCAACGACGCCGATAAAAAGCATCAGTCTGTCGGGCGACGGCACCGTGTTCGCAGTGGGCCACGCTGCTCAAAACGAGGTCGCCGTGTTCAAATGGAACGGCGTCTCCTGGGCTCAGCGTGGCAGCGCCTTGGCCGGAGACAGCGTTGGGTCTCGGTTTGGATACAGTGTTCGGCTCTCGGCCGACGGTGCAATTTTGGCAGTCGGCGCGTACAAACAGAACACGGACCGAGGCACTGTGCGCGTCTTCCGATGGAACGGAAGCACTTGGACACAGCGCGGCTCCGACATCAACGGCGAGACTGCGGGCGATTGGCACGGACGGTCAATTGCACTGTCGGCGGACGGAACGGTCTTGGCGGTTGGCGCACCTGGCTTTGATTCATACCGAGGATACGTTCGTGTTTTTCGCTGGGTCAGTAATGCCTGGGCACAGCGCGGTGCTTCGATCGAGGGCGACGCAGAGAGTGACGGCATGGGGCGGTCGGTTGCTTTATCGGCTGATGGTTCAGTTGTCGCCGTCGGAGCTCCGCACACTGGGGCCGACGTGAGCAACACGGGCTACGCGCGCGTCTTCACATGGTCCAACAACGCGTGGGTGCAGCGAGGCGCCGACGCCGAGGGCGACAGCGTTTCGTTGTACGGGCGAGATTTGTGTCTGTCGGGAGACGGCTTGGTTCTCGCTGTAAATCAGAATAACTACAATTGATTTTACGTATCGGTTTCATAACAGAAGATAAGCCTTTATGAATCGTAAGCCCATCAGAGACATAACTCAAAGTAACAATAACTAAAAATAACTAAAAAAGTAACAATAAATAAAACAAAGTAAAACACAAAGTAAACAATAAAACAACAACTCAAAGTGATAGAAACTCAAAGTAATAAAAACTCAAAGACAATCACCAATCAAATCTAACAAATCGAAACAGATGAACTAGTGGTTACAATCCAATAAATTATAAACATTTTAGCAGGACAAAGCATGCCTCTGTTTGACAACGGTCAAGCTTTCTTTGTTCACATACCGCGCTGTGGCGGAACATCGATTGAAGCCGAGCTCGGTATCCAACGCGCGCATCTGCACAACTGCAGGCTCGAAGATTACGTGGAAGAGAAAGATCGCCTGTGCATGGGCAACACACCTGCGCCGGGGCCGGGCACGCGTGCATTCGAGCTGGACCACGCGACGGCTGCGATGATTCGCGCGCGCGTGCCAGACATTGATGATAAATTCGTGTTTGCTGTTGTGCGCAACCCGTACGATCGACTGGCATCCGAGTTTTGCTACCAGCAGGAAAAGGGATCACGCAAGGTCCAGGGTATCCGCACGGACAGCTTTGCAAACTTTGTGCGCAGTTTGCATGACGCATGGCCCAGTATTTTGAGCCATCCCAATCACTGGAAGGTGTCGCATCTGCTGCCGCAGCATCTGTTCACGGACGGCCTCTCGGTCAAGCTTTACCGGACGGAAACGTTAGCCAGCGACTGGCAGGACATCTGCTTCCGCCTCCGTCGGCGCATGAGCCGGCTGCCGCGCCTCAACGGGTCGCGGCGGCTCCCGCAGTACACGCAGGAGCTTGCTGACCTTGTCTTTAGCATCTATCACCGGGACTTTGCACAGCTGAGCTACGATCGCCATTCCTGGCGGCCGGACAATGCTCTCTCTCACGTGCTGGTGGACAACACAAACGTGCATTTTCACTATGAAATACTCGAGAGCATCATGGGTGATATGCTTCCCGCTGTCGCCTGGCCGCGTCGCGTGTCTGCTGGTCGCACGCGCTTGACCGTTGCCCTGCACAGTGCGGTTGAGCATGACGCTGCGTGGAGTTCCCTGCTCCGCTACCTCAGACAGCAGTGGGGTGCCAGGCTCACGCTGGTTTTTGGCCAAGAATCACTCCCCGAGCACTGCGATCTGCATGTCTTTGCAACCACGTACCCGACCGATCTGGAAGTGCTCGGCGCGCGCGCCAGAGCACCACAGCATCGGTTCATCATGCACCGCTACGATGGCGGCGCGGCGCCGGCTGCGCACTGCTTCTGGCTGGCGCCCCATTTGGCAGGACCGTGGTTCATACCGACCCAGCTTCCCTTTGCTGCCGTGCCCCGCCTGAGGCCAGGCCGGCCTGTCGTTGTGGTGCAGGGCTCGCTGGACCGACGCAGCTGGACCGGGCTTGCCAGCGTGCTCTCGGACGCGCGAGGCTGGTTTGCCAAGCATCCGTTCACGCTGCGTATTGTGGGGCGAGGCGCCGCGCTGCCGGACGAGCTTGCGCGGTATCGATCCATCATTGACCTGCGACTCAATCTGGATTTCATCTCCTTTCACCGCGCCTTTGATGACGCGTGTGCCGTGATGGCCTGCATCAACCGGCAGGACGAGCCGACGTATTTTACATCGCGCCTGTCCAGCTCGGTCTCGTACGCAGTGGCATATGGGCTCGAATTGATTTGCTGTGAGGAACTTGCCGCACTGTACCACATGCCAGCCGCCAAAACCCTGCGTCAGGTGGTCGAGGGCTACTACGCATCCGCACGCCACTTAACCCGCCGGGGGGTCACGCGACCGATCAGGCCAGCCGCACCACACCGGTGTTAAATATGTGCTTGCCACGAGACCAGAGCATGTTGTGTTGATATGAGACCAGAGCATATGTGCTTGCCACGAGACCAGAGCATGTTGTGTTGATATGAGTCTCATATGTGCTTGCTACGAGACCAGAGCATGTTGTTGCGTGTTGGCTCGATGATGTATGACGCTCGGTCGCTCAGCTCCGGCACCATAATGTCCAGAACGTCGCACGCCTTGAACAGCATTTTGGCTGCAACGTGCCCCGGGTCTAGCGACGTAAGATACGCGGGGCAAAGACACTCGATTTCCATCTCATACACAGGCAGAATGTTGGCCTGGGCAATCTTTGCGTCCTGCAGCGTGGACCCGGTCCAACGTTTTGTCAGAACATAGCACCAAACGGGCGCGTCGTACCCCGTGGGCGCGTAGTAGTAGCACTTGCGAGTCTTCAAGTGCACGGCCGTGGGCTCGACCGTGTCGGGCACGTCGATCGCCGAGACGGCGCGCTCGACATTCAGCGCGATGCGAATGTCCACCGGATCTCGATCCAGCACGGAGAGAGGGACCGTGCGGTAGTCGTGATTGCACACCAGCTCTTTGTGGGTCGATTCGACGCGCTTTGTCTCTTCGCTGCCAGACGGAAGAAAAGTGACTTCTGTGCGAAGCTTGCGCCGGTCTCCCGCCAGGCTGCTGCTGTGAAAAAAAACATTGATGTTGTGCCAATCAATCTTTTTCACCCATTCTCTGCCAGAGTCAAAGCGTTTCTCAAGCGCCACAAAAGCCTGTTCCGAAATGCCAGGCTCAAAGCCCTGCATGCGCCGGCCAAACCGCATTTCCAGCTCGACAAAAGTGCTCTGTGAGCTCATCATGTTGTGGATGCTCGTGCGCGCCGATTCAATCACACTCACCACGTCGGGCCATGCATGCTTGGCGCACGGCAGACGCTCCAGATATTTCGGCAAGGCGGCGTTGTATTCGGACGTGTGCTGCATTTCCAATACCTGTCAAAAGTGAAAAAAAATCTGCACAATATTTTCAGCTATTTTACCTCATACTTTTCTCTTTCATTTTATTCTTTCTTCGCTTCTACCGTAAGCTTTTCCTCCCTCCATATGAACTGCGTCTCAGCGTTCGTTAGTGCGGTTCTGATGCGCTTGATGCAAGTTCCAGTCTGCGTGCTGCTCATGATGGGTTGCCTTGCGGC
>Ga0214917_10007502_pt1 | contig 11000 bp, 10 predicted proteins | sample LL_1208_BB_MetaG_FD_177983 | JGI IMG/M metagenome (GOLD analysis project Ga0214917, IMG submission 177983) | Freshwater microbial communities from Lake Lanier, Atlanta, Georgia, United States - LL_1208_BB | ecosystem: Environmental > Aquatic > Freshwater > Lake | place: USA: Georgia | collected...
AGAACACCTGGCAGAAGCTCTTGCTGCAGAAGGCGTTGAGCTACTTCAGGTAGTTGGAACCGGGCCAAGTTCTGCTCAGATGCATAGAAGGCTCTATTGGGCTCTAGATGGTTGGGACATATCATTTGTAGTCTCGCCAGCAATCACAGGAGTTTCCAGCTCAAAGCTAACTACCAGAGTGATTGCTGGATCTCCTTTGATGGAGATTACTTCTACAAAGTTCACCGGCCCTCAGTATTTGATTAAGACAGTTATGGACCTAGTTCTAGGTTTGCTTGCTTTCCTTATTTCTTTGCCGGTAGTCCTAATTACAGCTTTGATTGTGAAACTTGAAGATAAAGGACCTGCTTTCTTTACTCAAACCAGAGTCGGTTTGAATGGAAATCAGTTCACTATTTACAAGCTAAGAAGCATGAAGGTAGGCGCAGAACTAGAACATGCTGAAAGACAAAAGGCACTAGCTGATAAAGCAACCAACAAAAACATGTTCAAAGATCCAGAAGATCCAAGAATTACAAAAGTTGGCAAAGTTATTCGCAAATACTCAATAGACGAACTTCCTCAATTCCTAAACGTCCTAAAAGGTGACATGAGCTTGGTTGGTCCTAGACCACCACTGCTTTCAGAAGTTGAAGAGTGGAAGCAACACGAAACCAGAAGACTTCTTGTAAAACCAGGGGTTACCGGCCCATGGCAAATAGGTGGAAGATCACTTCTTACTTGGGAAGAAACAGTTGCAATTGACCTTGCATACGTAGAGAACTGGACAGTGCTTACTGACCTATCGATTATCTTCAAAACGATTGTTTATGTAGTTAGAGGAAGTGGGGCTTTTTGAAAAATAAAAATTGGTTTGGGGCTGCGTCTAAGTGAAAGTTCTGATAACCGGAGCAGGTGGATTCCTGGGTTCTTGGCTGGCCGAAGATTTTAAGAATGCAGGTCATGAAGTATTCGGTCTCACTAGAGCCGATGCTGACTTGATGGATAGGCAACAGCTAAGGCAAGTAATCAAGAGCGTAAATCCTCATTGTGTAGTCCATTCTGCTGGTTTGGTCGGAGGGATAGAGGCGAACATGAAAAATAACTACAGATTTCTGCTAGATAATGTCATCATGGGGGCAAATGTCGTGGCTACTGCATTCGAATGCGATGTACCGAAGCTCATAAACATGAGTAGTTCATGCGTTTATCCCCCTAATAGCCCTCAGCCATTCAACGAACTTCAAATACTCACAGGATCTCTAGAGAAAACTAACGAAGGTTATGCGTTAGCCAAGATAGCGACTCAAAAGATAACCGAATACATTAGTAGCGAATACGGATTAAGTTACAGAACACTAATTCCGTCGAACCTTTACGGACCGAGAGATAACTTTCATCCAGATAGCTCCCACATGCTAGCTTCAATTTTGCTGAAAATCCAGAAAGCCAAGAGAAATAAACTGGATACTGTTGAGATTTGGGGTGATGGAACAGCACGTCGAGAATTTACTTATGTAGGTGATTTATCTGAGTGGGTTGCAAAGGAAGCTATTAACTTGCTCTCGGAATTTCCATCTTCTCTAAACGTTGGTTTCGGAAGCGATCACTCGGTAAGTGACTATTACATGACGGTAGCTGATGTTATGGAATATCAAGGGGGATTCAAATTTCTATTGGAAAAACCGATAGGGATGCACCAGAAATTAATGGATTCATCGACTGCAAGCCGATTTGGATGGAAAGCGAAAACAGAGTTGACTGAAGGCATCAAAATAACTGCTAAATGGATGGAGAATAATGTCAAATTGGGATAAGGGCCTCCCCCTCGCAAGCTCCACTTGGGGCATTGAAGAGCGGAGAGCAATAGAAACAGTTCTAGACCTGGGAAATTTCACAATGGGAGACAAAGTCATTCAGGCCGAGAGAGATTTTGCTAATTACATTGGGACCAAATATGCTGTCATGGTTAACTCCGGTTCGTCTGCCAACCTTTTAGCTCTAGCTTCCCTGAATTTTCATTCCACACTATCTTTACCTAAAGGCTCGGAGATAATCGTTCCAATGGTGTCATGGTCCACCACTTATTACCCAGTCAACCAAGCGGGATACAAGCTAGTTTTTGTAGACGTTTCTGCTTCGGACTGGAACATTAGCCTCGCAGCAATTAGAGCTGCCATTACTGAATCAACTAAAGCGATTTTTTCAGTTAATCTTCTCGGTGCGCCTTCAGATTTAGAGGGTTTGGTTGCTATTTGCAGTGAGTTCAACTTGCTTCTCTTGGAAGACAATTGTGAATCCCTAGGTGCTGAAGTTAATGGTCGCAGGACTGGGTCTTGGGGTGTCATGGGCACACATTCAACCTTCTATTCGCATCATATCTGCACAATGGAAGGGGGTTTTATCACAACAAATGATCTGGAATTCTACCAAATACTTCTCTCACTTCGGGCGCATGGCTGGACGAGAAACTTGCCAAATGAGAATCATGTTTTTGACAAAACGGGCATTGCATTTTTAGATTCTTACACCTTCGTGTTACCTGGCTACAACGTTAGACCTTTGGAAATGTCGGGGGCTATAGGCATAGAACAGATCAAAAAACTTCCAAACTTTATTGAAGCCCGGGTAGAGAATGCTGAATACCTAAAGTCTGTGTTTAGCCAATCATGGATTCAGATGCAAAGACCAATTCAGAGATCTTCTTGGTTCGGGTTTGGATTTGTAGTTGAGAAGGAATCCCCCGTGACGAGATCCCAGGTTCTCGCCGAATTAGCAGCAAGTGACATTGCCACTCGCCCCATAGTCGCAGGAAACTTCTTGAAGAATCCTGTGATGCAACATCTAGATTACAGAGTATCCGGCGCTTCTGATGTCGCCGATCACATTCATGATAATGGATTCTTCATAGGCAATCATCATCTAAGCATTAAGAAAGAAATCGACATCGTAGTAGCCACATTAGAAAGACTGGGTAGTTGAAATGCAAAAAAAGAGAGCCCTCATAACTGGCATAACGGGGCAAGATGGTTCTTATCTTGCTGAACTTCTAATTTCCAAAGGCTATGAGGTTCATGGCCTAATCCGGAGGGCATCTAGCATAAACACCCAAAGAATCGACCATCTTTTCCAGGATCCTCATGAGGAGTCTCCAAGACTAGTTTTGCATTACTCTGATCTGTCGGATTTCGCATCACTCACGAATTTGTTATCGACAATTGAACCCGATGAAGTTTATAATCTTGCGGCACAAAGCCATGTGAGGGTTTCATTCGAAATGCCAATTTTCACAGGTCAAGTAACTGGTTTGAGCGCTACAGCACTATTAGAGGCGATCCGAATTGTAAATGACAAAATAAAATTCTACCAAGCATCCAGTAGCGAAATGTTTGGTTCGACACCACCACCGCAAAACGAAAAGTCTTCCTTTGCCCCCCAAAGCCCCTATGCCGCTGCAAAGCTCTATGCATACTGGATGGTTAGAAATTACCGAGAAGGTTATGGCCTTCATGCATCCAACGGTATACTTTTCAACCACGAGAGTCCTCGAAGAGGCGAGACTTTTGTAACTAGAAAGATCTCTTTAGCGGCAGCGAGAATCAAACTCGGGATGCAGCAAAAATTGTTTTTAGGCAATTTGGATGCTGTAAGAGACTGGGGATATGCTCCTGAGTATGTTGAAGGCATGTGGAGAATGTTGCAACTGGAAAAACCAGATGACTTCGTTTTAGCCACAGGGGTCGGCTGCACCGTCAGACAGTTTTTAGACTACGCGTTCTCCCATTTGGATCTGAATTGGCAGGAATTTGTTGTGCACGATCCAAGATACCTCCGTCCAACCGAGGTGGATGCATTGCTAGGTGATTACTCCAAGGCAAGACAAAATCTAGGCTGGCAACCAACCACCACGGCACCGGAACTTGCGGCTCTCATGGTCGATGCAGACTTAGACCTTCTAACAAGTAATGGAACTGTCTAGCTATTTAGCTTTTCTAAACCTACCCCGAAATTTGTCAACTTTTTTGTCCAGAAGTTGAACCGTCGCAAGGGAAATTCCTATGGTGATTGTGCAAGTTGCCGCAAAAAATAGAGTCGAGTCCGATAAAGCCGCTTTTGGGATAAGTACGTTGAGAACTGAAATAACCAGAACGTGCCAAAGATATATCGGGTAACTCAATTTCCCGAGCTCGTTATCTAATCTAGATTGACCTTGATAATTGAAAAGAGCGGGTAATCCCAGTATGCAGAGTGTGGCAAGCAGGGAATAACGTGTGAAGTTGTTTTCCACCCATGGGAAAGCGAATGCGAAGGCTGCAAATAGTATTACAAGTGTGAGACTCAATTTCTTTGACTTGTAAACATCGAATTTACTGATTCTTGGGGCGACGAATTGATGAAGACAAGCACCCGCAAGGAATGTCCCTATTTCTACTGGGAAAAATCTGTAAGTCCAGGGATCGTTTGTGCCTACCCCCAAACCTATTATGACGACCCTCAATAAGAGCGATGATGCGAACAGTGTTAAGATCAGCCACTTTCTTTTTAGAATAAAAGGAGCCAAACTGTAAAAACTCAATTCAAGCGCTAGGCTCCAGGATTGGGGAACTAAAAGAGCCAGATGCAAAGGTCTGAATGTTGAATCGAATGAGGGAGAAAACACAATCGCACCGTTGGGGCCAATACCTAAAAAGATTAGGAAGTCCTGAAAAAACAATGTCAAGTTGACAGCCAAGGAAATCAGCAAAGCCTCTATTGGAAGTCCGGAGATAAACGTCCACCATTCGTGATCGACTCCCAAAAGAATAAATATCAATGTCACGCACAAAACTACCCAATAGGTGGGAAAGATTCTAAATAACCGGTTGATCCAAAAATGAAGGACTCTCTCGTACACTTTCTTTTCTACGAGAACATGGGACATTAGGTACCCAGAAATTACAAAGAATATCTGAACTGAATTTCTTCCTCCGAACCCGAAGGGGAATCCTAAGTGTGCCGCAACAACTGAAAAAGCAAGTAGAACCCTGAGAAGACCCATTTCAGCAACCAGATTTCTTCATTTATCTGCCAAATTCAAAGGCGTGCTCTTTGCGCAATAGGCTCTAATTTCTTCTCTTCTAAAGAGAGCTATCAAGCCATAAATGGTGTATCTTTTCCACAATCGAAGGGGGTCCCTAGCTAACCTGAATACCCATCTGAGATTATAGTTTTTGGCTATCTCTGTGTAGTAGTTCTTCACTCCAAGCTGGTCCAACCAGCCCCCACAGGTAGCTATTAATGTCTTTCCGGTTTGCCCAGAGTAAAGTTTTTGGATTCGAATTGCTTCAATCTCTTGAAGGCCCGGACCCATGCCGATTAATATCAGATCCGGTCGATGCTTTTTCATTGTTTTGGTAGCTTCGGCTTCCTGACTTTCTCCGTATCCGTTAAAATTCCAAAGTATTTGCGCGTCTGGAAATGCATTTTGAAAATACTTTTGATGTTTCGCGCAGGTTACTTCTGTTCCTCCAATTAGGCCGACACTAGGAGATTTGCTTCGTATAAGATTAGGCAAGTCGATATCCGCAGAAGAAGGGAACCTTAAGTTTCCAAGCAGCCATCTAAGAAATTGACCATCGAACCCAACCGCATCAAATTCTGCTGGGTTGACTCCTTTGTTCATACACTGCATGACCGAGAAATGATTGAACCAGGTTAAGGTCCCACCTTGTTTGTAAATTTCTTCAATGGAGGGCATTCTAAAATCTCTTTAGAGCTAGACGAATTGCCAAGAAAAGCGTCGCAAATTTAAGTTTGTTTTGTATAAAGTAAAACACTCCATGAATAATCCTTCTAATTATCAGTATCCAAGCTTTTCTCCAGATATGTGTGTATTTCCGCAAAACGGCAACAGAACCGGGAAAGTATTCCATACCCTTATTTTTCGCAGGGTGCCCTATTCGAACATTCGGCGAATAGACTCCTTTTAAATGGACACTTAGTAGATGAAGAACTAAATCTAAGTCTTCAGCTGACCCGATAGCAGTTCCGAGGCCGAGCTTTTCATCGAAGGAATACCCAATGATCGATTCGCTTCTACAAAATAAAGCCGCGCTGGCTGCTGTTTTTAGAGCAGTTTCTAAGTCGATTGCTTCTTGCGATTCAAATCCAACGGAAGAATTCTCCTCACCATTTGTGTCAATGACACCAATTGCGAAATCGTAATTTGATATTAGGATTTCTACATTTGCCAAAGTGTCCTTTCCAAACCAACAATCATCATCAGGAAAGAAGATGATTTCATTTACTTCTGGAGGGAAAACCCTCATAAGTTCGTTTCTAGCCTTCGAAAGAGAAATTTTCAATGGTAATTCGATTACTCTTGCAAACTCAAATGGAAGGTCCTCTTTACTCCCACCTCTAACACCAACGCACAAGAAGCTGGTTTCGAAATTTAGACTCATCAGCATTCGGTAGAAAGAGCCATCTTGAACCCTGTCAAGGGAAGTGATTGTATATCCACGCCAGCTTGTAATGGTCCACCCCTTGCTATGCTAAGTCTCAATGAATCCATCGATAGCTGTAATAATACCCGTTCGAAACGGCGAGGCAACGGTCGCACAGGCAATTCAGTCTGTTCTTCGCCAGACTTTTACGCCTGCAGAAATTTTGGTGATCGATGACAATTCGACGGATTCAACACTAAAAGTACTTGAGGAATTTGGAAGCAAAATTCAAATTCTACGGGGGCCGGGTCTGGGGGCTGGGCCTGCTAGAAATCTCGGTGTACAGGTTGCTCGCTCCCAATACATAGCTTTTCTGGATGCTGACGATTTTTGGGAACCAGAGAAACTAAGTCGGCAAATACCTTTTTTAAAACCAGGCGTAATTGTAGGAACCTATGCAAAATACGTTTCAGGACCAAGACAAAGAAGAGTCGGAACTAGTTTGCGAACCCCAAACGATGAGCATGCAAATCAATTGCTGATAGGGAGAGTGGGCATGCCAGCTCTCCTAAGTTCTTGGGTAATTTTTAAGGAAGATCTGCTAGCAAAGGGGTTATTTGACCCTAATTACATAGTCGCACAGGATTATGAGCTAATCATGAGGCTAGTTTCCAAGGGGCAAAGAATCGTTATTGTCAGACAGGAATTAGTGCGCTACTCAATTCATGCGGTAAGCGAAACTGCAACATCCTATATAAATCAGTATCTGACCGCACAATATGTTCGTGAATGCGTTTCAGACCAGTCGACAACTGGGCTTGAGGAATGGTTAGATAAGGCAAAGAGTGACAGAAAAAAAATGAAATCAGCCCGGGCAGGTCTTTATTTTCGAAAAGCGCTTGTTCACTTTAGTTCACCAGCGACTTTCCCGCTGGTTTTGTATTGCGCAACCATTTCCATTTGTTTGGATCCAGTTTCCTTTATGAAGAAATTATTTAGTCAAGGCCCACTTCATGGGAAGTTGAAAGAGTGAAAAAACTTTTGACGATTGGGATTTTGGCTCAGCTAGTAATAGGAGCAGTAAGCCTAGTGCGACTGCCACTAGTTGTGGAATCACTAGGAGTTACGGGATTTGCCGGATATGCCTCAGCTTTGGGTTGCTGGGCGCTGACTTCAGCCGTCGGAGAGGGAACTAGGGCTTACACAAGAAGAACATCTGCTTCTCTAGGACCAACATCTTTCAACCTAAAATTTGCTTACCTCAAGGCTCTACCTGTTGTCCTGACTTCTACAGTGGTTTCTTTAGCCGTGGTGTCTTACGTTAACACATCATTTGGGTTAATCGATCCGAGTGTTATCGGTCTCATTTTTGTTTCCTCTTGCCTGTACCCCATATCAAGTTCCTTTGTTGGCGCATACGAAGGAGCCGGGAATTACTCTTGGTTCCAGAAGTCGCTAATTTTAATTCAATTTACTTCCTTCCTTGCCACTCTTGGATTTTCTAGCCTTCACTCTCAGTTTGCTCTGGTGATGAGCGTGATTTTTCCATCTTTTTTCTCGGGAATTTATGCCTATTTTCGAGTTCGCAAGCACCGCCAGTTATTTGTAAATCAAGATTTCAATGCGGTGAAATCCAGCGAGAGTCCAGATACTAGGAAATTTGTGTCCATTTCGATGTTTGAAAACTTCGCTTATTCGCTTGACACGACGATTGTCTTAGCAATCGCGGGACCTGTGAAAGCTGCGGCATTCAATGTAATGCAGCGAGTGGCCGTGCTTTTCTCAATGGTTCCAACAATACTCAGCCCAAAATTGGCGGTAGAAAATTCTAAAAAATATAATCCTCGAAAAGTTAGGAAGTATCAGATTCAGCAAGGACTGGTTGCATGTTTGATTGGAATCCCGGTTATTTTACTCAGCCCATGGCTCTATTCAATAGTTACTCACGGCAAAATCGAGAGTGATATCTTGATAGTTTGCTTTGCCGTATTGAATGGCGTGATTGGTTCATGGTTGTCACCTATCTCTCAAGCTCTCATTCAGCCAGAAATATTGAACTTTCGAGCAAAAATGGCTGCGGCTTATTCCTTTTGCTCTTTAGCGCTAACATCGGTGTTTGTCTATTTGATTGGCCCAGCAGGCGCGTTTCTAGCAACTTCGGTATCGCTAGCTTCATACGTTTTCGTAGTACAATTCAGAGCGAGTAAGGGTAGTAGCCTTGAAAATTAAGTTCACCAACTTTTGGCCAAGTTTTGATCCGAAAGAAAGTTTTTTTTACGAAGCGCTATCTAACTCTGCAGAAGGGGTAGAAGTAGTTTCTGGCAGATCTGAAGTTGATTTAGAAATAGTTAGTGTTTTTGAACCCAAAATTAAAACCCTTAAAAATAAAGTGTTTAAATTTATTGCCTCAAATTCTGGCCTTCAAAGTGATTCTGCTCTTGTCAATACGTCAAGCTCAATTCCAAAACGATGCTCCGAAAGACGTATTTGGTATACAGGTGAGAACATCAGGGTGCCTTTCGGGCAAGATTTCGACCATAGCTTTAGTTACGAACAGGATAGCTATAAGGGTTCAAACACTTATTTCCCTCTTTGGTACTCAGATCTAAATTTCTTTACAGACTCCAAGTTCAGCAAAAGGGCTGGACTGACTGTCACAGAAAGTAGACTCTTAACGCCAAGAATCCTGGATAGGAAAAATAGGAAATTAGCCTGTGCTTTTGTGGGAAATTCGCACCCGATGAGGGCTCGTGTGTTGAATGAACTTGCGAAGTGGGGGGAAGTAGACGTATACGGGACAGCTGTGGGGAAACCTGTCAAATACAAGTCAGAAATCGCTAAAGATTATAAATTTATGGTCTGCCTAGAGAATGATTTATTTCCAGGGTACGTGACTGAGAAATTCCTGGAGGCGCACCTTAGTGGATGTGTACCACTCTACTGGGGAGATCTAGGAGCAGATCAAGACATAAATAGGAATTGCCTCGTAAACCTTGCAGACTTCAGCTCCATCGAAGAAGGAATCGATTATGTCCTTTCAGTTGCAGAACCAAGGATTTACGGGGAACTTTTCGAACAGCCGCTCTTGCATAAACTTCCTGAAGTCGACACTATCTTGAGTAAGTTAAGGTCGCATTAGGGTGAATCAAAGAGTCCTTTTGTTAGCAATATTCTGGGCTGCTCCAGTGCAAAACTTCGTGAGCGCAGTTTTAGGGTCATCAGTTCGTGAGAGGGATGTTTTTGGACAATATGTTTGGGTGGAAAAGGGTGATTATTCTCGCTGGGTTGAGTACTTAGTCTTCTCGGTCGTTCTACTTTGTCTGGTTATATGGGTTTTTCAGAGTAAAGGGAAAAAGCGGAATCCTCTAGGACGTTTTAAAACGCATGAAGTATTTCTTGGTTTCGCAATCTTAACATCTGTTCTAGTCAATATCACAAGCTGGAGTGTCCAAGATCTACTCAGATTGACATTATTTCTGTTTTGTTGCGGGTATTTTTTGGTTGAGAAGATAACACTTGAGACCATAGCGGCGCTAAAGGTCAGTTCTGTTATTCTCCTAATTTCCATTTGCACTTTTGTCGTGGCGCGGCCTTTCTACTCCCAAGGCCCTTGTCGGCCAGACAAATGCTCCCCATTTGGAATGTTGCTAAACGGGTATTTTCCCCATGAAAATTTCTTAGCGCTTGTATTGTTAGCTTCTTTTCCGCTACTCTCGTCCATTCAGCCCAGAAGGTGGAGATATTTAGCTCAAGCTGCATGCGGTGTCCTGATTTTGGCTAGTGGCGCTCGCACGGTTTATTTAGCTATCGTGATTTTCCTTATAATTATGCTTCCCCCTCTCAAAAACTTAGCGCGGTTTGCTCCAATAACTATGCTCTTGGTTTCTCTCATAGTATTTTCAACAGCCCGTGGTTACGACTTGTCAGGAAGGGGTCTGGTGTATGAAGTTTTAGCGAAGTCTCTTGAAAACAACTGGTTGTTCGGCGCTGGACCGACTGCCCTTTCGCAGGCTTACCAAAATGGACAAATAGTTTTTCTTGCCTATCACGAGCACGGTATAGCACCCTACTTACTCGGGAGATTTGGGGTGCTAATCTTTTTCGGTTTTGCACTGCTATTTATTTTCAAATCTAAAAAGCCGAGTTCTACTTCAGATTTCTCAATTACGCTTCCATTTGTAGCTACTGCCCTTACTTTTGCCTCTGAAACCACATTGCAGTTAAATATTTCTGGAGCTTTCGCATGGGCATTTTTAGTTTATTTGGGAAACAAATCCGATTTCTTGGATGAAGCCGCCAGTCCATACAAGCGATCTCCAGCATCTCCTAGTCCAGGGACTATGTAGCCAACTTCGTTTAGTTTTTCGTCAAGGGCACCTAGAACAATCTTTACGTCTTTGTCTCCTATGTGTTCTTCAACAGCTGAAACGCCTTCAGGAGCTCCAATTAGGCAAATACAGGTAACGTCGGTTGCTCCTCTTTCAAAGACATAATCGATGGAATCGATTAGTGTTCCACCGGTAGCAAGCATCGGGTCAATAATAAAAACTTGCCTGTTAGTTAGATCATCAGGAAGTCTGTTTGCATAGGTGTAGG
>Ga0214917_10007504_pt1 | contig 10999 bp, 8 predicted proteins | sample LL_1208_BB_MetaG_FD_177983 | JGI IMG/M metagenome (GOLD analysis project Ga0214917, IMG submission 177983) | Freshwater microbial communities from Lake Lanier, Atlanta, Georgia, United States - LL_1208_BB | ecosystem: Environmental > Aquatic > Freshwater > Lake | place: USA: Georgia | collected...
AAACGACTCATCAAGTTGATAATGGTCGTTTTGCCTGCACCGGTCGGTCCAACCAAGGCAAACATCTCGCCCGGCTTGGCCACCAGCGACATGTTTTTGATAATCGGCGTCCCAGGATCATAGGCAAACTGTACACCCGCAAAAGCCACGTCTCCACGGAGCACCATGGGCGTGGCAGTTGGCACGGCCGCATCGACTTCGGCAGGGGTGTCGATGATTTCAAAGACGCGTTCTGCACCCGCCAGCGCACCTTGGATGGCGTTGTACATGTTGGCGATTTGCCGAAGCGGATTAATAAAGTTTTGCGCATAGATAATAAAGGTCGCAATTACCCCGACCGTCACCAACCCACGCAACGCCAACCAGCCACCAAGGCCAGCCAACACGATAATAAAGAAATTCCCCAACACGCTGGTCAGCGGCATCAGCAATAATGCGTAGTTGTTGGCAGTGACGCCGGCAGTGTAGGTAGATTGGTTATGCTGGCGAAAGGTTGTCAGCACCGATTCGTTGCGACCAAATGCTTTGACCACTTTTTGACCACTAATGGCCTCTTCCATCACCGCATTGAGTTCACCCATGTTCCGCTGTAAATCACGAAAGCCGCGGCGTGTATACGTTGCCACAAAGCGTGTAAACCAAAACATGATAGGCACCACCACCAACGACGCCAGTGCCAACCATACATCAAGCGCAAACATCGCCACCAAAATTCCTCCCAACGACAGCACACTGGCAATCAGCGCCGTCACATTCTGTGATACTGCCTGATTGATGGCATCGATGTCGTTGGTTAGGCGACTCATCAACTGCCCTGCGGGATTCCGATCAAAAAACTGCATTGGCAAGCGTTGCAGATGGGTAAACAAATCCTGCCGCAACATTTGCAGGGCACGTTGTGATACGGTGGCCATCACGCGCCCCGCCCACACTTGAAAGATGTTGTTGCTCAAATAAGTGACCAGCATTAGTCCTGCAATATAGGGGAGTTCGGCAACACGATGCGGAATAATGTACTTATCGATTGCCACACCAATCAAATAGGGCCCGAGCAAACCCAACAACGTATAGATTACGACGAGTACAAATACCCCAATCAATCCCGCACGGAACGGGAGTAGATATGCCACCAAGCGCCGTAACGCGGTACGGGCATCAGTGGCTTTTTCGATGCGCCCAATCGCCATCGGATGCCGAGCTTGCATGGCGGCACGGGCATTTGTATGGACGTCTCGTGGTGGCGAAGAATGCGTCATTGTTGCTGTCCATTTCCATCGTTACACATCGGTGATTGCCTATTCCCGACCAGCCAACACAGTTTCCTTGACACCATCACCAAGCTGGCTGGCATAAATTTCTTGGTAAATCTCACTCTGTTGCATTAGTTCGCGGTGTGTGCCCTCGGCCACCATCCGCCCTTGGTCGAGCACGATGATTTTGTCGGCATTGAGCACCGTGCTAATCCGTTGCGCCACGATAAGTGTGGTTTGTTGGTGTGCCATAGCCGCGAGTGCTGCTTGGATGTGTGTTTCGGTTTCTACATCCACTGCACTCGTGCTGTCGTCGAGGATGAGAATACGTGGCTGCGTCAAAAGGGCGCGGGCAATCGCAATACGCTGTTTTTGGCCACCCGACAAATTGACACCGCGCTCTTCGATGTGGGTATCGTATCCATTCGGTAATTTCGTAACAAAATCGTGCGCCTGCGCTGCCTGGGCTGCGGCGACGATGGCATCTTCGCTAGCATTCGGCGCACCATAGCAGATGTTTTCTCGTACCGTCCCCAAAAACAAAATCGTTTCTTGCGGCACAATCGCAATTTGTTGCAACAATGATGTCTGGTCTACATCACGCACATCGACACCGTCGATCCGTACGCTCCCTGCGGTCACATCATAAAAACGCGGCACCAGATGCACCAGCGATGTTTTGCCTGCGCCAGTCGCCCCCAAAATCGCCACCGTTTGGCCGGGTGCGATCGTCAAATCGATGCCATCAAGCACTGCCTCCGCATTTTCGAGATTATACGCAAAGCGTACGTGGGTAAACTCAATCCGCCCCGCAGTCTGTATCGCCAAGGGCTGGGCATCTGTGCGATTCGTGATGGTGGGTTGCACATCAAAGACTTCGTTGACACGACGTGCCGATGCAACTCCACTCGCCCACGTATTCGATAGCATCGTCATCATCACGAGTGGTGTCATGGTGGTCAACAGATAGTTGGTAAAGGCGATAATCTGCCCAACCGTCATATCTGAGCGTGACACACTCAAGCCACCTGACCAGATAACCAGTACCATGCCAATATTGATACAAATGGTCAAAATGGGCATCATCAGTGCCATAAACTGCATGACCGAGATTGATGTATCTGCGAAATCTTCATTGGTGGTCAAAAACCGCTCTGCCTGTGCATCTGCCCGCACAAAGGCCTTGATGAGACGCGCGCCAGCGACATTTTCTTGCAATACCGTATTAAGCACATCGAGTTTCTCTTGCATCGTACGGTAGAGTGGCTCCATGCGCGATACAAAAAAGACAATAATCACCCCCGTCACCATCAGCAATGGCAAAAGTTGCAACGCCAATGCTTGACTCGTGGTAAACATCAAAATCAGGCTACCAATCATCATCATCGGTGCACGTGTGCCAATGCGCAGGTTGATTTGAAAATAGCGCTGTACTGCCGCTGTGTCGCTGGTGAGACGCACCAATAACTGCCCGGTACGCATGCGATCGAGGTCAGCAAACGATAAAGACTGGATTTTGATGAATAATGCCTCACGCAAGTCACGCGCCACCCCTTCGCCGACCTGAATCGACGTCAAGTTGTTGCCAACCGCCACAAGCACACTCGCCAACGAAATCCCCACCATGATGAGCCCTGTTTGTACCACCGCGTCTTGGTTGTGCTTGGCAATGCCCACGTCTATGATGTACTCAATCAAGCGCGGGATCGCCAAATCGAGAAACACCAATGCCGTCAACAGCACAAAGGCTGCTACCGCCGACTGCCAATACGGTTTAGCAAAACGCACCAACGCATAAATGTCCTGCATATCGGTTACTTCCTCGCACGCCAAAATTAGCAACAATGTACAAAGTATACTCCTGATTGTAGCGTCGCAATTTTCACAGCACACCACACTCTGTGTGTCGTCGTGCCCACGCCAATCGCCACGCCAAAATCCGTGGCGCGCAATACGTTTATTTGCGTTGCATGTGTCAAATCATCACGAGACAGACAATCAGCGGTATACATGTCAACAAAAAAAGCACTAATTTAGCAGAGGAGCGTGCGTTTTAAGTAATTATTGCAATAATCGAAATGTACCGGTATCAAGAAAATGGCGTAATCGGAGCTCCATGCGTCGACAAAACTCCGGCACAAACTCCTGTTCTTCATTGCTTTGCAACACGATTAAATCATTGAGCAACACGATCCCCCGTGCCATCAACAACGCCTCAAATTCGGCACTACTAACAGCTGGAAGTGCGGTCACACTGCGGTACCCTGCAAACACCTGCGCTTCGGCACCGTCGACGTCACGCAGATAATAACTCGTAATCGCGAGATCTTGGATTGGCCAACCCATCCCCGCATCGTCAAAATCAAAAATACTAAGCTTCCCCGCATACCACATCATATTGTAGGTATGGATGTCGGCATGAATCGGTTGGGTGGCAAATCGTTGGGCAAGTTGGGCATACACGGGCGCAATGACAGCTGTTGCTTCAGCCAACAATGAGCGGAGCATCGGTGTCATTTGTGCTAATTCACACCGAGCAATATTGTCAGTACTGTTCATCAAGATGTGATCAATACGGGGCAAATACGCACCGTTTTGTGGACGCCAATCTTTGCCATGTTGATGCAAGAGTGCTGTTATGCGACCAATTTGCGTCAATTGTTGCGGCGATGGTCGCGCCCCCACAATTCGCCCTGGCAACCAGTGTGCCACGGTGGCAGAAAGTGTTTTTCCTAATGGCGGACAATCAATCGTCGCCACAAATGCCCCATTGATGGTAGGACACGGCTTGGGGACATTGACCGTTCCTTCGGCTGCAAGAGCGGCAATCCACTGTAATTCCGCATCTATACCACAGGCATCTCGGAGCGAATGGGTATTGAGGCGGAGCGCATACTGCACCCCAGCACGATCACGAACCGCATAGGTGGTATTGAATGCATGATTTACGACACGCAACGATACCGGTTGGATAGCGAATTGGGCTATTGCCGCATGAACAAATGGTCGAAGTATAGCGAGTTGTTGACGTTGTGTGCGTTGAGCGTATGTATCATCCATAAAGATTCCTTTTGCAAACACCAATCTGCATACCGCAAATCGCATGGCACTCATGAGATTCGGTTTGTCGTTATAATACCAACAATTGGTTATTTTTAAACGAACGGATTATCACATGGCAATTGCAATCATCGTGCATGGTGGCGCGTGGGCCATCCCCGATCACGAAGTCACCCCGCATCGACATGGTTGTCGCACCGCTCGTGATGCGGGTTGGCAGGTCCTCGCCAATGGCGGCAGTGCCATGGATGCCGTCGAAGCCGCGGTGCGCATCCTCGAAGATGACCCCACCTACGATGCCGGCGTCGGCTCAGTCCTCAATCGTGGTGGGTTTGTCGAGCTCGATGCAGCCGTCATGGAAGGCGACCAACTCCTGTATGGTGCAGTGGCAGGGGTACGCCGCATCCGCAATCCGATTTCACTCGCACGCCATGTCCTCAACAGCCCGGCAGGGATGTTGGTGGCCGATGGTGCCGAGCGCTTTGCCAAAGAACGGGGGATTCCGTTTTGCGATCCCGAAGAGCTGATTGTCGACCGCGAGTTTCAAATCTATCAAAACCTCATCGCCACCTACGACAGTAGCAACGATAGTGGCTCAACAGCCCCTCCAGGCGAAGTCGTTGCCGACATCGTACAGGGTGGGTGGCCCAATCGCCCCAGCGACACCGTAGGCTGTGTGGCGATCGACACCAATGGCTGGGTAGTCGCTGGCACATCAACAGGTGGCACCGGCCACAAGCTGGTTGGACGGGTCGGTGATGCGCCGTTGCTTGGTGGGGGATTGTATGCCATGAATGAACTTGGCGGCTGCTCAACCACTGGTTGGGGAGAATCCATTATGCGGATTTTGCTGGCCAAAACTGCCGTTGATTACCTCAGTGACGACTGTCATCCCCAAGACGCCGCCACCAAAGCGATTCATCGCCTCGCCGATCGTGGCAAAGGCATCGGTGGTTGTATCTTGCTTGACCGTCATGGGCGCATCGGCTGGGCCTTTAATACCCCGCGGATGGCACATGCCTGGCGGACTGCCGATGGTCGCGATGGCGACGGCGTATAAGACAACGCCAAGACTGTAAATATCGTATCTGCCCTTTTTTCGCACTAGTATGCGCCAAGTACGTATCTAACATATGGGCTGTGCTATACTATCAGCGTTTATGCCTGGGGGGTTGTGATGAATTCGTTTGATGTCGTAAGTCTCATCGTCGTCGTAGTCGCACTCATCCTTGGTTTTTTCCAAGGAGCCGTCCGCATGATTATTGTTATGATCATGGCCTACATTGGGTTGATTATTGCTGGCTTGTACTTCCAGACCATCGGCGATTGGTTGCATCTCGCTGCCAATATAAGCACACTCGAAAGCTATAGTCTGGCCTATATCGCAGTATTTGTGTTGTGTATGTTGACCCTCAGCAGTATGGGTATTTACACATTTCGTTTTTTTCGTGGCAATATTGAATCAATCGTCAATCGCACCATTGGTCTGGTGTGTAGTATGACCACCGTCTTACTGTTACTCGGCACATTGGCGCATTTACTCTTAATCATCCCAAACAATGGCACCGCTAGTGAAATGCGTTCGTTTATCGGTAGCGATTTGCTACGTACGGTTGCCACTGCGCGTTTTGCTGTGCCATTAAGTAACATGGTAGCACCTATCGTACTACAGATACTCGACCCGTTTGTGTTTAGTGATATCAATCAACTATTTTTGACACCAATACCATAATGAACATACCACACCATACGCTTGCAACCCTCGAGTTCACAACGATTCGCGCCATGCTGGCGCGTCATGCGAGTTTTTCGGCATCACGTCTGCTTGCCGAAACACTCGAGCCGAGCATCGATGCCCATATCGTCGGCATCGGATTAACCCAAACCCGTGAAGCACGCTATACGCTTGACGAAATCCCCGACCTCACCATCGGCGCAGCCCGCGATGTCCGCGATGCCGTCCACCTTGCCCAGCGTGGCGGTGTGCTCGACGCCCTCATCCTACGCGAAATCGCCTATACCTTGGGGGCGATGCGCCGCCTGCGCGTCACTCTCAAAAAAATCGACCCTAGACGCATCCCCACCCTCGATGAATACATCCAACAACTCCCAACCTTGAGTCATATCGAAGAGCGCATTGACCATTCGATTAATAGCGACGGCGAATTGCTCGATAGTGCCAGCCCCAAGCTCGCCTCACTCCGCAACGAAATCCGCACCACCATGGCGCGTGTCCAAGAGCGCTTGCAACACATTGTGTCGTCGGGACAATACGCCGATGCCCTCCAAGAAGCTATCGTCACCGTCCGCAACGGTCGTTATGTGGTGCCCGTCAAAGCGAGCCACAAACGCATGGTGCGGGGTTTGGTCCATGACCAATCAGGCAAAGGGGTGACCCTCTACATCGAACCGTTGGTCGTGGTAGAGCTCAACAACAAGTTACGTGAGTTGCAACTCGACGAAGCCGACGAAATCGCACGAATTTTGGCGGAATTGTCAGATTTGGTCGGAGCGCAAGGAGCGTTTATTCGCGCCGGGGTATCGGCCCTTGCCTCACTCGATTTTGCCTTTGCCAAGGCACGCTTTGCAGGGCATCTGCGTGCCAGCGAACCAATCATGATTGATGTGCTCAAAGGCCAAGACCCCGAAATAAAACTCATCAAAGCGCGGCACCCATTGATTGATGCCAAAGTGGTCGTGCCGGTAGATGTCACCATGCCCCACCAAACACGGATTTTGTTGATTACCGGACCGAACACTGGTGGCAAAACGGTATCGCTCAAAACCACTGGACTACTATCACTGATGGCCCAGTCAGGGCTATTTATTCCTGCGGCGGACGGCTCAATCTTGCCGATTTTTGGGCGCATTTTTGCCGATATTGGTGATGAACAAAGCATCGAACAAAGCCTGTCGACCTTTTCGTCCCATATGACCAATATCATCAAAATCTTGCACAGCCTCGACAATGTGGTTGACCCTACGCCTTCGCAAATCCGGGCAGTCGGTGTCGATCAATGGCAACCCGTCGCACCCGTGTTCGCCGATGATTTACCCGTGCTCATCTTGTTTGATGAGCTTGGTGCAGGCACAGACCCCATCGAAGGGTCGGCCCTCGCCCGTGCCATCATTGCCCATATTTTGACGCGTGGCGCATTTGCCATCGCCACCACCCACTATGCCGAACTCAAAGCCTATGCCTATAGCACCCCTGGTGTCCAAAACGCCTCAGTCGAATTCAACACCGAAACATTGTCACCTACCTATCGACTCTTGATTGGCGTTCCTGGTCGTTCCAATGCGTTAGCCATCGCCACCCGCCTAGGGTTGGATGCGGTGATTATCGCTGCAGCTCGTGAATCGTTGCCCGACCAAGAATTACATGTCGACACCCTGCTCGCCGCCATCCAAAAAGAACGCCATGACACCGCCCAAGCACTCCAACAGGCCGAAGCACTCCGCCGCGAAGCGGACGGCCTCCGGCAACAAATGCAGGCCGAACGGCAAGCACTAGAGCTACAACTCGAAAACGAACGCCAAGCGGCGCAACAACTCATCGAAGCAGAAGTCAAAGCAGTACGGGCTGAATTGCGCCGTGTACGTGACGATGTCAATCAGATGTCACTATCCAAAAAATGGATGGAAGAAGCGCAACAACGCGCGCACGATGCCCAGGTCAAGGCGAGCGAACAACTCGCCAAACAGCGCCGACCGCAAGCCCCCGCTGCGCCAGTCGCCCAAGCACCGCAAGCACCACGACCACTCCAAGTAGGTGATGCCGTGTTTGTCCCTTCGGTGAATTTGACCGGTGATGTGGTGTCGATTAATGAAGCCGATGACAGCGCCGAAGTCCAAGTGGGTGGCTTCCGCTTGACCGTGGTGCTCAGCGAGCTCCGTCCTGGCCAGCGCAAAGAACAAAAGGCGGTTGTTCCCCCACGCACTTCCACTATCCCCGCTGCTCCTGATGTCGCACTCGAACTCGATGTCCGTGGGCTACGGGCCGTCGATGCTTGCGAGCGGGTCGACCGTTACCTCGATGATGCTTACCGTGCCGGTTTGCCCTATGTACGGATTATCCATGGCAAAGGGCTTGGTGCATTACGCCAGGCGCTCCGTGATCAACTCAAAACCCAACCTCAAGTGAAATCATTTGAAGGTGGTGGTGCCAGTGGCGGCGAGGGAGTGACTGTTGTACACTTGAAAGAACGATAACGCGGCTACCCAATCAACGGGCGTTTCGTCTTTTCGTTTCATTTGTTACCATACATCACATCACTATACCGCACTCGTTTTGTTGGAGGTACTGCGTGTCACAAACAGTCATTAATGTATTATTGCTCGTTGCCTTGTTGCTCCCATTTGTGGGTGCACTAGTATTGCGCATCATTAGCCGCGTGGCAACACCCCAAATCATGGTCGTGGTCGCGGCGATTACGGCGATAATCATCGTAAGTGCAGTGCTGAGTTTGGCAAGTATTAGCATTGGTAGCCTACGGATTGCCAATTTGACCCTACTCTTGCCTGTGGCACCTGCGGTCGACCGCCCAGTAGATATGTCAAGCGATACCCTCGATGCAGAACTCAATGCCGATTCCGGCACCGCAACGATGGTGCCTGATGTAACTATTACCCCAAGCCCGACCATTGTACCAACCCAAATGCCCACCCCCGTCGTTGGTGATACCACTACTCTCACCGATACCACTACCCTCACCGACACCACTACCCTCACCGACACCACGACTCTCACCAATACCACGACTCTCACCGATACCACGACTCTCACCGAAACTGCAGCTCCTGCTACACCGTTACCTACCACCGCGAAGCCAACATCGACCGTTGCTCCACCTGTTGTCCCCAAATTCACAGTAGTATCGATTCCAACGGTTGCCGTCAAAACTCGAAAATATTACGTAGAATCCGGCGATACATTACTTTCGATTGCTACCAAATATAATCTTACCGTCCAACAAATCTTAGACGTCAATCCGTACCTCCAAAATCCTGATAATCTTATTGTCGGACAGGAGCTCGATATCCCATGAGTCAACCACTGCAAATTACCGTGACGACATCGATTCGAGATACTCTCGCGGCAGCCCAACTTTATCAGACCACTACCTTCAAGCACCGTATCTATCAAGCAATAGCCGGAGTGTTGTTTGCCCTCGCCCTTTGGCAGGGATTTAGTACCAGCTTTAGTGGCAATCAGCTAATGTTAATTGTGATTGCGTTGTTGCTTGCCATTGACCCTGTGCCGCTTATCTTGATGGTGATGAGTAGTTTTAACCAACCACACACTGCTACGACACTCCAAATTGACGATGCCGGTGTCACACGCATGATTGGCGAACGAACGATACTCGTGCCGTGGACAAAATTAAATCGAAGTATCGAAAATCGTAATTATGTGTTGTTAGTGGCGGGATCGTGGAATTATATCGTCATTCCGCAACGCTCATTTATCACGCCACAACACAAATCAACATTCACCCAACTCATCACTACACATCTCAAGGTCAGCAAGTAATGCATCGCTGGGTGCTCACCATCCTCATCTTGGCTACCATTAGCATGGTGGTTGCTGCCACACGCCAAGTGTGGCAGCTGACACAAGAATCTGTCATTCCCCCAACAACCCCAAAAACCGTACCCGTCCCTCCTAATGCATTACCAAGCACAATAACCATCACTCAACACCCAACTACCACCCTTACAATTACCCCAGCGGCGACGATTACTGTGTTACCGACTGTAATTCCCAACCCAACCCCATTCCCTGTTCCGCAAAGCTATATCGCCTATCGCGTCAAAGCCGGTGATACCCTAGCTAGTATCGCCCAAGCAAGTGGAAGCAATCCCGATTATATTGCGGCGTTTAATCGATTTAGCGGTGAACCAGAAGCCCTCCGCCCACTCATCATCCCGCAACTCGATGGCCAAGCCAACACGCTCACCAGCCAAGCGATTCTAGTGCAACGGGGCGCCAATCGATCTGCAGTAGCCCTCACATTTGATGCCGGCGCTGATAGTGCCCCCACCACAGCCATCCTTGATGTATTAGCACTTCACCATGTGCACGTGACGTTTTTTCTCACTGGTGCATGGGTGCAAAAAAACCCAGAATTAACCCGCCGGATTATTGCCGATGGCCATGAAGTCGCCAATCATTCCCAAAACCATCCCGACTTCCGCCAACTCGATGACGCCGCTATTGCCGACGAACTCCACCTCATGGCACAGGCGTTTTTTGATGCGACTGGTATCAGGCCAGCACCCTACTTTCGGCCACCATTTGGCGCCTACGACGAACGTGTCTTGCGTACCGTGATTGCCAACGGCTACTTGCCGATTTTTTGGACGCTCGACAGCCTTGATTCCGTCGGCGAAACCAAAAGCGCCGACTTTCTCGTTGATCGCCTCACCAACACACTCTCAGCCAACCAACTCAACGGTGCGATTTTGCTCTGTCATATCGGCAATCCATCCACAGCCGAAGCGTTACCACGCATTCTTGACGAATTCGCCAAACGCGGAATCATCGTCACCACCCTCTCACAAATTCTCTAACCGCTATGCAAAGCAACGGTTTTTGTGCATTATCATCACCTATCACCAAAAAAACGCACTCCATCGCTATGCTCATGTATAATGCCACTAAGCATGCACAATTTATAGGTGAGAAA
>Ga0214917_10007505_pt1 | contig 10999 bp, 10 predicted proteins | sample LL_1208_BB_MetaG_FD_177983 | JGI IMG/M metagenome (GOLD analysis project Ga0214917, IMG submission 177983) | Freshwater microbial communities from Lake Lanier, Atlanta, Georgia, United States - LL_1208_BB | ecosystem: Environmental > Aquatic > Freshwater > Lake | place: USA: Georgia | collected...
GGGTCCTTTTGGGGTGAAATCCCCCCCTACCCGGTTCAAACCCTCCTAAAAAGGTGTATTTTTGGGGGTGTTTTGGGGGTTGAGGGGATGGTGTAGGGCCTCGTAGTTCAACGGATAGAATAGAAGTTTCCTAAACTTTAGATATGGGTTCGATTCCCGTCGAGGCTACAAAAAACCCCATTTAAAGCTCATTTAGAAGTTTTTTCACTATCTATGTTCCAATCTACACCTTTTATGCAACATCGGTCCACCATTCATTGGTTGACCTCAGCGCCCACAAATGCCTCGTAATGCCTATCCAAGGCCTGGGCCAATTGACGATCCAAGTCGGTGACGGTATGGCCTGCATCGTGGGTGGTGAGGCGAACGGTCACCCGGTTGTACACGTTGGTCCATTCGGGATGGTGGTTCATCGCCTCAATCAGCGGGGCAGCCGAGGACATGAAAGCAATGGCCTGCACAAAGCCATCGAAAACATAAACCTTCACAAGGGCATTATCCACCTCGATCCAGCCGAGGGGCTTCGCTGTCAGATCCATGGCGTAGGGTTTCGTTTGAGGGGAATTATAAACTAACTTAGACTGAACAAATTTAGTAACCCCTAAATCTACACCATGTCCAAGCTCCTTTGCCCCTTTGTGATGATTGTTGCCCTGCTTTGTGCCCATGCTGCATCGGGCCAAGACCAAAGCCAAAACCAAGAAAAAGTCTCCTCCAAGAGCATCGACTCTGCCAAGGTGTATTTCGCGATCACCAAAGACAACGGACAGGAAATTATTGCCAGGATCATTCGACAAGACGCCAGGGAATTGGAGGTCATCACCAAAGATGGCAGAACCATCATCATCCCTCAACACATCGTCACCGAAATCAAAGCTGTGGACGAAAAATTTGTTAAAGAGGGGGTGGATTATTTGGGCGAAGACCCATACCGCAGCCGTTATGTCATCACCACCAACGGCTTACCCATCCGCAAAGGACAGAATTACGGTCAATTCACTTTGCTGGGCCCAGAAGCACATTTTCATCTCACGGATCGATTTGGCGTGGGGGTTATGACCAGCTGGTTAGGAACCCCCCTCATCGGCACCCTGAAATACTCCAAATCAATCAACGATAATCTGCATTTGGCAGCAGGCGCCCTGATTGGAACAGGTTCTTGGATTGCGCCAGATTATGGTTTTGCTTTACCATTTGGCGCCATCACCCTGGGAAATGGGCGTTACAACATCAATTTCAGTGCAGGCCGCGGGATTTTCTGGGATGAAGGAATAGCGACAGGAACCAATTTGTTTTCGGTGGCCGGAATGGCTCGACTAACTCCCAAAACCAGCTTTGTTTTTGACTCCTTCATCACCGAGGAAGTTTCTTTTGTGATACCCACACTACGATTTCATCGCAGGAACGAAGGCGCCTTTCAATTTGGCTTTGGCCGGATTATTTCGGATGGAGAATCGGTCCCTTTCCCCTTCGTTTCCCGCCTTTGGAGCCTGTAGCAAGGAAGCGAACCTGGATGAGGTAACGCTGGGTCAGGTTGGCCAGCTCAGCTTGGAGTGCGGATTGTCTGTCCTCCTTGTTCATGGCCTCGGGGCCGGCCTTCCACGACATCGTTCGCCAACGCCCTGCAACAGGGTCCACGAGTTGACCGGAGGAAGTCAGCATGGGCAAATAAAACCCCTTGGCCGAAGGGGTCCATCGATACTGTAACATAAGTCTTGTGCTGTCTTCGGCATCGTCCAGCATCGACCATTCCAAGGCCGGTACGTCGGCATGCTGCAGCCACCACCGCAGGGTACCGGCAAAGCGGGGATCCAAGGCAGAAGCCCAATGCTCGATCATTTGTTCGGATCCCAGGGTACGTCCGGCGAATTTTCGGTAAGCGCCGCGTAGCGCCTCGTTCCATTCCTCCTCCATACCCGGGCTGTTGCGCAGGCTATGGAACATCCAGGCGCCTTTGTAGTAGATATCGGCATCGTGGGCGGCAAATCGACGACCGCGGGGACCCTGCATAGGCCTGAGGTTCTGAATCTTGCGCTGCATCCGCTGCATGTAGGCATCGGCTTCCCTTCGCCCCCCCTCCCGGCATTCCAAATAAACGGCCTCCATCAGGGTGGTCAGGCCTTCGTGAATCCACCAATCTGCTGGATCCGAAGCGGATACGGAATTTCCCCACCATTCGTGCCCGCTCTCGTGCACCAGAATAAAGTCAAAGCCCCATTCATTGTTACGGAAACCGTTACCATAGGCGATGGCGCTTTGATGCTCCATGCCCAGGTACGGTACCTGGATGACCTTGTAACCGTCTTTCCAGAAGGGATAGGGTCCCAGCCTGTCTTCGTAACAACTCATCATATCCACGACCTGTGCCAAATGCGCTCTGGCCCGGAGCAGGTCATCGGGCGCTACATAAAATTCCAATTCCCGTTCGATGCTCTTCAAGTCCACGTAAGGCTGCACAAAGCGGGTATACCGACCAAGGTTGAAGGTAATGTTGTACAGGTTGATGGGTTGGGTCACCTTCCAGGTGACGGTCCGTTGGGATCCCTGCACGGTATCAGCGACCCTGCGGCCGTTGCCCACCATATCCATGAGGGCAGGTTTACGGTTGGGATCCAGCGAAGCGGCATAGGCCGGGAAGGTCATGGTCAACGAAACGCTGTCCGGTTCGGTATCGGCATGGTCCAAACAAGGCCACCAGGACCGCGCCCCCGATCCTTGGCAGGTCATCCCCAAACGAGGATAACCCAGGCTGTCCTTGCGCACCACCACCCCATCCTGCCACGGCGGCTTGAGGGCGGGGACCAAATGTCCCGAATAATGGACTTCTACGGCATGAAAGCTACCGGTCTTGACGCCCTTCAACCTGCATTCGATGCGACCGGATTGGTACCGGAAGGGCAATTCCCTCCCCTCCCATCGAACGGATTCCACTGTCCATGCCCCTTCCAGGTCCAATACCAAGCGTTCTTGGGCCGATTCCCCTGCCTCCAACAGCATTCGAACCTTACCCCGCCAGGGGAGTACCTCCATGCCGTCCTTCGTGCTTGGAGGCGGAACCAGGCCCAGGGTATCCAGCGTCATCGTTAACTGGTAGGAACGCGCGATCCAAAGCCCTTTTGAATTGTTCCCGGAATCCGCGAAGCCACAAAAAGGAGCATGGAGAACCAAAACCAAGAACAAAGCGATTCCCTTCATGCCTTGATTCAACAGCAGTGGATTCATGGTTGAATTGCTTTAACTTTTAAGATGTGCAAATTAGGGGTGTTTTACAATTTTATTTGCAAAAACAAGGGCTTGCCCTTCCCCATAAGCCACTCCCTCGGTATGCATGCAGGCCTGCCTCCCCTAAACCGCAATCATGCGGTGATTTTGGTAATCATGGCCATTTCCGGACCTGCTTGGGCGTTGTTGGCCGGGTATTGGCCTTGGGATCAACCTTATTATCTGGCTGGTAGGGATTTACTTCTTCTTGCAGGGATTTTGTTGGGTTTGCTCCGAACACATTATGGATTGGTTCCTGCATCGAAGCGAGCGGCATGGGTGCCGAAGGCTTTGCTTTGGATCACACCCTTGACGCTGTGGCTCCTCTACGGATTCTTCAACGGTCAAGGCCCGTTAATGAGTAGAATCGCTGGACTAAGGCAATGGCTGATTCCGTGGGCAACGATGTGGTTGGGTTGGTTGTGGGCACCCGCCATCGGGCACAAGCAGAATACCGTGACCCCAAGTCATAAGAATCATCCATACAATGTTCGAGAACTTGTCTTTGTAACAAATTGGATAGTAGGAATTTCTGCGATAATTTTCGCGCTGACCCTGGTCCCCGTATTGGATTGGTGCAAGGTCTATTTTGAGGCCAAGGATATGCCGTTTGTAAACGGTGTTCCGCAACAGTGGATAGAACCTGTGGGGGCTGGCCTATTTCGTGCAGCAGGGCCCTGGTTGGATCCGATCAGCAACGGGCATTTTGCGGTTTGGCTATGGCTTGCCTGCTGGTCTGCATCCCAGGAGCTTTCCTCAACGCACCACGAGAAAAAACTTAGGCGACAGATTCGTTGGGGCTGTTGGGCTTCCGGTTTTTTACTGGTCTTGACCATCTGCAAAGGAGCCTGGCTACAATGGTTGATGATTGTAGGCTTAATAGGGTGGTTGCGATGGTCACGCACCGCTTGGTTGCGCTTTTCTTGGGGCAAATATGCCAGAGCCGCATGCTACCTGGGTCTGCTCCTTCCCCTGCTCCTTCCCCTACCGGTTCGTTGGCTTGCACCCTACCACCCGGGGATTGATATTCATTTTCATGGTTGGCAACATGCCATGGAGCATGCGACCTGGACAGGGTATGGAATCGGTTCTTACGGCAATGTGGCCACCCTGATGAGCGGAATCCAAGGCGATCTGCAGACGAATCCCGTGGCCGATAGTGCATGGGGCTCCCTGCTGGCTCAATCCGGGGCAATTGGTTTGGGCCTATGGCTCCTTACCTGGTTAGGTATGGCGCTATGGCTAAGTCCCCGTTTCCCTTGGTTGGGATTATTAATCTATTCTCAAATTGTGATTTCCATGTTTTCCGAAAACACAATCAACCCGATGGCCATGTTGGCTATGGGATTAGCGGTAGGATCTGCCTGGCGTAATCCATCGAAAGGCCATTCCTCTTCGACCATACTCGACTATGTCGGCCGCAAAGCGGGCATGGATTATTTCTCCCTGCGTATGCACCGCGAGCTGCGCAATCTCGGTGTTGAAAACACTTTATACACGAATTTTTCGGAAAGTTCCGATACCTCTGTCCGCCACGTATTTCCATGGGAAGCCGGTCCAAGGAGTCGGTGGTCTTCCACGCTGGGCTATGTGACCGGTATCCTGCGCACTTTCCAGGGGATTCGTCGCCAAAAATCGCAACACTTTATTTTTCATTATTTCAAAGGTGGGCTCCGCGAGGCCCTGGTCCTGGGACTGGCCCGTTGGCATGGGCAATGCATCCACCTGCTGGTGCACGATGTCGAAAGCCTCGATACGGCCAGGCTATCCAATGGACTAGGTGGAGCCATGGCCAAGATCTTGCGTCGTTGGATCTTGCATCATGCCTGCGATCATGCCTACACCTTCAGCCAAGCGGCGGCCGATGAATTGCTGCAGCACGAGCCCGCCCTACGGGAACGGCTAACGGTGCTGCATCACGGTCATTTCTTGGACCTGCCCCGACCTACTCCCTCGAGGGAACAGGCGATGCAAGAACTTCAAATTGAGGAAGATACTGTAACACTTCTTTTCTTTGGCCAAATCAAAGCGTCCAAAGGCTTGGAAATCTTGCTGCAAGCGATGGAAAGCGTACAGGATCCCCGTCTTCGCTTGATTATTGCGGGACAATCCAGGGATTTTGACCTCGAGGGGGCCTTGGCCCAATGGACCAGCCCCGAGACAAGGTCCCGAATCCGTTTGATGAATCGCTACATCCGCGATGAAGAAAGGGACAGCCTCTTCAAGGCCTGTACTGCAGTGGTTTTACCCTACCACCGCATTTACAACAGCGGGGTCCTTATGATGGCCCTTAGTTACGGCAAGCTCGTTATCGCCTCCGATCTCCCGGCTAATCGCGAAATCCTTGAGCATCCTGGCCTCGGGCTTCTCTTTGCGACGGGTCAATCCTCTGCGCTTGCCCGGACTTTGATGCAAATCCTTGAGCATACGGAATGGAATCTCCAAATCCAGCACATTCAGCCCAAGCTCTTGGAACGTTTTTCTTGGTCCGGGGTCGCCCAAGGCATCGCCAAAAACATGCAGCGCGTGTCCTAAATTCTCCAACGATGACTCGCTAGCCTTAAGGTTGGCAAACGCAGCGAACGGAGAAGGCGGATTTCTTGAAGCCATCCATCATGAAGATCCCGGGTTGGGTTCCGTCCACAAATCGGCCCCAGGACCCGTTGATGCCGCTGCCGGTACTGCTCCACCAATAAGCATAGGCGCCGACACCCCCGAAGGTGCCATCGCTTCCACGGAATCCGGCAGGGAGGCCTTGGAAGCCGAGCTCATCGCGGCCTTCCAGACCGGGGAACCAGCCGACCTTGCCTTTGAGCTTGGCCCCTGCCTTGGTTTCTCCCCCCAGGGCATTGGTCAGCGCAGTCCATTCATCGTGGGTGGGCAGCCGCCAACCCGTTGGACAGAGACCGCGCGGATCGCTTACCGCATAGGCATTGTAAAGAAGTCCAAAAGTACTGCGCATCATAATGTTACTATCGGGGTAAGCCCAGGCACCGGAGGTGAGTTTGGCCCAGGCTGCGTGGTCGGCGGTGCCATCGGGAATCGAATCTCCGTTGCGGTAACGGGTGACATTCAAGTTGTGTTGCATCCACCACAGGCCCGCGATTTTGACCGCAGGGTAGTCTTGCGGGGCAGATTGCGCAGTGGATTGGGCGGTTACCAATGGGCCGTGAAGGAGCAGAGCCCCAAGCACCGAGAGCAGGGTGGCATAACGCGTCATCATCAACATCATGCCCTAAATTATACTGTAGAGGTCAATCTTCCAATTCCCCCTGGATGCACCTCACCGAAAACCCATACCCCCGGTTGAAAAAATACTTCTTGACCTGGTTGTTCTTGTAGAAAACATTGCGCAACCAGGCATCGGTACCCGCCGTGGGGGTGCTGCTCCACCAGTTGGCGCTTTCGCCGATGGCGTAAAAGGGCGCGGCGGTTTTTTCGATATTCCAATGCACACGGTATCCGCCGGGCAAGGCCGTGAAACCGCTGGAATTGTTGGCTTCGACAGCGTCCTCCTTCCAGCCTTCGGCGGTTTTGAGCATGGGGCCTGCGTTGACGCTTTCGGCACCCCCTATATACTGTTGCTTGGCCACCGAATCCAACTCAAAGACCATTTCTGTCCATTCCTTGTCCGAAGGCAAATGCCAACCCATGGGCGCGAGACCGCGGGTATCCTTGAGGGCAAACCAATTGTAAAGCCTCCCGTAAACGGCCCCGTTGGCGGGATCGTTGTTGTAGTAGCACCAGGCCGGGGTTTCGTTTTCGGCGGCCGCCATCCAGGCCGAATCACTTGCGGCCTGCGGTATCGTATCCCCGTTCCGAAAGGTCACCACATCCAGGTTCCGCTTCATCCAAGTTTGCGTCCCGATGGTCACGGTGGGAAAGAAGGATTCGGTTTTGGGGGACTGTGCGGCTTCGGCAGCTTCGGCCGTGTTTGAGGTCTGCACTGAATTTTGAGCCTGAGCGGTAATGGTGCCTGTGCTGAGGGCTAACACCAAGACAAGTTTGGTAAATTTCATGGTGGGGGATTGTGTTCCCCAAAAATAGGGTGAGGCCGGCCCTAACTTTGGACAAGCGATGGACTTAACCCTTTCTTAACGTTAAACCATGAATTGGACGGCCCTTCATTGGACAACCCTGCTCGGTGTGGCTCTGGGCGGGGCCTTGGGATCGGTGGCCAGGCTGGGCCTGTCCCAGTGGCTGGGTTCAGCGCACCCGGAATTGAACATGGGAACCCTTGCTGTCAATGCCTTGGGGGGATTCATCCTCGGCCTTTGGCTGAGCCTGAACGGGAACAACCAATTTCCGACGATCGCGCATCTTCCCCTGGCCTTGAACGGTGTAGTGGCCTTTGGAATCGTAGGATTTTGCGGGGGGCTCACGACGTTCTCTGCTTTTGGAATGGACTTGTGGGTGTTGTTGCAACACAAGGCTTGGAGCATGGCTCTGCTGTATTCATTGGGTAGCATCGCCGTCAATTTATTGGGCCTTGGCTTGGGCCTTGGCTTGGGGAATGTCCTCAAAGGTCTTGGATAAAATTAGTATATTTCCTTGAAAGTCAGCGGTTTTACCTTTATTCGAAACGCGGTTCTCCTGGATTATCCGATTCTGGAAGCCATTCGATCCATCCTGCCTCTCTGCGATGAAGTCGTTGTTGCGGTCGGAAAGTCCGAAGACGAAACCTTGCATCTGATTCAAAGCCTGGAAGATCCCCGCATTCGAATCCTGCACACCGAATGGGACGATAGCCTGCGCGAAGGGGGTCGAGTCCTGGCCATCGAAACCGACAAGGCCCTGGCCGCTGTTTCTCGAGAAGCGGATTGGGCGGTGTACATCCAAGGCGATGAGGTCCTCCACGAAGACAGCCTACCCGCCCTTCGCCAGGCCATGGAAGTAGCCCTGCACCGTCCCGAAATCGAAGGGCTGCTCCTGCACTACCGTCACTTTTATGCTTCCTACGATTATGTGGGCAACGATTCCCGCTGGTACCCCTTGGAGGTCCGGGTGGTCAGGCCTCATCGCGGCATCTACTCCTGGGGCGATGCCCAAGGCTTTCGTATCCAACCCCAACGCAAACTCCGGGTTCTACAGACCACCGCCTGGATGCACCATTACGGCTGGGTCCGGGAGCCGGCCGCCATGCAACGCAAACAAGAAAAGTTCCATCGCTTATGGCACGATGATGCCTGGATGCAGCATAATATTCCCGTTGCACAAGCCTTTGATTACCACCTTCGGCCTTCCAGCCTTGCGCGCTACCAAGGAACCCATCCCGCCGTCATGGCCCAGCGCATTGCCCGTATCAATTGGACGTTCAACGCCGACCCCTCCTACCACCGACTCACCCTCAAAGACCGCTTCAAACAATTCGCCCTCCGCTACCTGGGCTGGGACCTCAACCACCGCAACTTTCGCCGTATCCGTTGAATCGTAAGTAAGAGAGGCGTTTAACGCTCCCTAATGCCGCTCATTGGTCTTGTTTTTTACTCCAAATTGACCTTTTTAGGTCTTGTTTTTTGATATTTACGGAGTATTATTGGTTTGTATTTTGTATTTTTGGTCTAAACTTCAACGATATGGAGTGATTTTAGATGTATATACCGAGAAGAATAGACGCTGAGTTAATCGCCTGGAAAAAGTCCCAGACAAGAAAGCCATTGCTCATAAGAGGAGCACGGCAAGTTGGTAAATCCACCGCCGTTAGGAATTTGGCTAAGGATTTTGCCTATTTCATTGAAATCAATTTTGATGAGCAACCAATGTTCCAGGATTTGTTTGCTCATACCCCGGATATTCATGAAATCATTGAACAGTTAGCGATTATAACCCAAACGGAGATCATCGAAGGGCAAACCTTGGTCTTTCTTGATGAAATACAGGCAAGCCTACCCGCCATTTCTTTGTTACGATATTTTTATGAGAAAAAACCGAATTTGCATGTAATCGCTGCAGGTTCTTTGTTGGAATTTGCTTTAGCCGAACTGCCTTCCTTTGGGGTAGGCAGGGTTCGATCTTTGTTCATGCATCCCTTGTCATTTATAGAATTTTTGGGAGCCCTCAATGAAAAAACGCTCATTCGTGCATTACAGCAATCCAACCCATCAAGGCCAATCCAACCCATCCTTCACGAAAAACTAAAATTATATTTCAAAAAGTTTTTGATTATCGGGGGGATGCCACAAGCCGTACAGACTTATGTTAGCAATGGCGATTTATTGGAGATTCAGCGTATATTGGATGATTTAATCATTGCCTTTCAGGCAGATTTCGCAAAGTACAAGCGCAGAATACCTCCCACAAATATCCAATCTGTTTTTGAAAGTGTCGTCAAACAAGTCGGATCCAAATACAAGTATTCCAATGAATTAACATCGTTAAACAATCCTGCAATAAAACAAGTGTTGGATCTGTTAGAAATGGCAGGTTTGGTTTATCGGGTCACCCATTCATCAAGCAACGGTATTCCTATAGGGGCAGAAACCAATACAAAGAAGGTCAAATTTCTGATTTTTGATACAGGTATATACCAAAGGATCTTAGGGCTTGATATCGCCTCCCTGTTGGTGAAGAACGATTTCGATGTGGTGAATAAGGGGAAAATTGCCGAGCTCTTTGTGGGATTGGAGCTACTAAAATCAAATGATGTTTACGAAAAAACAGCCTTGTATTACTGGCACCGAGAAGCCAAGAATAGCCAAGCCGAGGTTGACTTCGTGATTCAAATTCAAGATAAAATAATACCAGTTGAAGTAAAAGCTGGCACCAAAGGATCGATGCAAAGTCTTCATTTATTTTTGGATGAAAAAAAATCGGGCTTCGGAATACGACTATCCTTAGAGAACTTTTCAGAATTTGACCGAGTCAAGGTATTTCCTTTGTATGCCACATCGAATATCTATGACTTTTTGGATTGCCTGGGTGCACGCTTGTAGGTAACAATGCCAGCATCCTGCAATTTTCTTCCTAAAGGATCCGCAGCTGCCACGGTCGTAAAGTCTTTATCCTAGCCCAAGACGAAGAGTACTTGCAAATAGCTCCCCATCGCAACCGTAGGGCTGCATTGTTCAATATGATAGATGGTTTTCCTGCCAAGTCCTGTGCGCTCCGCCATTTGCTCAGCGCTCAAATTGCGGCGTAAGCGTGCCAATTGAATACGCTCCCCCAATTCCCCCAAAATCCTCAAGTTATGGGGCAAAATGGCCGTTGACGTTTTCATATAACTTGTCTTATAGGGGTCAAAAATTGACCTTATTATCCTTTTTATGACAAGTTAAATCAGTTTTATTCTGTTGATCCACCAATTCCTCAAGGGTCAATTCCCGCTTATCAAGATTCCGGATGCAAAAGTTACAGCACCCCGGACTCCGATTGAGGATAAAGGCTCTTTACTTACGGCCATGATTTTAAAAAGAACTTTCTAGAAAATGGAATAATCACAAAACGTTATTCCGAACAAAGTTTCGGAAATTTTCGATATCAATCACTGTTCCTTCAGCATGGTATTCTTGTAAAAAAGTGCGAGGTATTTTTTTCTTCCCTTTACTGTTCCATTTAAACTCATAGGCAACAATCTTTCCATCTCTTTCTTCAATAAAATCGATTTCCTGTTTTTGTAGTGTTCGCCAGAAATAATTGGCTGCATGCAATTGATGATAGTTTTGCAATTTAATCCTTTCTGCTATTAAAAAATTCTCCCATAGGGCTCCTTTATCGGTTCGTAAATCAATGGTATTCATAT
>Ga0214917_10007507_pt1 | contig 10996 bp, 11 predicted proteins | sample LL_1208_BB_MetaG_FD_177983 | JGI IMG/M metagenome (GOLD analysis project Ga0214917, IMG submission 177983) | Freshwater microbial communities from Lake Lanier, Atlanta, Georgia, United States - LL_1208_BB | ecosystem: Environmental > Aquatic > Freshwater > Lake | place: USA: Georgia | collected...
ATTCACTAGAAATTTTAGCATCATGACCATTTGGAATTAAATTTTTCTCCAACATCCAAACAACTTTGTCTCTTGCTTTAAAATCTCCAAAGTATGCTATATCAAAAAGGCTTTTTGGAGAAAAAAAGTTTTGTCCAGAAAAAGGTTGTCCTCCTGGTCTGGTACCGTTGTATACAACAGCGTTAGTTAAATTACTTGAAATTAACAAGGATGTAATTTGAGAATTACGCGGATCGATAGATATATCAGCATCTTCATTTATAGATCTTAAACATGCTCTTTGTCTTATTTCTTTTAACGCAACGTATAAAAGAGTAGAACTACCATTTACGTTATCATTAAAAAGATCAATAAACTTTTGTAAATTAGAAAACCTAATATAAAATTTCTCACTTATGTTACTTTCTGTTAAAGTTGGATCACCGGCATCTAAAAGTTTTTTTGGTGTTATTCTTCCTTGAGATTTTATATCTGGAAAAATAATATTAGAAAGAGCCGTTCCACTTTGCGGATCCATTTTTTCTTTCATGTTTCTTCTAGAATGAGAAAATAACATGTATTTCATTTCCATTAACGCAACTATCCATGATCTCGTAGGAGGAGATCCAAAAAAATCTTCTTTTTGATCAGCTGGTTTATTTGGATATGATAATCCGAAGTTTAAGCTTTTATTTAAAGTTAGATTTTTTTGTAATTGTGAAACATAGAAATTTAAAGATTCATTATTTGTAAATGTTTGATTATTTGCAAACCTGAAAGATAAAAACTCTTGTGGAGAAAACTCTTTATAAACTTCAAATCCACCTTGAAAAAACGAAAACTTTTTAATGAAATCAAAAAGCTCTGAAATTTTAGAATCCATTAAAGCTAATTCTTCTTGCAACTTTTTGTCTTGCTCAACAACAATTGCTTGCTGCTCAGGAGATAAATTCAAAAAAGTGCGTGCATCAACGTCTGCTTTTCTAAAAGTTTCTATTAAAGCTTCAAATAATTCGCCTTGTTCTGTAAGATTTCCATCATTATCATATAATGGATTAAATTGAGTTAAAGCGATTATTTCTGGTCTAAACCTAGATTGATAGGTCGTTGAAACCGACGTTACATCATTAAGTATATCAACTGGCGGTTTAAAAAGCTCTGGTGGGGGTTGGGCTCCGGGAACTGATTGAGACGTAGATTCTTGATATTTTTTTTCTTTTTGCTTATCGGTTTGTTTCGGAACATTATTCGGAGGATTAAATTCTATAACTTCTTCTTTCGGCAAAAATTCTTGAAAAACTTTATTAATATCTCCTGTTTGAATTCCTTGAGTTATTCCTTGCAACGCAGAAGATAAAACTCTTGGATCTATAGTTTTCTTTTCGACTGTTCTTGCCTTGGGAACTGCCTGAAATATAGGATTTCCAAATTTTGCTGAAGAACCTTTTTTTATTTTTACAGATCTAGGCATATTATTCCACTTCTGCGTTATTAACTAAAATGTAGTTAGACATTATTGAATTTCCAGAAGAAAAATCTTGATGTATTGGAACAAGAATAAATCTAATATTTCCTACGTCATTCAAAGTTAAATTATAAGAAAAATCAAATTTCTCTATTAATGAATGAGTTTTTCCTATCAACGTTCTTACTCCATTTTCTTCTTTAAAAACCAAAATATGATCAAAATTATTAGTTTTGCCTTCAATATTCCAACTTAAAACTACTGTTTTTAAATCAGTTCTATTAGCAATAAAATTTTTTATTGAAGCAGCATTATTCGGTCCGAACCTTACGTCAACGTATAAAGAATCTCCTAACATTCCATATAACATATCTGGTGTAGTATCTTTTTCAACTTTAGACTTTGATAAAATATTTCCTCTGACTAATGAAGAAGGATGTCGGTTTTTTCTAAAGTTTGAAACATACTTTTTTCTTGTTTCTGGATCAATTAATTCTTTTGCTGTTTCAGTAATAGTTGACGGATCTCTTACCAACGGATATATCACATATCTAACATTTGCTCCATAAACAAGCTTTGGAATATTTTTTATAGAAGACTGTGTGCTATCGGAAAATGACGCATTGTTATTTATGATGCCCATGTCTTCGCAACTTCCATCCAATAAACTATACCTAAAAATTTGAAATGCTACGAACTTATCGTATTCTGTTTCTCTAGAAGAATAGTACGTAGTATCATATCTTCCAGAAACTTGTGACAATAAGTTTGCAATTTGACCAATTTGGTCTTGTTGCAAGTTTGCGGTTACATCAAAAGTTATATCTTCAACTGAAAGTAAATTTTGTACGCTAGCTGAATACAACCTTCCAGAATAAGGAATGTATTGTATCGTATTTGAATTTTTAGAAAGAACTTCAACTCCATTTTCGTAAATTAACTTTGAAGTTACTTCATAAACGTTATAAGGAATTAAGTTTTTTACTTCGCATGTATTTTCTTTTGTTGATTCATTAACGTTTAAAATTCTGACTATAGTATAATCGCGTTCTTTTTTTGTTAGGTTTCTATATAAGACCTTACATGCAACTATGCCAAAATTATAAGAATTATTTAGAACGAAAATATTAATAGAATTAGGTGCTAAATGAGGGATCGTAATCACGTCATTATAATAATTTTTCCTTGGATTTCTTATTACGACATCAGTAAAATCGTTGGATAAACTTTTTGTCGTAATGTCAGAAGCAATGATTCTATAAACTGCATCTTGATCTCTATCAACTAATTTCAAAACAGAGATTTGATTTTTTGAATCAAATGTAACAGAAGAAAGCTTTTGATAAGAAGTTTTATTAAAATCTTTTAATTCTTTTACAAATATTTCTGCATTGCAAGCAGACTCATTGTGATTTTTTATCTGTAAAGTAACGTTATTATCTGCTTTAGAAACTCCTGCAGATAAAGGCTTTAAATTACTAAACAAAAATTTGTTATAATATTTTTCAATATCAAGGTATTTTTCTACTGTTTCTACAATGATTTTTTGTGTTTTTCCGTCAACGTTAATAAGATTTTTTACTAAGCTAAATTCTACAATTAGTTGCGGCCGAAACATATGTGACTGTTTAAGAACAACGTCAAGGTTAACGTTAATTAAATCTTCGACAGTTTGATCTACAACTACTTCATATTCATTATTATTTTTTTGAGTTGTAGCATTTTGCAATCCTTCAAAATGATGAAAATTAGATAAAGAATCTAATAAATTATTCCTTAAAATGTTTTTTGATAAAAAGTAACTACATCCAGTAAGAGACTGATAAGGCGTGAAAGTTTTTCCTACGGTAGAAGTGATAGAAGAAGGATGAATAGAAGAATTTAATAATTTAAATCTGTTTTTTCTTTCAACTAAGTTTCTTGCTGATAAATTTTGCAATCCTAATGCAACATCTAAATTTGCAGCTGAACTATTTGTAGAAACTCTGCCGTTGAAATTAGAAGATTTTTTTGGATCATCCAGAAAATTAATATCCCCTACATCTTGCTTTTTCTTTAAAAGAATTTTTGTTTTTTTAAATTGTGATTCTTCTACTACGTTTAGTTTTAATGCAGTTAAATAAGAATTATCTATTTTTGATGTGATATCAGCTGTCTTTTCTACTAAAACAGAAGATTCTTCTGTAGAATTTTGTTTTCTTATTTTTAAAGAATTTGTTAAAATATTATTAACTAGATTTTCAGCATCAATATTTTGAGCATTATTAGGAACTATAACTGGAATTTGTTTATTCAATGTTCTAACTGTAACAGTTACTGAAAAAGTGCCTTCATTTATTGCACTAGATTGAGAAACTTTAAAATAAAACTTAAAGTGAAGATCTCTATCAATTCCTGTAACTTGATTCGGTAGAGGATTGACTCTTTCAAGAGACGCAAAATTATCATCTATGAATAGAATTCCTCGTTTTCGATCTTCTCCTTTAATGTACATCAATTCCTCACTACTCAAAAATCAAAGTAAATAAATTAATAAAACATTGTGATCCATCAGAGTCTTCTTTTATTTTACCAACAAAAAACATGTGTCTTGATTTTCCATTATTAAAATAAATTCCATAATCAATAACTTCCAGTTTTTGCATTTCAACTTCAGAAATTTCAAAAAACTGTGAAACTAAATTATTTTTTAAAGAAGTTGGATCAAAAGTTATTGTTTTTTTGAATCCATTTTTTTCAATAACTTCTAAGTTTTTTTCAATAACTTTATAATCATATGAAACTGCGCTTTTAAGTCTTTGGTAATTTCCAATTTTATTGTTTTCTAAAAAGTTGAGATTAGTTTTATCTACACTTTTATCATAAACTTTATTGATTGGAGGCAAATACTTAAAATTTATAACATTTTCTAACCATGGGGAATTAAACAAGCTTGGAAATTCTTCTAAGCTTCTTTCTTCAACAAAGTTTTGATCAAAATTGTTTTTTAAAACTTCTTTTCCATTATCATTGCCATAATTGATAACAAAATCTACGTTAGAAGGCCCTAATTCGAACCCTTCATTTTCAAAAACATAATCTTTCGTACCTATAATTTGAAGATTATTAAAATTATTAATGGATGAAGCAATCAATTCATTTGCAGTCGAAGTAAATGCTGATCCTTCTAGAAATGTTAAATTTGCAGAAGAAGAAACGAAAATTTTTCCTGAATTAGAAACATTAATGTTATTCGAATTCTTGAAAGGTTTTAATCTGCCAGAATCGTCTGCTTCAAACGTTATTTGATCTTGTGGTAAATGACATTGTTCAAAATAAATTCTATTGGTAGGATCTGCAGAACCGCTTACAACATCTGGGTCATAAAAGGTAGAATTATCGGTAAAACTTACATATTCTATTTTAAGTTTGCCATCAGCCATTTGGCGACGACCCTCTAATGTGAGGATCGTATCCATTATTCTTGTTCTATTGTCTAAAATTCCGCTCATGGCAATATCAATTATTTATTTGAATGATAAAAATGCCTTACAAAATCTTTGAAGCTAAAGTTGCCAGAGGACTTCTTTCACCTTTTAATAAAGTTACGTGAGCTGCTATTGAATATTCTTTAAATTTTTCAATTGCATAAGTTAAACCGTTGGTATACGCATCGACTTCAACGTTGTCAATTTGTTCAATATCTCCAGTTAAAACAATTTTTGTTCCTTCTCCTACTCTTGTAACAATTGTCTTTAATTCGTGCATAGATAAATTTTGTGCTTCATCAATGATTATAAAAGCGTTTGGAATTGATCTACCACGAATAAAAGAAATTGCTTCAATCTCAATCAATCCTCTCTGCTGCATCAATTCCATATAAGGATCAGATGACATTAGATTATCTTTTGATTTTCTGCCTGATTTCTTACCATTAATACCTAAAAGAAAATCCAGATTGTCTTTAACAGGTGCTATCCATGGTTCCATCTTCTCTTCTAAAGTACCTGGAAGGTAACCGATATCTTTTCCAACTGGCTGAACTGGACGTGAAACTATCAGTTTTTGATATTTTTGTTGAGACCCTACTGAAGACAATTGCTCTAATCCTGCTGCAATCGCTAAAAGAGTCTTTCCACAACCAGCTTTTCCAATCATTGATAACAACTTTATGTTTTCATCCATCAACAAATCAAGAGAAAATAGTTGTTCTTTATTTCTTGGTCGCAACCCAAAAACACTTTCAATTTTAGAAAGAGATCTTAGCGTTCCATCTTCATAAGATCTAGACATTGCTGATTTAACTGTGTTTCCTCGATCATCAACGGTTTTTAAAATCACTATTTGATTCGAATAAACTTGTTCTTTCGTCGCTAATTCTTTCTCTATTTTTCCATCTCTATAGAATGAATCAACTATATCTTCATTAACATGAACAAGTTTGACCCCTCTGTATAATTCATCGATATCAGAAGAAATTCTCATATTCAAATAGTCTTGGCACTTCAAACCAAGAGCATCACATTTGACTCTTATGTTTATGTCTTTTGAAACGAGTACTAGATTCTTATCTTTTTGAGCCAACATGAATCCTATGATCATGTTATCTAAACTAGAGCTCTTTGACATTTCCTTAGGAAGCAATGACAGTGGATCAACTTCAGAAGAAACAATTTTAATTGTTCCTCCTCCTCGAGTTTTTACTCCATCATGAAAGCTTGATTCATTTCTCATTGAATCGAGCATTCTACTAACTTGTCTAGCATTTCTACCTACGTCATCATTTCTTGTTTTATGTTTATCAAGCTCTTCTAAAACAAGAATAGGAATTAATAAGTCATTATCCTCAAAGTTATGGATGCTATCAGGATCGCTCAGTAAAACATTTGTGTCTAAAACGTATGTCTTTGTCATGTTATTCTATATGAACAATGTAAATTTATCACTTAGATTATAAACTAATTGATAAGATCTAAAAATGAAATTACCAGTAATTAACAACATAAAATGTTTTGAAGCACACGCTAAACACAAAGTAAGCTGCCAAAAGAAAAGCTGTCGACATCACATTAATAATATCGACAGCTTCAATTGCGTTATTATTGCTTCTCAAAATGGTCCTTACACGCTTCAAAAAATCGGAAAAATCTATGGGTTAACTAGAATGAGAATTTGTCAAATCGAAAAAACAATCATTCAAAAGATAAAAAATTCAATCTTAATTTGATTTTTACTTTTTCTTTTGCTTCTTTTTCGAAGACTCTGAAGATTTTGTAGCTACAGTCGTAAATTGAGAATTTACAACATCATCTACAAGTTCTTTAGAACTAATTTTTTGATCTTCACTTTCTGTTTTTATGAAGTCGTTTGTTTCTTCATTTGATGCTACAAGAAAAACGTCATCTTTTTTATTAGAAGTTTGATCAACCTTGATGACTAATTCATCATCATTTTTTGATTTTTTTTCTTCATGAAGTTTTTGTTCTAAGTCTTTTGTGCTGGATTTAGTTTCTTTCTTTTTAGTTTGAACAACTTGATTAGAAGACACAACAAACTTTCCTGTTTTGTTAGTTTGCGTGTAAGCTTGGCTTGGATCTAGTTTTTGTTCGCTAATATCAGCTAAAATTGCTCTTCTTGGTGCTGGCATTTATACCTCTCTTACATAGTACATAGATTAAATAAAAATGGGATACACATGTTAATATATGTATCCCATTAAAAACAACAACCAATTTTGATGTTAATCAGTCTTTCTTCTTTGTCTTATCTAATGTAAGAGTAAGCTTCACGAGCTCTCCAGCTTGTGCCTTAAGGTCGCGTAGTCCTTTACGAACTCTAACGCCGGCAGCAGCTGTTCCCTTAGCATTCTTTGCAACATCATGTTCAAGAGACTCAACAAGAGACTTAAGATCTGACCACTTTGCTAAAACTTCATTTTCTGACATATTGGATTTATCCTCCTTGCGAAAATATAGGCATCACGAATCAGGAGTAAAATTATGAGACTAAAAAATCTTTTGGAAACATAGATTTATTCATTTTGTAAAAACGTTCCCAATCTGAATCTAGTATGTAAGATATTGCAAAATCATTTTCATTTCTTATGGAACGACCCAAAGATTGAATAACAGATTTTGCAGTCATATAAGGGTACCAAAATTGATTTTTTTCCATTCTTTTCTGGACCACAAGATCTCCAAGATAAGGAAAGGGAATCTTGCAAATAATTTGAAATCTACTATGATCATCTCGTAAATCTACACCTTCCATCATTGAAGGACTCAATAACACTGTAGGATCATTTGATTCAACATGAAATTTTAACATTTGATCTCTATTAGTAGAATCGTGCATCAATAATCGTGGATCATTTAGTTGATCATTAATAAATTTTGCAACCTTATAATTTGCGCAATGGATTATTCCTTTTTCTTTTGAATGCTTTTCCAAAAGCATTTTGACTGTTTCAGCCATCACGGGTAATGTTTTATCAATGTTGTTCTTTGACATTGATCCTACCGGAACGAAATGTATCGGTCTATTTTCAATCGGAAAAGGTGAAGATATGTTTAAAAATGCAATGTCTTCTTTTTTAATTCCTAATGATTCACAAAAAATATCTTTATTGACTATAGTTGCAGACATCATAAGGACTCTTCCACCATGTTTAAAAAATACGTCATTACTATATGGTGAAATATCAATTGGCTTAAATTCGAATTTTTTACCGGCCTTCTTGTTGTCAGGAGAAGGGTATGAAACATTCATAATCCAATTACTTGGCTTATAAACTTCGATGAATCTTTCAATTTTGCAAACATGTTTATCTAACATTTCATACTGTTTTGAAAACGTACCGTATCCTTCAATATCTCCACTAAGCTTTGATAAATTTTTTTCTAATTCTTTAACATACTTTGCAACAGCGCGTTTGTAAGTCTTACTAATCCAATCATAAACAGAAGATTGGTCTAAATTTTTAGGAAGCTTGCATTTTAAAATATCTTTAGCAAATTTTTCAGAAAATGTCACTTCAATAAATTTGCCTAATTCTGTTTCAGTGTTGTGCGCTTCATCAACGACTAAAAGAGCTCTTGGTTCTAATTTCCCAGCATACATTGTCTCTGCCAAAAAATATGAAAAATTTGTAACTGAAATTGGAGAATCAATAAATTCTTGCTTTTCAAGACCATAAGGACATTGATTCTTGCATTGCTTTTGAAATTCAGTTCCGCTAAGTTGTTTGGCAAGACTACTTAAAATTCTTCTAGACTCCGCACAAGATTGATCGGGATAAAAACTACATTGATAATTTGAACTTGACTTAATAGATCTAACTAGACAAGTTTTGTTTGGACCACCACCAAAATCTCGAAGATATTGTTCTTGTAATATCTTTTGCGTAGTAATGACATATGTTCCTGTAAGAACATCTCCTTCATTGTCTTTTAGCTTTGACCCATGAGATTCCATGTATCTAGCTATTGTAATTCCGATAGCTGACTTTCCGACTCCCGTTCCAAGCTCAAGAACAACATACCTTTTTCCAGATTCATAGGCATCAATAGCAAATTCAATTGCTTCAGCTTGCTCTTTCCTTATTTTTTCAAATGGAAAGTACTTTTTATAATCATGAACGGGCATGCATACAAATTATACCTTAATTTGTAAACATTACATGATCATTTTCCAATGATTTTGTCTACGATTCCTAATTTGATAGCATCTTCTGGCGTTAAATAATAATCGTGTCCTGATTTCATAATAGATTCAATTTGTTCAACCGTCATCTTTGACTCATTTTGAAGTGCAGTTGTCATCAAATGATGTAATCTTTTATGCTCATTGGTTTCGTTGACTGATTCAAAAACGTTTCCATAAAACCCGCCTGAAATTGGATGCATCATCAATCTAGCTGATGACCCAATCATTCTTTTACCTTTAACACCTGAAGCCAACAAGAGAACCCCTGCTGACATGACTTTTCCAAGAGCAATTGTATGAACTGGACATGGTAAGAATTTTATCGTGTCATAAAGAGAAAACATTTCATCAACAGATCCACCATAGGTAGAAACGACAAGATGAATTGGTTTATGATTTTGATTTGCAAGATAAAGCAATTGAACGATCGTTGCTGCTATTGATTGCTCGCTAACTCCTCCGTACAAAACGACAATTCTGGAATCTTCGCTAGGAGACATTAATATCGTAGCGTCATGATCATCAGAGTTTGATTTTCTACTTGGAGCTAGTCTAGAGTTTTGAGGTTCAACTGATCGTCCCATTATCTTCTCTCTTTGAAATAAAAATTTGATCTCCAGCTATTTCTTTAATTAAATCAGCCAAAGCTTGTACGTATTCAATGTTTTCTAACTCTAAAGAAAGTAAATAAATAAGAAACATATGTTGTCTTTGTGACAATCCTACATTTAAAATTTCTTTTACTATTCTTCTACAATCTTCATTCTCTTTTGCTAACTTTTCTGAAGTTAATTGTCCGTAATGCATTTATCCACCGATTAATTCTTTTCTTGAATGAGAATCAACTTTATAAAGTGTTTCTCCTAAAATCCTAACATACTTGATGTTTTTTACGTCTTCTTCAAGATCGCTGGTTAAAATAACGATATCTCCCCATTTCTTGTTTTCTACAATGTGTTGTGCATGCTCCCATGTAGGAAGATCACATTGATGTCTTTCTAATATTGAAACCAAAGATGCATGTAATCCGGATTTAATGTCATCAATTGATAAAATTGATCCCATTGATTCTTTTCCAGGCATTATTTCAGAAGTGCAAATGTCTGTAACTTTATGTACTAATCCGCAATTATTACATTGAGCAAATTTTTGCTTCACAACATCATCAATAATTTCAGAAAACACAGTGAATCGATGTTGTTTCTTTTCTGGATCTGAAGAATTTTTAAATTGAGGTAAAACGCATCTACACTTTATCAAGTGTTTTTGACCATAGATAGCCATAAAGATTTAAAAAAATTTACTTTCTTTTTTTTAAAGGTTCTTGCAAAGATACCTGCTTACTGGCTTGTAAAAACTTTTCTGAAAAAGCTTTATAACTTTTGTTATATCCTTCTGACATTGAAGAATCAATTAAAGAAAATAATTTTGGTAAAACTTCTTGATCGACCTTTAATTGTTCATTTTTTACAGCATTAAGAAGATTCTTTTTTGCTGTGTCCTTTAAGACTTCAACTAATTCCCAAGACGTTTTATCAAGATTTATATTCGACATGTTTATATGTTATGCATAATGTAGAAAAAGTAAATAAAGAAATATTAGAAAGTTTAATCTACATACGCATAAATTTGTTTCATTAAAGAATAGAATTTATCTGACATCTCTTTTGAAGATTTATAGCTTCCATAAAGATAAATTTTTTCTTCTTTAAAAAAGACGCCATAATCCAACATGGATTTAATAGCTCTTAAAACATAATCTATTATTTGCGAAGTTGTTACATAGTTTGAGTTATCTGGAAGCCTAATGATAACGCAATTTCCAGAAAGAGATTTAATTCTTGAAGACAATAAATCTTCTACATCGTT
>Ga0214917_10007508_pt1 | contig 10996 bp, 16 predicted proteins | sample LL_1208_BB_MetaG_FD_177983 | JGI IMG/M metagenome (GOLD analysis project Ga0214917, IMG submission 177983) | Freshwater microbial communities from Lake Lanier, Atlanta, Georgia, United States - LL_1208_BB | ecosystem: Environmental > Aquatic > Freshwater > Lake | place: USA: Georgia | collected...
AGGAAAAGACAATATAGTCGTAAGAAAAGACAATAATATTTCAAATTATAAATATAAATAAGTAATTGAATTGTTACTTATTTATTACACCTTTTTACATTTCAAACGCCGAAGTTTTCAGCAAACCACATAAACATTTGCTTTTGGGATTATATTGCTAAGGTCGTTATGTTAAAGGTTGAAGGTTGAAGAGTTACCCCTTCTGTAAAGTCAATAATAAGGGATTTCACCTTACGATTGTCCAACTTAACCCAGTGTAACTGGTGAAGGACGAAATGAGTAGCAATTGTGATATGCTTTATTTGACTTCTGGTCTCACATATCACTGCTATACAACCAATACAGGTTGGAGAACAACCCCATTTATTATCATTATTGTCTATTTAATAATATTGTATTACCTTTATATTATTTTTTATAAATAAATTATTTATAAAAATTGGCATTTGAAATGTTAAAATGTGTAAAAGTTCACCTGATCAGGGACTTGAACCCTGGACCACCAGCTTAAAAGGCTGGCGCTCTACCGACTGAGCTAACCAGGTTGTTAAAGGTCTTACTGGGATTCGAACCCAGATTAGAGGATTCAAAGTCCTCTGTGCTAACCATTACACTATAAGACCACAATGTGAGTTTTATTCAACATAGAAAGTACAATTTCTATGAAGCTACATCTTATTGTAGTAGGGAGTCTTTATTTTTATATTTTATATATTCAATAATTTCATATAAGTATTATCTAATCATACAAAATAAAGCTTTAAGACTACCAAATATGCTTTAGTACATTGCTCACTCATAAAAACCCTAAAAAGAGATGTTTTGAATAAGCAAATATATAATAATTCGTTAATATTATTAAATTGTTTTGCTGTAAAGGATTCTCTAATTATGCTGCAGTCATAATTAGGATATAAAATTGCTGAATCCTTGATAAAAAATTATTGTTTTTAGAGATTTGTTTAATGCACGAAAAGGGATTCGAACCCTTGCATCATCACGATAGTGGGTCTTAAGTCCACCGCCTTAGACCAACTCGGCCATTCGTGCGTTCAATTTTGCTAGTTTCTTTTAATCTTAAAATATTAAATAGTTGTTTGCTGTAAGAAACCACATATTATTACTACCAATTGTCTTTAAGTTGTTTTTAGACAAATATATTAATATTTATCTTCAATATCATAATATGGATCTAAAATAAAAGAATCATATATCTTATTTGATTTATTTAGATTCTTTTTTTCTTGTGGTTTAATATTTAAATTATTTTTTGTATTTTTTTGTTTTATGATTTTATTGTTTTTTGTATTTTTAATAATTTCGGTTTTAATAATATTTCTTGTTTCCTCACTTGAGAATAATTCTTCAGTTAATTTATGATCTGATTCTTCTACTAGTTTTCTTTCTTCTAGTCGTTTTCTTTCTTCTTGTTGTTTTATATCTTCTTGTTGTTTTACATTAGTATATTTATTACGTTGCATATTTATGATAGATAGAACGGCTTCTTCCAAATAGTCATTTTCAGATTCTTCATCAGTTTCCAACTCTATTAATGTTTTTCTCATAATTACTACGAATAATATTATATCACTTCTTTAAATATTTTATGTAATATCTTTTTTTGCTCCACTTTTAAGAAAAGTGGAATTAAAAGTAGAAATGTTAATGTTTTGCTCCACTTTTCTTAAAAGTGGAATTAAAAGTAGAAATGTTAATGTTTTGCTCCACTTTTCTTAAAAGTGGATAATATGTTTGTCAACCAAATCTTTCTCTACTTTATCTGTTTCTGCATAAGATGCTTTTATGAATAAAATATAACTTAAAACTATTATTATTATGAATGCTGGTATGTATAATACATATAATTTACTAATTAATCCATAAATAAATGCTAATATATTTGCTGATAAAAAAGATATTATATATACATAAGTAAAATTACTAGTATTTCTAGTATAAAATACATGTAAAAAAAGATTAATATGTGCTAATATTACTAATAAACCAGCTAAAGATAATAATTGTTCTATTTTTATATTTGTAAGTATCATTTATATATATTTAGAATTTTGCATAAATTTTGTTTACATAACTAAGTATTTGAATTACTTACTTATGTAAAAATGCTCATGGAGGGGCTTGAACCCTCGGCCTTTGTGTTATAAGCACAACGATCTAACCGACTGATCTACACGAGCATTAGTTTAGTTCTGTCATCAATATATATATAGAATTATACTTCTACTATTAATTTTGGATTATTGCTGTATGATGACTATTGTAAAGGAAAGATGACTATAATAAAGGAAAGACGACTCTTTCCTAATAAATAATATGTCTTCTCTTTAAGTTGTTTTTATTATATATTTATTTTCGGAATTTAACGAAAAGCGTAGGCAAATATTCCTACACCTATTATTCCTAATACTAACCCTAAATGGAAATCAAATTGCATCTCTCTATACATTGTTAACCATGCTTTTGTTTGTTCTGGAGAGTTTATGTGTTCCAACATATATGTTGATTTTGGACTCAAAATATAATAGAAATAATTAGTCAAGAAACTAACAACGATTGTTAAACATACCATAGTTGTTGGTGTTAGTTTGTTTTGTTTTATACGATAATTATATAATATTATAATTAATGATAAAATAAAACCAAGAGCATATCCATAATATGATATTCTTAAACGTTCTGCTGTTATTTTTTCATATAATTTCTGTAAATTTGGTGGTAACTGCTGTTTATAATGTTGAACTACTTGGCTTCTTGTTGTCGCATTTTGAAAATATATCATTGCTACAATAAAGACAAATGATATCATACATGTTAATGAACAAGGCATTCTTATATTTTATATATTTTTTAATTTTATTTGATTTATTGGATTATTGGATTATTGGATTTGTTGTTAGTTTGTCCCTTTCAAATGATAGGTTGAATAACTGTAATTTGATATTGCATTGTTCAAAATATTTGCCTTAAAGTTCTTTCTACAAAGCTCACATTGTCTAAATGCTCCTCCATCTGTATTCATTAATGCTTTTGATTTTGGATTCTTACAATAAATACATTCTGTGCTATATTTTATTGATCCGCCATATGTCTGCTGAGATGTATGGTGGATTTGATATGCTTGTTCCAAAGGTGTATAATTCATTTTAATATATTGCCAGGATTTTTATTTTTTATTTTTTCCTATTTTTTCCTGTTTTTGCCTATTTTTTCCTATTTTTGCTTGGTTTTCCTGTTTTTTCCTATTTTTGCCTGTTTTTAACGTAATGAATTTACTACATATTTATACCAAGGTGCTTCTTTAAAAAATAATCCCCAATCTGCTGTTATTAATAATAACCAACCAAATAAGAAGAATAATAAAGTTGTTTCTGGTGTTAAAGGTTTATTATGTCCTGGTCTAAAATAGTATATTAATAATACTGCCATTGAGGCTGTAAATATGAATTCTGTGCGTTCTTTCCAATATACTAATTTTGGATCCACATTTTCTTTTAATTTTTTGTTAGTTGAGTGGCTTAAAATGACATGTCCAACTGCTGAAACTAAAAAGACTATTTTTATTAGAATTATAAAGAAGATAAAAAAATCAACTGTTTTCTCTAATTTTAATTGCATCTATAATATATTAAAATATTTATATAAAAATATTATTTAAAATTATTTTTCTATATATTTATAATGTTCAAATTTAAAAGACAACATACTTTTGATCAGAGAGTTGCTGAATCTTCCAGAGTATTAGAAAAATATTCCGATAGAATTCCTATCATTTGTGAGAAAAATATGAATCAACCAAATCTACCAGATATTGATAAAAATAAATATCTTGTTCCTTTTGATTTAACTATTGGTCAATTCATATATGTTATTAGAAAGAGACTTAGCATTTTATCTAATGAAGCTTTATTTTTATTTATCGGTAATACTATACCTCCATCTGGATCTATGATGAGCCAAATTTATGCAAAATATAAAGATTCCGATGGATTTTTATATGTAACTTATTCTAAAGAGAATACGTTTGGATAAATTAGTTAAATTTATTTATATTTTATAATGATACTTTTATAATGAAAATTAAAACTATTAATAAGGGATTTTATAATAGATATATTGGAGAATTATGGTTATGGATGATTTTTTTTGAATGGATATATAATATTTATCTTTTTGTTTTATTATAGTTTATTATAGTTTATTATAGTTTTTGTTATTATAAAAAATTGATTATATTTATTTATTCTTATTATCTTATTATCTTATTATCTTATCTTATAATGGACTTTCCTAATCTAATTCATTTCAATATTAATAAAGAAATATCCTCATGTTTAATTTTACCAGGTCAAAATTATATTTTTGAGTTGCCTGAAAGTAAAACAATAATATATGCTAGATGTGGGTTTAAGGCCGTTAGAGCTGCTGACATGAAAATTTTATATTGTATTGAAGATGGCAAAAAAAATGATAATTATAATGATCATTGGTTTGCATTTGAATATGAAAATTATGATAGTATTTATTTTACTAGTTATAAGAAAGCTGAATATTGCAAAATTTATAGATTTAGATTATAGATTTATTTGTGTTTATGTTTTTATTTTGATTAGGTTTTTATTTTGATTAGGTTTTTATATTGGGTTTATGTTTTAATATCCTACTAATCTTTTTCCTAATTCACTAAGCTCTGGTTTTGATAAAGGCACTACTTCTTTTATTTCTGCTCCATAAGTTCGCGGCATTTTTGGAAATAGTTTCACTTTACAAGGCCAATGTGATGTCATTCGCATTTCTTCAAATGCTTTTATCTTTTTTTTTATATCAGCTTTTGTTGCTATATGTCTTGGCATATAGCATAAATATACTGCACATCTAAAATTCATTTCTTTCCTTCCTTTTTGCGGTTGAACACCACAATGAATAGTTCTGCTATCCCAAAATACCAATGATCCTCTTGGACATTCTATGAATTTTTCAGTACATCCTTTGTTTCTATAAAAATTTATTTGTTCTTCTGTTTCTAATTTGTACCAATTATCTTTATCTTTTATATTAAATTGTTCCGCAAATTCTTTATGATATTTATGACTTTTTTCATAAAATGCTAATGTGGCATCATTTTCATTTACATTTAATCCTGTAGCCCAGCATTGAACGCACTCAAAATCATTTCTTGTGTAACTTTGATCTGTATGATACCACACTTTGGTTCTCCATCCTATTTTTGTTTCTTCAGATGGCATGTGAAATGATGCACCATCAAAGCTTACCAATAAATCTTCTGGATTGCAATTCCATAAATTGGCAAATATATTTACACATTTTGGATTTTGTCTTAGATCCCAAATAAATTGTGCATGACCTATATTTTGTTGTAGAAGCATTGAATGTTTTGGAAACAATCCTGTTATATTTCTCCATGAACTTGGTTTATTTTCTTTTATAGGTTCTGGCCAAGATTGTGTTAAATGTTCTAATGTATGCCACATTCCTTTGATCATTCTATGGCATTCGTCATCGTTTAATACGTCTTGAATAATTGCTACTCCATATTTATCTAATGTTTCTTTCAGTGTTTCAGGTGTGGCTTTATATAACTCCATTTTCTTTTGTTTTCTTTTCTGTTTGGTTTTACAAAAGAAAAAAAATCAATTTTTTATTATTACTCTAAAAATCTATTACTTACTAACTATTGAATGTTATAACTAATCTAATATTCATCGTATTCATCTTCATCTTGGTATTCGTCTTCGTCTTGGTATTCATCTTCATCTTCATCTTCATCTTCATCTTCAGGTTCATAATCTGGATCTCTTTTTCTCTCTTCGTCTTGGTAATCTTCATCGTCTTCGTCTTCATCGTCTTCGTTATAATTAACAGGCTTCACATTTCTTTTTGGTCTTTCACTTGTATTCTTGTACTCCGAATCTTCTATAGCCTTCATCATTTCACTCGTAGATGTTGCAAGGCTTATAATCAATTCTCTTTCTTGTTGTGTTTTAGGTAAATTGTTTTGCAAAGTCATCTCTGTAGCTAGTTTGCTGATAATTTGGAAGCACTTTTCTTCCCATATTTTCCTCCAAGGATCATCTCTATTTGATAAATCGCCAAAGTAATGAGCAATGAAGTAGAACATCTCATTCACTATTCTAATCTTTTCGTAAAACAGATTATGAGTATTCTTCAACGTTGCTCTGCCTGTTTGCTGCAAATTTTCTAACTTATCATCTTGCTCCTGCACCATATTAATATAATTTGCCCAATACTTAGTCTTCCAATAGAAGGCACTACTGGAATCAGTTTGTTGTTTCTTTTGAGAGGCCATTGTTGTTTGCTTTTTGCTTTTAGAAGCAAAGAACAATATGATTCAATTTTTTTTATTTTGTAATTTATTTGTGTTTTTTTGTGGTTTTACATGTATAAAAAAATATTATTATGAATTTTTATTATGAATTTATTATGAATTTATTATGAATTTATTTTTTGCTTCCCAAGCTGCGAGTCTCGCTTCATCTTCATCATGTTGTTTTATTAACATTTGCGCCATTTTATATGATATCTGACTTGCAGCATCCAGTTCAGCTTCGCGTTCGCAATCTTTTTTCCATTTGTAATCAAGCATCCATAGTCTTTTTTCTTCTTCGTCCATGTTCGCTGTTTGTTCTTCTATGTATTTTTGTTCCTCCATATATTTTTTTTCTTCTTCCCATTTCAAAAGTTTTTCTTCTAATCTTTCACGAATGTCCTCCTCATAATTTCTTTGTGCTTCTTCATCGCGAAGTTTTTCAGCAGTAGGACAATCATCTTCGGTGTTGTTAACCATTCTGTACCAACGATGAGCACCCCATTTTTCAATCATATTTTCTATGTGAAGATTTTCATCTTCTTTTGGTTTTAATAAAGCAATCTTATTATTGCGCTTCTTATTAATAACGATATTCAAATCTGTTGACATTTTGATTTTGATTTTGATTTAATTTGTTTATATGATTTTTAAAATAATTCAATTTTTTTATATTTCAATTTTATAAAATGATGTTAAAAAATGAATGCTTTTATTTTATATTCTAATTCATCACTTCTTTTGTAATATTTATAATACACATTTAGACCATCTTCTATATTATCTATACCCGGTAGACACCTTTCTAGTGTTTCTTTTTCTAAATATAAATGAAAACTATCATAACATGCAATATCTTTGATTTCAATTGTAAATTTTCGTTCAAATCCTAATTCATTATTTATGAATAATATCACATCTCCTATATTCATATTTGCAAAATCTCCTTTATTTAACCTACCTTCAACTTTTTTTATTCCTAATTTAATTAGAGAAAACCAAGGTTCAGACAAGTTTTTTTCATAAATAGACGTCGTAATATTGTTCATAGTTTTATATTTTATATTATTTATAGTTTTTATATTTCAATTTTATAAAATAAATGTTTTTATATCTTATATTATTAAATGGTTATTAAACTTAATATTCTAGATGATAATAATACAAATTTTATTGAAAATGCTTGTAGGATTCATTATAAATCTAAAAAATGCAAATCTTGCAAAAAATATAAAATAATCAATAACAAAATAGGCAAAATTTATAAAAATAATGGTAAAGTAAATTCAAAAACAATGAAAATATATAATAAATTAAGCAAAAATTGCGATAAATGCTCATCAAATAAAGCAAAAAAATGCAATTCTAAGCAACTTAAAAATTACACAAAATGGTATTATGGTAAATAAATATATTAGAAATTTTCTACTCTTTTTTATACTTGTCATCTAAGTCTATGTCCAAGTCTAAGTTCATTTCTTTGCTACGAATGTCATCCAATTCTTGCTTCAATTTTGCAATTTCTCGCTTCAAATCTTCGTTTTCCTGTTTCAGCTTCATGAATGATTGTTCCATTTTTCCAGTCAGCTCATTTGCCGTCATCATGATCAGACCCATTGTGAATAATCCGCTTAGCAATAGTATGATTTCTTCCATTTCTTCGCCTGGTGTCAAAACATTTGTTGCAATGTAATTTACTATACCTGTGCTTACAAACAGCATATATCCCGCATAAAGTACTAGCGAAATGAATAACATATTTGTGGATACGATAATTAGTGGTGCAAAAGATTCCGAGTTCATTTTATCTTGTGGTTATGATTATATTGTATTAGTTTGATTCTTATTTATTATAAAAAATTATTTCAATTTTTTTTGATAAAAAAATTAATTACATAATTCAATTTTTTATATTTTGTATTTTATATTTTGTATTTTGTATTTAATCGCTATTTACAAGTCTTGGATTTGAGTTGAGAAATTCTCTTTCATTTGCTTCTGATCTTTCTACAGATCTTTTGTATTGGCACAAAATTGCTCTGATCTGTCCATAAACTTTCTGGGCACGCTCTTCGTGCATTTCTAGACTTGATTCTGGATGGTCCGCCAACAGAAGATTTTTCACTAGGTCTTCCATTGTGAATCCTCGTTCGGTCAATTTGTTTGCAATATGTTGCGCCGAAGGAATATATTTTTCATCTTCTTCTTCATCTTGGTTTTCTTGTTCTTCTTGGTCTTCTTCTTGTTCTTCTTGTTCTTGGTCTTGGTCTTGTTGTTGGTCTTCTTGTTCTTGGTCTTGGTTCAAGTTCCTGTGAAACATACGGAAAGAAGTTAGTGCATCATCTGAAAAGATATCGGTTTCATCCTCTAATTCGTATTCGTCATCGTCATCTTCGTCTTCCTCTTTTTGTTCTTCTGCCATAGCGACGCGGCAGTAAGGGCATTTAAAGCCATTGTGAGCCGTGTTCGTCATAAGACAACTGCAATGGAACATGTGTCCGCATTCAGTGGTTACACAATTTCTATTTAGTTCAATTGCATCAAAGCAGATAGGGCATTCAATTTGTTGAGCGGACATTTTGGTGTTGTTGTTGCACTTTAATAGTTTTCGGCGAAGAAATTTGATAAATTTAAGTTGTTAGTTTTTTAATTTGTCAAATATATTTCAATTTTTTTTGCGGGGAACCTAGGTTCCCCTACGACCCCTCCTACACTAAAAATATAATAAATTTCTGGATATACGGATATACGGATGTACGGATGTACGGATGTACGGATGTACGGATGTACGGATGTACGGATATACGGATATAATGTAACTATTTATTTTTAGTACATAAAGGTTTGGCTCCACCTTTTCAAAGGTGGAAAAAATAATTGAAATTTTTTTGATTTAATTTTATTTGTTTTAAATAATTTATCAATTTATCAATTTATCAATTTATCAACTTCAAGTTTTCAAAATGAATACGGATACGAATACGGATACGGATACAGTTTCAGTTTTTGATCAGGTTATTAAATCTAGGATGACTAGATTCAACATGCTATTGGAGAGGGCTGAATTCAGTTTCAAACAATATCAGTATGACGGTGTAGAATGGTGTCTCAGAAATGAAACGGCTGGTCGCAAAGGCGGTTTCATAGCCGACGAAATGGGCCTCGGAAAAACTCTTACCATGATCGGACTCATGTTCGTCAATTTCTTACCAAGGTCTCTCATCGTTGTTCCAGCTGTACTAATTCAACAATGGTACAACGAATTTTATAAATGCAGCGGTCACCGCCCACTTATGTATTATGGCACTCATAAAAAAAACATAACCGACAATCAACTCGCGACTGCACCTATCGTGTTGACGACTTATGGCAGCATTCTTGTCAAAAATTGCAAGATAACGAATTTACGTTGGAGTCGCGTTGTATTTGATGAAGCCCATCATCTTCGTAATTCTAATACCTCCACATTTAAATCCTGTAAAAAAATCAGAGCGAACATTAAATGGCTTGTTTCTGGAACACCAATACAAAACAAACGCAAAGATTTCTATAATTTGTGTGATGTAGCTGGAATGCCTAGATCTTTTTACAAAGATCCTGCTAATTTAAAAATTATTGGCAAGAACTTTGTTTTGAGAAGGACCAAGGCGAGTGTAGGTATTAATTTACCACCCGTTTCTACAAATAATGTTGTTGTTCCTTGGCTTAATTCCAAAGAAAAACAGCTATCAGAGGAAATTCATGCTTTGATACCCAGACAAACATTCGTTTCTGCTTTGAATTGCAAAAGACTTGCTGCAATGTTCGGTGAAGGCGGAATACTTGTTGCAATGTTGAGAGCTAGACAAAGTTGTGTTATGTCCAGTTTAATGGAAAAAAATATACATGACTTTATTGATAAGGGACTCATACCAGCGGATTATGAACAATGTACTGCATCTAATAGTAAATTGTCCGCAGTCATTCAGTTCATATTATCTCGCAAAGATAATGGAAATGGAAAGATCATATTTTGCCATTACATAAATGAAATAGATTATATTGCTAGTCATTTGCGTAATGGTGGGATGAGCAAGGTCATTACATATGATGGGCGGAATTCGGGCTTTACCAACTTGGCGAAACTCGCGGATCCTGCTGATGCTATCGTTCTGCAAATTCAGACTGGTTGTGAAGGTCTTAATCTACAAAAACATTTCTCGGAAATTTATTTCGTCAGTCCACATTGGAATCCTTGTGTTGAAGATCAGGCTATTGCTAGATGCTATCGCATTGGACAGACGAAACCTGTGGATGTTTTTAAATTTGAAATGGGCGGTTTTGATAAGACTGGATCTGATCAGATTGATCCTATTACGTTGGAAAAATATGTTAATCTTGTGCAAGAAAATAAAAGAAATATTATTAATGAACTCATCAATAATACATCTGGATTTTAGATTATATTTTAGATTATATTTTAGATTATTTTAGATTATTTTAGATTGTAGTTTGTAGTTTTTTTTATTCATATTTTTCCGGAATGAATTTCATTTCTTCTGACTCGTCCAAATAAATATGTAAAGTACCATATTTTTGATTTTGATTTTGATTTTGATTTTGATTTTGATTTTTAATTCTCTCATTATTTTT
>Ga0214917_10007511_pt1 | contig 10993 bp, 7 predicted proteins | sample LL_1208_BB_MetaG_FD_177983 | JGI IMG/M metagenome (GOLD analysis project Ga0214917, IMG submission 177983) | Freshwater microbial communities from Lake Lanier, Atlanta, Georgia, United States - LL_1208_BB | ecosystem: Environmental > Aquatic > Freshwater > Lake | place: USA: Georgia | collected...
TCCTTGCGATCTTCCGGACCATCCCCACGCGTGTGGGGAGAACCCCAAGTTGTGGCTTACCTAGGCCCCAACACCCCCGGACCATCCCCACGCGTGTGGGGAGAACGCGTTTAGGGCCTTCTGCCACATGGAGAAACACGGACCATCCCCACGCGTGTGGGGAGAACGCGATAGGCTTAGGGCTGCGGCCCCTTAGCAGTCCGGACCATCCCCACGCGTGTGGGGAGAACACTTAGTAAATACTGGGGTTTTATCCACCAGCACCTCCTGAAGTCAAAACTAATCCTAGGTCTGGATCTAGCTGGGCAAGCCCACCGATGAATCTGCCCTCGGCATCAACCACCATCGGGTGATGGCGGGCTAGCCCTGGAAACTCTCGCCACCCAACTGGCCAATGTTGTGCACGGACTGCGGCAATCAACCGGCGATTGCTTATCCGTAGATACCGGCCAGCCAACACCTCGGCATGGGCAGCTAACCCATCGAGCTGCTGTTGGGTCACAGGCACAACAGAAACCGAGTCCTGCCCGAGCCTGGTGCCAAACCTTATTGCACCGGATTCAGCATTGTCATCATCAACAGGGGGTGTGTTTTGGTGAATACCCCAATCGGACGGTTCCGCCAGGGCCGCCTGTCTAGCCAGCTGAATCATTCGCTGCTGCTCTTCCTGGTGCTCAGGCAATGCAGCAGCTAGGGCATCGGTCATTAGCTCAACAACCAATGGCTCCCAGTCCCCGTAAACCTGCTGCACGGCCAGATCAATGTCATCTGGCAACGACAGCAGCCGGTGTTGCTGTAGCCAGGCGTGGCTACGTAATACCAGCCAGCGGTCATAGATGAAGGAAGAGAGATCAGCCGGAGGCACCAGTTGATCTAGCCCCGTCACTAGTACCAGCGGAGCAGTGAATCCAGCAGGTCGTTGGCGGGTGTGGCGGTGGATGCGGCCACTGCGTTGCAGCACCAAATCAACTGGGGCTGGATCAGTGATCAGCACATCCATGTCGATGTCTAGCGACTGTTCCGCCACCTGAGTGGCCACCAGTACATGGCCGGTGGTGCAGCTGCCGCCAGGGCCGAACTGCTGGAGGACTGATTGCTCAATCTCCAGCCGTTGGTCCATCGGGAACCGGGCATGAAACAGCGTGGTGGGGACGGTGGTTGCCAGAGCCTGAAATAGTTCCTGGGCCCGGGCGACCTTATTTATCACCAGCAGCACCCGAGCACCTGCCTGCGCCATGGCCAATGCCTTAGCCACAACTTCATCAGCATCAATGCCCTGAACCTGCACCTGTTGTTGCCTGCTGGCAGAGAATGCAGTTGCCGTGATTCGGCCAGGGACTGCTGCTGTAACTCGTGGATATGGAGCGGCAGGAACAGCAACTTCAACACCAGCCCAAGCCTTGAGGATTGAATCCCGCCGGGAAGCCGGGAGGGTGGCGGACATGATCACCACCCGACAGCCCAACTGTTGAAGCCACTGCACAAGCCGTTCAATCAACCCGCCGGTGTAGGCGTCATAGGCATGGAGTTCGTCAAAGATCACGGTCCGGCTAGTCAGACCAAACATCCGTACGAAATAGTGGCGGGCATTGAGCACACCAATCAGACCCTGATCCACTGTGCCGATGCCATGGGGGCACAGCAAGGCGCGTTTGCTGCCACGGAACCACCACCCGGCCTGGACGGTGGAGTCAGCAGTGCCAAGTCCCACCTCCCTTAGACGATTGGCAGCAACAGCGGGACCACCGGCGCCATGGGCTAAGGCCAATTGGACGGGGCCAGCAGCAGCACGATCGAGGAACTGCGCCACCCGACCCATCAGGGCATTGCTGGTGGCCTGGGTTGGCATGGCCATGTAGATGCCACGGCCGCGGCTGAGGCCCAGACCAGCCTCTGTTTTGCCCTCCCCCATCGGGGCCTCGATCACCACCAGGCCAGGTTCATCACCCAGCTGGTTTATTAATTCAGCAACGGTGTTCTGGAGGGGTCGTGGTGCCCAGCCATTAAGTGCAACCGCCATTGCAGCGGCACCATCGGCGGCAGTTGTGAAGCCGCTACTGGTAAGCCCCACCTGTGCCAGGGCCTGCTGGGCAAGGGTGCGGCTGCTGGCAAACCAGCTGGCCGGATCACCAGTCCAGCTGGATAGTCGGTCATCTCGGCAAAGTGCATCACTGGATCCAATCCAGTCCGCCACGGTGGTGAGCCCCATCAGCCACTGGATTGCAGCCGCACGAATGGAGCCCGCTGGTGGCAGAGCTGGTAGATCAGTAGCGCCGATGCCAAATAACACCTGCTTGAAAAGATGTTCATGGGCAGCGGTCCATTCAGGCGTGAACTGCCAACGACCAGCAGCCTGTAGATCAACGGGGTTGATCAAATTGCCATGGTGTGATCCAACTGCGTTGGCAAGCAGCCAGGCATCAGTACGGACCATTCCGCGTTTTACCAGCTGCTGTGTGAGCAGAGGTACGGTGCTGGCATCGTGACGATCAGGCGCACCGCTAGGAAGGGTGAACCCGGCACCCGCACCTGGGCCAAGTTTCAGCTGAAACCCCGGGGTGGACTTGCCTAGATCATGAAAACCAACGAGGGCCGCCACCCATTGGGTTGAGCTGGGTAATGGGACAGGACAAGGCACCAGGTTCTGAAGTTCCATGGCAACGGCAGCCACATCCAGCAAATGAGGCAGCAACGGATAACCAAGCGAAACTCCAGGGCTGCGAGGGGACTTAGCCCAGAGAGATTGCATAGTTGGAGAACCCCTGTGCCTATCTTCTTTTGTTAGCTCATAGATGCCATCAAAAGCTGACAGTTGGGCGTCATTGAAGTGAAAAAGTTCCCAATGCCTGCATCTTTCACCTTTTGAAAAACCGCCAGCACAAGTTCCTGGCGTTGACGTAAGTGACCAAATCTTCCCTTTCCAACTATTTTCAGTTCAGTTTAGGCAAGGATTTAGGCAAATTTATTGCTAACCCCCTGCAGCACATAGCAATTACACGGTTTCCTAAACCGTAGGTCGTGGGTTCGAGTCCCGCCAGCCCCGTTCCCGAAACCCCAGTGATAGCAAGCTTTCTGAGCTGATTCCCAAGCAATGTTTGCTTGCTTCAGTTCCCTGAATTTAGGCAAAAAAGTAGGCAAATCGACCCCGATCGACCAGAATTAGGCAAATGATTAGGCAAATTTGTGGCTCCTTCTGACCCTTGGTTAGCCCGTCAAAACGCAGCTTTAAAACTGAAGGGCCATGGCGTTACTCTTGATGTCGCTGGGGGGCGTTTGAGGTTGCGGGCCACCATGCCGCCTAAGCCTGAGGATCCCCCTGGGTGTGAGTCAAAGCAGCGACGAATTAGTACGGGATTTATTTATCCTGCCCAGGCGAGTGAATCGCTGCAGTTAGCTGAACAGCTCGGTAATGCTCTTGAACGCCATCGACTGGGGCTTGAAACCTTCGACTGGGACCTTTGGCTACCAAAGAGCAAGCAGAAAACACAAAAAAAAGCCTATAAAAATGTTGATGGTGTAACTGGCCTGCAGGCTGTACGCCTTACGAGGGAATGGTGGGGTAAGCAACGCACTAGGGGTCCTTCAGAAGAAGACAGCTGGAAAGTTGATTATCAGGATCCTTTGGCTCCCCTGCTGAATATTGATTTACTGATGCCAGAGCATTTGGTTGCTCTAGTAGAAACCACAAAATCAGGCAGCCGCTCTAGGCGCAGAGCATCCCAAGCTGCTGCAACTTTGGCGAAGGCACTTGGGTGGACTGATGAATTAATTGCGAAGCTGCGCAAATTGGGTGAGGGATATAGCGCAGCGAATAGTCAAGTTGCGAGGGATTTGCCTTGCAAGGAAATGATTGAGGAATTTATTGATCACCTTCCATCTGCTTGGCAATGGCCTGTGGCAGTAACTGCTACGTATGGCTGTCGTCCCCATGAGGCACTTTTATTCGCACAAGTTATGCCAACGGGATCGTTACGTATATCAGATGGCAAAACTGGTGCCAGGCAATCGCTTGCGTTGCCAAAAAAATGGGTTGAGCGTTGGTCTTTAGATAAAAAAAGACTTCCAACATTTAACAATCAGCGAAGTCACCGTGATGTGGGAGCTCTAATGGGCAAGGCATTTCGTCGTCATAATGCTGGGTTTAAGCCATATGATTTACGACATGCATGGGCTGTAAGAGCTATCCATACCCCAATGATCTCACCATCGCTTGCAGCTAAATCTTTAGGCCATAGTCTGGCTGTTCATAGCAGCGTTTACCAACGCTGGTTTGATGCTCATGAAATGGAGCTCGTACAAAATCAACTTAGTTGAAAAGCTTAAGGTATCTCTGCACATTTACTAGATATTGTTGCCGCTTGCCGGTTGTAGAGGGTATTTGCTTGCAGCAATCAGGTGGAAAGTGCCCTGCCTTAATTCTTGCTTTAAGAGCTCGTGCTGATTTAAATCGTAGTATTGGGGCCGCTTCCTTAAGGCATATCCAAGGGTTTGCTTCTACCAAAAGTTGTTTACCACTATTTTTTGCATTTAGAAGTTTTAACTCTGCGTTGAGCATAGACAGTTGATCTTGAAGGTCGCTTAGTAGGGGATCCATAGGGGGCTTTGTGGTTTGCTAATTTTCCACGATGTAGTGCTAATTGAAAAGAGTTAAATCAGTTTAACCATTTAACGCATTTAACGCATTTAATCGTGCGCATTTAACTCTTTTAACTTACTAAAGGTGAGTCAGGATTGTTTTGTTGTTACTTTGGAGGAACAAAAGGGTAGCTAAGGTCGCAAGATGAAAAGCTATTTCAAATAGCAGGTTAAAGCGCAAGGGTATTAAGTTACTCCTGGATTAGGGTGGCTTATTGTTAAATTGTATTCTCTAATTCTCCGAATACACACGCAGAATATCCATGAATGACCACACATTTGTTATTCGTACAGATAAAACTTTGCACGAAAAGATCCGCAAGTTAGCTTACTTAGCTAACACCAGCCGAAGCGCCGCTATTCGGAAGCTTCTTGAAAGCCAAGAAGAAGATCAGCAAATTGCAACACTTATAGGTTCGCAAGTTCCACCCACAGTTTGCCGAAGATCCATCGCCATTGGATTGGGAGCAAATGGGGTTGACGCTTCCGCACTCGGTCTAGTTGACCCAATCTGAGTAATAAAAAACCCGGGTGCGAACCGGGTGATGGATGAAAAACTCTTTGCTTATTATGTCACAAACTAATACATGTTGGGTTGAAACACCCCCGGCTCAAGTCGCAGCTGAAACTCTGGATGCCAACAATTTGGCTACAGCAACACATCAGTTGCGGTTTGAAAAAAAGATTGATGTTGATATCGATTTAGTCAAAGCGAAGCCAGCTGCTTGTACCCAGCTCTCGGATCAGCACTTGAAGATCCTTCGAGCCAGCGGGATCAACGAGGACCGCATTCTGCTTTGGGAAACGATCTCTGAACCCGGGCAATTACCCCCAGAGCTACGGGATTGGGGTGAAAAGGCAGTGCCCTGCATGGCCACTACTTGGCAAACGCTCAGCGGTGCGAGGGTTCCACAGATTCGGCTTGATACGGCAATTCCGCAAAAGGATGGTCGACCTACTCGATATTTATTCCCGAAAGACAGCGGTGGCATCATCGGGGTGGATGCTGCATTCAGCCGCCACCTAGACAACATCAACATCCCAGTGTTGTTGGTTGAAGGCACAAAACAGTTTCAGGCAGCGGCTAGCACGATCAACTCGGAACATCCTTTTGCGGTTCCATTTGGAATTCCCGGCTGCTGGGGCTGGTCTGAGGATTTCAAACCATCGGCCGATTTCCTGGCTTTGCCAGCGGAGAATCGAGAAATCCTTGTGTGCTTCGATGCCGACATCACTACCAATTGGATGGTGTGGGAAGCAGCTCGCCGGTTGGAGCGGTATCTGATCAGCGAGCTGGGGGCACGGAGCGTTCGCTTCCTGATTAATCCCGGCACAGGTGGGGAGAAGGATGGATTAGACGATTTCCTTGGCCGTCAGCCGACGCTGGAGCGCCGGTTGAATCGGCTTTGGCACCTGATCAGCACGGCCGTTCTGCATAAAGAAATCAAGCAGCCAAGGAAGCCAACAAAAAGTGGTGGATTCTTTGACGGCAACAACTTCAAGCCGGCCGACTGCTGGCAGTTCCTCGACAGCAAATACGACCTCGCACTTAGTGGGGATGGGTCTGTGGCCGTCTATCACCAGGGCGTCTATTGGAATGGCTCCAGCCTTCGGTGGCAAAAGCTGGTCACTGAGGTACTCGAGAATGATTACCGGCCGGAATTCCAGACTGCGCTGACCCGGGTAGCTCTAGCCAATTTGAAGACGTCGAAACGGGATATCCCGTTTCAGCAGTCAGAGCCGGTGATCAATTTCCGGAACTGCTTGCTCAACGTCCGGACGATGGAAGTGAGCAGCCATACGCCCGACCATCTGACGCTGATTCAGTTACCTCACGACTGGGAGCCAGAAGCGCAATGCCCGGATTTCCTTAAGTGGATCGAGCAGGTTGCTCCTGGTCAGCTGGATGCCCTACTGGATGTTTGCAGCCAAATGTTGGATCTATCCGAGTGGCCTCGGATGGTGGTGTTTCTTTATGGCGTAACCCGCAGCGGCAAGAGCACCTTTATTCGGATCCTCAATGCTCTGGTGGGGGACCACCTGCAGAGCAACGTGAGCCTTCACGACTTGAGCAAGTCGGATGACCGGTTTGCAACGAGCAGTTTGTTTGGGAAGGTACTGAATACTTTTGCGGATCTTTCTTCCAACGATCTGGCTGATTTGTCGATGCTCAAGTGCCTTACGGGTGGGGACAAGATCGAAGCCCAGCACAAAGGTTGTCCTCGGTTCCAGATGCAGAACCAGGCGATGTTGGTGTTTTCGGCCAACAGCATCCCGGCCACAAGCGAGAACAGCGGAGCGTTTTTGGCTCGGGTGGCGCCATTTGAATTTCCATACAGCTTTGTTGGTCGGGAGGACAAGCGGGTCGAAGACAGGATTCTTGGTGAAATCCCCGGGATCCTGCGGCTGTTGGTGGAGGCGCTGCACCGGCGGAAGCAGCGGGGAAATTTCTTGCCCCAGGAACCAGGTCGGATGAAGCACTTTGCAGAGCGTGCCGACAGAGTCCGTCTGTTTTTGCGCGAATGCACCAGTCCCGGCAACCGCAGTAGCAGGTGCCTCAGCCGCCCTGCATTATTCGACATGTACAAAAATTGGACGGAGGAGGAGAACGGCGGCCGTAAGGGCCTGCACCTAGGCAAACAAAAGTTCAACGAACGAGTGCGGTTGGCCGGTGTGGAGCCTTTCAAACCCAAGGGCGGATCGTGGTGTTGGGACCTGATTGAGGTGGACCCAGAAACTGCCGACGAGGTGTTTCCAAAACTGCCGACGGGTACGGATTACGCCGGGGGATGTACGGGTACTGAAGAATTCCCAGGTTCTATCGGCAATTCTGAGCAGCTAGGGCCGAAACTGCCGACTCAAACTGCCGACCATATAACCGCTGTTGTGAAGCGGGATCTTGATGGACTTCAGGAGGGGTGCACGGCAGTCTCGGCAGTTTTGTCCTATTCCCCCCACCCATATGACCAAGGTGATTGCGAATTTCATCAGCGGGAATGTAGTGAAACTGCCGAAATTGCCGATCAGATACATGGGACCGCAGCTGTCGATCCGTCCCTATGGAGCACTCCGGCAGAACCCTTGCTGTTGGCCGGAAGCACCGATCCATTGGTGGTGGATTTGGAAACCTGCAGCGCCGATCAGCTTTGGAATACCCAGGATTCAACCCGGCCATTTGTGCGGCTGGTTGGTACCGACCACGGCATCAACACCAGTCCTTCGCAGTTGCTCGAGCACAACGGGCTCTTGGTAGCCCACAACGGCTTTGGCTTCGACTTCCTTGCCCTGGCCCAACACCACGGACTGGATCTGTTGGGGCTGAGCGAGCAGGGCCGGCTTGTGGACACAATGGTCCTTGAGACCCTGGATCACCCAAACAGGGAGGACCTGAAGCCAGAGCGGTACATTCGGCAGCTGGGACTGGATGCATCTGCTGAGCGCCGAGGCATCCCGGGAAAAACTGATGATTTGGGCAAGTTGGCGCTTGAGGCCGCCAAAACTGCTGGTTTATCTGGGCCGCCTTCTGAACTGAAGACTGCTGGTTATGGGTTGATCCCACAGGGGGACCCCCGTTATGCCAACTATTTACGAGGTGATGTTGCTGCTAGCCGAGCTGTGTTCGATGCCCAGTGCCCTGGTGGCCAGCTCAGCCCATATCAGCAACGCGAGATGCGGCTGATGGGCCGACTCGCCCATGGCATCACCTTGGTCGGATTCCGGATTGATCGACCTGAAGTGGAAGCCCGCGAAGAGGTGAAGCAAAAGCGCGTGGCCGAGGGTGTCGCCAGCCTTCGGGCCATTGGCCTACCTGAGCGGCAGCAGATCAAAGACGGGTCATGGACTTCCCCCCACGCATCAACTGCTGGCAAGACAGCCATTGCAAAGGCCTTTACTGATTTGGGCATCACACTGCCGCTTACTCCAAGCGGTAACGCGCCGAGCATCAAGGCTGAGCTGATGCAGCAGCTGGCGGCCGAACATCAGGACAAACCAGCGGTGGTAGCGCTTTGCGAAACAGTTGCTGGTTTGGTGGGGGCTCGCAGCAGCATGGGCAATTTGCTGAAACACGCAACTGGTGATCGGGTGCACCCGCAGGTATTTCCGGGTCAGGCGACAGGCCGTTGCAGCATCACTAATCCGGGACTTACGGTGTTTGGCAAGCAAGGATCTAATGCGGCTGAGCGTGAAGTATTTCTTCCCGATGCTGATGATCAGGTGCTGCTGGCAATTGACCTGAGCAAGGCTGATGCCAGAGCAGTGGCGGTCTGGAGTCAGGATCCGGTGTACCTGGATATCTTTAGCGACCCCAGTCGAGACATTAATAAAGAGCTGGCCGCCCAGTTCAACATCCCCAAGAAAATTGCCAAGGCCCTGGGTCATGGCACCCGCTACAACCAACAGGCCCGCGGTATGCACAACCAAACGGGCATTGAACTTGCCGAATGCGAGAGGTTTCTAGATGCCCATCGCCAGCGTCACGCTGCTGTCCATCGCTGGATTAATCGAGTGGTGGGGATTGGGGAGAGCGGGAGGCCTTTGGATAACGGCTTCGGGCGCTTGTTATATACGGGCCATCACATCAAGGGCGACCGCAAGGGCGAATCCAAAGCCTTCACTCAAGCCCCTGCTTACCTAGGTCAATCCACCACAAGGGAGTGGATGGCGGAGGGGATTCTGCGGCTGCCCTTGGAGATCGCCAAACAGATCCGCTGCTTCCTGCATGACGAAGTTGTATTGAGTGTGCCTGAACGGCATTTAGATATTTACAAGGAGGCACTTCTGGAGGCATTCCAGTTCGACTGGGCACCGCCAGGGGGGGCAATGGTGATTCCAATTAATGGCGAGATTCGGTCGGTTCCGGTGGTTGCTGAGTTGAGTGCGGCCGGCCATACGTGGGCGGATTGCTACCGAGGTGAGGTCTGATTGGACAATTTTTATACGGTATATGGGGGGTTGATTAGCAAAAACTGGCCAGAGCTGACAAGGTCCTGGAAATGCTGGTGATCTTGATAGCTCGCCATGGGTTGCTAACAAGCAAACCGGCTTAATAATTGTTGCGTTGGGCAGATTCGCTGAAATTTGCAGTAGTTAAATTTGCTCAACAAACTAGCTGTCCATACAGACTGCGAAAGGTGCCATAGTCCATCGGGCCGGACGGACTTTAAATTAGCCTCTTTAGACAGTGGCAATCAGAAGGAAACCTTTGCAGAAGAATATTGACGTAAGCAAATTTTTAGGAATAGTCAGATGAAAGCGACGAAGCACTGTCCGATAGTTCGCTACACTGAACAAGCACAGCATCTCAGAACAATGCAATCATCTCCAGGATTATGATAGGCAAGCATATGGGATATGCGTTTTTATGCATAACATTTTTTCTGTCACTATCTACTGGATACGCGATCGCTTCTGGCTGGGAACTCCTAACACGAACACGAAATGGCCAAGAAGTCTTATATAGATTAAAAAGCAGATCTTGGTTTAATGGCAACATTGAAGTAGAGACAAAAACCTTGCCCGAGAACGCAAGAGGAACGATCGCAATTGACTGCAAAAAATATACTTTCAAACTTGTTGGAATCGGCTCTTTTCAGCAGATTATGCCAGGATCTATAGCGTCTATGTTTGCTAAAAAATTCTGCGATTGATCATAGTGATGAAGCAATCAATTATTTGTTCAATGATCGCCAAATATTAACGCCTCTTTCCAGCTTTTCACTAGCGGCGGGATGATCTTTTTGATGTTCTTCAACTTCATTCTTTAAATGAATAAGTCGCGGAGGCAACTTCTAATCGATGCATCAACTGCATATGGCCGCGCAAGAGCTTGACCAAGCAACCCGGATTGGCTAATGTGTATTGTCCTTAGACTCGCCCCGTCTCATGAGAGTCTCTCTTCCGCTGGTTTTTGGTGCGTTGAGCTCTTATTTCTTGGTTGGAACTAGCTTAAATGCTCAGATCCTATACATGAATCCCAATAATGGTACGTTGTATAATGGAATTGGCCTTCCGGTATCAGGTCCAAACCCTGGCAGAGTATTAGAATATAAATTAACACCCAGTTATCAACGAAACTATATAATGCCTAACGGCTCGACGATAAACGGTCGGGGACTACCGACATCTGGCCCTAATCCAGGACTATCTCTATGCCTGAGAAATCCTTTTCTTTGCTAGGACATCAATACAGTTATCACGCGGCATAGATTGACATCGAATACATTTTCAATGAGGGCTCACGAAGCATGATATGACCTATGTTAAAAGTCTGACCTTGATGATATGTTTGCTCCTTTCAATGCCTCCTAGCGCATATTCTGGCGCGCCATCTGCACCTGTACACAAAAAATGTTTGGCG
>Ga0214917_10007513_pt1 | contig 10992 bp, 9 predicted proteins | sample LL_1208_BB_MetaG_FD_177983 | JGI IMG/M metagenome (GOLD analysis project Ga0214917, IMG submission 177983) | Freshwater microbial communities from Lake Lanier, Atlanta, Georgia, United States - LL_1208_BB | ecosystem: Environmental > Aquatic > Freshwater > Lake | place: USA: Georgia | collected...
TGCGAACGTGAGCGCAGAAACAAAGGAGATCAAAGCGACATCTCGTCCAACAGTGAGTCTTCCTAACCTTCTGCTCAGCAGATGTCTCGCCCAGAGTGAACTTGCTAGATACCCAATTCCAAATGCGACGGCAATACCAACCGTGATCCAACGAATCGGCAATATGACATATGCCAACGAAGCAGCCATGATTGTCACGATATTCATCAACAGGGTAATTCCTGCCGGCGTCTTCGTATCTTCGAATGCATAGAAACCGCGGAGCATGAGATACGAACTGCAGAATGGGATCAAACCCAGCGCAAATCCCGAGAGGATCAGGCCAATCTGGCCAGAATCTCCCTTCGATGAACCGGCGAAGATGAATTGAGCGATTGGCTGGCCAAGAAAGAGCAGCGCGAATGCTGCAGGAATGATCAGTGAATAAAGATGGAGAAGCGTCTCTTGGATATCGTTGCGGACATCAGAAATTCTCGCCTCGGCTGCGAAGCGCGAGATTCGCGGAAGCAGCGCAGTTACAAATGAAACCGCGATGATGGAGTGTGGCAAGAGGAAGATGAAATGTGCATTTTGATACGGAGTGAAGCCAACTCCTACATCAATACCAGCCTGCTTTGCCCGGACTGATGCCGCCGTTGCAAGATTGACGATCACCATAAAGCCAATTTGATTGATAAGCACGAAGATCATCGTCCACTTGGCAAGATGTGCAGACTTTCTCAGCGATGACCAATGGAAATTTGGTCGTAGCCGCAAGCCAGTCTTTGCGATAACGGGAATAAGTACGGCCGCTTGAGCAAGCGCACCGAGGCTCGTCCCAATGCCAAGGAGAGTTCTTGCCGAGTCGCTCATTACTCCTTGCGCAGCATCTGGGGCAAGCGAGATAAAGGCGATGAGAACGCCAATCACGACAAGATTATTGAGAATCGGCGCCCACATCATTGGGCCGAAACTTCCTCGTGCATTTGCGATCTGGCCAAGGAGAGTGAAAAGGCCAAGGAAGAGAATCTGAGGTAGACAATAGCGAGTAAAGAAGACAGTTAGTTCAAACTCGGTCTCAAGCCCCGCTCCGCCGAATTTGGATGCATATAGGCGTACTACTAATGGCGCCGCCACGATTCCGATGACAGTAGCAATCCCAAGAATGGTGAATGTCGCTGTTGCCAATTGAGAGGCATAAGAACTTCCACCATCTTTACTCTTCATCTCGCGCACGATTTGGGGAACAAAGACGGCGTTGAGCGCTCCACCGGCAACCAAGATGTAGACGATTGTCGGAAGAGTGTTAGCGACTTGGTAAGTGTCCCCAATGATTGCTGTACCAAGAGCAGCAACAAGCAAGAGATTTCGTGCCAGGCCAGTGATACGGGAGAGCATGGTTCCTACAGCCATGATCGCCGATGATCTAAGAACTGATGGCTCGCTCATGATTTTTTGCGACTCTGCGGCTCTGGCTATCGGACGATGATCTGATCAAAGGTCGTGGTGGTAAAGCGAACCCGAACTTTCAATTCCTCACCTGTGGCCGGCTGATCCGAACCGCGTGAGAGAAGCAAAGAACACTGCATATGAGGCGGTTCAAGAAAATCCAAGATGCGGCCATTCCAGATATAGGGACTTCGCATTCTCCCCAGTGATAATTCAATCGCTTTCCCCACCAATTTCAATCGCCCAATCAGAGTGCGATCGCCACTTGGGGCGACCAGACCAATTCCGTGCGCCGTTCCTCCGCTCACGACAATGACATGACCGCGTACTTTGCGTTGACGATAACCAGCAGCGCCTTGGATATTGCGATTCTCCAAAACTGTAGCTCGCACCTCAAGTGCAGTTTGATCGCCAAGCCAGAGATCAGTCCCAATTCTTTCGCGGAAGTGGAGATTGGGAAACTTGTTTCGAACGCGATCTGGATTTGGAAGATGTGAGATCCATACCGTGCTCCCCTGTGGAAGCTTGCTTAGTACTCCATCAAGCCATGTCGTATCGACCTTGGCAATCGGTAGATGCAGTGCAAATCCTCGACTGAGAAGTCCTCGTTTTTCAATCATTGCGATTGCATGATCGAATTCAGACATGGAGATTCCATGTCGATGCAATGGCGTAAGTAGCTCGAGAATGATTGGTCGCCTCGGATCAACTTCATGGAGCGATGCAAGAGAAGAAATTGTTTGGATCACAGAACCATCTGAAATTTCATTTTCAATCAAATCAGGTGAAAGCAGAATGATTTCGCCAGAAAATGCCGATCGAACTCGAGCAATCTCGCTATCGAGCCCGACGGCTACTGTTTCTACACCTAATCGAGATGCTTCTGCCGCGAGAAGTTCAAGGCCAAAGCCATAACCATTTCCCTTGATGACCGGTACAAGTCCAGGATGTCTTTCAAGCATCGAATGAAGATGCGAACGCCACTTCTTTCCGTCGACCTGAAGTGAAAGCGACATAGCCCTACGCTACTTGCGAACTCTCAAATAAGTCGCGAAGGCAAGGGACCAAATCTTTGAAATCGGCTTTTCCCACTCTCCGACGAGTTGCCGGGCATAGCCACCGGTTCCTACCTTGAATTGAATCAGCCCAACGTGAGGGTCGTTGCGATCAAGTGTCGGAGTAATTCCACGGAGGTCATAGCAAGTGGCCTTCTTTGCCATCGCATCTTTCATCATCGCCCATTGAATCGCATTGCTGCCGCGCGCTTCTCGTCCAAACGCGGATGATGCGCCATAGGAATACCAATAATGCTTTCCAACATAAATTGCGATCGTCGCAGCGATGACTCTGCCTTGCCATCGAGCAAGAAAGAGCGAGAGGTGCTTCTCATGTCGATTCAATTCATCCCACATCCGCTCGAAATAACGAAGTGGTCGAGGGATGAATTTGTCTCGTTTTGCAGTCTCTACGTAGATCTCGTGGAATTGGGCGAGCTCTACTTTCGAGCCTTGCCAGACTTCTACATTCTCCTTCTCAGCTCGCTTGATATTCCGACGCCACAATTGATTGAAGCCATCCAAAAGTGATTCCTCGTCTGCGCCATCAAGATTGAGTTGAAAGACAAAGTTCGGCTGACCCTCGCTAAATCCGCTCTCCGAGATTACTGGACTCCATCCTGAATTCTGAAGCGTCTCCAACGCAGATCGACCCTCTAAATACTCAACAGTAGGAGCGGTCTTCAGCAATGTTGAAGATGAATCTGATGCCAGCGCGGCTTTGATTACCGAGTTCTCCCAGTCGCGAAATGGAATTGCAGGTCCGATTCGCAGCAGGAAGATCTTCTCGCTTCGAGCAAAATCTTCGAGCGATTCAAGGATTGAGCTGCTCAGCTGAGAGTCATCTACGAGGATCGGCCCTTCAGGTATGTATCCAAACGAACGGCCAACGATTGGAAGCCCGCGAGTGAGAAGAAGTGCAACTCCTACAAGTAACTCTCCGTCAAAGATGCCAAGTGACTTTCTTTTCCAATCGACTTTGACCGAGCCCCATTCCGGCAATTGCAGAAATGAAGCGCTCGGAAGTTTGGAGATGAAGGAACGATGAACTTCTTCGGAGATAGCTTGTATCTTTATTTGCATTTGCAGAGTTGTTCGGGCTTGATTCCCGCTAGGGCTTGCTCAATATGTTCGCCGCAACCAGACCAGGTCCACTTGCCACACTTCCTACATATAACAGGGCTACACATTTCTCCAACCTCTCTGCTGCGGAGCCTATATCCCTACTCTCTGCGCTCACGGATTATTATCCAAACTCCCTCATGGTATCTCTTATAAACCCTTGAGAACCAGTCTCGCCAACCTTTTTCAATGGCTTATTGGGCTCTGAAACTAGATTTCTTTTTTTGTTTCGTTGATGCTGATTGTGCGAGTAAATGTGTAGAAATCTAAAGCTACTTTTCCTTGCTCGCGCATTCCGTAGGAAGAATCTTTGATTCCGCCGAAAGGCGCGTAGAAATCAACACCGGCAGTTGGTGCATTTACTTTCACCATTCCGGTTTCTAGTTCACCTGCGATTCTTAAGGCTTTACTCAAGTCTTGCGTATGAATACTTGCGGTTAGACCAAAATCCACGGAGTTGGCGATCCTTATGGCTTCCTGTTCGTCTTTGACTGAAATGACATGCGCCAAATATTCTCTACAGGCTTCCGTTGTGATCGTAAATCCTGGTGGGACCGGAATGCCGATACGCATCATTTCTGTAAGATTTGCGCCTTTCCCACCAAGCAGCTCTTTTAGATCCTTATTTCCTTCACTGAATGAGTACACAAATCTCTTAGTCATCTGGATGCTCCCTTGCATCAGCGCAACTTTGATGAAGTCTTTCACAATTCAAGAACAAATTAAACGTGCAACGCAAATTAATGGAATATCTGTTCAAGGATGAATCCATAATCTTTCTGAAGATACTTACCGGTAACTTCCTAATTCTCATTACGAAATTAGAAGTGAGCTTTTTCTAGTAGAAATTTAAGTGAGATATCACACAAAGACAGACTTTCTATCTTTTAGTGCAATCTAGGATGAACCCATGATTGGCCGAGCCCTATCTCACCTGAAAATCCTCTTGATAGCTTCGCATCTTGGTCCAACTGCTCTGGTAGTAACAATCACGTTTCTTATTTCTCTTATGAAATTTCCCTTGTTAGGAGCTGCAGAAATTTCGCTTGCGATCTTTTTTGGCCAGTTAGTGGTCGGTTGGAGTAATGAAGTTATCGACTTTCCTCTTGATAAAGAGGCGCGAAGAGTGAAGAAACCTCTCGTTGCTGGAGATATACAAGTGGGAGATCTTGCAAGATTGATACCTATCGCTTTGCTTGCCGCCGTAGCTCTTTCTCTCTTCAGTCCATTTGGTCCAAAAGGCACCCTTATACATCTATTAGGAATTCTTAGCGCTACTGCCTACAACATCAGACTCAAAGCCACAGTTTTTTCGCCACTTCCCTACTTGGTGTCATTTGGTGGATTGCCATGGGCAATTTTCCTCGCAGCAAGAGAGAATCCTCCGATCTGGCTCTACTTAGGACTCGCGCTTTTTGCCGTAGCTTTCCATTTCTTAAATGTGATCAAAGATATTCAATGGGATGCAGATCAAGGAATCCTTGGACTACCTCAACGTATAGGCAAAAGAGGAAGTATTGTCATTGCCGCGATTTTGTCGCTTTCAGGAGTCATTCTTCTCATAATCTTCTAGATGCCATCGCACATTCTTTCCGAACTTACTGCTCACAATCAACCAGATCAGCCCAGGAATGAGATCGACGCTCCGCTTAAGAAACCATTTGCTGCCATTGGTGAGCAGCCAGAAGATTTCGAATTTAAGAGAGCTATTCACCTCCGTAGGAAGAGACTTCTTCTTAACCTTGAAGAGAAAGAGTGACTTGCGCACGTGGTCAGCGATGATCTGGTGGCCGAGCGGAGAGGGATGCATCCGATCAACGTGCCAGAAATTCCTAGAGTCCTTCAATTCTTTTGTGTGAATAACTTTTGCATCGCAATCGCTTGCAATGCTCTCCAGAATCTGATTGACAATCGCTACCCGCTCCTGAAGAATTCGGCGCAGATATTTCGGCCCAGGCGCCGTCACCATCGGATCTGGGAGTCCTAGGAAGACCACGACGGAATCAATCTTGTTCAACTCGGTTACAACTTTTCTGAGAGCCGAGTAGATCTCCTCGGGAGAGAAATCACCTCGCAAAACATCATTGGTACCAATGCAGAAGAGCGCCAAATCTGGTTGCATCGCTAAAGCTGCCGAGAGCTGCGACTTAATAAGATGTCGCGCACGTGCCCCATTCTTTGCAACATTGGCGTATGAGATTGCGCCGATGTCATGGGCCAATCGTCCTGTCCAGCCTGCACCGACATAGGGGAGATTGTCGCCATAATCACCAACGCCAAAGACAGAGCTATCCCCGAGGGCTATAACTCTCACATCTTTACGGATACGTATTGCGTGAAGGCGATGATCGACAGTATGCGCGCTGACGTTTCTGAGTTCCGTATTCATGCAGCTCTCGTCTCTTCGTGGAGTTCAATCAAGTTCTCTGCACACCGATTCCATGAGAAGGCCTCCGCTCTGGCTCGACTCGAGCAACGGAGCTTCTCTCTGTCTTCCTCTCGAAAGCGCGCAATTTGATTAGCCCAGCTCTGAGCATCGCGTGGTAGTGCAATTCCGCACTTGGAATCGATCACCTCAGAGATTGCCGCTGAATCACGACAGATGACGGGCGTTCCAGAAGCCAGGGACTCAAGCGCCGCCAATCCAAAGGTTTCGATTGGTCCAACCGCGAGGAAGACGTCCGCTCCCGCAAGAAGCGAAGCTAACTTCGATCTGTTGTGAAGAAAACCAGCGAAAATAACGTTCAAATTCCGATTTTTGGATTCGATTGCTAACTTCCTTTCTAACGGCCCACTTCCGGCAATAACTAGTGGGAGATCAAACCCCATGGCCTTAACTTCTTCCGCGATATCGAGTAGGAATCCAGGATCTTTCTCTTTGGACATCCGCGTTGCTGCCATTACGTATCGATGAGGGACTTTGAATTCAAAATCACTCAAAGCAAATCTTTGATCAGGATCAAACTGTTCTAAATCAACTCCTAGAGGAATAATTCCTAATTTTGATTGATGAAAAAACGATGGTTGAAATCCCAATGAGACAAATTCTTCTGCAGCAAATTGTGTAGTGGCCACCACTTTTGAAGTCAAGCGGGCAGTCAGGGTATTCCATCGTCGAGCAATGAAATTTCGAAACGGTAGCCAAGATCCGAATGCTCTCAATACTCCGTCCAATCGCTCATGGACAAAGATTGTCGTTGGAATTCCACGACGCTCGGCCCAACGAGCAGTTCGAAGTAGAGTTGAACGATCGGAAATCTCTACCATATCTGGTTTAAAATATTCCAGTAATTTTTCTACTTTGCCAGTTTGAAGAATTAATCGATATCCACCAGAAAATGGAATGCGGAGAGATTGCAATTCAACAAATTTGATGCGATCTGAGATTTGGATCTTGTCTTGAACGCCAGGAACTATGACAAGCACTTCGATATTCCGCCGTGAATATTGTCGTGCCAATTCATTAACTGTGGTGCGAAGTCCGCCAGATTTTGGACCATAAAGATTCGCCACATGAGCAATCCTCTTCACGATGCTCGGCTCTCATCTTTTGAGCGAAGAACAGAGTAGTAATATCCCTCGAGTTGCGCACAGATTGCCTCCCAAGTGTTCTTGCCAACCTTTTTGAAGCCTCTCTTCCCCATGGCTTCCGCTATGTCACGGTTAGCCAGGAGCGCAAGCACTTTTCTCCTGAGATCAAAGCCATCGCCTGGTTCGTAGAACATGCCCGTAACACCTTCTTCAATGAGATCGAGCGGGCCACCTACTCGAGGTGAAATAACCGGGATGCCCGAGGCCATTCCCTCTTGGATTACTTGGCAGAATGTTTCGTGCTCGCCCGTCGTAACAAGTAAATCGAGAGATGCCATTGCACTTCCCAAATCATGTCCACTCAAGTTTCCAGTGAAGAGAGCCGATGGAAGTTTGGCTTGGAGCGCTTCTCGACTCGGGCCATCCCCAATGACAACCAATTTACAATTCACGCCTGCGAGAATGCCCACATCTTCTAGAAAGGCAATTCTCACTATCTGCTTTTCTGGCGCAAGTCTTCCAACATAACCGATGACAAATGTCTCTTTTCGAGCTCCCCATCTCTTCCGCAAATCTCTCGACCGTTGATTTGGATTGAAAATTGAAGTGTCGACTCCTCTTCCCCAACGAGCACAGTTAGTGATTCCCAGAGAATTGAGAAATGCCTCGGAAGCTGAGGATGGAACGAGATTGAGATCGACTCCCCCGTGAATCTTCCGGACTCTAACCTCTCCAATATTCTTTACCAGATTCAATCCATAGAATCCTGCGAACCCTGATACATCAGTCTGGTAGACGGCAACTACGGGAATGTGTCTCATTCGCGCAGCTTTTCGCACTTGCTCTCCAAGGAAAAAGGGTGAGGCAAGATGCACGATATCCGGCTCAAATTCATCGAGTACTTTAAGGATCCTTCGAACACCCACAGCGGCAATATCGACGGTGGCCCTTGATTTCAAACTCAGTGCAGGAATTCGAATTACGCGCTGGTCTTCGACATATTCCGGACCATCACCCGGCGCTACGACAGTGACAGTATGCCCTGCGTTCTTGAGGAATCTCATTGCGCGCGTTACCGAATTCGTCACTCCATTAGAGCGCGGAAGAAAGGATTCAGCGGAGATGAGAATCTTCATGTTCCATTTTTAGCAAGGCATATTTTCCATTTTGTGAGAATAAATGAGATGTCTGTTGAACCTCCGAGGAAGTTTTATTCCTGAATTTTTAACCTAACGTTCAACTTTAGATTGATGCTTTAAGCCTCAATGCTGGGACCCTTATCTCCCGTGGAGAACTTTCGACGGCCGGCAGCATTCTTCGATCTCGACAACACCTTGATTCGGGGATCTTCTCTTTTTTACTTGATTCGCGGAATGGTGGATAAAGGCCTGATCAAGAAACGAACGCTTGCTCGATTTGGAATAGCCCATATGCGTTATGCCAAGAAAGGTGAGGAGAACATCCAGCTAATCTCACTGATCACCAAGCGCGCACTCCATTTTATTGCGGGGCGCAGTCAGGCGATGCTTACAGAAGTATGCGAAGAGATAGTTCAGGAATTCTTACCTCAAAAAGCATTTCCGATGATGAAGAATAGAATTGAAGAACATAGGCTCCTTGGCCACGATACGTGGTTGATTACCGCAGCCCCGAGTGAAATTGCTCAAGTCGTCGCAAGAGAAATGGGAATGAGCGGTTCAATTGGCACTCAGATTGCTGTCTGCCAAGGGCGCTACCTCAGCGAACTTGAGAATCAAGCTATGCATGGTATGGAAAAATCACATGCGGTAAGGCGTATCGCCCACAGTCGCGGATACGACCTTAATCATTCCTTCGCTTACAGCGACTCGATTAACGACTTACCACTTTTGATGACCGTAGGAAAGCCCTTTACGGTAAATCCAAATAAAGAGTTGGAGCGAATTGCTAAGAAGAATCGTTGGCCGGTTCTCGTTGCTTAGAAATTTGTAACTAAAAGAGTAAGAAGATCTCACCGGATTCTTCAACTGCGTTAATTCGTGGCAAGGGGTAGGCCGCTTGTTGCAAGGGATTTCCCACGGCGCCGCTCGTCGGGTCAAATGTTGAGTAGTGACAAGGGCATAAGAGCTCTTTGCCATCCGGGCGCACAATGCATCCGGAATGAGTGCAGAAGGCTTCCAATGCGACAATCCCTGACGGCACTCGCGTAAATGCAACACTGATAGGACGACCAATCTGATCTTTTCCATTGAGTACAACAGTTCCTGTGAGCGGAACATCCTTGGAACGTGCAAAAGCAACTTTCGTCGGAGAGGGCGATGGAGTAGGTGACGAAGTTGCGGTTGGAGTTGTGGATGGCGATGCGGAGCCGCTTGGTGTCGCGCTCGCTGAAGATGATTTGGAGGCGCTCGGCGAACTACTCGGCGACGATCTCGATATCGGAAGGAGAACTCCCTTATCCCAGACCAAGTTTCCTTTCACCCGAATGCAGGTGAATTTCTTGCCACGGTAGATAACAGATTGCCCCAAGCGTGTACAGGCAATCTTAGGTTGTTCTAAAGCGAGAGCACTAGGTGAAATTGTCAGAAGGATCGATACTGGAATCACTCGTAAGAGAGAGCGTCGGAGGAAGTCAGGTCGAGACACAGGATCAGACTAAAGAACCGCGCAAGCCAAAGGCATCTGAGACTCGACGAACCGCCAGAACAAATGCCGCAGTTCGAAGGTCGACAGAATGCCTCTTCGCTTCTTTGAAAACATCGGCAAATGCCTTCGCCATTCTCGCATCAAGTTCTTTCCGGAACTTCTCTATTGGCCACGAGAATTGTTGGATGTTCTGTGTCCATTCGAAATAGGAACCCATAACGCCGCCAGCATTAGCCAAGATATCCGGAACCACTATCACCCCTGCCTTGCGCAATTCTTGATCTGCTTCAAACGTCGTCGGTTGGTTTGCACCTTCTACTACAAACTCACAATCAATCTTCTCAACATTCGATTCATTAATCACTCCGCCTAGCGCGGCAGGAATGAGAACTTCACACTTTTGCTCGAGAACTTCGTGTGGCGCGATATGAGAATAGCCTGGAACCTCTTTCAATGTCTTTACTGCCATCAACTCTTCGACATCAATTCCTTCTCGCTTTGCAATTCCGCCTGTGACGTCAGAAATCGCCACAACTTTGAAACCCAATTCCTGACATGCAAGCGCCGCGAACCGGCCCACATTCCCGAAGCCTTGAATCGCGACTCGAGCGCCGCGAACTTTCTTATCGTGTTTTTCCAAAGTCGCTGCGGCAATCATCGCTACGCCTCGCCCAGTCGCTTCTTCGCGTCCGGGAGCGCCGAAAAGTTCCAATGGTTTACCCGTCACACATGCCGGCTGAAATCCTTCGAGGCGATGGAATTCATCCATCAACCAGGCCATTGTTTTCGCATCCGTTCCCATATCTGGCGCTGGAATATCTCTCTGATGACCGAGGACATGGACAATCTGACGAGTCCAACGTCGGATGATCTCTTCCTTTTCAATATCTGTGAGTGTCGATGCATCGACTGCAACGCCACCCTTTGCGCCACCAAAAGGCACATCGATCAGCGCTGTCTTCCAAGTCATCAATGACGCAAGCGCGCGAACTTCATCAAGATCCACCTCTTGATGGAATCTGATTCCACCTTTTCGTGGACCACGAGCGCTTGAATGCTGTACCCGATATCCGGTAAGCACTCGGATGTCTTTCTCATGTCTGAGAGGAATTGAGATGACGACTTCTCTCTCGCATTGTTGAAGCGCATCAATCAATCCACTTTTCAGATTCAGAATCTCTCCAGCTTGGGATACCTTCTTATTCACTTCTTCAAACGCGGAACGCTCACT
>Ga0214917_10007514_pt1 | contig 10991 bp, 12 predicted proteins | sample LL_1208_BB_MetaG_FD_177983 | JGI IMG/M metagenome (GOLD analysis project Ga0214917, IMG submission 177983) | Freshwater microbial communities from Lake Lanier, Atlanta, Georgia, United States - LL_1208_BB | ecosystem: Environmental > Aquatic > Freshwater > Lake | place: USA: Georgia | collected...
TAATGGAATAATTCTATGGTAGCTGTTAATTATAATTTTCCGATAGAAAAAGGGTCTGATTTTCAGATTAATTTTATATATAATGATGAAAATAATAATCCTATTGATCTTAGTGAAAAATGTGTTATTTTTACACTATTAGGAGATGATAACACAAAACGCGTCTATTCTAGTAGAGCTTTATCAAATTATGATACTAATGGATGGAGCTTAACAGCAGATAATGCCGGCAATATTACTTTTAAACTTAGTGCAGAAGAAACATCATTATTTGATTTTGCGGTAGCTGTTTATGATTTAGATATTAAAGATATTAATACAATAAAACTAAAAAATGTTAGATTATCACAAGGCACTATAGATCTTATTGATAGAAATGTCGATTTATCTTCAGACTGTCCAACAAATTTAACGAGTCTTGTTATAACATCGACGCCTATTCCAACCGGAGAGACACAGGTTCCTACGCCAACTATTACACAAGAAATTACTGATTTTTGTTTACCATATGATTGTGGTCCACTGGACTTATTTTCAACAGTATATAGTGGTAGCGGATTAAGCATTGGTGATCTATCAACAGTAACGGGCTCCGTTATTGTTACAAATACAGGAATCATATCGAATATTGAATTAGCTATTAATAAATTAAGCCATAGTAGTCCAACAGACTTGGTTATGCTATTAGCTCCTCCAAGTGGAAATAAAATCCTATTATCTGCTAATCATAAAATACCTAATTTTAATAATAATTTTAGTTTTATGTTTAGTAATAAAGCCAATAGTGGAATATATTTGAATCATATTTCTAATGGAGAAGTTTGTAGAATATATGATAAAACATCCATTATCAATTATAATAGTGAGTCTCTAAACAGTAGTTTTGATCATTTATTTAATTATTCTATAACCGGCGTATGGAATCTTATCATTAAAGATACAGATCCATCTGGTAGTGGAAACATCGATTCGTGGAAACTTGTTATAACATACGACAATAATATTCCCGAAAATACAGATCCCTTCGAATGTGGAATACCATAATGAATATAGATAAAGCTATCAATTCGAATCCTATTAATAATGGTAGAACTACTATTAATACTGGAAATCAATTTCAAACATTAGATACTAGCAAAGATACTGACCCAGCATTAGTATCTATACAAAATCTAAACGATTTAAATTTTGATGATCCTAATTATTATTGGTTATGTTGTAATTATACTCCGCCCCCAACACCAACACCAACCAAAACACCAACACCAACACCAACAATTACTCCAACTAATAGTGTAACGCCAACTATAACATCAAGTGTCACGCCAACTCCTGGTGCTAGCACAACACCAACACCCACCCCAACTGTAACGCCTACAAATAGTTTGTCTCCAACTTTAACACCAACTATAACTCCAACTAATAGTATAACACCAACAGTAACGTCCACAGTCACACCAACTAGTAGTTTTACTCCTACAATCATAGAAACTATTAGTTCGACACCAACAGCTACCTCTACCTCGACACCAACTGTTACTTCTACCTCGACACCAACTGTTACTTCTACCTCGACAACCACTCCAACAGCCACGCCAACTAATAATGTGACTCCAACAGAAACAACAACACCAACTATTACTCCAACAAGCACCACAACACCAACAGCTTCGATTACTGCTACAGTAACACCAACGCCCACATTAACGCCTAGCATAACCTTGACCTCAACTGTTACTCCAACTCCAAGCCCAACAACCGCTATATCACCATTGTTCTTAGCGGCTTCTAATAATATTAGTAATGCCAGATCAACCAATGGAGCATCATGGATAGTTGGTAATTTTAGTAATTCTAGATCATGGTCCGATATAAGTTATGGTAATTCCAAGTATCTGGCAGTAGCCTATAATAGTTCTAATTATGACACATCTAACGATGGTCTATCTTGGTCTAATAATTCATATAATATTAGCCATCCTAATAATTTATTTACAAAAACATTATATGGTAATAATACATATTTAGTTTTTGCAAATAGTTCAACAGGATTTTATAGTAATGACGCTGCTAGTTGGAACTCTTTTGTTGTGCCTAATGCCAACTGGTCTATAGCAGCATACGGTAATGGTATTTATGTTGCTGTGGTTCCAAATTCGTCTACTTTTGTCACATCTACCGACGGTATAACATGGACACAAAGAACACTGCCCGTATCAAGAAATTGGACAGATATGATTTATGGTGGTAATCAGTTTATATTAATTGGAACAACAACAACAACATTTTTATATAGTAGCGATGGTATCAATTGGAATAATGCAACTTTACCAACATCAAAAGGATGGAAATCTATAGCATATGGCAATGGAGTATATGTTATACTAGCAAATAATAGTAGTACTACTGTTTATTCTAATGACGGTATAAATTGGAATATTGGTATGGGTCTCGGCTCTACTGTTACAGACATGGCATTTGGAAATAATAATTTTGTTGCAGTAGAAAATGGCACTGTTGTGGCTACATCAACAGACGGTGTAACATGGACACAACGATCTATTTCTAATAATAATTGGGGAGCTATAGTTTTTAATTCTTAATAATAAAAAAGGTATCTTATATGAATTTAACATATACTGTGGACTCTATAACCTTTGCTGTTAATGTTTATGTACAAGGTAATAATACTCCAGTTATTTATCAACCAAACTGGCCAAACGGTACAGCATGGGCAAACTATAATGATGCTAATAATTGGGCTCAATTATGTATTTTATCCATAACAGATAGTACAGCACCATACGCACCAGCCGGTCCAGGACTATCTGGAGAACCAAAACCAGTATGATCATAACCTTATTAGATAATACTAGTAATAATAATATTATAATTAATTTTTCTAATTTCAATATAGTCAGTATTGATAATATAGATAAAAAAATTATCATAGCAAAACAAATATTATCGCAATCAGGACCTATTACCAAGTCAATATTAAATGTTAATGATAGTATATCGCCAACTATAACTATTAATTATTATGAGTAATCCATTTAGTGGTATAATTTCATCAGAACTAAAGGGCTTATTTAATAATGCTATAGATGCACTGCTTGAAAATAATGCACTATCTTTACCATGTAAAATTTTATATGATAATCAAATAGCTACAACATATTGTAATAATTGTATTTTTGATCCTATTTCATTATTATCAAGCAATGTTTATAATGGGTCTGGTCCAATAGAATTTCCGGAGGGTGGTATTTGTCCTGTTTGTGTTGGACAAGGACAAATTAGAAGCAACAGTTCTAGTGAAATTATATATTTAGCTTTTATTTTTGATAGTAAATATTTTTTAAATATCAACTCTAAAGTTATCAATATTCCAGATGGATCTATTCAAAGTTTATGCAATATTAGTTTATTGAGTAAAATAAAAAATGCTAATGAAATAATATTTGATAATAATTTAACTAATATTGGCCATTTTAAATATGAGAGAGCCAGCGATCCAGAACCATTAGGCTTTGGTGATAATAGATATATTTTAACTTTGTGGAAGAAAAAATGAAAATTTCATTAGATGTAGTAGAAAACAATAGTGAAATAATTAAATTAATTCTTGATAATCTAAAGGATCAACTTTCTACTGCTATAAATAAAACACTGCCAAATATTACTAAAGATATTAAAAATTTAGTTAAAAATGCTTTAATAAATGAACCAGAATATACTTCATTAAAAGCTGGTACGCTAAAAGCAGAATTTGGAATAAGCGATCCAGAATCTGTCGATAGAGTTGTAGACGCTATGACAAACACACTAGAAGTCACACAGACGCCAATTAAAATAACTGGTAACGGTCTTAGTGGTGGTTTTATACTAACTATGATTAAAAGCGATGATATTAATGGAATTATATATACAGATATTGCTAGTGTGAATGATAATGAAAAAGGATATTCTTTACCTTGGTTAGAATGGCTCCTATTAAAAGGAAACGAAACAATAGTACAAAACTATAGTGTAAATTATACTAATAGTCCAAAATCTCGTAGTGGTTTAGCATTAATGGTAAAATCTAATAGTAATTGGAGAGTTCCTTCTAATTTTGTTGGAACAGAAAGCAATAACTGGACAACAAGAGCAATTAGTAAACTAGATACTGCCATAGTATCCGTAATACAAAATAATTTAGAAAATATTATATGACAACATTTCATAATATCTCATCGATATCAAATAAGAATAGAATATCTTTACTAGAAGATAATGTAAAAAGTTTTTTAGACTGGTCATTTTTACATATTGGTGGATTTGTCAATGTGGAAATACCCACAAGTGGAGTTAATGGAGGAACTTTTCATATATTAAAAAATGCTGAAGATCCATCCCTAAAAGATAAAGTATGGCAAGCTCCTCGCAAAGATTGGATTTATGAAAGCGGCGTAGTTTATGAAAGTGGAAGCCCGACAACTTTTTCTGGAATTTATCTTAATAATACATTTTTACCAGCACCAACAGGTAGTGGAAGTTACGGATATAATGTTAATTATCCACTAGGACAAATAGTTTTTAACAATGCTGTTTCTTCTAAAAGCTCTGTTTTAGCTAGTTATTCTTATAGATACGTACAAGTATATAAAAGTAGCGATAATGTATGGTGGAAAGAAGTACAAAAAGAAACCTATAATCCATCTAATTTTAATAAACAAGACTATAGTATAACAGCTAATCATAGAGTTCAATTACCAGCAATTATTGTGGAATTAATTCCACGTACAATATTAGTTCCGCATCAATTGGGCACAACAGAAAATATTATTATACAAGATGTATTTTTGCATGTTTATACAGAGAATGCTAATCAAAGAAATACTCTTATAGATATTTTAATTCATCAAAAAGACAAAACATTAAATTTATATGATGTTTCTAAAGTTATCAAAAATAATAAATATATTTTGAATAAATTTGGAAATATTAATCCTAGCGGATATAATTATCCAAATATTGTAGAGTCTTTTTCAAATTATTGGTGTACTATTAAGGATAGTTCAGTTGGAGAATTAAATAGTTTGAGTAGCTCTTTGTATAACGGTGTTGTGAGATGGTCAATAGAAATTTTTCCATAGTTACATCAGAACGGTGTATTAAAACATAAACCATATTTCATAAAACGGAGATTCTTCCATGGCACGAAACAACAGAATTTTTTATGCAACTCAAGCTATAGCTCTAAAGCCACAAAGTGATACCACAACACCTCCAACATATTTTTCAGGTGGCGCCGATGGATGGTACTATCCTCGTGGTGTTCAAAGCGCTGGTATAACAACAAATTTTGCTTTGGAACAAGTTTTCCAACTTGGTCAAATCGAACTATATGAAAACGTTGAAGACGTACCAGAAGTTGAAGTAACAATTAATAAGGTTATCGACGGAACAGCACCATTATACCTAATGTGTATGGGTGGTTCGACTGGTATTCCTGGGGCCAATGGTCAAGAATTAGTTAATTTAGCAAACAATAGAGTAAATTTTAGACTTGGTATCTATTCAGATACTAATAGTGCCGCAACTGGTACTGTTCCAACATGGGTAGATTGTTCTGGCATGTATCTTAGCAGCGTAAGTTTCACTATTCCTGTTGATGGTAATGCAACAGAAGACGTTACACTTGTTGGAAATAATAAATACTGGAATAGCACAAATGTTGGAGCAGCCAACGCTGGATTTTTCAGCACCCAAGCCGATGCTGGCACAATGACAGCTCCCTCTATTGGTAGACGTTATAAATTCAATAGCAGTCAAAGCGTTATTCCAACTGGAGCTGGTGGAGGTATTCCAATTCCAGAAAATCGCACTATGCCATATCTACAGAGTGTTACTGTTAGTACCGATCTTGGTCGTGAAGCTATTAATGAACTTGGCGCTATGGCCCCATACTATCGTTATGTTACATTCCCAGTTGAAGTAACTAGCGAATTCGAGGTTACTGGAGATAACGGCGATCAAGTAGAAGGTCAAGACTTTGATGGTCAGGTTGGTTGCGATGTTGTATACAAAAATCTTCAAGATAAGCCTGTGAAGATTGTTGTGTGTGGCAGCGGAGTAAATGACTATTTAGAAATAGATCTTGGTACTAAGAATAAACTCACTAGTGTTAACTATACTGGTGGCGAAGCTGGTGGTGATAATGTTACCATCACATATAGCTATCAAACTTTCAATAAGTTTAAGGTTACAGCTAGTGGCACTTTCCAAGAAGTTAAATGGATCGATAACGCTAACGACGCTGTTGTTGGTGACTGATAGTAGAGGTAAAAAAGATAAAAGGATGATTCCTGGACTATGGACGAATTGTTTAATATAATCGGCAAGCTGTATGTTGATATATCTAACGCTCAAAAAGTATTAGAGATAATGAGACAGCAGCTTTCGGAAAAGGAAAACGAGATACAACGACTAAAGACTTCTCATACAGAAGGTTCGGATGAATGATGATCTGGAATTATTATTATATAGAATTTTTTATGGAAGTTTAATTTTTTACTATAATAATGAAAAATATGTTTTAAAATCACCAACCATACCTATAAAATACGAAGCACAATTATTATATAATAATATCATTAATGATGAAAAATATAATGACTGGATAAGAGAAGAAAATTTAGAAAATTTATTAATACTTTTAAGTTTATGGACAAAAGACACCAAAATGATTATTAAGGATTTAGATAAAAAAATAGAAAATAGCAAAGCTGACTACTATTCAAATTTTAAACTTTCTGATAAAAAAAATAGTATCAAAAAAAATCTTGATAATTATAAAAAACAATTAAATTCTATACTATCTAAAAAAGAAGAACTATATTCTAATACATTAGAGGGATATGCTAATAGTATAAAAAATGAATATATTATTTCTCACACATTAATTCAGAACAAAGATAAAGTATTTGTTTCTAGTAAAAATGCATCTAATTATATGTTATTTAATAATATTGTTAGTGAACTTAATAAATACAGTATATCCATAACTGATTTTAAAAAATTGGCTCGCAGCCAACTATGGCGATCATATTGGAATGTTAAAAAGAATAATGTGTTCGATGGAAACTTAACAGATGACCAGAGAACACTGATAGGCATTAGCCAAATGTACGATAGGGTATATGAGCACCCTGAATGTCCTGATGATGATATTCTAGAAGATGACGATGCTCTCGATGGATGGATGATAATACAAAAACGTAAAATAGAAAAAGATAAAAAACAACAACAAATAGATAATATGAATCCAAAACTTAAAAATGCTCAGGAAGTTTTTATAATGGCTAATAATGTTAATCAAGCAGAGGAAATTATATCATTAAACAGTCCGGAGTCGTTGAATAGAATGAAAAGCAAAATAAGCCATGTGCAAAAATTTGGACAAACAGAAGAAAGTCAACTACCAGATGTGCAGTTAGATCTAAGAAATCAACTTAACCAACAAATTAAAAACAGGAAATAATATATGAATAATAGTGAACAAGAATTATTAGATAATCTATACAAAAGATTTCAAACAACTATGATAGGAGCATTGGCAAGATTTGAAGATCATTTTGGACATTTATGGGATAAAGAACCTGACGATAGTCCAATTTGGGATACTTGGGAATATACTAGGAACAGTATACTAAATAATGGAAATAAGCAAGCTCGTGCTGCTATTGATGACATTAAAAAATATTTATCAAAGAATACTATTAGTTCAAAATATACTTATAAACTTAATTTCAAAGAGGAGAATAACAAATGAAAACAAAAACTTTTAAGCTCGAAGTTGATGGTGTCGAAAAAGAATTTTTAGTACGAAGCCCAACCTTAGAAAATCAGAGAGAAGCTCAAAAAGTTTATAATCAAGCTTTTACAGATGCTATTAAAAGTAAAAGTGTTGTACGAGCAAAGCTAGATGATTTATTAGAAGATCAGGGCTTGTGGAATGATGAGAAACAAGCTAAGTTTACTGAACTACAAAAAGATCTGCTAGATGGTGAAAAAAGATTAGCAAAAGGTGGTTTTAGTTTAAACGAAGCCAAAGATCTTGCTATTAAGATGAAAAGTATACGAGACGAAATAAGAGATCTTATTAGTGTAAGAACAAGTTTAGATAATCATAGCGCAGAAGGTCAAGCTGATAATAGTAGATTTAATTATTTAGTTAGTGTTTGTTTGGTGTATAATGATACTAAACAACCTGTTTATAAAAATATGGAAGAGTACCTAAATAGCAGCACAGAAAAGGTTGCTATAATGGGCGCTCAAAATTTAGCAAATATGCTGTATGGTCTTGATAACGATTATGAAAGTAATTTACCAGAAAATAAGTTCTTAAAGAAATTTAAATTTATTGATGAAAAATTACGACTAGTAGATAAGAAAGGCAGATTAATAGATAGAGAAGGTAGACTGATCGATGAGAGTGGTCGATTTATTGATGAAGAAGGTAATTTTGTTGATAAGTTTGGTAACAAAGTAGATAAAGATGGAGAATATTTGGTTGATAGTCAACCATTCCTTGATGAAAATGGAAATCCAATAATATTAGATGAGGAAAAACCCAAAGATGATAAGGTTGAACCATCAGTTCCAACAGAAAGCCCGGTTGTTCAAGAAGCCCAACCAGTTTCTGCATCAACTGAACAAACAGTGTCAACAACTTGATAAATTAGTGTATATAATATTGGGTTATATTATTCCCCGTTTAGAGTTTCTTCTAATCGGGGAATATTTTTATCTTAATCTAGGAATTTGATTTATGGCACAAGCCTTTAATTTAACCGCACAATTAAATTTGCGTGGACCATCAAATGTTAGACAAATAGTTTCGGATGTTAAAAAACAACTTGGTACAATTACTGGTGATATAAAATTTAATATTGATCCATCCGCAATTAATAATACAACAAAACTTAGTAAATCATTACAACAACTAAGTTCCGATTTGTCTTCTGTTTCATCTAATGCTACTGCGGCAGCATCTGCTATTAAAAATTTTGGTCAAAGTATAAATTCTATTAGTAATTCTTCTAATAAATTATCTTCTAATATAAATAAAACAATAAGTAGTTCTGGTAATTTAGGAACAACAGTAACAAAAACAGCAAAAAATATTTTTGTAGCACGAACAGAGATGGAAGAATTTGGTCGTCAAAGCGCATTAGCCATTCGTCGTTTTGCTGCATTTAGTGCTGTAACAGGAGTATTTTTTAGTCTTAATAGAGCAATTAATAGCGGATTGAAAAGCTTTATAGAATTTGATAAAGAATTAGTGCGATTACAGCAAGTTACTGGTCAAAGCGCCGATGGATTAAAAGGACTCCAAGATGAAATTACAAGACTATCAACTGGTCTTGGTGTTAGTTCTGATAGTTTAATTCAAGTATCATCAACATTAGCTCAGGCAGGATTAAGCGCTAGAGAAACTGAACAGGCCTTAAAAGCATTAGCATTAACAGAATTAGCGCCTAGTTTTGATGATATTAATCAAACAGTCGAAGGATCTATTGCCCTAATGAGACAGTTTGGCATAGCAGCAAAAGATTTAGAAAAAGCATTAGGTAGTGTTAATAGTGTTGCAGCAGCTTTTGCTGTTGAGTCTAGCGATATTATTGCGGCTATACAACGAACCGGTGGTGTGTTTGCAACCGCGAGTAAAGGAGTTAGCGAAGGAGCAGACGCTCTTAATGAATTTATAGCCGTGTTTACTAGTGTTCGTGCCACAACGCGTGAAAGCGCCGAAACAATCGCTACAGGTTTGAGAACTATTTTTACACGTATTCAAAGACAAGGTACTATAGAAGCACTCAAAGAATTTGGTGTTACACTGACTGATGCCGAAGGTAAATTTGTTGGTGCATACAAGGCTGTACAGTTACTTAGCGAAGGATTAAGTAGTATAGATCCTAGAGACATAAGATTTAGCCAAATAGTTGAAGAGCTTGGTGGTTTTCGTCAAATTGGCAAAGTTATTCCATTGATTCAACAGTTTGCTACCGCACAAGATGCTTTGAGAGTGGCTCAGGCTGGTCAGGGTAGTTTGGCAGCAGATGCTGCTAAAGCACAATTAAGTTTAGCCAATCAAATAGCTAAAGTGAGAGAAGAATTTTTAACATTAATTCGTAGTTTGGGACAAAGTGATACTTTTCAAACTTTAGCTAGAGGAGCATTAACATTTGCTAGTGGTCTTATTAAGATTACAGATGCTGTTAAAGGTGTTTTACCTTCACTTGCTATTTTAGCAGCTGGGGCTAGTTTTAGAGGATTAAGTCAATTTACTAGCGGATTTATTGGTGGTTTGAAAAAAGTTCCAAAAGGAGGACCAGGAGCACAACAACCACAAAGCGTGGTTGGTTCTATTGGAAGAAATATTGGAAGTAGTCTTGTTGGCGCTAAAACAGAACAAGTTAGTAGAGATTTGGATCAAAATAGTGCGTCGTTAGACAAAGTTGCTGGAAAATTAGATCTTTTAATTTCTAGTTTATCTGCTCTGAATATTGCTGGTGCTCCTGCTGGCAGCCCTACTAGTGCCGCAGGCGTGTCTATTGACCCAACAGTATTTAACGATCTAAGGACAAGTATCAATAATCTTCGTATCGATTTTAATATACTTAATAATAGTTTAACTCTCAATAGTTCAAAACTACAAGATAATACCAATATATTATCAGATAATAATAGTATGCTAAATAGTGTGTACGCCGCTTTGGTTAATTTAGATGCTACTTTAGATAGAAAAGATTTGGGAGGAGGCGGCGGACCAACTACCGCTAGTGGAGGTGGTCGTATTTTAGGTTTCTCTAAAGGAGGAACTGTTCCTGGCAGCGGAAAAGGAGACAAAGTTCCAGCATTATTAGAGCCTGGCGAAGTTGTAATGAGCAATAGAGCTGTTAATAAGTATGGAAGAGGTAATTTGGTTAATATGAATAAAA
>Ga0214917_10007515_pt1 | contig 10991 bp, 13 predicted proteins | sample LL_1208_BB_MetaG_FD_177983 | JGI IMG/M metagenome (GOLD analysis project Ga0214917, IMG submission 177983) | Freshwater microbial communities from Lake Lanier, Atlanta, Georgia, United States - LL_1208_BB | ecosystem: Environmental > Aquatic > Freshwater > Lake | place: USA: Georgia | collected...
TGTCTGGTTAAAACAACAACAATCCTTCTTTTTTGAAGACACTTGGAAACACCTATCATGGATGTGTCTGCTCTCCAGCAGACTCTCACTCCATGACATAACCTCCATTTTGACCTGTCCTCTACCTATCCATTACCTTGGTCTTTCTTCGGAAGTTGTTTGTCCGGAGTATATAGAAGAAATCCGTCAATCTACTTCATCACAGCCTCTCTCGATTTTTGTGTTTACCATCAATGATAAAACCACATTCCAGAGATGCATGTCCTGTCTGGATAATTCCCATGACGGGGTGATTACTGATGATATTTCTTATATATTGGAGTAAACACCAATAATGGTATTTAAAGACGTTCATTCCTTTAAATACCTTTACAATAAAGTGGAGTTTATACCTTGTTTGGTGTAGTATGGAGGATGAAGTGATGGATACGGATGATGCCGATGAAAAGGATGATATAGATCATATAATTGAACGCCTGTGTAAAATAACGGACATCGATATTGAAACGTTTGGAGACGACATACAAGACAAAACTGGTGTGTTCCCCGGTGGTGGCAGGAAGTGGATCAAAGGTGTTTTCCAACACATTTAGGAAACAGTATCCAAACAGATTCCACAACATGATGGCAAGTACCATGATGAACGTGCACATATAGATGATATGTATTTTGTGGCTGAACAAAACCCCGATAAAAAGGAATAACCACAGACACGCGTGGAAAAGACGGATCATATGAGCAATAATTTTCATGTTCCTTTTTTTTTTATTTTTGGAGGAAAATTTATTTAATACCACGACGAAGGTTATAAAAAAACAGATCCAATCATGACGACGACAACGACGCAGACGGCGACGGAGACGCTATCCTTTCAGGCGGATATCGCGGAATTGATGAATCTGATCATCAATGCGTTTTATAGTAATCGAGATGTGTTTCTCCGAGAATTGATCAGCAATGCTTCGGACGCTATCGAGAAACGACGTCTGGGAGATCTGAAACAGGGGATCCTGGATACCCATTACAAAATTCGTGTCTCCGCGGATCCGGAGGCAAAAGTCCTGACCATAGAGGATAATGGGATCGGGATGGATCGAGAGGATCTGATCCGTCATCTCTCCACGATTGCTCGATCCGGAACCAAAGAATTTGTCCGTCAGTGTCAACAACAGGAAACGATCGACAACATCGGTCAGTTTGGGGTTGGATTCTATTCCATTTTCTTGGTTGCGGATCGAGCCGAGGTGTATACCCGCAAGGCCTCCCAGGAAAATTCACCTCTCTTGCTCTGGTCGAGTGATGCAAAGAACGGATTTTCCATCCAACAGTCGGAAGACGCCATCCTGGAGACGGGTGGGACAAGGATCCGTCTTTATTTGAAAGAGGATGCGGGTGATTATCTCGAAGAGAAGAGGCTCCGTGGGATCATCTCTACCCACAGCGCGTTTGTGGCGTATCCCATTGAATTATGGACAACGATCGAAGAGGAGGTGGAAACCAAGAAAGAAGAAGAAGAGGAGGAGGAAGACGCGGAGGACGCAAAGGTAGAGGAACTTGAGGAGGAGAAGAAAGAAGGAGACACCGTCAAAGAAAAGATTGTACGAAACGAATGGGAGATTATCAACACAGAAAAGGCGGTGTGGAGTCGCCAGCCGTCGGATGTCCAAGAGGAGGAGTACAAGACGTTATACAAGACATTGACCAAAGATTTCCAGGATCCCTTCTATTATCGTCATTTTACAACCGAGGGAGCCCTGGAGTCTCGTGGTGTGTTGTATATTCCGACTCGCGCCCCTTTCGATCCGACCGGGGATCAGAATAGGGACAAGAGACGGATCAAGTTGTATGTGAAAAAGGTATTGGTGTTGGATGAATTGGATAAGGACATGCTCCCGGATTGGATGAGTTTTGTCGTGGGTGTGATTGATAGTCCTGATGTACCACTGAATGTGTCGAGAGAGATGTTGCAACAGACACGTGTCCTCAAGGCATTGAAGACGCAGTTGAAGAAACAGGTATTGCAGATGCTGACAACACTGTTGGAGGAAGAACCGGAGAAATACAATCGGTTTTATGAGCAGTATCAGAGACACATCAAACTGGGTATCCACGAAGGAGACGAATCGTTGGTGCGGTTCCTTCGGGTACCTGTCGATAAACGGGAAGAGGTGATCACGGTGGATGACTACATCGATCAGTACCTAAAGAAAGAAGAGGAGGAGGAAGACAAGTCGTCAGGAGAGACGCCGACGCCAAAGGGTGCGATTTATTACAATACGGGGGAACAGGCCGTTGAAAATCCCATGACACGTCTATACATCCGCAAGGGCTACCATGTCCTCTTGTTTACGGAACCGATTGATGAGTTTATGCTTCAACGGCTCCATCGCTACAAGGAATACGATCTGATCCATATCTCGAAAGATCATGATTGTCCGTGGAAGGACGAGAACGAGACGACCGCGGAATTGGAGGAGGAGACTTCTTTTTGTCAATGGATCAAAGACACACTGAAGGATGATTCATTGGAAAGCGTCAAGGTATCCAAGACCTTGACGACAGAACAAGACGCGCCGTGTTCGGTGCTGTCGACAAAATACGGATGGACAGGAAACATGGAAAAGATCATGCAATCGCAACCTCTACAAGATCCAAAAGGGATGAAATTTATGAAGGGAAGAAAGATTTTCACCATCAATCCCGGACATCCCATTATCCGTGATCTCCATAAAACCTTTCTTGCCTCCAAATCTTCTTCTTCATCTGGAGAGGAAGAAGAGAAAAAAGAGGATACATTCCTCACACCATCATCGGTTGTCATAGATCGTGTGCGCTTGTTGTACACATCATATGTCCTTGCCGCGGGTTTCCCGGTATCGGATACAATCTCTTTTGCGGGTCTAGTGGATCGTGTTTTGACGCCTCAAGAGGCACTGACATAGGCTTTGTCAAAATTGAGGTAGCAGACACCATCTTTTTTGGAATCCCCACAATAAGGTCGTCCGATGGTATACTCAGGGATCTCGGAAATCGGGGCGTGTGTCGATGGTTGCTGTTGCGAAAACGAGGATGGAGGTGGTGGCTGTTGTTGATATTGTTGCTGTTGTGGTGGTGACGGTGAGGATTCGTTTTCGGGTCGGACGAATGATGTTTTCTGAATTTTTTGATAGATATTCAGAATAAAGGTCTTGATCTCTTCAATATCATGGGGCCCGTCATAACGGACATATGGTAGTCCACCGACATAGAGGATCATGTCTGGGACATAGGTGATGGGTGCAATCGTATTCCGAGAACGCTCCACGACGCTCATGTTTTTATTGATATTGACCATACCAAACCGGCATCCATTGATATGATTCGGCAGGTATTTGAATTTACTCAAGAGGGTATCACAATGAGGACAATCGATGGAATAAAAAAGAATGAGGGTCAGGCCCTTGGGTTCATAAGTGAGGGCTAGCAAATCACCTCGGTCACCTCGGCGTACTTGAAAATCATCATTTCCCATGAAGAGTATACCACTCATGATATTGTCGTCGTTGTTTGCCTACAAATCTTATATACCTTTAAATCTCTTTTTTTTGACAATGATAAAAAAAAATCATAAAAGACTCGTATGTTTGGACAAAGAAAGGAAACACATGTCAAAAGTGATTGGAATTGTCAATCGTGGCACGGAATGCTACATGACCGTGGTTTTCCAGTTGATGGCCCGAATGACAGTGTTTATCGACTATCTTCGTAATCTCCTGACGAAGACCACAACGACCTCTCCACCACCGATTATGAATGCGGTGGTTTGTCTCATGGAAATCTACCAAAACGCGACGAGTCCCATCCTCATGGATCCTGTCTTGTTTCTTTTACCTCTCGGTGAACAACATGATGCACACGAATACTTGGTGTTTTTATTGGATACCCTCAACGAAGAAGCCAAACAGTATTATCATTGTGAACTGAATCCTCTTTTTTTTAATCATCAGATGAAAACCACACTCGTATTCGAATCTCGTGTCCTCTCCTCTTCTGTCCACACCGAAAATGTATTGAACATCACGTTGAGCGGATCCATTGAAGAATCGATCCAGCGAATGGAGATTCCTCAACCCATTCCGAATTGGAGGATACGAGAACACGAACCGGGAACGGTGACCGTGGAAAAAAACGATCATATCATTGCCTGGCCTTTATATCTCTTCATCTCTATCCAGAGATATGGTGGTGGAACAGACAAAGATCACCAATCGATCGACGTGCCCGAACGTCTGGGTTCGTATCGATTGGTAGGATCGATTATTCATTTTGGGACGCGAATGTTTGGTCATTATGTGGCGGTCGTGCGTCCCAACCAAGAAAACGGTTATTTTATGATTGATGATCATCATACCCAGAACGTATCGAATGAAAGAGCCATGGAAATGATCAAGGCTTCCTATCTCGTCTTGTATATCCATCATCATCTCCTCCAACAAACCGATTGAGAAAGCGTTAAAGACGAAAAACACAACAAAAAAATCCTCATGACAACACGATGCAGTATTTGTCTGGAAGAGGGTAAGGTACTGTACATCATGTCTTGTTTCCCTTGTTTCAAGACACATGAACCTCATTGTCAGACCCATCATAAAGTTTGTCGTCCTTGTGGAACGCAATATCTCCAAATCGATCGACCACCAGAAGAACGATCCAAAGAAGTCCGGTGTCTGGTTTGCGAGGCAACGGTTTCTCCCAAGTCCTTTCATGCCGAAGATCCTCTATTTTTGGAATCGTGTCTGGTGTGCGGTCATATCTTATCCAAAGATGAATACGGTGGTGGTTGTCCCTCGTGTTCTTCTCATTATGAATGGTGTAGTCATTGTGAGGAATGGATTCCTACACCAGAACGTGTAGATCATCTGATGAGACATATCCGAGAATCAGAGAAAAGAGTCGAACTCTTGAAAGATCTGTGTCTACGCGAACAGATGTATCGGAAACACCTCCTCCAAGAATGTCGATTCGTTTACCAAACCATGTTTCATGAATCCGTATGAACGAACCAAAAGTTCATGTATCGATCCAAGAGGATCATTTTAAGGAAGGTCCATTGACATTTTGATGGTGACGGCGCCGTCAAATCACCAATCCATTGAATTTGGTCCAAATTCAATCTGGATGATGTAAATCGATCATGTCGTTTTTTTCTGTGTCAAGAGACGGATTCGTTGCATGGTCGCACGTTCTGCTTCTTGTTTGGCTTTTTTTCTTACCTGCTGATTTCGTCTCTGGATCTGGAGTTCTGTCTGACTGTATTTTTCTACAGGGCGGTATTTTTTCGAGAGTTGATCCATCTGATCCTCCGTCAGGATCGGGATCATTTCCTTGTCTATTTCGATATACTGATGCCGTGTCAATAAACTATCAAACCTTTTATAACCCATATCAGCCATAGGAACCGAAGTTGAATAATCAATGAGATAAAACCGATATCGTCGATGTCCTCGTTTCGATGTCGTCTGATCTTGAGGTTCATTCTTGTACATGATATTTTCTCCGTGGAGGTCATTGTGAAAGATTTTTAGTTTATCCATGGAATCAAAGAGCATCTGGTTCAAATGCTTTTTATCGTGTGCAGACAGAACTCCTTTATTTTTTTCATAGAGATCAGTCAGAGTTCCATGGAATCGTTCCTGGATCAGATAAGTTTTATTTTTAGATGGACAGTGTTCCACCATGATGCCAGGACCAATTCCAAAACGTGCAGCCGTCTCATCTATCGCAGTTGATGAATACAATGGCAATTCTTTCACCACGTATGTACAATGGGAAGATTGTTGTTTTACTTGCTTGGCTGAACATACCTGATAAATATATCCTTCCGCTCCTGAACCTACGATACGATCCGAACGTCGATAAAAACGATGTTTTTCACAAAGATCCTGTAGAGGCATGATTTACTTTTTTAATCACAAAAATAAAAATAAATCCTCATTCTACCGTAGATTCCAAAAATCATTTTATTCCTACCGTAGATTCCCAAACTCATTTTATTCCTGATTCTTTTTCTTCTAAAGGCATGGAAAGACGTATCATTCCTTTAAATACCTTTAGAAGAAACCATCGAAAAGAGAAATGATTTTTGGATTTTTACGGTACATCACCGGATCGTAAAAATACGATCAAACAGTGGATTCAGTCAGAGGAATCTCGTCTTCCTCATGGATTTCAGGTATGGTATCAAGATCCACGGAAGGACCCCTCATTCTTCGTTTGGGTTTGGTGGTGGTGGATTGAAAGACGGTATTTACACTATTCATGAGACCGACGAGATTATTTCCAGTCTTTTTCATAATCATCTTGCCGATAATAAAGATGATGGCATTCATGATGATCAGACCCAATAATCGGATCTCTACCGGCCAGTTGCTTCCACCCGGCATATAGGACTTCTCCCCTAGTTCGATGAGGAGCCTCTCGTATTGATTCATATTCAGGATCTGTTGTTGAGTAAACCCGGACATGTCGAATTTCAACCAAAAACCCAAGATAAATTCCAGCAACATGAATCCACCCACCAGAAACGATTTATAACTCTCGACATTGGAATCCAAAGACACATGACGGAGAGTGTTTTCATACGTCTGGTTCATATTTTTATAATCCGAATGCATCGAAAACTCCGGGATGCTCACGTGTTTGTATGATTTTTTTAACAACTGGAACTTGAAGAGAAGTTCTCGTTTCAATTCGTCTTCGTCTTCCGTCTCCATTCCGGTCAGATTCGGTACCCCCCGATTCCGATGAACCTCACCCCGTTTTGACAATTCCGTTAAAGAGGGTGGTTCTTCTTCATTGGCAAACAATAATTCCTGTAATTTTTCTTTGGTTTTCTTTTTCTTGATTTCTTGTGCGGACAACACGGAGGCGGGTGCTTTTTCGGTAGGACGTGAAGAATTGGAAGAAAAAGAAGAAGAGGTAGATACGGAAACAACGGATTCCTCCTCGTCTCCTCCTCCTCCGTCTTCTTCACCATCAGAAGACGTCGCTTCCTCTACTGATCCTTCCGCCTCATCACCCGTCTTTTCATCTTCCTCTTCTTCTCGTTCATAGGAAGGATTCTCGTCATCCTCCTCGTCTCCAGAACCATCTCCATCTGTCGTCGAACGAGAGGATTCCGAAATGGTTTTCATGGGAACTGTTTTTTTGGTCGCTGTCGAAGATCTAGGATTTAGATCAAAACTGTAGATGGATTGAGCATCCTCGGGATCATACTCTTTATTCATGACTTGTGGACGGATTTTTTCTTTATTTTCCAATAATTCCAGATACATACGGGGCATCCGATCGAATTGAGGGAGAGTAGAGGAAGAAGTCGTCGAGATCGAAGGATTGGAAACCTTAATCACATTAACTTTTTTAGGCACGATCCTTGTCATTTACAATGGTGTGAATCAAGTTTTTAAACGTCAATTTCCTTCCGATTAAATCATAATTTGATTTGTTTTTCAAAAAGAAACCCAACGGGTTTGGCGTTTGGAAAGGGTAATAGGACATTATCGATATTGAAATAATCAATCTTGTAAAAATTTTTACGGAATTCTTCAATCGTCATGTGTCCACCATATTCTTGAAGCAATCTCCAACTCGGTGCAGGAACCAATGGGGTCGCGTCCGCTCCAAAAAGATCATAATAAATCTTGGTAAGGAGGTGTTCACTATTGAGATAAAGAGGTGTCGAATTCTGTGAACGGATAAACGCCAGACAGCAATTGAAGGAACAAAAAAGTCCATCCATCAGATAATAATCTCGTTTTAACAATTCATATTGATTCAGAACAGGTATGGTTCCATCCTGATTTTCACGCAGAGATTCTTCACATGTTTGTTCGATCTGTGAAAAAGTAGCATTTTCCCGTAGGATGTATTTGTCCCTTGTGATTTCAGAGAAATACCGTTTTGTCAGACGGTTTGGGACATAATCAATGGGACAGCCGATCGGGCGATACGAAAACCCGTGTCGACACCAAAAACAATGCAATATGGTAGATAATGGAAAATTTTCATTCGTCAGATACGATTTCATTGTCACCACACATTGATGATCCCGTTTCGATTCATCGAGAAAAGAAAAATGACTCCCATCATCTTTTTCTTTGATGGAAAGATCCGTGATCCGCGTCGTCCTACTATTATTATTTGTGACGGAAGAAGATAAAATCACGGAAGATGGATCGTCATCGTGTTCAGGTGATGAGGAACCAATCATCGTTTGTGGATGTTTGTCTTGATAATAAACCTCGAATCCATATTTTTTATCAATCACATCGCAATCGATCGATCGCAAAATAAAATACGGCTTTTTCATTTTCTTTTTTTTAATAAAAAAAAAAAGAACCAGATCTATTCAACTTTTATGAACAATCGCCAGATCATAGAAGAACAAATCCTAAAAAAAACAACCTCGCCTTCCGTGTATTATCCGTCCTCTCAAGATATTTATCGTGTCCGCACAGACATGAATGAATTCCCTTATCGTCGTTTTTTCCGTGGACGTCCCACCGTTTCGTATCCTATCGTATGGGAACGTGAAGCCGGATACTCTCCCATCGTTTCCGTGAAATCCATACCGAAACATTACGTTCCTGAGGCGACTTCCGGTGGGGTGTGTTTCCAGACACCGTGTACAACCATCCTCCCATGCCGATCCAAACAATCCGTGTTTTCTTCCAACCAGGACGCCTGTGTCTACACCTCTCCTTAAGATAAGTTCAAGGGGAATGTTTTCGTGGGTCCGGTGAGGAAGGCGGTAGAATTGCTAAAATCATAACAGAGACGCCTCCATTCATTGGGATCCTCACTACGTAAACATACCGTGTTGGTTTTCTCCGGATGTTGGAACAGCAACGCTTTTTGTCCATACAATTTGATGTCTTTGGCTTGATCTTCGTCAGTAGACAATTCTTTCAGAGGAACGGTTATGGAAGAACCGAGTACTGACAATTTGACGTTATTCTCTACCAGAGAGGCGCACAAACCAATGCTATCATTATTTAGATTACAGAGACACAACTGATCTTTGGTAGAAGAGGAACATTTTTTGGCCAGGGTATCCAGGTGATATTCCGTGTAAGGAACCCTGGATTTTCGTAAATAAATCACAAGCCATATCAGACCTCCTATCAATAGAGCAAAGAAACCGACGAAAACAGATAAGACGATGATGGTAATTTTCTTACCACGACCTTGGTTATGTTTGTCCACCACCACCATGTTGTTTTTTTCTCTCTAATAAAATAATTTATTCTTAAGAAAGATGACGTTTCTTGTGGCATACCTCTTTTTCTTTTATAGTTTGTTTTTATGCCTCCTGTTTTTCTACAAGATCCCAACCGTTATGTTTTTTTCCTCTACCTACCCTCATCATGGCAGACGGATCCTTCACATGATATATTTCCCATGGGATCGTCAGACTCAGAAATTACAAAACAATCCATACGATTTTGATCAGGCATCCTATCATCAGATGCGAGAAAATCATCCTTCATTTGAGATTCGTTTGTGGACACTCCCGGAGACCAGATCATTTGTACAACAGCATTATCCAGGGGTATGGGAAACATTGTTGACACTTTCCCGACCCGTGATGATGATCGATGTGTTGCGATGGATGATTGTGTTTCATTATGGTGGTATTTATTGGCAATACGGGAGCACACCCTTGTGTTCCCTGGATCATTTCCTACCCAAACATGGAAAATCGGTCCGATTGTTCACTGAAACCATCCTCACCCCTGAATTTTCGAGACACATGGGAGAAACCGAGCCTATCCGTCAGGGTGAACCAGAAGAACTTACCAGGGTATATACTGCTGTCTTTTCCGCATCGTTTCCAAAAGATCCGTATTTCCATACAACCCTTTCGGAACTGTTCTCCATGATAAATACCCATCCGATCGTACGGAGAGATTATGACATCCTCTACATCACTGGAAACGCACGAGTGAGTACTATTTATCATCGCTACGGGAGACATGATCCCCATATCGAATTGGTACCTCTTGACCAGACAAGAAAGATGATAAAGATAAACAGCGCGTCGAGCTGGAGAACCGAACCATCATCATGAATACCGTAAAAACCCAAAAATCATTTGTCTTTATTGGAAAGGCATTTAAAGACATATCATTCCTTTAAATGCCTTTCCAAAGAATGAGGGAACAAAATAAATTTTAGCGTCTACGAGAAATCCAATCATGTATCTTTATGCTTTTTAACCAAACTACATCTGACAAACGTCTTCGATGGAATAGCCTTTTTCCAAATAGTATCGGAGTCTGGTGGGGTGCATCGCGGCACGGATGACGGACTCTTCCAGACGGAGATTCTCCCATTTGGTTCGATGATCCAACCAGAACCGGTCTATTTCTGGCACGTACCGTCGAGAGTAAGAGGATTGCATCTCTCGACGAAGATAATCATGCTTTTCCTTACCGACCACCAGATGATATCCTATCAATAGGTCATGATCGAACACGGCCTTGATGAGTACATCGCAACAACAGGTTCGGCCGATGACAAGATTTGTTGCGGGAGCGAAGGGTACACGCTGTCCGGGGTAAAATTCTCGAAAACAATCACCATCCGTACAAATAAAGTGTTTCGTTTGGATATCTCCACAGTCTCCGTGTATCGGATGCTTGTCGATCTTGCTGTCACAACCGGGGCATTCTCCCTTGAAGAAATCGTAGACACCCATATCTACCGTAGATTCCAAAAATCATTTTATTCCTAATTCTTTTTCTTCTAAAGGTATTGAAAGACGTATCATTCCTTTAAATACCTTTAGAAGAAACCATCGAAAAGAGAAATGATTTTTGGATTTTTACGGTAATTCTTTTTGTTCTAAAGGGATTGAAAGACGTATCATTCCTTTAAATACCTTTAGAAGAAACCATCGAAAAGAGAAATGATTTTTGGATTTTTACGGTAATTCTTTTTGTTCTAAAGGG
>Ga0214917_10007516_pt1 | contig 10989 bp, 9 predicted proteins | sample LL_1208_BB_MetaG_FD_177983 | JGI IMG/M metagenome (GOLD analysis project Ga0214917, IMG submission 177983) | Freshwater microbial communities from Lake Lanier, Atlanta, Georgia, United States - LL_1208_BB | ecosystem: Environmental > Aquatic > Freshwater > Lake | place: USA: Georgia | collected...
AGCCGCCCCAACACCGTGCTGGTGCCCAACCCGCCCGGCGGCGGCACGGATTTCGCCGCGCGGCTCTTCGCCGATGGGATGGCCCGGTTGCTGGGCCAGCCGGTGGTGATCGAGAACCGGCCCGGTGCCAATGGCAATATCGCCATCCAGGCCGCGGCCCGCGCCACGCCCGATGGCCACACCATTCTGCTGCAATATAGCGGCTACCACGCCGGCAACCCGGCGATGATGAAGAACCCGGGCTGGGACCCGAATCGCGATATCGTGCCGCTGGGCATGGCCACCATGGCACCGCATGTGATTCTGGCGGCACCCAATCTGGCGGTGAACAACCTGGCCGAATTCATCGCCCTGGCCCGGCAGCGGCCGGGGGCGATGAATTATGCCTCCTCGGGCATTGGCAGCATTCAGCATATTGCCGGCGTGCTTTTTGCCCGTGCGATTGGGGTTGAGATGGTGCATGTGCCCTATCGCGGCGCGGCGCCGGCGCTGCAGGATGTGGTGGGCGGGCGGGTGGAGATGTTCATCACCACGCCGAGTTCGGCGGTGCAACTCGTCCAGGCCGGCCGGGTGAAGGCGCTGGCCATGGCGAGTGCCAGGCGCGCCGCAGGCTTGCCCGATGTGCCCACCACGGCCGAGGCGGGGCTGCCTGGCTTTACCATTGATGCCTGGTTCGCCTTTTACGGCCCCGCGGGCATGAGCCAGCCGATGCGCGAGCGCTTCAACGCAGCGCTGCGCGAATTGGCGCAGGACGCCACCCTGCTGGCCCGCGCCACCGAGGCCGGGGCGACACTTTCGCCCATGAGCATCGCCGAGTTGGACGCCATCGCCCGGCGCGAGGTGGAGGAGTTGGGGGCGGTGATTCGCGCGGCCGGAATCACCATCGAATAACGCCCCGCCGCCGCGCCGGGGCCATGGCACAGAATTGTCACGCATCCGGCGCGGGCGGCAAAACCAGCAAATGCTTGCGCAATGCAGGCCGCCGGCGCATATGGGCCAGGTTGCGGGGCGGGAGAGCCTGCCCCAGCCGCGCCAGGCCCGCCCGGGACGCTCGATGAAGCGCAACCCAAAAGGCCGAGGCCGCGCGGCATCGGCGCAGTGATACCACCCTGTTCAAAAAGAGTTTGCATTTGACTGAAGACACCACCCGCACGGCAGAGCCAGTGACGGAAACCAACCAGGAAACCGCCATGATGGTGGTGGCAGACCCCGCAGCGGCGCGCCCTGAGGCGGAGCTTGCCGCCGCAGCGCCCGAGATGGCGGCGGAGGCGGTTGTTGCTGTCGCCGAGGCTCAGGCTGCGGCCACCGAGGTGGTCGCTGCCGGGGCAGTGGCTGCGGAGGCGCTGACTGCCGGGCCGGTGGCTGCCAGGGCGGTGGCTGCCGAGGCGCTGGCTGCCGGGGCGCTGGCTGCCGGGGCGCTGACTGAGCAGCCTTTGGCGCAGCCGGATGCTGCTGATGCGCCAGAGGGAGAGGCCGAGGGAGAGGCCGAGGGAGAGGCCGAGGAAGAGGCGGGGGCGGAGGAGCCCGAGGAAGATGCCGCGCCCCGCGCCACCTTCGCCGATCTGGGGCTGAGCGATGAGTTGGTCCGGGCCGTGAGCGAAGCGGGCTATCTCTACCCCACGCCGATCCAGGAACAGGCCATTCCTGTCGTCCTGATGAACCGCGACGTTCTGGGCTGCGCCCAGACTGGCACGGGCAAGACGGCCAGTTTTGTGCTGCCCATGCTGGATATTCTTTCCGGCTCCCGGGCCAAGGCGCGCATGCCGCGCAGCCTGATTTTGGAGCCGACGCGCGAATTGGCGCTGCAGGTGGCCGAGAATTTCGTCAAATACGGCAAATACCTCAACCTCAACCACGCGCTGCTGATTGGCGGCGAGAGCATGGATGAGCAGAAGCGGGTGCTCAATGAGGGCGTGGACGTGCTCATCGCCACCCCCGGCCGGCTGCTGGATATGTTCGACCGTGGCCGGATTTTGATGGCCGATTGCAAGCTTCTGGTGATCGACGAAGCTGACCGCATGCTCGATATGGGTTTCATCCCGGATGTCGAGCGCATTGTGGGCATGTTGCCGCCGACGCGGCAGACGCTGTTCTTCTCCGCCACCATGGCGCCGGAAATTCGCCGGCTCGCGGATGCTTTCCTGCAGAACCCGCGCGAGATCACCGTGTCACGGCCCGCCTCGGTCGCCACCACCATCACCTCGGGGCTTGTCTATGTGCAGCCGCATGACAAGCGCGAGGCGCTGCGCCGCCTGATTCGCTCGGAGGAGGTTGGCAATGCGCTGATCTTCTGCAACCGCAAAATCGAGGTGGATATCCTCTACAAGTCGCTGAAGAAGCACGGGTTCAGGGTTGGCGCGCTGCATGGTGATCTGGACCAGTCGGTGCGGTTTTCGACGCTGAACGCCTTCAAGGCGAATGAGTTGCAACTCTTGGTCTGCTCGGATGTCGCAGCCCGCGGCATTGATATTGGCGGCCTCAGCCATGTGTTCAATTTTGACGTGCCCTTCCATTCGGAAGATTACGTCCACCGCATTGGCCGCACCGGGCGGGCGGGGCGCGAGGGCCGCGCCTTCTCCATCGCCACCGCCGATGATGCGCGCAATGTGGCCGGCATCGAGAAGCTGATTGGCCAGCCATTGCCGCGCATCGTGATTCCGGGCCTCGACACCATCGCCGATGAGGAGATTGCCGAGGCGCTGACCAGGCCGCGCGGCCGTGGCCGGGGTGGTGCGGCGCGCGCCCCTGGCCGCTCCTCCGAGCGCGGTGGCCGTGGTGGCGACCGCCCGCGGGAAGAGCGCGGCCCCCGGGGCCGGCCCGAGCGGGGCGAGCGTGACCGGAGTGAACGTGACCGGGGTGAACGCGACCGGGGTGAACGCCCCGGCCGTGACGACCGCCCGGCCCGCGAGGACCGCCCCCGCCGCGAGGCTGCCCCCGTGGTGGCCGCCGAGGAACTGGCCGAGGCCCCGCGCCACCGCCGCGAGGATCGCCCACGCGGCCGCGATGTCGAGCCGCGCCGGGATGTCGAGCCGCGCCGCGATGACCGCGCCCGCGGCCGCGATGACCGGCCGCGCCGGCGCGATGATGATCTGGGCCCGGCGGTGCGCGGCTTTGGTGACAGCATTCCGGCCTTCATGCTGATTGCCATCCCCAAGCCCCGGCGGGACCGTGCGGCGGAGATCGAGGCGGAGCTGCTCCCGCCGCCGGCCATGGCGGCCGAGATCATCGCCGAGCCTATGGCCGACAGCGCCGCCCCTCATGGGATGGCGCAAGCCCCCACCGAGGCCGGCTGAGGCTTGCCAAGCCGGCCCCCGGGCCAAACTCAACCTTGCATCGCCCAGCCCCATTGCGGGAGGCTGGGCCATTCGGAGGATAAAGCGATGAACGTCATGACGCCGGTGAAGGCGAGCTTCCAGTGGGACGACGCGCTGCTGCTCGATGATCAGCTCTCAGAAGATGAGCGGATGATCCGCGACGCCGCGCGGGCCTTCTGCCAGGACCGGCTGATGCCGCGCGTGCTGATGGCCAATCGGCAGGAGAAATTCGACCGCGAGATCATGAATGAGTTCGGCGAGCAGGGGTTTTTGGGCGCCACGCTGGAGGGCTATGGCTGCGCGGGCGTGAGCTATGTCTCCTATGGGCTGATGAGCCGTGAGGTGGAGCGGGTCGATTCAGGCTATCGCTCGGCCTTTTCGGTGCAGTCCAGCCTGGTGATGTACCCTATCCATGCCTTTGGCTCGGAGGCGCAGAAGCAGAAATTTCTGCCCAAGCTGCGCACCGGCGAATGGGTGGGCTGCTTTGGCCTGACCGAGCCTGATGCCGGCTCCGACCCCTCCTCCATGCGCACCCGGGCGAAGAAGGTGGATGGCGGCTATCTTCTGAGTGGCTCGAAGACCTGGATCACCAATTCACCCATCGCCGATGTTTGCGTCGTCTGGGCCAAGGATGATGAGGGTATTCTGCGCGGCTTCCTGCTGGAGCGCGGCATGAAGGGGCTGGAGACGCCCAAGATCGAGGGCAAGTTCTCGCTGCGCGCCTCGGTGACCGGCATGATCATGATGGATGAGGTCTTTGTCCCGGAGGAGAACCGCCTGCCGGGGGTGAAGTCGCTGGCGGGGCCCTTCTCCTGCCTCAATCGGGCGCGTTATGGCATTGCCTGGGGCGCGCTGGGTGCGGCGGAATTCTGCTGGCATGCCGCGCGCGAATACACGCTGAACCGGAAGATGTTTGGCAAGCCGCTGGCGGCGACCCAGTTGATCCAGCTCAAGCTGGCCAATATGCAGACCGAGATCACGCTGGGTTTGCAGGCGGTGCTGCGGGTTGGGCGGTTGTTTGATGAGGGGCGCGTGGCGCCGGAGATGATCTCCCTCGTCAAGCGCAACAATTGCGGCAAGAGCCTCGATATCGCCCGCCTCTCGCGCGATATGCATGGCGGCAATGGCATTGTGGATGAGTACCACGTCATTCGCCACGTGATGAATCTGGAGACGGTCAACACCTATGAGGGCACGCATGATGTGCATGCGCTCATTCTCGGCCGCGCACAGACCGGCCTGAATGCCTTTGGTTGACCACGCTTGAGGCGGTGGAGAGGGCGATCAGCCTGGCCCTCGCCCCCGCCTTTTTGCTCACCGCCACGATGACGGCGCTCAATGCGCTGACATCGCGGCTCACCCGTATTCTGGACCGGATGGGCGATGCGGCGCGGCCCAATGAGCAGGGCTGGTTGCAGCGCCGCTCGCGGCTCGCGCGGCGCGCGGTGCAGCTTTGCGCTGTATCGGCCGTTCTGGTTGCCTTGCAGGTGGTGCTGACCTTTGCTGCGGCCCTGCTGGAGGGCCAGAGCGGCACGCTCATTGCCATTGTGCTGAGCCTTGCCATGCTGGCCTTCATGGCGGCGATGCTGGCCTTTTTGGTGGAGACGATCATGGCCGAGCGCGGACCGCGATGAGCGAGACCACCATTATTGCCATGGGCAGCGCCGGCGATGGCGTGGCCCTGGCCCCGGATGGGGCGCGGCGGCATATTCCGCGTGCGCTGCCGGGGGAGATTCTCTCGGCCGAAGGGCGGTTGCTGCGCGAAAGCCCCGAGCGGGTGGACCCGCCCTGCCCGCATTTTTCGCTCTGTGGCGCCTGTGCGCTGCAGCATTGGTCGGGCGCGGCGCAATCGGAATGGAAGCGCGGCCGGGTTGAGCATGCGCTGCGCCAGGCGGGGTTTGCCGAGGCGCGCGTTACGCTCGGCCATGTCAGCCCGCCGGCCGCGCGCAGGCGGGCGGATTTGTCGATCCTGCGTGCCACCGATGGCAGCCTGACCATTGGCTTTCATGGCCCCCAGGGCGTGCTGGCCATACCCGAATGCCGGGTCTTGCGCCCTGAGATCATGGCGCTGCTGCCCAGGCTGGCGGCGGCGCTGCGGCCCTTGCAGGCGCTGCGCCAGCGCGCGGATGCCGCGATCAATTTGCTGGATTCGGGGCCGGATATTCTGCTGCGGCTGGATGGCAAGTTGACGCCGGTGGATATTCAGCGCCTGGCGGATTTTGCCCGGGCCGAGGGGCTGAAGCGCATTGCCACGCGTGAGGGGGTGGCCGCACAGATTGCCGCGGTGCGCCACAATTTTGGCCGTGGCGTTGTGGCCCCCCCGCCGGGTGCCTTTTTGCAGGCCACGGTGGAGGGGGAGGCGGCGATTATTGCCGCTGTGCTGGCGGCGCTGCCGGCCAAGCTCTCGCGCGGGGCGCTGATTGCTGATCTCTTTGCCGGGCTGGGGACGCTGAGCTTTCCACTGGCCGAGCGCGCCCGGGTGCTGGCCTATGAGGGCGATCCCGAGGCGGTGGCGGCCCTCGATGCCGCGGCGCGGGCTGCCGGTGGGCGGGTGAGCGCGGCGCGAAAAGACCTCATTCGCCAGCCGCTGCTGCCGGCGGAACTGGCGAAATGCGCCGTGGTGGTGCTCGACCCGCCCTATGCCGGCGCGGCGGAGCAAGTGGCGCAGATCGCGCGTGGGCCCAAGCCGCATCTCGTCTATGTCAGTTGCAACCCGGTGGCGTTGGAGCGAGATGCCCGCACGCTGCGCGAGGCGGGCTATGTGATGACCTCGGCCACCGCGATCGATCAGTTCCTCTGGTCACCTCATATCGAGGCGGTGGTGGGTTTTGCCCCGCCCAAGCCGGGCCGCTGATACAGACTGCTATGGCGGCGAATTTTGCCGTGGCTTTTCACGCGGCTTTGTCGCATCACATGGCCGTATCAGGCCCTGTGCCACAGAGAGGAACCTTCATGACCATCGCACGACGCATCGCCCTCGCCGCACCGGCGGTCATCATCGCGGCGGGGGGGCTTCCCGCCATGGCGCAGGCCCCTGCCGCCGCGCCTTTGGGGCAGGCGCCGGGGTTTTATCGTTTCAAGGTGGGGGCTTGGACCATCACCACGGTGCATGATGGCTTTTTTCGCCGGCCGCTGGAGGGCTTTGTGCGCAATGCGCCGATTGCCGAGGTGCAGGGGATTCTGGCCGAGAATTTCATGGCCACCGATTCGCTTTCCGTGCCTTTCACCATCACCTTCGCCCAGAAGGACGCGACCCTGGTGGTGTTTGACGCCGGCAATGGCGTGACCCCGGCGGCCGCCACCAATGGCAAGATGATTGCCAATATGGCCGCAGCCGGCATAGACCCCGCCCGCGTGACCCATGTGATTCAGAGCCATTTCCATGGCGACCACATCAATGGCCTGCTCAATGCCGCCAATGCCGCCGCCTTCCCCAATGCCGAGGTGATCGTGCCCGCCGCCGAATGGGCCTGGTGGACCGAAGCCGCGAATGAAAGCCGCAGCCCCGAGGGCCAGCGACCGCAATTCGCCAATGTGCCGCGGCGTTTTGCGCCCTATCAGGGCAAGATCCGTCAGGTGGCGGCGGGGGTTGAGGTGCTGCCGGGCATCACCTCCATTGCCGCCTATGGCCATACCCCGGGGCATACGCTGTATCGCATCGCCGATGGCAATGCGCAGATGATCTTCGTCGCCGATATCACCAATCGGCCGGAATTCATGATGCGCCGGCCGGAATGGCAGATCGTTTTTGACTTTGATGGCGATATGGCCGCAGCCACCCGCCGGAGGGTGCTGGATATGCTGGCGACGGACCGTATTCGCGTCACCGGCTATCACTTCCCCTTCCCGGCCAATGGTTATGTGGCGCGGCATGTCTCGGGTGGGGTGCAGGGCTTTATTTTTGTGCCGGGCGATTGGTCAAGCGCGGTCTGATCATCAGGGCCACGGCCGGTTTTGACCTCGGAGAACACCCCATGGCGCAACGACGCTTGATGATGACCACGGCGCTGGGCGCGCCGCTTTTGGCCCGCGCGGCGGTGGCTCAGCCCACGCCCGCCGCGGCGGCGCCTGCCACGGCCCCGGGCTTTTATCGCTTCAAGCTGGGGCAATTCACCGTCACCACCATTTATGACGGCTTTCGCATCATGCCCGTGCAGGGCCTGGTGCAGAACGCGCCTTTGGAAGAGGTGCAGGCGGTGCTGGCCGAGAGCTTTCTGGGCCCGACCGATTATCGCAACATCTATGCCGTCACCATCGTCGATACCGGGCGGGACCTGGTGGTGTTTGACACCGGCAATGGCCCGCAGGCGCCGGGGGCGACGCTGGGGCGGCTGCTGGCCACCATGCCGGCGGCGGGGCTGGACCCGGCGCGGGTTTCCACCGTGGTGATCTCGCATTTCCATGGCGACCATATCAATGGGCTGATCACGGCCGAAGGCGGCGCCGCCTTCCCCAATGCCGAGGTGGTGGTGCCGGCGCGCGAATGGGCCTGGTGGACGGAGGCGGGCAATGAAACCCGCAGCCCGCCCCGCCAGCGGCCCAATTTCGCCAATACCGCCCGCCGCTTTGCCCCCTATGCCGGCAAAATCCGCCAATTGAACGATGGCGCCGAGGCGGTGCCAGGCATTCGCATGCATGCGGCCGAGGGGCATTCGCCCGGCCATACCATCTGGCATATCGCCGATGGCGCGGCGGAATTGGTCTATCTGGCCGATATCACCCATCGGCCGGAATTGATCGCGCGGCGGCCGGATTACGAAACCCTGTTCGATTTTGATGGCGCGGCGGGGGCTGCCACGCGCCGGCGGGTGCTGGACCGGATGGCGGCAGATCGGGTGCGGGTGACGGGGTTTCACTTTCCCTTCCCCGCCATCGGTTTCATCCTGCGCGAGGCGCAGGGCTTTCGGTTTGTGCCGGCCGATTGGGGCTGAAGGCGGCGCCCCCGGCGCGTTATTCCGGCTTGAAGCCGGAATTGCGGATGATGGGGCCCCACATCTCCCGCTCGGCCCTGATCTGCGCGGCGAAGGCTGCGGGGCTGGCGGAGATGGTGGGGGCGAATTCCAGCCGGCCCAGCGCCTCGACCATGTCGGGCCGCGCCGCCACCTGGCGGATGGCATCGAAGAGGCCCTGGACAATGGGTGCTGGGGTGCCGGCGGGCAGCAGCGCGCCGAACCATTCTTCCTGGCTCAGCGCCGGATAGCCGAGTTCGGCGAAGGTTGGCACATCGGGATAGCGCGCCACACGCTGCGCCGAGGAGACAGCGAGCATCCGCACCCCCTGGCCATGATGGGGCGAGACATCGCCGAGCACGCCGACAAACATGTTCAGCCGATTGCCGATCACATCCTGGATCGCCGGCACCGCGCCACGATAGGGCACATGGGTCATCCGCACGCCAATCGCCTCGGCCAGCATCAGCCCCATGAAATGCGGCGTGGCACCAGCGGCGGGCGAGGCAAAGGGGATTTCCCCCTGCTGCGCCCGGGCCCAGGCCACGAAGCCGGCCAGATCGCGCGCCGGATGCGCCATGGGCACGATCAGCGCGAAGGGGAAGGAACAGACGGTGGAGACCGGAATCAGGTCGGTCAGCGCGTCATAGCGGACTTCGCGGGGGAACATATGCGGCTGCGAGGTGAGCATCGAGGCCGGGGTCTGCAAATAGGTCGTGCCGTCCTTATCCGCATCGCGCACGTGCTCCACCGCGATGCGCCCGGCAGCGCCGACGCGGCCATCGACGATCATATTGGGCGCGTAAACCCCGCGCAGCCGCTCGGCATAGAGCCGCGCCACCACATCCGAACTGCCACCGGCGGGAAAGCCGATGACCACGCGGCCATTGCGGCCGACGGTCTGCGCCCGCGCGGGGGCAGCGAGGCCCGCGGCCAGAATTGCACCACCCAGAAGGGTGCGACGGTCCATTGCAGCCATGTTTCTCTCCCTGATTGGCGACCTGCCCTTGCAGATGGGCGCTTGAGGATTAACCTGCCACCAACAGAATGAGGAAACCAGCCATGGCGCGCATTGGCATTATCGTCGAATTCCAGATGGAGGAGGCCAATCATGCCGCCTTCACCGCCATCATTTCCGAGCATGCCCGGATGACCAAGGCGGAGGAGCCGGGCTGCCAGCAATTCGATGTGCTGCAGCCGATGAAGAAGGGTGAGCCGGATCGCAGCCGGGTGATGCTGGTCGAGGTCTATGCCGATGACGCCGCCTTCAAGGCGCATGGCGAAAACCCGCGTCTGGCCCGGGTGCGCGATGCCTATGCGAGCCTGATCACCGGCCGCACGCTCAGCCTTTGCAGCATGTGATGCGCGGCTTTGAAGGCGCCATCGACGCCGATCTGCACCCCATGGTGCCGGGGCTCGATGCGCTGCGCCCGCATCTTGAGCCCTTCTGGGCCGATAGCATCGACCAGCGCGGGCTGGAGGGGTTTGAGAGCCAATCCTACCCGCCCCATGCGCCGCGCACGGTGCGCGCCGATTGGCGCCCGCAAGACGGCTTTCCTGGCCTGGCCGAGATGCAGGCCTGGCTGGATCAGACGGGTGCGGCCATTGGCATTCTCAACCCGATCTATGGCGTGCAACTGATTTTCAACGCCGATATGAACCGCGCCTTCACCCAAGGGCTGAACAATTGGGTGCGGGCGGAGTGGCTGGAACGTGACGCGAGGCTGCGGGCCTCCATCGTGCTGCCCAATGAGACCGAGCATGCGGTGGCGGAGATTGAGCGCCTGGCGCCCGACCGGCGCTTCGTGCAGGCCATGCGCCTGGTGATGGGCGAGCTTCCGCATGGGCGGCGCACGCATTGGCCGATTTATGCGGCGCTGGAGAAGCATGGGCTGCCGCTTTGCCTACATGCCGGCAGCGCCTATCGCCACCCCGTGACCTCACTGGGCTGGGTCTCCTGGTATATGGAGGATGTGGCCGCCCAGCAGCAGGCATTTCAAAGTGCTGTGGCCTCGCTGATCACCGAGGGGGTGTTTGTGCAATTCCCCGGGCTGCGGGTGGTGTTGGCCGAGAGCGGGGTGACCTGGCTGCCGCCCTTCCTGTGGCGGATGAGCAAGGGCTGGAAGGGGGTGCGGTTTGAAATCCCCTGGCAGGCCGAGCCGCCGGCCGAGACAGTGCGCCGGCATATTCGCCTCACCGCCCAGCCCTTTGATGCGCCCGATGAGGCGGCGGCGCAGTTGCTGGGCCATCTGGGCAGCCAGGAATTGTTGCTCTGGGCCAGTGATTTCCCGCATTGGAACTATGATGGGCTGCCCAGCCTGCCTCCCGGGGTGGATCGCGAAAAATTCCTCCGCGGCAATGCGGCGGCATTGTATCATCGTCTCGAAAGGGTGCCGGCATGAACATGATGCTTGCCAATGCGAAGCCCGCCTCGGCCACGCTGGGGCTATGCGATGTGGATATTCATCCGCGCGCGCAATCCCGCCATGCCTTTGACCCCTGGCTCTCGGCTGAGATGCGGCACCGGATGCACAGCTATGGGCTGCGGCCGCGGCATGGCTATGTGCGCGGCACGCCCTTCCCGAAATCTCAGCCGCTGGCCAGCCGGCGGGATGCCTGGACGCCCCAGGGTGGTTCCCCCGCCAGCGACCTCGCCTTCTTTCGCGCGCAGCATCTGGACCATTACGGCGTGGATGTGGGGCTGTTGAACCCGCTGCAGCCCTCGG
>Ga0214917_10007517_pt1 | contig 10989 bp, 6 predicted proteins | sample LL_1208_BB_MetaG_FD_177983 | JGI IMG/M metagenome (GOLD analysis project Ga0214917, IMG submission 177983) | Freshwater microbial communities from Lake Lanier, Atlanta, Georgia, United States - LL_1208_BB | ecosystem: Environmental > Aquatic > Freshwater > Lake | place: USA: Georgia | collected...
ATACATTGAAGAATTATGCAAAGAAAATCCTGGATTAATTGAAAAGTATGGTATAGACCAAAACAAGGGTTACGGTGCTAGACGTCATTTAGATGGAATTAAAGAACACGGTATTACGGTTTGGCACAGAAGAAGCTTTGGAATTTGTAAAACCTTTTCCACCTTTTAGAATCCACCTTTTTCCACCTTTTTCCACCTTTTTCCACCTTTTAGAAAAAGGTGGAGCCAAAATCTTATTTCAAGTAATAAAAAATTTTTAGTATTTCAATTTATATATTCAACTTACAAAATTACTGTTTTTGACTCCACCTTTTTCTAAAAGGTGGATTGAATAAAATTGATATCTTTTTTTATATTTATATAATACGTAATAAATATATTATTATATAAAATGCCAAAAATTTGTGTCTTTGATACCGAAACAAGCGGCCTACCTCCAATTTTAGATGGTAAAGATTGGAACGAGAGAAATGTGAATGATGGTAAATTGCTAAATTTTGCAGACCTTTCTAACCCGTCTTCTGTCTGGAAACACGTGCTATCTTCATGGCCAAGTATTATTCAGTTGAGTTATATTATTTATGATACAGAATCTCCAAATAATAGCAAAATTTTTAATAAATATATTGATATCCCGGATGATGTAGTTATTGCTGAAACTTCTATAGCCATTCATCATATTGACAGAGAAAAAATCAAACACGAACCCACTGAAAAAAAGGCACTAATTAAGGATGCCGTTGCAGAATTCATGAATGATATTATGGACCCAGAAGTTGTTACAATTGTAGGTCACAATGTTCAATTTGATCGTAAAATGATAATAGCTGAATTATTACGGTTGAATAAATCAACCATAGATACTCATACACAAACTCAAAAACAATTGAAATATTTAATGAATAATAAGAAATTCACCTGCAGTATGATTGTAACAGCTCCTATTTGTAATATACAAATTGCAGTGAATTACAAAGATAAAAAAACAGGTGAAGACAAAGTATTTTATAAGGTAAAAAGCCCAAAGTTAGTAGAATCATATCAATATTATTTTGGTTACTCACCTGACGAAGACGAACTACATGACGCATTAATTGATGTAATATTGACTTTACGAGTATTCATTAAATATAAATATAATGAAGACATTTGTGGTAAAAATGAAATTATTACTGAATATATCAAAAAAATATCTCCCGAAGGATATGTTTGCAATTTGGAGAAAGCAAAAATGGATTCCGACGATATTGACATAGAAAATATAAAATTAGAAATCATAGATCCGTTTGATGAAAGCGATAACTTAAGCACAAAGACAAACACAACAACGACATCAACTACAAAATCAAAAACAAAAAGTAAAAAAGGTGGTAGAAAAAATAAAAAACAAAAGACAAAAACAAAAAGAAGAAGGTCTAAACGCATTTCAGCGCAAAAAAAGAACAAGATTTGAGAAGGGTTTTACCAAACCCATTTTTGGATCCACCTATTATAAACCTAGTTTTTGCGCAACTTTTCCTAAAAGTTGCTAGGCAGAACACATTTCACATATCTCATCCTTTTCTTCCACTTTTTTCTTCTCTGGTTCTATGGTAAATTGTTGCGCCTGATGTTTTGCCTTTCTTCTCAAATAATAAATACCAGTTTTCAACCCTTTTTTCCATGAATAGAAATGCATGGATGTAAGTGTATTATATGTTGGGTCTTCAACCCATAAATTCATTGATTGACTTTGGCAAATAAATGCACCACGATCCGCGGACATATCTATCAAATGTTTCATCGGCATTTCCCATACGATTTTATATTTATTTCTAATATGTTCGCTTATTATGGTCAATTGTTGTATACTTCCTTTATTCGCAATAATATTATTTTTAATTTGTTCATTCCATAATCCCAAGTCAATAAGTTCTTTCATCAAATATTTATTGACTACGACAAATTCACCTGCTAATGTGCGGCGACTATATAAATTACTTGTAAACGGCTCAAAACATTCATTGAACCCCAAAATCTGTGATGTAGATGCTGTTGGCATAGGAGCAAGTAAAAGCGAATTTCGCATTCCGTGTTCAATGATAGATTGTTTCAAAGCTTGCCAGTCATAACGACCTGGTGTAGGCTCTACTCCCCACATATCAAACTGCAATATTCCTTTTGATGCAGGCGAGTTCTCAAAAGACTGATACGCGCCAATATGTTTGGTTTTCAAGCCATGTTTTAATCCATTTGTATATTTTGTTTCATAAATTAATTGTACATCACTATTAAAATCTATTTGGGACGCATACCTTTCTTTAATTGCAATCGCTATTTCATTACTTTTTTCCAGCGCCGCATGATAAATAGTTTCAAAAATCAATTTATTCACTTCTTTTGCCTCATCACTATGAAATGGAATATCCATCAATATAAACGCATCAGCTAACCCTTGAACACCAATACCAATAGGTCTATGTAACATATTACTACGCTCCGTTTTTGGAGTTGGATAGAAATTAACATCTATCACCTTGTTCAAATTATTAGTTACTACTTTGGCGACTTCATGTAATTTCTCGTAATCAAACTCTTTGGACGTTTCATTTACAAAAGTTGGAAGAGCAATGGAAGCCAAATTACACACGGCTGTCTCTTTATCGTCGGAGTACTGTACTACTTCAGTGCAAAGATTAGACGACTTTATCGTGCCAAGGTTTTGGTGATTTGATTTTTTATTTGCTGCATCCTTAAAAAGTAAATAGGGGGTTCCGGTTTCCATTTGGGCGTCCAAAATTTTAAACCACAAATCACGAGCATTCATGGTTTTACGCACTTTTCCGGAATTCTCGTATTTTGTATACAATTCAACAAATTTTTCACCATAGACATCCGATAAACCTGGGCACTCATTTGGACAAAACAATGACCATTTTCCGTTGTCTTTTACGCGTTCCATAAACAAATCACTAATCCACAAAGCATAAAATAAATCGCGCGCTTTTGATTCTTCGTCGCCATGGTTTTTCTTCATTTCCAAAAAGTCCTCAACATCAGGGTGCCAAGGTTCTAGGTAAATAGCAAAGGAACCATTACGTTTGCCGCCACCATTTTTGACTAATCCATTATGTGTTAAAAAATTATGATGTTCATCATTATCTACTTCTATATCAATTACTCTGCCACAATAATCTTTAATCAATTCATTATTATTAACAATACTAAACAAGTGTCCTTTATATTCAAAGAATGTAAATATTTCACTAGGTTGTAAGTTTTTATTTTCAAATAAATTGCAAATAATTGGTTTTTTTGGAATCAATAAAATATAGCTTATTTTTTTATTTTCTATGAATTTACCATATTTAGTCGTGTGTCCTTGACCTATTCTATTTCTAGTACTTCCTGATGTTAATATACCTAATCTTAACAATATATATCTCATTCCTTCAACGATAGATTGTGATGTTATTTCTAGACAAATTTGATGATTACTTACTTTTCCATCCGTTTCAAGAACACCTTTTAGAATATTTAATATTTTGTTTTTAGATAAATGTAACATATTAGGTAAAATATGTTTTTCTTTATTATTATCATATAACATTTCATAAGTGAATTTAAACATATTATTTCTACTCCATATTAATCTGACATTTTTTTCATCTTTGTAATTATATGTAATATGAATATTCAGTTTAGATAAATAATTTTCTACAAAAATCATAGTATCTTTTTTGGTATCTTTATTTAATGAAACGTATGCTAAATTATTTGTAGAGGATATGTTGCCATCACCTAGTAATATACCGTACATGCGACAATCATCATCTGTATAATGAATTATATCTTTTTCATATTTTGGAATAGGAAAACCAATAAAATCGTTTTTTGTAATATTTTTAATTTCAATAAATTCAGGTTCAATTAATTTATTATTTAAATCATTTATTATGTGTGTAAATTTTGTTTGACAAAACTTATTATTTTTTATAACCCATAAAGGATGCATATCAGTCGCAGTTAATGGATAAAGTGTATGCTTTATATCTATTTTATAAATATCTCCAAAGTATTCATAATCTAATACTTTGCGTATTGGATAAGCATTTCCGTCATCAGTAATTACCTTATCACCTATAACTATACTTTTAATAGGAATAGGTCCTCTTTTTGAATATATTATTGTATTTGGATCTAAACACTGATCAACGTAACGCGCTGTATTGTTAAAAACTCTCAACATAGGTACAATACCATTAGACGCACCATTTGTGCCATGTATGTGACTACCTTTTCCTCGTATATTATGTATATGTAATCCAATTCCACCTGCCCATTTTGATATTAAAGCGCAATCTTTCAATGTATTATAAATACCATCCAAACTATCATCTTCCATTGCAATAAGATAACAAGAACTTAATTGAGGTCGCTGGGTTCCTGCATTGAAAAGAGTTGGTGTTGCATGTGTGAAATACTTTTGTGACATTAAATCATACGTTTCCCTTATTAATTCAACTATTTTACTTGTGCTACCGCCATTTGAGTTTACGTGAATCCCGATTGAAACGCGTAACCACATATGCTGGATTCTTTCAACTACTTTGTTATTCAACCTAAATAAATATGCTCTTTCTAATGTTTTAAATCCAAAAAAATCAATTAAATAATCCCTGCTATGGTCAATCATATCATCAACTTCATCTGAATGTTGTTCTATAAAATTCCATATATGATTGGCTATAAGAGGTTTATGAAGACCATGAACATCTTTAAACTCATATAAATGTTTCATGACATGTGAAAAAGACGAAACGGTGTTTTTTTGATGATTTGATATGACAATTCTAGAAGCAAGAACACCATAATCAATGTGTTGTGTTGAAAGTGATGCACATTGTTCAGCCGCCAACTCGTCAATTTTAGCCGTTTCAATTTTATCATATAACTGATCAATAACTTTCATTGCCAAAGAAGAATAATTAATATGAATACCAACTTCTTGACCTAATTTTTTAATACGGTTTAAAATCTTATCAAATGACATTTCTTCTAGATTTCCGTCTCGTTTTGTTACGCGCATGTCATTATCTGTATTATTATTATTAATCATATGAATGCTATAATATATTTATATTTTATAATAGTTTTAAATGATTTTTATTATTTTTATATAAAATATATATATAAAACCAACATATAAAATGAAGTGTAATAATATATCTTTAATCATATTAATTATCGTATTATTTGGACTATCATTTGGATTACCATTGTTTTACAATATAATTAAATCCATTAAAATGATAGAAAAATATCAAAATTATCAAAACTATGATATATATAATAATAACAATACTAATTTAGGAGCAGATAACAGTAAATTTCCATTCACAGAAAACAATGTACTTTTGGAAGATAGTTATCCATTGACAGGAAGAAATGGAATATCCAATAATGGTGCAAGTAATATATGGTGGCACAAGCCTGTTTTTAAAGTGGGTTCTTATGAACAAATAACAAATAATATTAGATATCCGAATAATCCAGATGAGGGTACTTGTATGCCTGCTAGTATGTGTGGAGCATTATACAAAGATAAACAATTGAAAACAAATTATGTGAAACCATTACCCCCAATTAATCCAGAATGTGGTACAAGAATTGGATATTTTGATACAAATATAAACTTGTTACCATTTAGAACCGATATGGCGAATATTTTGTATTAAATTTTACACCTTTAGAGAGTTCAAACGCCGATTTTTAATGCCGAAAAATCTGCGTTAAGAAACAACAAAATAAGCACGCCTATTGATTTTACATTTTTAATTATTTTTTATGCCGAAAAAATCGGCGTTAGAAATGTTAAAAGGTGTAAAGAAGAATATAATAGAGATATTGTATATGTAAAAAAATATTTAGAAGATTTTATTATAAAACTTATTTATATATATGTCTGATAATATTTATAATTATAGATCTATCCTTTTAAAACAACAAGAATCTTTGTTTAGAATTTTAGATACTAATATCAAACTTGATATTTCAGACGACGGTCATACACTTGTTGCCAGTGATATATCAGAAGAAGCAATAATTAATCTTACTATGATTACTAATAATCCAATAAATAATGCTTGTTTACATTTTGATAATATTATGGTTTTTTTAGATAAAGATTTAGATCCTACACCTATTTTTGGATTTTATGATATTTGTTCACAAACTTTAGAAGTAGAAGACGTTCTATCATATATCAATGGTAAAAATACTTTTCAACCATTTTTACAAGGTTTTCAAAACGGTACTTCTATAAATGAACTATGTGATCAACTTTCTTTACTTTCAACATATTCACCTGATACAACAGGTAGAAAAAAAAATTACACTTGTGTATTTGGAAATAATTCTTTAAATCAAAAACCTAATAATTATCAAACTTATAATGCAACTTTTACAAATGATGGTGCTCCTGTTACAGAAACTTCCCAAGTTCCATCTAGTAATGTTGCAGGTACCTCTGCAGTTCCATCTAGTAATGTTGCAGGTACCTCTGCAGTTCCATCTACTAATATTACACAAACTTCCCAAGTTCCATCTAGTAATGTTGCAGATACCTCTGCAGTTCCATCTAGTAATGTTGCAGGTACCTCTGCAGTTCCATCTAGTAATGTTGCAGGTACCTCTGCAGTTCCATATACTAATATTACACAAACTTACGAACTTCCGTCCACTCCGGCAATTGCAATTAATACTTTAATTCCGGGTCATACTTCAAATTATTCAGGCATTTTGGTTCCAACCCCTAGTTTAGATACTATGTTATCTGGAAATTGTCCATACGTATTATACCCAACTTACCCTCCACGTACGCCTGATGAATTAAAACAAAAGATTAATACCAAAATAGATGCTGTAAATGTAAATATACGACAATTAAATAATACAGTATATTATATAAAATCAGGTAAAATTGCAAATGATCTAGCTAGTGGTAATATACCCCTACTAGAACCAGCAAATCCTCAATTTATTCCAAAAGAAATAATGGATCAAATTAACGGAATAAATACAAATATAGTAGCGGTAAATGGAACAGTAAAATATATAAAATCAGACAATTTTCAAAAAGATGCAATGGAAGGTAAAATTCCCTTCATAGTTGGTTATCCTTATTATCCACCAGGTACACCGGAAAATATAAAATTCCAAATTAATACCAAAATAGATCAAGTAAATGTAACTATACGGCAGTATAATAATAGTGTAAATTATGTAAGATCAGGTCAAATTGTAAATGATCTAGTTAGTGGCAATCTACCTTTAATAGAACCAGCCTATCCAGACATTCTTCCACTAGTAATAATGGATGAAATTAATGGAATAAATTCAAATATAGTAGCCATAAATGGAACAGTAAAATATATAAGATCAGATAATTTTCCAAAAGACGCGATGACTGGTAATGTTCCTTTATTATCCGATTTTCCTTATTATCCTTCAAGAATGGATCCGACAATTGTAGCTAGAATTAAAAATGCAATTCAAGTTGCCAACGAAATTATAATATTTTGGAATGCTACTATCAAAACGATTTTGGGAATAATAGAAGGAGCAAGTATTGTGATAGATCAAGGTCAAAATACTATATCAGAGGCCAGACAATTTCCGGCTCACCTTTTAAACGCTTTGGAAGAATTGCCCAGCAATGTAGCTGCAGCAACATTTGATGGTATTGTTAGAGGAGGGGTCGCCATAGGAACTGGAGTTATGACTGCTTATGATAATAGGGGTAAGGCAATAAAAGGAATAAAAAATATAGGAAGTAGTGCGTACAATAATAGAAATAAAATAATACCAGGAATAAAAAATATAGGAAGTAGTGCGTACAATAATAGAAATAAAATAATACCAGGAATAAAAAATATAGGAGGAAAAGCAGGCAAAGAAATAGCACCTGTATTAAATCAGACTCAAAACGCTTTAATTTACGTAGGAGGGCAACTTGAAAATGTATCACAACCTGCAATTCAACCTGTTGTTCAAACCTATAATAATGTTTCTAATCAAGTAAATAATGCAGTAATACAACCTGCTGCTCAAACCTATAATAATGTTTCTAATCAAGTAAATAATGCAGTAAGTAGTGTATCTAATGCAGTAAGTCGTATATCCTCATCGTGGTGGTAAAATATAAAATTATTTTATTCCATATATAACTGATTAAAATTAAAAATAATATCAACAAATCATAGTTTCTCGGGTAATATTTATAATAAATATAATATCATGAAATATTTGAATTCATGATATTTAAGTCAACTCATATCTCGTAGTGTCATGTTTTATTGTAACTCCATTAAAAAGTGATATAGAAATACACAGTATAAGTTTTTACACTACCGTATGTATCAGGTGAACCTACTGAAAGTGCCGAAAGGTGATCACATAGTTGATTTACGGTCATAGCATTTTGAAAACCATTTAAAAATGGTTGATAAGTTTTCTTACCCGCTGCAAATGCCTCAACGTCTTGTATTTCTAAAGATTGTAAACAAATACTATAAAATCCATAAACAGGTGAAGGATTTAATTGATTATTTAAAAAAATCTCAACACCTTTAAATTCTATTCGCTCATTATATGAAGAACTATTAGTGACCATAGTAAGATTAATCATATCGGCTTCTGTTATATTCCTAGCAATAAGTGTATGACCGTCGGCTGAAATATCAATTTTAATACTAGTATCTAAAATTCTAAACAAAGATTCCTGTTGTCTCAATAGAACTGAGGTATAGTTAGGATTACTATTCAACGTGCTCATTTATACATATACGTTAGATAAAAATTATTTTTTCTAAACATTATTTTTTTAAAATTTATATAAAAACGCAAAAAAAATGCCTAGAGTTTTTATTAAGAATATATATATATTATAAAAATTACAATATATATATATATGAACAACTATCCGGAAGTGGTTATAGTTTTAGTAACAAGTCATGGAACAATTAAGATAAATTCCAAAACAAATGAACCTTATTCTTTTCCTATGCCTGATAATATGTCAATGACAATAGTAAATGCTGTTGCACCAGGAGTTTGTAATTTTTTAAAAGCAGATGACGCAGACAATTTTGCAAAAAAAATAATAGACAAAATTAAAGATGTAGAGGATGAAAACCTTTTACAAAATAACCCGGATGCTTTTGTAAATTCATTAGTTGATATACTGAAAAATTATGATATTGAAATGAAAAAAGATATAAATTATAATTTAAGTATTAAGGATGAAGAGCATGATGTTGACGAACAGGAATATCTTCGTCACTACAATAAAAGTTATAAAACCCAAAAAATTTTAAGTCCTGATAATGTAATTGATAAAGAATATTCACGAAATAACGCTACAGAAAAAAATGAAAGTGATTGGAATTTTAAAATTAATGTTATGAACGTAATTGGTTTCCCCGAATTAATTGAAATTCTAAATGGAAGAAGTACACAGAATGAGAATACATATGTTAGATTGGAGGAAATTGTAAGTTATCTTCAAACACAAGGCGTAAAACACATTATATTATTTGATTTATCTTGTTCTTCTTTTATAAGTATGACGCCACCGAAACAAGACAATTTAATGGATGTAGATGATGATAGTGATGACGAAGAAAACATAAAAGATCAAAGATTAACAAGAAGAATTAGAAGAGATATTCAACAAAGTACTACAAAAAAAAACGGTGGAAAACGAATGCAAACACAAAAAAAAAGTAGGAAAAAAAGTACTAGAAAACGAAAACGATCACGAAATCAAAGTAGAAGGCGTAAACAATATCGCCATTAAATTTTTTACTTATCTAATTTTATCAAACATAATCCACCGTGGTTATTATCATGTATATATTCCTTTTTAATTTTTGTTTTTTTATTAGGTGCACGATGTTCGTAGCCTGTTATTCTCTCTTTTTCAATAATATTCCATACATTTTCTATTAGTTGAATATTAATTTAAACCAGCTTTTGTTACGTAATACAAGAACACAACTTAATTTTTCTAATTTCCAATAGTTTGATTTAATATAGGTCATATTATGTTGTGGAGATTGATATAACTCTATCATATCTTCTTCCCATTTTAATATATCATTCATTTTTGCTATATTTAACGGTTTATAAAGATAAAATGGTTTGGATTCCAAAATATTATGAAAATAAATAATTACCCCTTTTTTATCTAGAACAACAGAATCTTCCAATTCTTTGAAAAAATCATTAGCACATTCATATTCAATGAATTTAGTTTCCAAAAAATCACATTCATCCAAATTACATACTTCCATTTGCAGTTGCATTTGAATCCAGTATTCTTTTTTGGGTATTCCATTTATTTCACGATTTACAATATTTTTAATTTCCAACATACGTCCAAAACGTTCAGAGTTTACATCTATGTTAATACCATCTGGAGACGCTCCTAAAAAGTGATAATGATCATGTTTTATACAACCAAAATCCTCCACTTTGGTTTTATATAGATATTCATATAACATGACAGAGACAGGCTCATATTTTTGTCCCCAATGAAAAGGTGTATTAATATTAACCATTACATTTTTATCATCATTTATTGTTTTTAACGGTTGACATTTTTCATAAATTAGTTGATTAATAGTAGATTGACTTTCAAATGCTTTGTACGCATTACTTGCAGTAATCAGATTGTGACGAAAAGTATACCATTCGTCTGTACGTTGAGTTGGTTGAGGTTTTTGTTTAATATGTTCAATAATGAATTGAATCGTTTGATTCTTTTTTATTTTTTCATCATTATCTATTTGAAGATCCAAAATTTCATTTTCATCTAGGTACGATGGTTCATTTTCATCTAATTCAATAGAACTGATGGAACGCTCTGGATAAAAACTACCAATAAATATTTTTAATGCTTCTTCCAATAATTCATTCAAATCATCTTCTATCCAATCATTTGTTAAA
>Ga0214917_10007518_pt1 | contig 10988 bp, 10 predicted proteins | sample LL_1208_BB_MetaG_FD_177983 | JGI IMG/M metagenome (GOLD analysis project Ga0214917, IMG submission 177983) | Freshwater microbial communities from Lake Lanier, Atlanta, Georgia, United States - LL_1208_BB | ecosystem: Environmental > Aquatic > Freshwater > Lake | place: USA: Georgia | collected...
CCCAATAGCCAGGAGTTAGTTTGTCTTTCTTTTCGTCACAGTTATGACGAGCTTTGAAGTTAGCCCGTCTTTTTTCATCTTTATGCGAAAGGTAATCGGAGTATCCTCTAAGGCCAAAACGAACGATACCCTCTTTACCATCTTGGCACCCCTTTACGACATATTTATGCTTGTCTCCAGTTGGTGCCCGCTTTGGTTTATTGCACTCCATGTTTTCTTTTTTGTATTGCTTAGCGGCGCTAGCTGCTTTTTTATGTTTGTTTGACATTATTTTTTAAGGATGGCGGTAAAATCACTAAGGAAAGAATCAGGGTCAGTTTCTTTTTCTTCTTCCTCGTCATCTAATCCTATTTTAAAGTAACTAGTTGTTTTATCTGTTGTTTTTTTAGTTGGTGGTGTTTCTAATTCTTTTAATTTACTTAATGCAGACGCTGGATCTTTTATATCAAATGTAAAATCAAATTCAGGTAACTTTCCTTTTGTTGCATCAGTTAATAATTTAACATCTTCTGGACTTGTGTCTGGCATATAGTTAGTGTAAAAATCTTTTTCTGTACCTGTGTAACCTGCATCTTTAAAGATTTTATATAATTCAGTTTTTTCTATTGTTGCAAGATTGTCTTCTGGTCTTTCTATATAAGTAACACCTAATTTTTCTTGTGTTGGTATTTCTTCTAATTCTTGTAATTCTTTAATACGAGTTCTGATTTCTTCTGCTGTACCTGAAGTTAAAGCATCTACTATTACTTTTTTAATTTCATCTTTAGTTGCATTTTCATCTAAATCATACTGTTTTAATAATTTTTCCCACGTTTCTTTATCTGCAAAAGGATCAATATTTTTTAATAGCATATCAGCATAACTTTCAGGTGTTGTAAACTCACCAAAAACCGTTTCTATTGAGGCTGCTTTTGTTGTAATAGGACTTTCAAATTTTACTTTTAGTACTGAACTTGGATTCATAGCTGGATCAAAATTAAAAGCAGGCAAAGAACCAATAATTTGATAATGTAGTTTAGCAAAATTATTTTTATCAGATAAATCTTTTATGTTATACATATACGCATTCTCTGCCCATGTTCCTAAATAGGGCATGCTTGGGTTTACTAATGCATTAGGATTGTTTTTAGCTGTTTCCCAATCTTTTGCTACCATCTCTTTTTGTTTTTGATAAACAGCTTGTACTTCGGGTGGGGCATACTTATCTACTGGATTAAAATAAAAATCTGTTCCTCCTTCTTCTGTTTGTCCAAAGGCATAGTTAAAACGTGTATTTAAATCCGGAGCTATTGATTTTGCTACACTTTGTGCATAACTTTTTATTTCAGTTAAACGATCTGTTGTTTGAAATGTATTTTTATCTTTTTCAATAACATTTAAATAGTCACGAAATTCATCCATTGATTTTGAAAAGTCAAATCTAGGTTTTAAATATTCATCAATAAATTGACGTGCAAAGGAAGCTTCTACCTTAACTTCTTCTGGTATATTATCAGAACCTCCATAAGTTAATTTTAAATCTCTATTTTTAGCTGCGTCTAGTTCTGTAACTTTTTTGTCTAGGTTTGTTTTTAAAGTTGTTAATTCTGTTTGCATATCTGAAGTGGGGTTCTGTAAACGCGTTAATAAATTTGTACCTGTTATTCCTTGTTTGTTTAAGAATTCAATAAGAGCTTCATTTGTATTAAAGCCAGCTTTTTTTATAAATTCATCTGTAAATTTTTTATTTTGTTTGTCATATATTTTTGTAGGATCTGTTTTTAAAGCAGTGTTTACAATGTCAAGTGTATCTTCTGTTACTTGAAATTGTTTATAATCAATTCCATATTTTTCAATTAACTGATCATCAAACCATTTTTGCCAGTTATATGTAACATTACTTTGAAGGCCAGTGGCTTTTTCTAATTGTGTTTCTAGGTCTGCTGTTAATTCTGCTTCTGTTTTATTTGCACTTCTTGCTAAATAGCCACCAATTCCTGAATCTCCCATAATAGAATTTGCTAAAGTTTTATTTAAATCCATTATCTCGGTAAATCCATCAAGATTACGGTAAAGGTCCCATTGTAATTCTTGATTTTTAACTTTATTTAATTTTGCAATTGTATCTTTTAATGTGTTTTCTACTAATGCTGCATATTGTTTAGTTTCTTCTTCTTCTTTTGGACCTAAGATTGATTTAATTAGTGTATCAAACGCTGTGCCTGTGCCAAGGGTCGCATCCATGATGCGTTGTTTATCTAGATCTGTTGGTGTTTCCATATAATTATTTGCCATATCTGTTGCTTCTTCTGCATATCCTCGAATACCATTTAATCTTCCTTGTGTTGTATAGTGAGCAGAAAAATAATCCTTCCAATTATTGTTATATCTTTCTACAATATCTAAATCATCATCTATAACAGCTTTTGCCCATTGAGATGTTAATTCAGGTACTTGTGTAGCATAGAAAGCAAAATCTAATTCTTTAGTTCCTCCAGGGGAGGGTGGTTTAACTGCTGTTTGTGGATCCCAAGATTGGAGCTTTTCATTTTTATAAAAATTTTTAAAGTCAGCCTCTAGTTTATTTTTTGTTTCTTCATTAATTAAATTGTCTTTTTCAAGTTGTCTTATCATGTTTCTTTTTTCTACATAATCACCACCTGTTGTATTAGCTGTAATTGAATAAACTTTATCAAAAGCTTGATTTTTTTTTGTATTCTCAGTGTTTAATTTAGTGTTTTGTGTATTAAAGTCTTGTGCTTTTTGATTTGCTATTTTATTTGTTTCATTTGCTTTTTTATTTTCTTCGTTTGCTTTAAAATTATCGTTATTTGCTCTTTCATTATTAATATTTAATTGTCTGTTTTCTTCGTTTATTTTTCTATTTTCTTCATTAGTTGCAGCATTTGTGTTATTTGCTTTTGCGTTTTCTTTGTTTAAAGCATCATTTGTTGCATTTGTATTTGCATTGTTTTGATTTATAATTCTGTTATTATTGTCTGTTTGTTCTAAATTCTTTTTAACATTTTGAATATTGGTCCATGCAGGACCACTTTGTTTTCCTCCTGCTTGTAAGTAATTATTGATTGCTATTTGATATTGTGCAGCGTTATTAGTGCTTAAGTTTGTATCTAAATTTGTAGGATAATTTGTTTTGTAATCTGTTTTATAATCTGTTATATAATCTTCTCTGTAAGTTGTTTTATAATCAGTTTTATAATTAGCTGGATAATCCGTCTTGTTATTTGTTACATAATTTGTTTTATTATCTGTTGTTCCTGAGGTTTTAATCCATTTTTTATTTGCTTTATCATAAACAAGATTAGGTTCTATATTGTTTTGAGTATATACAGGAATAATTACCCCTTGATAAATCAAAGGTGCTGTTGTCGGTGCTATTTCAGACGCAGGTATACGTGAACCTATTGTTCCTATTGAAACATTAGGAGGTACAGGTGCAGTGGGTGTAGTGGGCGTAGTGGGTGCAGGAGGAGGAGGGGGGCCACTTAACTGACGACCTTCTTTGTACCCATATTCTTTGTAGTGCCTGATAGCAGCGTCTTCACTGTATCCCAATGCATTAGCTACATCAGGATTAGCGTTTAGATAGCTCTGCCAATCAAAGCTTAAGGGTCTGTTTTCGTATTGTCCATGATTTAAATAGTGACTGATAGCGGCGTCTTCACTGTATCCCAATGCATTGGCTACATCCGGATTAGCGTTTAGGTAGCTTTGCCAATTAAAATCAGGAGGCATTTTTATTGTTTAATTCATTAATAATATAATTACTAGTGTACTGGAAAAGGTCAAGAACTTCTTGATTTCTCCAGGCTTTAATTTTTTGTAGTTTATCATCACTAAAAAAGTCTTGAGACATATACCATTCTTCCATTTTACTGCTGCCTTTATGGTTGTTGCACTGCTGACAAGAAGGTAAAAGGTTGTTTCTATTACTAGATCCAGACCTAAAACGGGGAATAATGTGATCAAGACTAGTTGCAGTAGCTCCACAATAACCACAGCAGTAGTCCCAGGATTTGTATATCTCTTCTCGAAAACGTCTTTTGGCAAGCTTTGGCGTTAATTCAACCAGTAGGGCGAGAGGGTCATGCTCTGTTGCGAACATACTCTATAATTGCCATTACCTAATTTTAAGATAGCCCAATCTCTGTGACGAATAGTAAACTTATAAAGCCTTTATTAAACCCTTGCTATCAGGTGTTTTTTTATGTATCGTGAATATGTACAAGGCTTTTTATTTTATGTCCACACCCACTGGATGGTTGACCACTAATCAAATGGCGGAAACGCTTGAGGTCCCCCGCAAAGACCTATTGCGTATGCGAGATGATGGCACATTAAAGTTGGGATGTCACTATGCAGCATTCAAAGGTAAGACATACTCTAGGGATAGCTACCTGTGGAACCGCAGAGCTGTTCAAAAGACTATGAACAAGCAAGGGCGGGTTCTAGTGTCTTCGATGCTTTAGAGGGCTTGTAAAAAGCTTTACGCATCTTATAAGCTAAAAGAAGTTCAAACACATTACATTGAACCTCTTTGCATGCCATTGCTTTATAGATTAGTAACCAAGCATCTTTCCAACAGTCTTCAAGATCTGAAGGCTGTTTTTCTTTTAATTGAAACAGAAAAACCCACTGTGGGTGCATGGGTCGAATCGGTTTCTTTTTGTTTTGGATGTTGATACTACCATCTGGATTCCAGGTAAAACCCCGGAGATGTTCAGCTTTTACACCAAAGGTGGCAAGCATTCCATAGAACCAAGCTAGCTTATAGGTTTTTCTGTTTTGTGCTAACTGGAAAAAATCGTCAACTATCCTCTGATCTAGAGGAGGAGAAATTACATGGGTCATGGGAGAGAATCATATTTTTACCTGGACTATAGACAGAACCGACCCTGAATGCAAGATTTGTCGGTCTTTAAACTTACAAGGTTTTAACCTTTGTTGTATTATACTACAAAAAGTTAAAGGGATGGTTTTTCACCTGAAGCTGGTACATATGTACGCCCCGTCTTATCTATCATGGTAAACCCAGACAAAAATACAATCTGATTAGGGATATTAAATAGTTTTTGCAGCATGGGTGCAACAGTTGGGGATTGACAATTATAAGGAGGCACATCCATATAACTTAAAGAATTTTTGGTTACTTGAAAAGTCTCATATTTCTGTTGATTATTTTCTGCTTCTTGTATCAAGGCTTGTTCCCATTCTGCCATTGATTCATATTCAACTGGATAATCGGAAGGTTCAGGAGGAAATATTTTTTCTCCAAACTTAAGTGCATAAATATGCTTACAGTAACGCATTTCATCTAATACTGGTTCCCAGTAATCTCCTAAAGAAGTTATAACGTCTTGAGCAATAGTGTAGTCTTTGTATACAGGTAAACCATCTGGTATGTTACCAGGGAGAGATGGTGCTTCTATATTACGTTTGTACGTAGCTCCAAAATCTTGATATATACCAGGGTTGTCTCTTGTTGCTAGACGGTTTACTTCTGAAGTTGCAATTGAATCTGGTAGTACAAATGATGCGGAGGGCGCTTCTACATTCAAAGATCTGTTCTCTAAAGATTTAATCATTGCATTATTGTTATATACTCCGTCACTCAAGGTATCTTCGTGTCTTCCTGGCTTAACCGAAGCAACACTAGAGTAAGGAAAATATTTTCTTCTTTTAGTTTTACTTGTATCATTGATTGTTGTCATAAAGGTATATTCTCTACGTGTAAAATCTTGGCATGTGCAGGCATACCTATTACCTGTTAATAGGAATCGTCCAATGGCAGGAGGCCTTGTTGAGGGGGTTAAGAACTGTTTATCAGGTGTTACTTCTACTGATCCTGCTTTTTTTAGTTTTAGAACTCCTGTATCTTCAATGACATCTGCCAAAACAGCCTGGACATAACCATATCTTTTTTGTGTTTCTGGATTAATAGAATCAGGTGTAAGTATTTCGCCACTGACAGTGAGAATTCTATCTTCTAGTATTTCGCCATTAGTTGGTTTTAAAGGTGTTGTTATTCCGGATACCGTAGCAAATAAAGGAGAAGGTAAAGGATTTCCTGAACTCCAGGTTCCAGCTAATTGTATATACCAATAAAAAGAATCTTCTGTTACACCAGCAATAAAAAGCCTAGTACCAGTTGAATCAAACAAGTTATCTGTACGCATATTCCCCCCTCGTCTTAATCCAGTCCAGTGCATTCCGAATTCTTTTGTTCGTGTTGGAAAACCTTTAAAAGCACCTGAGACAATAGATGTTGGATTAGAGCCAGAGGGGGTTATTGTGCCAGAGGGGAAAGGAATGTCATAAATAAATTTAAATTCATAAGGATTGTTGTAGATATTAGAAGAATATATTTCATAACCACGGCGCCACCTGGCCCAGGCCGATTCTCTATTTAACACAGTAATTGAACCTGGTACACCGCCTTTTGAAAACTCTGTGGTAATTGGTTTTATTTCAAAAGGCTTAAAGTCTTCTTGTCTACCAAAAGATCCAAAACTATCTTTACCTTTAAAAGGCATTGTTAGAAGAAACCACCTTGGGCATACACATAAGCCCCTGGAGTATATCCACCAATATTAGGTCCATCCGGGAATACGCCTACATATAAACGGTCGCCTCTTTCCAGATAAATTCCTTTATTCCGTAGGGGCGCAGAGTTACCTAACCCGCTGGTATTGCCTGCTGATATAACAGGAGCAGACAACTGAGGCATTACATCTGAACAATCGATTGTGCCAACCCCATCAGTAACAGTTTTAGAAAATAATATATGGTAATCAAAAGATGCGGGGATTGGTACTGTTGTACCACGGGTTTGATAAAACACAAAAGTCACGGCTGGTCGTTGTCCATAGGATACACCTTTATATGCAAAACCTGAAGAGGTACCACCTGAATATCGAAGCGTTGTGTTAACACCTGTTAATGTAGTTGATCCTGTGTATGTGTAATAACCAATACCGCTTTCAACAACACCTGCACCAGTAAAACTTCCTGTGGTTGTTACATTGATAATTTGACCACTTGCAATTGAAACAACCGTACCTGATGTACTTGCACTCAGAGTGTAATCTGCAGGACGATAAAAATCACTGCGCGTAATTGTAATAGAGTCTATTACAACACCATTATTTGTATCATCACTAAGGGCAGCATCTACATCAACAAGAATAGAAGGAACTTGTCCCCCTTGAACTTCTAATGTATTAGAACCCGCACTACCAACTGTTTGTGTTGTTACACGAACAGCATCAAATAAGGGGCGATCAATAAACAACGGTTGTTTATTTGTGGAAGTAGATGACAAATTCCTTACCTTAATTCTTCGTATTTAAATTCTAACTTATTCAACTATAATATGGTCTAGTTTGATCTAAAAGTTGAGCAAATAAATCACCGGTTATATCTTTTTCAGGTTGAATCAAACCAGTTAAAAGTTCTTCTTGTAAACCTTGTTTCATAAGATTTTCTAATGTTATTCCTCCAAATAAATTACCTTCTAATACTTTTGATTGTACGGCAGCTGGATTTATACTCACTGCTGTTTGTTTCGGGGTTGTAGAAGAAGGAACTGCTGACTGATCACTATACTTAGTCCACCAGTTCATTGGAGCTGGTCTTTTAGTTTCATTAAAAAAAGTATTTTCGCTAACATCTGGTTTAGCGCCCTGAGCTTTTAATTCTGCAGGAGTTAAATATTTACGTACCCCTCCAATTATTGTAGGAATTAAATTATCTGGGTATTTAAATAAATTACCTGTATCTCTTAGATAATTAGTAGCTCTAAAATCAGTTGCTCCACGGAGTTCTTCTCCTGTTTTCAAAAGTTCTTGCCGTCCAGCGGGAGAACTATAATAAGAAAAAGCCTGTGAGGGGTCTGTTCTATCAAAGCCGGGTTTCTTCATCACAGCATACTGCCCTGGAGTTAGCCACGTTTGTACGTTACTTCCATAACTAGGGCTGTGATAGCGATTAATCATTGAGGCCACGGTACCAGGGCTGGCTCCTTTTGTCGGATCTTTTGCTTCTAGTGTTGCTACCCGAAGCATGTTTCTAAAAACATTACCTGGAATACCAAATTGATTTATGGTGTTAGGTGCCATTTTAGTTTCTTTGTCCTTTACTTAGTAGACGTACAGCAAGTCCTGGGTTAGCTTTTGCCCAGGCTGCAAAGTTCTCAGGTGTCATACCTACTTCTGCCCCTGCTTCTTGTAGCTGAGGTATTAAAGTGCCAGCTTGATTTAACTCTTGACCATAGGCTTGTTCTAATCCATATCTAGCTGCTAATTCATTTGGATACCCTTGAAAGTCTGGAGACATGGGATCAGGTGTTGCATATTGTTGTCTAGCATTACTTAATTGTGTTTGATAGTTACGTTCTTCTATCCTACGTCGTTGATCAGGTGTTCCTGCGCCAGTATTTAAAGCACCTGCTTGCGTCAATCCTTGGTCAACAAGAGGAATAATATTAGGAGGTGGTGGGGTCGGTTGTTTTGTAAAAATAGTTTTTTGTTGCTCACCAGGGATATAACGTCCTGTATCTATTATTCCTTCTTTTGTTGTTTGCGTATTTACTTTATTTTGCATATCTTCTTTTGATCTATAGCCAAGTTGACTCCAATTATCAAATCCTTGTGGAGATGATCCTTCTAGTTCAGATAAGGCAAATGCAATGCCAGCAGGCGATGCTGGTATTACCATATTACGTGCAAACCCTGGTAAAGAACCAATTCCAGGGATATTTTTAACGATGCTAGAAGTCTGTAAAAGTGGAGTAGTTACTTTATTTAAATTTTGAATTAAGCCGCCAACGCTTCCAACAGAATTAAATGCTTGTTTTGGAACAAGTGTTTCGGCAACACTTGCCATATTCCCCCCTCCTCTTTTCATTAGCTCTCTAGTTAAACCGTAATCTCGTGTGAAAGGATCAAAAATTTGTGGTGCTTCAGGTAAACGAGTTGTTACTTGTCGTACTAAGCTTTGCCCGATATTTGGTGCTCTTAATAAACCTTCAGCAGTCTGTGTAGCAGTTCTAGCAAGTCTTGGAGCAATTCCCGCACTTTCCTGAATGGCTCTATTTACCATCCCTCCTTGTACGGCTCGTTGGGTACCGGATGTTTCAACAAGATCACTGATTAAACCGGTAAACCGAGCAGGAATATTACCAAAATTAGATCCTTGAAACTGAGGAGGAAGAGTACGTCCTAATACTTTTTCAGCATCTATTACAAATTTTCGATATGTTTGTGGATCCGTAATAGTATCTACAGCACCTTGAAATGCTCGAGGAGCTGCTTTAGCGCCATATCCTTTTATTGCATTCAAAAATTGAAGTGGATTCATGATACTACCTGTGGTTTACGTGAAGATAAATATTACTACCTACGGCAGTATCAGCGGGTCCTGGAAGTGATTGAATATATTCAGCACCTGAACGTTCATAACGATAACGTGCTTGGAATGGATCTTTATAATTTGGTACATAAAGAATCATTGCTAGCCGATTTGTTTCATATAAGTATATTTCATCCCACACTTTAAGGGCTTCTTTTGCATTAGAAGATCGAATAGTACGGTCTACGTCTCCAAGGATGCTTTCAATTCTTGTAGAAGGAGAAGACGCAACTTCAGTTTTCTTTTCAGCTGTATCACAACGACCTACTTGAATAGTAATTTTATTATAAAAATAAGAATCCGGTACAGTATTCATTGCCTCTTCCAGACGAGCATAATCGCCTGCTGGAATAGAAACAGTAAAATAACCTAGATGGTACCTTACTCTACTTTTGTCAAAATCAGATAGCTGCACTTCTTGTTACCATCATTCTTTTATTATAGGTGTAATAAATCAATCTTATACTTCATAAGGATTTTGCCTCATATAACTCATCAAAAAATCAGTAGCAGTATTTTCCTCTGGTCCTAATAAAGATCCTATTAAACTATTATACAAACCACTGGAACTACTTCTACTGCTTTTTGCGTCTCCCAATAATTTACTCATAAAACCTAATGTTGCTAAAGCACCCAATCCTTGTCCTGCTTGTTGTCCTTGATTATAGATAGCAAAATCAGATTCTGGCAACGTAGGTGTAGTTGGTTTTGTATTTAAATTTGATGCATATACTTGGGCCTCTGGTCCTAACTTACTCATATGTCCAAAACCTAATTCATATTTATTATCTGCTGTTTTAAACGTCATTAACTCACCGTAACCACCTGCTGATGGTATAGGTAAAGCTTTACCATAACCTTGCATATAAACAGGTGTTCCAGTATTACCAGCAAAATCAATTCCTTGATGGAATGTTGATGCTCCTCCCTTTGGTGCAGGCCTTGGACCAAATGAAGAAGTAATTGTTAATCCTGTATCTGGATTCCACTCAAAACCACCTGTAGAAGTACGCCTAACCAAAGGGATTCTTTTTTCTCCTATCTGAACCCCAGTTAAAGCACTTTTAATCGTTGCTGGATCAATATACTTACCTGTCTTTAAATCTTTAACATATTTATGAATATGAGGACCAGTAGATACACCAGTACTGCCAATATTTCCTATGAAAAACTTACCACCTGAATTTGTCATTTTCTTACTTTATTTTAATTTTAAAATGAAAAAGCCCCGCCTAAGCAGGGCTTATATCACACTCGTACCAGATTAGCAGCAAATACAGAGTCCCAATCAACACGTTTGATCTGTTTTAACTGATCTAGACTACTGAACTTTTCACCAGAAAGACTCATCTGTATGTCTTTGATCTCACGTGCTGTCTTGAGGCCAATCCCTTTAATATGGTCAGCAATCATTTGAGCGGTTGCTACATTAATATTCAAGCGATGATCAGGGGGAAAAGCACGAGGTGCTTCCTTTGCTGCTTTGTCTTTTACCTGTAGAGTCTTAACTGTTTTAGTAGCTGACTCATCCGGTTTGATCTCAGTTTTATAAACGGTATAAAGGCGACCGTCTTGGTCTT
>Ga0214917_10007520_pt1 | contig 10987 bp, 4 predicted proteins | sample LL_1208_BB_MetaG_FD_177983 | JGI IMG/M metagenome (GOLD analysis project Ga0214917, IMG submission 177983) | Freshwater microbial communities from Lake Lanier, Atlanta, Georgia, United States - LL_1208_BB | ecosystem: Environmental > Aquatic > Freshwater > Lake | place: USA: Georgia | collected...
TTTCCAAGTGATCCAGATCTGATGGGCGCAATTTGGCTTAAGTCACAGGGCAAACCGATCAATCTGGGTGGAGAGACAACCCAGCAGATGGTACGGCAGCAGGTCGAGGAGGCCTTAAGCGGCAAGTTGGCTTCGGAGCAGGAGTGTTGGGAGGGATTAAAGAATGGGAACGTGCAGCTGAGTTATCTTCCTGCTTGGAGGCTAGTCTTAGATCCACAAGCGGGAGGGGGTCTGATCCGCTGGTCCGCGCTGCCTACGGGAACGATTGTAGATTTTGAAGTGATGGGGGTAAGGGAGGAGTCGTCAAAAAAAGAAATGGCGTTCCGTTTTTTGGAGTTTTTGTTAGCGGGGCCTCAGCAGTCGGCCTTACTTGGGGCAACGGGTTATTTTCCCGTTCGATCGAAAGTCGGGGCAGAGTGGGTGGGATCGGCTTTGATGATGCCCTCGGGACAGTGGTTTGACCGAAGCGAGTTTATCTTGTGGCCTTATCCACGAATTGCGGCGGCTCCTCCCCCGCCAACTTCTGAAACAAACGGGGTTGTCCCTGTAGGTGGCGGGGAGCAAAAAAGTGAGTAGGTTTGAATTGTGGCTCGATGTGTAGGTCGCGTCCCGCCTAACTATGAATTTACAAGATAAAGTAATTTTGATTACGGGAGCGGGGTCGGGACTGGGCAAAGCCTTGGCCGTCGCGGCAGGACAGGCAGGAGCTAAAGTGATCTGTGCGGGACGACGGAAGGAACGGATTCAACAAGCAGCGGATGAAGTGACCAAGGCTGGAGGTGTGGGCACGGCTTTGGAGATGGATGTTATGGATCTAAAATCGGTAGAGAAGGGGCTGAAGATAGCGGAGAAGGTTGGGCCGATTGATGTATTGATCAACAACGCGGGAATCATCACCGGGATGAAAGTGGTACAGGATCTGCCCGTGGAGGAGTGGGATAAAATTATGGCGACCAATGTACGGGGACCGTATCTGCTGATGCGGGCCATTTTGCCAGGCATGATTCAGCGTGGATTTGGACGGATTTTGAACATCAGTGCCCCGATTAAGCACCTACCGAAGGCATCGGCATACTGCGCCTCAAAGTGTGCATTGGATTCGTTGACGAAGGCAGTGGGTTACGAATTGAAAGGGGTGGATGTTATCATCAACGCGGTAGAACCGCCGTTCCTAGACACGGAGATGCACAAGGGCGGAAAAAAACCGGAGGAGGTTGTGGCACAGATTTTAGAGTTGGTAGCGTTGGAGGCGGGAAGTCAGAGCGGAAGGATTGTAAAAATGGCGTAGTGTAAATATTGTGCCCGTCCACCGACGGCAGGTTCAGGTCCCGCGTTTGTGTCCAAAGAGTATGATGTGGAGACGGCAAGAGAAGACTGAGCGTTTGTCTGCTTTTGCGCGTTACCAAGGGCGTGACTATTAATTAAAAAACACAAATGGGTATATGGGATTTTAATCAAGACCAAGTATTTGAAAATAACACACGACCTTATCCCTTAGCTAAAGAAACAAAACCTATAAAAGAGTTGGGCTGGGAATAAAAACGGTGCGACCGAATATCCTTAAAGCGATAAAGGGCACGCACTTAAACAATAGTAAATTGACTATTAAATATTATTTCTATAATCTAAAAATATGCGGTTTTACAGCATTAGAAAAATAGCCGGCATTATTATTTTTTTTGCCATTTATCTGGCAGCAAACAGTTTTTCGGCAACTAAAACCGCCTCGGGGACGGTTACGGATTATAGTGTGAGTCTATACGGAATCTCGGGTTATCATTCAGCGGGATTTTATTGGGACATCTATTTCTCGACATTTGACGGGATCGATAATGCTTGGCCTCAGGGGTTCACGCAAAACATGAGTGGCGAAGCGGCGCCTGTTGTCGTTGGAGGAAGCGCATATAGAACTGACTATGCAATTTATAGTCGATACACCTACCAATATTATAATCGAGGGCGCTTGGATCTCTCGTTGCCAACTACGGATACGGACGGAAATGGGTTCCCAGATGTCCTTCAAATTGACAAGCCAGCTGTTGTTAACACGACCATAAGCTTGACTGAGTATGAAATACCAGCCGGGAGTTCTGCATTTTCGTATTACGGAGTTGAAGGAGGAACTGCCTATTTGAGTCGTGCGGCAGGAGCTTACCAAGGAACGGTGACTGGAGTCTTGGGAAATTCCACATTTACAGGATATTTTAGCATTGAGGGTGGCTCTGGTAATGTGGTTTACGATCCAATAACCCGATCGATTAGGTTTGAAGGCAACTCATTCAGCTTTGACGTGTCGGGATCAGGAACTTCCACATACACCAGAAATTCCGACAATCAGATCACTGTGGCCGGTTTTAACTTTATCACGTCGGATGGATTAACGCGGCGAGTCAACAGCTTCGTCTTAAGCCGTTCAGGGAAATATTATCGAGGAAGTGCCGTACTGGTGGATGGGGATCCAAAAACAAGCTACGTCGACTTTCAAAATTGCTTTGTCGAAATTCTGGACAACAACGACGAAGACTTTGACGGCATTCCCGATCTTTCTGACGGAACAAAAAATCCCTACTCGCTGGTTTTCCCCTCAGGCGGGGGTGCCTATGCCAGCACGGTGTATGCCGGGTATCCTGTGAGCAACGGCTTCGACGGCAATGATGCGACAGCTTGGTTGAGCCAAGCGACCGGTTTTCCGCATGTGGTTGGTTATGATTTTAGCTCAAACCAAACGGTCAACAGCATCACCCTGAACCAAGGGTTGCCTGGATATACCACCTATCACGCTACGCAGGTGCAGGTGCTGGGCAGCAACGACAACAGTACTTGGACGGATTTGGGAACTTTCAACAACCTAGTCTTTGGAAGGAACACTCTGACTTTAGGCACACCGGGGTCGTATCGTTATTACGTGCTCAAGGCCTTGGCTGGACCGACTCCCTACTGGGCGGTGGCCGAGGTCAGTGGGTCACCAGACCCATTTCTGGGCACAGTCTTGGGGCTTAATCCAGCACTACCTGCCACGATTACTCGCGCCACCGGACAGCCTCTTGTTTTAAGCGTGGGGGTAAGGGATTCAGGATCGTTTACCTATAAATGGTACAAAAACGGAACATTGTTAAGTCCCGTTCTGACCGGATACACCGATCCTGTATATTTTATCGGCACCCTAAAGACAACAGATGCAGGAACCTACAGCGTGAATGTTTATAAAGCTGGGCGTTTGCTCGCGAGTTCGTCGACGACGGTAACAGTGGACGCTGCATCTGTAGCTGGCGCTGGGGAGGATTCATTTTCCTCTGGTTCGAGTTCGCGTTGGAGTGGGATTTATGGATTTGATGCGCAAGATTCCTACCTATCTGCATCGGGTGGAAAGCTTAATTACATTGTGGATAAAATAGGAAATCCAAATACTCAGGCTTTCTATATTTGGGATAGTCCGTTGCCATCATGGCTTAACTGGGAAATAGAGGTTGAAACTAATATATCTGCGACAACGCCTACTCCTCCTCATTACTCTGCTCTTCGCCTTCAGGCGCTTTGTCCGCAAAATCTGACGGCTTGGCTTACGAGCCAAGATCAAGTTGGAATCTACTTTGCAAACTCCACTCAAGGGGGTGGAAGAAAGATACAATATTCGTACAAACCCCTCTCGGGCGTTGGCAATATAAGCGAAGATGTGGCTTATCTTGGTTCCACAACAACTTTAGTGACACTGAAGCTTAAATATCAGGCTGATACGAAATTGCTTACATCCTGGTACAAAACAGGAGCCGGAAATTTTATCCAGGCGAAAAGTCAATACGTTGGGGCGTATGCTGGTTTGGTGAATGGATTTGTAATCGCGCTTAGCGGAATCGCGGAGAGCCAAGGGGTGAGCTTCATCCTGCCCTCTGGCAATTATACCATGGACAACTTTAAAATTACTTTTGCCTATCCTTTCCCGTCGGGCGGGGGTGCCTACGCCGGTACGGTGTATTCCGGGTATCCTGTGACCAACGGCTTTGACGGCAATGATGCGACAGCTTGGTTCAGTCAAGCGACCGGTTTTCCGCATGTGGTTGGTTATGATTTTGGCTCCGGCAAGACGCTCAACACCATCACCCTTACCCAAGGGTTGCCTGGATATAATACCTACCACGCTACTCAGGTGCAGGTCTTGGGCAGTAATGACAACAGCACTTGGACGGATTTGGGGACTTTCAGCAATCTGGTCTTTGGAAGGAACACACTGACTTTGAGCACGCCGGGAACGTACCGTTATTACCTGCTCAAGGCTTTGGCCGGTCCGACTCCCTACTGGGCGGTGGCTGAGGTCAGTGGCTCACCAGACCCGTTTTTGGGCACGGTCTTGGGGCTTAATCCGGCACTCCCAGCCACGATTACCCGTGCGCCCGGACAACCCCTCTTCCTCAGTGTGGGGGTGAGGGATACAGGATCGTTTACCTATAACTGGTACAAAAACGGAACATTGTTGAGTCCTGTTCGTGCTGGCTTCAGCGACCCGGTATATTTTATCAGCAATTTAAAGACTACGGATGCAGGGACCTATAGCGTGAATGTTTATAAAGCTGGGCGCTTGCTGGCGAGCTCCTCAACAGTTGTGGCGGTGGACGCCTCGGCACCTGTTGGAGGCGGGGAGGATGCCTTTACTTCGGGACTCGGCTCGCGGTGGAGCGGGATCTATGGATTTGATTCACAGGATTCTTACCTTGTGGCCAGCAGCGGGCGGATCAATTACGTTATGGACAAGGCAGGAAGTGGCAATACGCAAGCTTTCTGTCTGTGGGACACTCCCTTGCCCTCGGCCCAAAATTGGGAAATGCAGGTAGACGCATATGTTGTTACGGGATTATCGGTTCCTAATTATTTCTCCCTTAGACTAGGGGCATCTGCTCCGACCAGTGCTACCACCAGTCTTTTTGTCAATAACGGGCTGGAGGTTGCCTTTGACGTAAACAGCAGCAGGCGCCAGATCCAGAACACCAAAAACATGCCGCAAGATCCGGGATGGCTGGAATTGGCTCCCGTCGCCATAAGCTCTTCAACGACCTTGGTTGGACTAAAGCTTTCTTGGAACGCTTTGACCAAAACTTTGACAGCCTATTACGATGCAGATGGTCCAACAGGCGGATATAACTGGATCCAGTCGGCCAGCCAAAATTTCAGTACCTTGTCCGCATCTGATTTGGCTTACGGCTTTTTGCCCATTCTCTCAGGGATTGCGGAGCCCTCCTTTTTGATGACCAGCGGGCAGGCTTACTTCGATAATTTTAAAGTTAGTGTTTATCAATCATATCTCTACCCCTCAGGCGGGGGTGCTTACGCTAGCTCGGTGTACGCCGGGTATCCTGTGACCAACGGCTTTGACGGCAATGATGCGACAGCTTGGTTCAGTCAAGCGACCGGTTTTCCGCATGTGGTTGGTTATGATTTTGGCTCCGGCAAGACGCTCAACACCATCACCCTTACCCAAGGGTTGCCTGGATATAATACCTACCACGCTACTCAGGTGCAGGTCTTGGGCAGTAATGACAACAGCACTTGGACGGATTTGGGGACTTTCAGCAATCTGGTCTTTGGAAGGAACACACTGACTTTGAGCACGCCGGGAACGTACCGTTATTACCTGCTCAAGGCTTTGGCCGGTCCGACTCCCTACTGGGCGGTGGCTGAGGTCAGTGGGTCGCCGAGCCCGTTTGCCAAGACGATCTATGTCAAAGCCAATGCCACAGGTGCGAATAATGGGACTTCATGGGCCAACGCCTACACCAGCCTGCAGTCGGGAATTGATGCGGTGAGCCGGGAAGGGGATCAGGTTTGGGTAGCGGCGGGAACCTATAGACCGACGGCTTACACGGATTCCAAAGTGACGACCGATGCCCGCAGCAAAGCTTTCGTGCTAAAAGGTGGGGCAGAGATTTACGGGGGATTTGCCGGTACGGAAACTCAGTTGAGTCAACGCAACGTGACCAGCAACTCGACAATTCTTTCGGGAGATTTAAATGGGAACGATAGCGCCACTTGGCTTCCAGACAGTACCCGTAACGAGAACGCATATCACGTGGTGGTGGCGCTGACGCAAGCCACCCCGATCAGCCTGGACGGTCTATCGATCACCGGGGGCAACGCCGACAACTCCACCTACCTTCAACCCAACAATGGGTCGGCCATTCCTGCTGGGGTTAAGCCCCACGAGGTGGGAGGGGGCGGGATTGTTTTGGATACGGATTTCAACCTAAGGAACTGCAAAGTTCAGAATAACAGCGCCAAGGAACGGGGGGGGCTGCTGGTTTACAACAATTCGGCTCCCAAGGTGTTTAATTTTAAGGCATCCGATTCCCTGTTTAAAAACAATCTGGCCACTTATGGGGATGGTGGAGCTTTGGACGTCCAAGCCTCTGAAGCATCCACCACTGGACAGCATATGGTGGCCAGTTTTAAGAGATGTATTTTTGACGGCAATCAAGCTCGAGTGGGAGCGGATTTAGATAAAGACGGATATCTTGATGGAGGTCATGGAGGCGCCATCTTTGCCTCCAATTGTCTTCTTAACATTGCTTCATGTTCTTTCATCAACAATTTGATAGATCCAAATAATCTGGTTGGTCCCAAAGCGGGGGACCCTTCTTATGGGCTTCCTCAAGGTGAGGGTGGGGCACTATCTGTCGTTGAAGGGGCGACTGTAAGAATTGAGAATACAATCTTTTCCGGCAACGAGGCTAAATGGGCAGGTGGTGCAATCGATGTGGCTAAATGGACGAGCAGTAGCGCTGGAAAATTAGAGCTCTACTTCTGTACATTCTTCAACAATAAAAGTCGTTGGGGTGGTGCAGTCTGTAACTATCTGGCTCAACTAAGCGGGTTTGGAAATATATTCTACAACAACTGGAGCATCGATGGAGGAGGCTATGTAAGCGATGTAAATAATTCCACCTCACTATTGGGATTGTCTTCCTACAGTACCCTTAGCGTAAGCCTTACAACATCAGGGGTGATTTACAACAACACGGGTACGATTGTGGGAGGGAATCCCCGATTTGCCGATCCGGCACGGCCTGCGGGAGCCGACGGGATCTGGTTTACGGCTGACGACGGGTTGAAGATTTCCGCTGGATCGCCTGCTTTGGGGATTGTGACTGGTGCACGTCCGGCAGACTTTGCCGACTTGGATGAGGACGGCAACACCACCGAGCTTTTGCCGGTGGATGCGGAGGGAGCGGCCTACAACGCTAGTCCCAACTATAACGCTGGAGCTTATCAAACAACGGCTGGGTCGGTAGCGCCCCAGCCCCCTGGCATATCAGGAGCACCCACGGCCACGGCCGGCAATGCTCAGGCCCTGCTTAGCTGGAGTGCCCCCAGCGACATTGGGGGAGGGGCGATCACAGATTATGCGATCCAGTATTCATCGGATGCGGGGTTGAGCTGGACGACTTTTGCCGATGGGACATCTACTAGCACCTCCACAACCGTGACAGGGCTTAACAACGGTAGTGCCTATGTTTTCCGAGTTGCGGCGATTAACAGTTACGGGACGGGCTTTCCTTCGGCCTCGTCCAATACCACCACTCCCTCAGGACCGCCTCCAGCCCCAACCGGCCTTGTGGCCACTGTGGGGGATGGTCAGGTGTCGATTGCTTTTACGCAGTCATCCAACGGAGGCTCGGCGATCAGTAATTATAAATACTCGATCAATAATGGGAGTACATGGACAGCCCGCAGTCCAACAGCCACGACCAGCCCGCTGGTGATCAGCGGATTGAGCAACGGGACAAGCTATCAGGTGAAGATTTTAGCAGTGAGCTCGGCGGGGGATGGGACTCCCTCTTCGGCAGTGACGGTGCTTCCTGCGGTAGCTCCGGGAGCTCCGAGTGGTCTTTCGGGCAGCATCAGCGGCACGACGGCGACGCTCAGCTGGACGGCGCCAGTGAACAACGGGGGTTCTGCGATCACTGATTACGTTGTGCAGTACTCGGTTAATGGGACCACTTGGACAACCTTTAACGATGGGATATCGACTTCGATCTCAGCGACGATATCTGGTTTGTCGGCTAGCAACACAGCGGGGTATTCATTCAGGGTGGCAGCGGTCAATACTATAGGCATAGGAGCTTATAGTTCTGTGTTGAGCCTTGTTAGCTATTCTTTCCCTTTGAGTGGGGGTGCCTACGCTAGCTCGGTGTATGCTGGGTATCCTGTTGAGAATGCGTTTGATGGCAGCGGAACCACAACATGGTTAAGTCAGACAGGTTTCGCGCATACCTTGGCTTACGATTTTGGATCTGGAGGGAATAAGACTTTCACATTTATTTCCCTAAATCAGGGTTTCCCTGGCACCAGCACTTATCACGCTACGCAGGTGCAGGTGTTGGGCAGCAATAACAACAGTACATGGACGGATTTAGGAACCTTCAATAACCTGGTCTTTGGGAATAATACGCTGACCCTATCCAATCCCGGATCTTATCGCTACTATGTACTTAGAGCGCTAGCGGGCCCGACTCAATATTGGGCAGTCATGGATCTCTCCGCGTCTTCAAATCCTTTTGCACGAACAATCTATGTGCGTCCTGGAGCAACGGGCGCCAGAAACGGGTCATCTTGGGAAGATGCTTTTACAAACCTCCAAGATGCGATAAATGCCAGCAAGAGGGCCGACGATGAAATTGTTGTAGGTGCCGGAACCTACCAAGTTCTTGGTAAGAATGTTCGATTTGATCCAACTCGCTAAAAAGACTCACATAACAAACTCGCGATTGTGCCAAAGGGCTTGATGTGCACTCCTTCACCAAGGCTATGGAGGGTTATTTCTTTAAGTCGCACGGGTATGGCCGAAAAGTTCAATGTGTAGACGGGGACAGAAGCGGAAACCCTCTCGTTTACAGATCTCAATCAGCCAAGGGGAGCGGGTGGCGAGTGTTTTCACATCGATGCCCTCGGGCATGAGGAGGATTTGGTGTAAGGGGACAGGGGGCAAGCGGGAGAGGAGGTGTTTGATTTCTGCGAGGTCTAGTTCGGATGAGACAACGAATTTTAATTGAAACGGATATTTTCGAATCCATTCGAAAATCACTTCGGGTTGCAGGCGGGTGGTTTCATGTTTTTTTGCCCAAGCTGGGTCCAGTTCGGGAGAAGGCGTGGAGTTGGATAGCTTGGGGCTGATTGAGGCCAAATCGCAGGAAATGCCGTTGGGAAGGATAGTGCCGGCGGTTTCGATTGTGATGTGCTTTTTCTGTTTTTTTAGAGCGGTCGCGAGTTCGGGGAGATCGGGGGCAATCATCGGTTCGCCTCCAGTCAGCACTACGTGATGGCAGTTCCACTCTGTGAGTTTCTTTAGAATCTCTTCAATAGACATGTCTGGTCCCTCTGGTTTCCAAGAGGCGTAAGGAGTATCGCACCAGTGACAGCGCAGGTTGCAACCAGAGGTGCGGATAAAGATGGAAGGAACACCGGCCAGGAGACCCTCTCCCTGAATCGAGTGGAAGATTTCCGCTATCCGCATGGGATTAGGCTGCTGGAATGGGTTTGGGCGGCAGAGGTGGGGTAGTGACGTAGGGGGTGGGATCGGGAATGCCTGCCATCAGGAAGGCTTCGCGACGTTCGATACAGGTTCCGCAGGTGCCACAGTGGAGCAGGCCACCTTTGTAACAGGACCACGTCCGTGCGTAGTCGACTTTCAACTCAGCGCCACGCCGTACAATGGCTGTCTTGTCCATGGAGACAAACGGGCGAAGGAGTTTGATGCGGGCGTAGGTTCCTGACTCCATAGCCTGGGCCATAGGGTTGAGAAAATCCTCACGACAGTCGGGATAGATGGTGTGATCGCCTGCGTGAGCCGCAATGGCAACTGCTTCCGCGCCTAAGCTTTCCGCAAAGCCTGTACCCATGGAGAGGAAGATTCCGTTCCGAAACGGGACAACAGTTTTTTTCATGGACCCTTCCTCGTAGTGCCCGTCAGGAATTTTACCGCCAGATTTCAGGAGGTCGGATTTAAAGGCGTCGGCCATAAAGTTGAGAGATACGATGCGATTGGGGATGCGAAGCGATCGGCACTGATCGGCTGCACAGGGGAGTTCTCGAGAATTATGTTTGGCGCCGTAATCGAAGCTTAGGGCAGCAACAACCCTCTCCGTAGCGACCATATGATGCAGAGCGGTGACCGAATCGAGGCCACCGGAAAGAAGGACAACAACTTTCAAGGGAAGAATGGGTTGTGAGCGAGTTCGTGAGCGACGGTGGTGATGGGGCCGTGGCCTGGAAGAAGGATGGTTTCGGGCGGAAGAGAGAGCACGCCCGCACGAATAGCCTCCAAGGCAGGACGGTAGCGGGAGCGGATGCCGCCAATGGATCCTGCAAAAATAACATCTCCAACAACTGCGATTGGGGTTTCCATTCCCTTAATCTCGTACACCGTGCCGCCTGTTGAGTGCCCCGGAACTGTGTGAGCCACGATGGTAAGGGAGCCGATCTTCATCTTTTTGGAGTTATCGACGGGCTTACATCCTTGGACGGGTTCAGATTCAGGAGCGAATGCCTCGGCTTTGGTTTTCTCAAGAATCCGGTCGAGTTCGAGAATGTGGTCCCCATGAGAGTGAGTAAGAAATATGTGGGTGAGTGTGAGCTTATGGCGTTGAAGAGCCGCAAAGAGGGGATCTGCATTTGTGCCGGCGTCGAAGGCAACTGCTTTTAGGGTTTTCAAGTCCCATACGAGATAGTGATTTACCGTCATATCGTCGAAAGGAGTAGTGAACAGAAGAACGTGCGGAGGCAAAGCGGCGGCGGGAGCAAACCAGCTTCCATTGGCAAGATCTGCAACGGCTTGAGGACGAAGATTCAGAGTTCTGGCAATTTTCTCAATCGCCATAGGCTCCCGTTTTCCTGCGCGAAGATTGTTGAGATCGGGCACGGATATTTCGGAAAGTTTAATGAGGTCACGATCGGTGATGCCCAGAGCTTTCTGAGCTTTGAGAAGTACGTCGAGATGTGTGTC
>Ga0214917_10007521_pt1 | contig 10986 bp, 9 predicted proteins | sample LL_1208_BB_MetaG_FD_177983 | JGI IMG/M metagenome (GOLD analysis project Ga0214917, IMG submission 177983) | Freshwater microbial communities from Lake Lanier, Atlanta, Georgia, United States - LL_1208_BB | ecosystem: Environmental > Aquatic > Freshwater > Lake | place: USA: Georgia | collected...
CCGAGAATGACGAAGAAACGAAACATCCCCCATTTCTAGACGCATAAATCCAAAAGCCAAATCGGTTAGGCAACATTTGTGTGGCACGAAATTCATCGGGCCGCGTCAGACCTACGAAGCTCCTCCGCAAAGCGGGCTAGAAGCAAAGTAGGGCCGGGATTCACGCTTCGCTTTGGTTGAAGGCGGGAGGTTTTAGGTGGAAATGAACCGATGGGGCTGAAATTTGAAAACACCCTTACACCTTCCACCTGCCCCCTTCCACCAGCATCCGAGTCATCGGGCCGGCGGCATAGTCGCTTTGCTTTGGTGGAATGCGGGAGGTGGAATGTGGAAAGAATCTTTTGAACTCACCAGTGGCGACTTTCCTTCCACCTTCAACCTGCCCCCTTCCACCAGCATCCGAATCATCGGGCCGCCGGGATGGGCCCCGACCCGGTCGGGGCAGGAGATAGAAGATGGGATATGGGAGATAGGGGGGGATAAGATTGGAAAGGGGATGGAGTATGATCCCCTATTGGAGTCAAAGATGGGGCTGTTTGAGAGGTATTTTAGGAGGGTGTTGGCGGAGGACGGGGTCGAGTTAACCGACTAGATGTGGAGCGACTTGCTGGGTAAGTGCAGGAAGATATTTTAAATTGGACGAATCTCCGCAAAACCATGATTTCTCCCCGGGACATTGTTGCATCATCGCCCTTGTGATTAATATTGCCTCGGCTTTCGAGGGTTTTTTTATTTTCTTGAGGAACATCAGAATATCATCCAGTTCATCAGATTCGTCTAAAGAAGTTTCCATGATAAGGTCGGAAATATCGAAAGTAGATTTTTTTGCATCTTTTATTATTGAAAGCAGTTGATCGGCTTCATCGTCCAAGGTTTCCTTTTCTTCCGTTTTTGCCTCCTGAGCATGGTTTAATATGCCTTCGGCTATACCGAAGATTCTACGAGCCGTTGTCATGGTTTTTTTCGCCTCATTCATGAAGTCTTTCGCTTTTTGTAAACGCTCTTCCCCAGACAATAATGAAAACGCCGAGTAAATAACTCGATTAGATTCCTCAAATTCAAACAACCTCAACCAGGCTTGATCTTCTTCTGACCATGCAAAATCAGATGGAAGTATCTCCCCTTTCCCAACCATCGATTTTAACTGCTCGATTTCTATTTCGCCCAAGTCTTGACCGTCCTTCGATATCCTTAAAAAACCTTCAACAGGCATAAAAGCAGGCATATTTTTATAATGACCTTTTTTTTTAATCTTGTAAATCCGATAGCGAATTCACTGCGAACTGCCCGTTTCGAGAACACCCCCAATACCCGCCATCACCTTCGTTCTGAACGATATCCCGATGGTTTTTAGTTCATCGGGCCGCCGGGATTTCGCCCCCTACACCACCCCCGCGCAATCACATCACCCGCTCCGCGGATTGGTTGAGGATTGGCGCCCTCGTGAATTTCGTTTCATCCAGGAACTTTGTCCGATGGAACCGGTTCGCTAACCGGAATTCACATCGGGCCGAAAGCCCCGCTCACCACCAGGTCAATCGCGTTGCCCCGCACCGCAAACTTTTTGAAATCCTCCCGAAAACTCATCTTCGCATAGACCCCGAGTTCCTTGGAGCTTTTTTCTTTTTTTGCTTACTCCAGCTTCAAATCATACTGCCCTGCTTGGCTGGGCTTTCCGTAACCCACAATCCTGCCGCTCAGGGTCAGCACGAGAAAAGGTGTACCGGTTGCAACGATATAAGGCCGATCACCGGAGGTTCGGCTGCCCGGCGCAATATAAAAAACCGGTTGCCCGGGCTTTCCGTCTGACCATCCGTGCCGAAGGTTGCCATCCGCGTCAAGCAGGGCCATGCAGATATAATCCTTGGTCCCGTTGACAAGATGGATGCGGCACTCTCCCTCAGCAGGGGAGGGGCGCAAATCTTTAGGGGCCAATGTGGAGTATTGGAATGCCAATTCGGATGGGATTTGGGATGTCAAAGATTCACAGGGCCGAAGTACTAGATCGGATGACAAGCCGTGCTGCACAAAGACCCCTTGAATCTCTTTTTTGCTAGCATCCAGCTTGCCCTGATAGGTGACGTCCAATTGCTCAATTCGAAAGGAGAGTTGGTTTCCCTCCATAGAAATTTTGGACGCCGGAATCCCATAGCCACCTTGATCCGGACTATCCAACGTCGCGGTAAGTCCCTTTGCGCCACCCTGAATATGCAAAATTAACTTAAGATTCCCGATCTTTTCAGAAAGTCGCCCTACCCAGCTACCTTCCAGGGAAGAAATACCCGCTTGAGGAGAAGATGGATCAGCGCCAAAAGAGGCTGGAGACAAGCCGACCAAGAGCATGCCTAGACAAGAGAGAAAAATCTTCATGCACTTACATTAACACTCCAAAACCGTCGCCCAAAGCTAAATATTTTCCAAAATTTCACGGTTCCGCATAAACACCTTTTTTTCTGCGCCATTTGACGCCTCGTCCTAGCCCACCTCCCCCCTCCCACTCGGTTCGGCCGCCAGGCCCCCCCCCTACACCACCCCCACGCAATCACGAATCCCGCTCCGCGGATTCGTAGGGAATTGGCGCCCTCGTGAATTCGGTTCAACACTGGAACCCGATGCGATGGAAGCGGATCCCTCCGCCGAATTCACATCGGGCCGCCGGGATTTGCGGCCCACACACCCACCCCTCCGCTTTGCGGGATCCCCTCCGGGTTGGTTGACTTGGGTGCTTTCGCACCCGCGCAATGAACCCGCTGGGATTTGAATTCCCCCGCGTAAGCGGACATCGATCCCGTCGCGGAGCGACACCTGAGAATGGGCGGGGGCAGGTCCGAGGGGGCCAACCCGGGACCCCTTCCACCCCAAGGAAGTGCGCTACCAGGCTGTCCTTCTGGCTGACCGATTTATCTCCCCTTCACCGCAATCTGCTTCGGATTGAACAACGCTCCGTAACCACTTCCAGTCAGAACATTCTGGGAAACACATTCTCTGTGGAAATACAGAAGATCTGTGGTATGGGTAGCGGATTGGTTGGGGACTGAGAGATTACTGGCCTACTGCCTGAACACGCAGAAACATCTTATCGGATGGAGCATTGGTGATAGGCAAATCGTAGGACTGCAAGGGAGTCCAATTTTGAAGATCGGTACTTTGCAAGATTTCGTAATGAAGAATTAGCTCACCATTAGAGCTTCGATCTAAAACGATGCCTCCTAGACCTAGGTTGTGGATCTGGCTAGTTGTATAGAGGTTATAGTTGTTAGGAGCGCTTATTACCTCATTGATACCTTCATTAAGAATTTGGTTATATAGTGGAGTTCCATTATTGAGCATATTTGACAGAAGATAGTTTATAAGAGGCGCGCAATTTAATAATGGACTATAGCCAAGGTTCACCATCACTCCATCTGGTACTGAGTCCCCATTTGAATCAATATTAAAGGGATCTGAGAAGTATACTTTAATTTCTTCATAATTGGAAAGTCCATCTCCATCTGTATCGTTTATGTCTTGTTGAAAATTTGCATTGATTACTTTATCGCCATCCATGATAAGTGTTTCAGATGGATTTAATGATATAAGGTCTCCTGTCCATGAAATGAAGACAAATCCTGGTTCCGGCTGGGCTTGCAACGATACAACATCACCCTGGCTATAATACGTTTGGACGGGACTTACGGTAACAGTTCCACAACTATTAAGATATGCAATACTTAATGTTTTTGTCCCAATTGGATAAGTGGTTTTCCCCGCATATGATGAGCTCCAACCTACTTGACTCGGGTCATAAAAAATTCTTGGTTGAAGGTTGGATGTAATATCTTGAAATAGACCCCAACTGAATGAGGGAGGACTTCCATAGAATATTATTTCTTTAAGTGATTGGCATGAAGCAAAACATAACCAGCCAAAGCTTGTAACCGAAGAAGGTACTGTTAACGATGTTAACCCGCTCATATTAAAGGCATAATCACCAATCGATGAGAGGTTTGGTGGTAGATTAATTGTTTTTAGACTTGTACAAACCTGAAAAGCACCAAATTCAATCGTTGTTATAGATGAAGGAAGTATAACACTTGATAAGTTTGGGCACTCCTGAAGCATATTATGAGTTATTGTTGTAATTCCATTTGGAATCGTGATGGAGTAGATTGCTGTTGCGGCAAATGCTTCGGATCCAATAAATGTGACGCTAGATGGTATGTTGATTGTTGTCAGTTTCCTGCAGTATCCGAATCCACAGTTTTCGATGGAAATCAAAGTCTCTGGCAACTGAACGCTTACAAGATTGGAGCAGCCGGAAAATGCGTAACTTCCGATTGTGGTAATTCCGTCGGGAATAATGACTGATGTAATAGCTGTATTGCCAGAAAAACATCTATTTGCAATCGTCCTCACAGGAACTCCTAGAATAAATGAAGGGATAGTAACTTGTCCCCCAAAACCATTATAACTGACAATAGAGCACTCTGTTAAGTCCGTATTTATTTCATAATTAAAATCACCATAAGATCCTGTGCGAGGCACCAAGTCAACGACCCTAAACCCTAAATCATTTACGCTGTTTAGGGGATTTACGTCGTATGCTATTACATTAGACATGTCCTGACTATTTTGACTTTTAAAGGATCCACCACGAATAATCCTGTTTTTTTGAGGGTCATCATTAACTAAATCATATCCGGTTTCCATCCATTCCCATACATTTCCTCCTTGGCCCATTGTTCCTGAGAAGCTTAATTCACCGCAATCTTGCACATCCGATGGTCCAAATTGATCATAAACTGCACCTACAGAACCACCCGCCGAAGATTGTGGCGCCAAATCAGATATATTGGGAAAGTTCCACCAGGATCCGGGTGAAGAATATTGCATGTTATTATATGTAATTGTTGTTACCCCATTCGTGTCAAAATATGCTGCTTTATACCACTCATCTTCTGATGGAAGCACGTAGCGGGCTTTACTATTTCGATATGGGTTAGCAGAGTTAAAACCAGAATCTGAGCTTTGCCATAATTCAAATCCGCCTGCCGTATTTATTTTGTAGGCCGCCGGATATCCGTGGAGCGTATTAAGTACATTAACAAATTGCGCCGCATCAACCCAAGACAACCCTGTACATGGCTTATCAGGACCGTTTCCACTGTAAGTCGACATATCGGCCTGATTAAAGCTTACGCCAGACTGTGCTGATGCTTTTGATATTTGATCTCTACTTATCTCATATTTTCCGATTCTATATCCATAATTTAGGTAGCCGATAAATCTTTCAGGGTTGCCGATCGTATCAGGCAAAGAATACGAATTTTTAACATCAACAAATTCAATTGAGAAGCTGTTATTCCCAACACCGAACAATTGGTTTTTACTTGCTAGAGTTTGCGCATATCCCGAGCAGTGAATGGCTAAGAGCGCAGGAAGTAGAGTTTTCAGATAAAATTTCATGATTTAATAAACTACGCTTCACTCCTCATTTTGTAAATATCCCGAAAAGGCTAGTAATGTGTTTTAGTCGTAAATCTATTAAATCGCTTTTTCATAGCGTTTTCAAATTTCCCCACCTCACCCAATTGCCTCTTTAACACTCTCGCTCTGAACACTTTACAGCCATTCTAAACTCATCGAATCCACCGGGTTGAAAACCCGACTACCCCTATCCGCATAGGGTCGCTAACTCCTTCAGACCGAAGAAGCCCCCTCCTTTCGCAGTGGAACGCTAACCCCTTCAGACACACCCCTTCCGCAATGATTGCGATGTGGAGCGCTAACTCCTTCAGAACGATGGGGAAACTTCTGGGACCTTTCAGTGGCCGTTCTCTTAGAGACAGCCAAAATATACGTATGGCAAAACAACTACTTGATTGTAGCTACATTTGTGCCACATTTTCACCATGCTAAAAACCACCACCATTCGGGCCCGGATTACTCCCACCGTCAAAACCCAGGCGGAACGAATTCTCTCCTCCCTCGGCATGACCGCTTCCGACGCAATTCAGTTGCTCTTTCATCAAATCCAACTTCGCCGAGGTCTTCCCTTCCAAGTCGAGCTCCCGAATGCGGAAACGGCTAAAGTTCTTCGGGATAGCCGAAAGGGTAAAGGCGTGAAGCACTATGCCTCCAAGAAGGACCTCTATCGTGATCTTGGTCTGTGAGATCGGTTAGCAGCACGACAGCCTTTCGGAAGGACGTCAAGAGAGCCAAGAAACGAGGCAAAGACCTTTCCAAACTCAAGAAGGTCATTGATCTGCTAATCGAATCCACACCTTTACCACCTTCCTACAAAGACCACCCGCTTCATGGGGAGTTTGTGGGATCCCGTGATCTCCACATCGAGTCCGATTGGATTCTGATTTATACAGCATCTCCCGATCATTTACGTTTGGAACGCACCGGCACCCACTCTGATTTCTTTCGCTGATACGTGCCTGACTGCATTTCCGGTGCTCTCCGCATCATTCAGGAACTTTTTCCGATGAAACCTGTTCGCTTACCGAAATTCACATCGGGCCGCCGGGGCGCTTCGCGCCAGATTAAGTGGAAGGATTAGGATGAAGTAAATCCGAGCCTTTCAGCCTTAAGCCAACTTAATCCTAATCTTAATCCTAATCCGGCCGCTAGGCCTGGTCTGTTCGCTGCGAACGAGTTATCTCCCCACTGCCCCTAGTTCAGTTCGCTACAAAAACCGGGTACTACGGGTTCTGATGGGGATTGGTTGGGGACTGACAGAGGAGTCATTTTTCCGATGCTCCAATGGAGGGATGTTCTGGATCCAATGGATTCCCCCAAAAGTCTATCCCACCGTTGTCAGGCACTTTCTCCCCCCTCTGTAAGCAGGGCGAGGCAAAGCTCAAATGGGTGAATTCCGGCAATGGCCCATTCTGGACTTTTGGGGGCGTCCCTTTGAATTGGGGGTCTGCCTTGAGCTTCCGTTTATCTTCTGGCTCATCTTTTGGATGATAGCCATAAAAACAGTTTCCCGAAAAAGTAACATCGGTGCCGCTCGCTAGATTGTAAGTTCCCTTCCCTCCGTTGTAGAAGATGTTGTTTTGCGAAAGAATGCCCGAAGCATATCCCGCCACCTTCCCAAAACGGTCAATGTCATAGATTCTGGGATTCAATCCCTCGCCAACATAAATTGTGTTATTGTAGATTTTCGTTCGGGTTACAGGCCCGTCAAATCCAAACACCCGGTGGACGTCGTTCATGCTGATGTTGTATCGGACGATGGTTCCTTCATTGTACCCATCCCCCTCCTTGGCCTGGGGATTGTTACAGAAATTAACCAAACCTCCCCCGTTATCATGGCTGAAGTTGTACTGGATGATGGTTCCCTCGCTTTTATAGTCACTGTCTAAGGCTGCCCCCTCTTTATTCTCCAGAAACTGGGTCCCAGAAACCTCATTCTTTTGCATGACTCCTTCTTTGCAGCCATAGAGATAAATTGCATTCCCATGGATCCGGGCGGCGGCTTTATCTACGCGGTTGTTTTCAATAAGAGGGCGCCAGGAGGATCGAACCACGATCGCGTTTTTACCGATATCCGTCAGATGGTTGCTCGCGACTTTTACTTTGGTGAATCTCAGTTTTTCCCACCTCGTATCTCTCGGGTGAGTTCGAAAATCCGTCCACGTGTAGATCCCACAACTGTCCACCGTTTGGACCTCGCAGTTCTGGATGCGGATGTCATCGAATCGCATTTTCTCCTCATACCCGCGTATTTCAAAACCGATTCCCCCGGTTGTACGGGCTTGGCTATCCGTACCCAAAGCCCCTCGAACATCATGAACATGAAGGTTCTGGAGATAAATATGGTGCAACGTCTCGGGACCGCTTTCTCCAAGAATCAGAACTCCCACCCGATCTCCCGCCTCAGAGGCAGGGTTGCTGATATCCAGGTCGCGAATCTCCCAGTATTCCTGATTTTTTAGTCCCAAGGCATAGGGACTCCCATTCCCTTTAATTTTCGGCAAATCCCCGCTTCCATAACTGCCGATCACAATGGCAGCATTTTCTTTGCCACTTCCTTGAGGGCTAAGTTGCCCAAGCCAAGAACACCCTTTCTTAAATAGGATTTGGTCCCCTGGTTGGTAAACAGTTCTTTGAACCTGCTGGAGGGATTTCCATGCTGTCGCCTCCGTGACCCCGGAACTTGAGTCATTGCCTGCTTCAGAATCGATATAATAATTGACCGCAGAAAGTGACTGGATCCAAGGGGAAAATATCAAACATAAGCTAGGCAAAGTCAACCGATGCATGATTTCTTTCTTGGGAGCATTCCTTAGATTCGCCTATTTTGGATGGTTTTCGTGTCCCGCAATTACTTGGACTAATGGGCTCGAAACACCAGACATTCGGAACCGAGGTTCACTTCCGCTTGTAAGGGTAGGCCTGAATATTACTTGTTTCTACTATTGCGGTGACGTGGAGGAGCATCGATGCCGATGCTCGAACCATCGGTTAGATCTATATAGCCGCCATCACCCGACTTGTTGGCGCGAAAGGTTCCGGTGATTTTCTTGCGTGCCCCAACAAGGCCTTTCCCGGCCTTGGCTGAGTAATCGTTATTAAACTTCTCGGTGTCATCGAGCGCGACACGGACAAAAACCGCCCCTGATTTATCACGATCCCCAATGGTCTGTGATCCGTTTTTACTACTTTGACCCCAATGAGAATCAATAGCTGTGACAACCCAATAATCACTAAAACCTTTTTGCTGATTCGTGCTCCTGGCCGGAAAGTTGACGCTATCCACATAAATAAAAACTTTTTTACCATCATAGATTTGAGGGTTAGCCTGCACTTCCTCTCCGGTAACCGCCTTCTGTGCCCAACTGCTAAAAGCTACGGAAAAAATGAGGGCAAGAGTAAGTAGTTTTTCTCTGTGAATCATGTATGAGTTTAACCACCCACGCGCTTCCATAGCGAACTCAAAAATCGTATCAATCCCCAGATTCCCTAACCCCATCGGCCAGAAGCGCTTCGCGCTAGTTTAAGTGGAAAGATTAAGTGGAAGATAATCACAACTTTAAGGCTGAGGATACCTTAAACTTCATCTTGCCCCTTTTCACTGGCCGTCAGGCTCATCGGGCCGCCGGGGCGCATCGCGCTCGATGAGGTGAAAGGATTAGGATGAAGTAAATCCGAGCCTTTCAGCCTTAAGCCAACTTAATCCTAATCTTAATCCTAATCCGGCCGCTAGGCCTGGTCTGTTCGCCGCGAACGAGTTATCTCCCCTGTGCCCCGAATGCAGTCAGCTACGGAAATCGGGTACTACGGAGTTTTATTGAGGATACGTCGAGGCCTGGCAGCAGATGGAGAGTTCTGCCATACAATCCAGGCAACAATAAACATTATGAAAGAAAGTTTCAGTAGCCGATCGCTTTAACCGCTTGGTCACCTAACCGTGCTCTGAGTTGGGCCAAATACAAACTATCAGGCTTTACCGGCACCCCCTTGGAATAAAGCCATTCCTGCGCACTCTTACTAACGGCGTCATAATTGCCTGTGCTGCCGATACACCAATTGATGGAGCCTGGTGGTTGCTCCACCGTAATGCCTTTGGCGGAGCAGTTCCAAACTACACCCCACCCCATCGTCCAGCCATGCCCGCCTCCTAACTCACGACGATTACGTAGGATGATTTCCCCATCCTTGACCTGACACCCGTCCAAGAGCAGCCCAGTCGACCATTTCATATGAGGCTGGATAGATCCATTCCCACTAAAGACGCAGTTCAAGACCACATTAAGCATAGACTCGGTTTGCGCTGTCGACACATAGAAGGATCCATCCCCAGAAGAACCACACTTATTCATCAGCGTTTGCCTCCCCCCTAGGCGAAAATCCGTAGCTTTTCCTGCGGAGCGAGAGGACTTGGTAACCGTCGTAGGATGAGTGGCAAGCACCGAATCGAGAGATATCCGCTCCGCTGATTCACTCACCAGCACATCGGGAAGCTGATTGAGAGTGCTAACATTTCGAACCCATGCATCCTCACAACCTTCCAAAGTCACTCCAATATTCTGGGCATCCATCCAGTCTCCTTTCGGCGGAGCGGCTTCAATCCGCAGCTTTTCCACTCCGCATTCAGAAAGGTTTTGATCAGGAGAAATCTTCTGAACGGTGCCACGCCTCCCCCCTAGTTTACTTGCATCGATGCAATCCGTAAGTGGCATTTCCCAGGTAATCTCACTTCCATTCACCGATTTAATCTCCCGGTCTTGAATAATAGCTTTGCCTTCTTTTAGCCAGTGTCCCGCTTCGCCGTGGTAAACAAGGTTGTCCATTCCCATAAAATGAATCCATTCCGCGGAAGCGGGGCGGGAAATTCTTACTAGGTCGCCAACTTGAAAAGCATCCCTCTCTTGGAGTCTTAAGGAAGTAGCCCCAGAAGGGACGTATTCATCTGCGATCTCGTTCGCAACACTCGAGCCATCTTTCTTCTCACCAGCTTCTTTCTTTTTCTTTGTTCTCTTCTTGCCCTTTACCTCCTGCGTATTGTTCTTCGATCCAATCACAACGCAAGGATGCGGCGCATCTGTCATCTGGATAATCGTGCCATCCCGACCCGAACCCGAACCCCTCAAGACGACCCCGCTAGTGTGAAGAGTTAAAGTCTTGCTGCATTTGAAAATTCCCGGAGCCAAAACTACGGCACCTCTAAAATCGTTGACTAACGGCATGGTGGAAACCGAATCAATTGCAGCCTGAATCTTGTCGCTGCAATCTCCCTCCATCGGGGTCACTTTGGCCTTTTCCTCCACGTCCGGAAATGCCACCCCGCCCCCTCGGTAGCCTGCGTAGGAAAAGTCACAGATTCGATCTCCTTTGGCTGTGGTGGCGTAACGCAACTCAGGCCCACCTCCTACTAATGAGCAAGGCCTCTCTTCAGCTAAAGTCATCTGCCTAGCAAGCAAAACAGCTAATAGACACAGTGTAGTTGTAAATGGGGGAGTTCTCATAATCATGAGAAAACGCTAGTTTTTA
>Ga0214917_10007522_pt1 | contig 10985 bp, 11 predicted proteins | sample LL_1208_BB_MetaG_FD_177983 | JGI IMG/M metagenome (GOLD analysis project Ga0214917, IMG submission 177983) | Freshwater microbial communities from Lake Lanier, Atlanta, Georgia, United States - LL_1208_BB | ecosystem: Environmental > Aquatic > Freshwater > Lake | place: USA: Georgia | collected...
GCTGAAGCGACGTACTTCTTGCCGCGGTGATTTTCCTTGGCCATAAGGCCTCCCTCGTGGTAGCGCCCGCCAGACGAGGTGATTCCGACGAAGCGATTGATGTGAACGGTCAGGCTATCGGTGCCGTCGTCACTCACCACGCGGAGTCCACGACATGCTCACTCCAGATACCTGAAAGCCACATGCCCTATAAAAGGCGACATTCGCATCCGAGCATTCGAGAAAAACCCGGTAGGCCCCCCTCCGGTCAGCCTCAGAAAGAAGCTCTCTAATGAGCGCCGATCCAACACCCGACCGCCGCCATTCCACGTCAACTACTACATCTTCGACGTGGCCTATGACACCGCCACGAATTTTGGTTTCAAAACTAATCGAACTGAATCCCTTGATAGTCGTGGATGAGTCATCTTCCCCAATCTCCACCGCGACAAAAGAACATACCCAAGGTTGCGAGAGAAACGTAGCTTCAATGGTCTTTAGTTGGCTTTCTGGCGGCAGCCAACTTGCCATCTGCTGCATGCACCGATATATACCAGCAAGGTCTCCGACTTGAGTGGGTCTGATTACTATCGACTGCATTAACTTCCGCTCACTGTAATTTTTGAGTGATTCCCGAATTAGCGAAGACTTGAATCGCTTCCGAGACAACATTGATGTCCGAACTTGAGATGTTGGCGTGAAGAGGTAAGCAAAGTATCTCGCGGACAAACCCTCGGGCGCGAGGAACTTCTGGTCTTGGAAGATGCGAATAAATCGGCTGATCGCAAATGAGGAGTGGGTGTCGAATCTTCACTTCAATCCTCGCTTGACAGAGGTGTCGGATGAGTTCATCCCTGTTCGACGTACGAATCGTGTAGTCAAAGAACGTATGCTCACCGTCCTTTCCAGGATCCGGACACGCTACAACTCCCTCTAAGTTCTCTTGATACAACCGTGCTTTGCCACGGCGAAACTCAATTGTCTCATTCAAGAATCGAAGTCGACGACGAATCACGGCGGCGTTGAGTGCGTCAATATTGTGCTTCAGTTCCGGCGCGACACAGATCTCACCACGAACTGTCCCGCAGTGTCGCAAAACTCGAAGATTCTGGGCTAACTCATCATCATCACAAATGATCGCACCGGCATCACCAATACCCGCAAGTATCTTCATTGGGCTAAAACTCATTACTCCCACATCACCGAAAGACCCTGCAAACACTCCATCGACATGACCTCCAACAGCCTGCGCAACGTCCTCAACAAGAGATAGTCCACGACGTTTGGCAATCTCAGCGATTCTTGATATCTGCGCCACACGTCCATAAAAGTGCACAGGAAGTATCGCTTTGGTGCGATGAGTGATTGCAGCCTCAATGGCATCTGGGTCAAGGTTGTGATTCTCATCAACATCAACAAAGACAGGGGTAGCCCCGGTTAATACCACTGCACTTGAAGTAACCAGCCATGACATTGGCGTGGTGATCACCTCGTCGCCTTCACCAACTCCGAGGGCCTTCAAGGCGAGATACAAACCCGATGAGGCGCTCGCCACACTCACGCAGTGCTTTCTCTTGAAGAATGACGCTATGTCTGCCTCAAACTTCTCAACTTCTTCACCCATGATCCACTGACCGTGCTCCATGAATCGTTCGAGAATCTCGCGCAAGTCCTCACGCTCGGATTCGTCGCGCACCGAAAGGTCGCGAAGGCGCACTCTGGCTGGTCCGTCCATTCGTGGATACTCCACGAGACTGGCAAACGGCCTATAGTCCGGAAACTGCAGCATCTGGATAATACTTACGAATGTACTCTCGCCGACGGGCTTCAGCGACCGACCCACTCTCTCGAGCGGACTTAATCTCAAGCTCAATCTTGTCCTTCATTGATGCAGATACGGATGGGAAGGTCCAATAGACACCAAGTGAGTTCATCTTTGAGTCTGAAAATGTATCCATCGCCGAGTTGCGATCCTCTTCGTAAGGTGTCGACTCGCGAGTTCGAAAGTCAATGCTTATGCGTAGTGGTGAGCCCTCGGCTCTGGAAGTGCTGGGGGCAGGCACGACCGTTCGATGCGGACTATATGTCGGCCATACCGCCAAAATTCCAGCCTCGCAAGGTATCGCAACTCTTCTACGCTCGTATAGCTGATCTGAAAGCTCCGTGTAGTTCCCCACATAGCCTCGCAATGGATCAGACTCATCGAGAGTCTCATACATCTCCAGATAGGGGCAGCTCGGCTCTGTGTAGAGGTAAATCAGATGATTCCTTGAATCACTCGGCGCACCACTCCACGCGTCACAGTGCAGCAATTCCGTTGAATACGCACCTTTTGCCACTACTCGCTGGTTGGGAGTTTTGTGCGACATAACTCGAACATTCACCGGAAACTGAAGTGCCTTACAGTTGGCCAGAGACAATTTCTTGAGTAACTCACTGATGAGACTCTCAACTCTAAGCATTAGTCCTGTGTCTGATCTCAAATCCACCTGTGAACGAGGCAAGCGGTCGCGTAGATCTTCGGATCCAAGAGGTCCCATAGAACGCCCAGCGAGTGCAGACAGCACCACCTCCCTGATCTGCAAGAACTCGTCGGTCGCAGCAATGTTTGTCGCAAAGGGCTGTTCCACCTCACTCACCTGCGAGACCTCTGATGAAGGGTGATCAAAGTCGGCGAGCGACGAGTAAGCCATTAGTGATTGGTACAAACGTGACTTTTAGGTCGTCGGAACTGCAAGCAAACTCAACACAACGACGAACCCCTGCACCTTTTTCGGTAGTTGGAGAAGTGTTGAACACATCTCCGTGAAAAAAGGCGTCGTCCACCAGTATGAGGCCTCCGGGCCGTACTAGTCGAAGCGCCTGCTCAACATACTCTTGATAACACCCCTTGTCGCCATCAATGAAAAACGCGTCAAATACTGTCTCGGTCGCCATAGAACTAATCAGCTGTAGGGCGTTGCCATCCAGTACCTCAATCTGAGACTGGAGTGAGTTTCGCAAGATGTTCCGACGCGCCATCTCGGCATAACGAGGCGCGACCTCGATCGTTACTATCCGAGACTCAGGGCCCAAGGCCTTTGCCATCAGGATTGAGCTCAGCCCTATGAATGTCCCAATCTCTAGTACCCTGTTCGCACCAACCAACCCAAGCAAGAACGAAACTAGAGCCATCTTTAGACGTCCTGAGGCCATCTCACTGATTCGCCACTCTTCTGGTGATTCAAGATTCAGTTCCTCGATCTGACTACCGAGTCCAAGTTGAGCTGCAAGGAAATCAAAAGCGGCCTCAGCGAACTTATCCTTCTCGCCAACAAAGGATCGCTGGAGAAGCGGATGAGACGTCAGATAGCCGTCCCACTCCTGAAATACCTGGGGCTCACCCATGTAAAGTCACCAGTACCGTCATCCGATTCATCTGCGTAAGCCTAAACCCGATACGCAGTCAGCAGAGTTTGAGCGATTTGCTCCGAGCTCAACCCATGTGCGGTCAAAATGTCTTCGTGTGAGCCATAGCAATGGATGAACTCGTCTCGTAGAGCAAACACTTGGAGTCCACCCTCATACTTCGTTCGAAACGCAAGCGCTTCGACCTCAAGCCCAAGAGCTCGCGGAGCCGACTCTTCGATGACGGTGACGTTACCGAACTCTGCGAACAGATCCCCTAACCCCTCACGATCAAGCGGCTTCAGCGTGGGAACCGTAACGACAGCAGTAGACACGCCGCGAGATTCAAGCTTTTCGGCAACCTCTAGCGCCATGCGAGTAACTACTCCATAGGTGACGATGCAATGATCATTTCCTTCCCTAATTCTGCGAATCTTGCCGAACTGCCAAGGCACATTCAGATGAGAGGTGAGATCTGGCTCACCAGCCTTACCGAGTCGCAGATATACAGGTCCAAGCTCTTGTTCGGTGCACCACCTTGTCATGACTTCGACCTCTGCCGGGTCACAGGGTGCCAGGATGTTCAAGTTCGGGATCGACATCGCCAACGCAACGTCCTCCTGAGCATGATGGGTCGCGCCAAGTGTCGAATAGCTGAGCCCGCCCCCAATGCCCATGATGGTTACTGGGAGGTTTTGGTAGCACAAGTCGTCACGGACGAATTCAAACGGACGATAGAGACAGAAGGTCGCAATGGTGTAGATAAAGGGCCTAAAGCCCCTCATTGCCAAGCCAGCAGCAATTCCGACCATCACTTGCTCTGCAACGCCAACATTGATGAAGCGCTGGGGCGCAGTTTCGCGAAACTTTGCCAGCGACCCTGCTGGTGAGATATCTGCGACGATCAGACAGAGTTTGTCGTTCGTGAGCGATGCCTCATAGAAAGCGTCTGAGAACTTGTTCCTCACGACCCCTCCTGCAGTTCCCTTAACGCCTGCTCGAATTCCGCGGGCGAGGGCGATCGGTAGTGCCAGATGCTGACACCTTCCATGAAAGAAACGCCCTTGCCCTTTGTTGTCTTTGCGATCACCATTCGAGGCCGATCTGACGGCAATGCCCGTGCAGCAGTGACAAGGGCCCGAGAATCGTGTCCATCTACTTCGGCTGCGGCCCAGTTGAAGGCCTGTACTTTCTCAAGAACAGGGTAGAACGCTGGTTGTGCCAAGCTCATTCGATCGAGACTTGTGAAGTCGTTGTTGTCAACGAACACAAGGAGATTATCCAGTCGTAGGTTTGCGGCCATAGAGATCGCCTCCCACGTTGACCCCTCCTGCAACTCGCCGTCAGAGAGAACACCAAAGAAATTCACGCTGGTGCCCTTCAGCTTCTCTGCATAGGCCTGTCCGACGAGCATTCCTAGTCCGTGACCCAGCGAACCCGTAGACGCTCGAATACCCGGGTTCCCATAGTCGGGGTGCGCACCAAGAATCCCGTGGGGTTTGCAGTACGCATCGACGTCTGCACGCGACAAGATTCCCCGCTCTTCCAGTATGACATATTGGATCATGCACCCATGACCCTTTGACATGATGAAGACATCTTCAGATTCGCGTGCAACAGGGGTCGCCATCAGTTCGTTGTAAATGACATCAACAATCTCGGTACACGAAAATGCCGGGGCGATGTGCAGCGCCGATACCTGCTGGGAAATCTCCAGAATTCTGCGGCGATATCTCGAGCATCGCGACGCTGCCGTAAACGGGATTGTCACGACTGAATCCTAGTTCTCAGTGTTGCCAGCAGCTGGCTATTCGATGATCGTCCAGTAGTAGTCACCGGTGTAACCTGCCTCGTTGAAGAGTCGGATCCACTCATTCGGATAGTCGTGATACTCCGCAGTGAGAACCCAGCTCTCAAAAATCTTCTTTTGTTCGGGCGTTCGATAGGAGTCGACTCGTACAAATGCGCTTCCGAGTGAGACTCGTTGGATTTCGCGAAGTGCTCCGCTAGCTCGGCTTCTTGGCAAATTGTGTACAACATCAATGGCGGTAACACATCGAAAGGAGCCGTCAGGGAACGGCAACTTCTCAACCGAGCCAAGATGGAGCCGTCCGATGATGTCTGGATGCCCATGATGAACTGCATACTCAGAGACATCAATTCCATAGGCATCAATGCCAAGTTCAACAAGCTCCTTGACCAAAAACCCTTTGGCACACCCCACGTCGAGCAGTCGATCACCCCTCGAGAGCCCGAAATGATCAATCAGATCTTGCGCCACAGGTTTCCAGCGACCGTCATATCGGTAGCCTCCGTAGCCATAGTCACGCGGACCATCAAAATACTTCTCTCCGAAACGTTTCGACTCAGCAATCACTTCTGGTGATTTGGCGGTCTCTCGCGCCGCGACATTACGTTTCGAGCGAGGGATTGATCGCAGCAGGTTTATTTCACGACCCATAGAACGGAGACTCCATTCCCAGACGCTCAGCTAGCGGCTTCGGCTTGAAGTGTGGCACTACCTCCCGCAGTCTGGAGACATCAAACTGTCGTAGCCCCAAATGTGGGAGCGGACCGTGGCGAGGAGTCGAGAGCACACGACTCTTGCTTCGGCTTACGTTGATAGAGATGTTGGCAACATCACGGAAGGATGTCACCTCGCCGGTAGCGAGGTTGAAGTTACCCGTTGCACCAGATGTGATTAGAGAAGCTGCTGCGCCCACGAGGTCTGAAATGTGCAGGTGATCTCTCAACTCCTCGCCGTTTCCGAACAATTCAATATCATTCCCGCGCTTGGCGAGTCGAATGAATCGATTTGGCCCATACCCGTTATGCGGGTCGTAAGCACCGTAGACCAGCGTGGGACGAAGTACGAGCGACGGATTTGACTGATGCTGAAGTAGTCGCTCTCGTGTGAGATGCATCAATCCATGCAATGAGCTCGGCGCAGTTGGGGTGCTCTCAGTGATGGCCTCACGTGTATCGCAATACACTGCGTCTGAGCTCAAGTAGCAAAAACTCGCGAGGCTCTTCTCTGCGAGTCCCTCTAAGAGCTTCGTAAGCATCACAATATTGTTCTGAAACTGATGCACGTTTTTGCAAGGTGCATCAGCTGCCGCAAAGACAATCAGATCGTTATCCTTCACAAGAGACCTAATCACAAGAGGTGCGTCAACTGATACGAGATCAACATCTCGCCGAGTCAGCCTGATCACCTCATTGCCCTCAGCGCTCAACTGTTGCGCGATGCCTGATCCAATAAACCCACTTGCTCCAAAAACAACTATCCGACTCACGTCATCTCTCCACGGCCCAAGACAACATGCCGACAAGCAGAATCCATAAACATAGTTGCGGGCAACATACCGAAAGGGTCAACCACAGCAATCTTCTCTCGTAGCACCTGCGCGAAATCCCCGAGAAGTCCTGAGTATTCAGGCCAAGGGGTCATGATGGCGATGACCGCAGCCGAATGAACTACTTCTTCCAGTGTGGCACACTGGCGAGCGTTGCTCAACCCAGGCGACAGCGTGGCAATCGGATCATGCGCAACGAAGGTCGTAGTCGGTAAGGCCTGAATTGTGAGAATCGACGGGGAGTTCTTGATACTTCCTGTACCCACTTTGTAGGCGAGACCAAGTAGGCCAACTACTGGGTCACCATTGCTTGCTGTTCGCCGAATCTGTTCGACGACGAACTGCTTACGGTAAGCGCTGTGGTGAATGAATGAAGAGATAACAGCATCATTGACGTCAGACGCATCGGCGAGTCGCCTAAAGGTGACAAGATCTCTCTCAATATTCCCACCAGAGATGCCCAAACCTGGCGAGAGATAAGCGTGTTGCCCGAATCGACGGTCTGTTCGAAGGGTCGGCTCAATTTCTGCCCAGTCAGCGCCAACTCTCTCTGCCAACTCTGCGAGTGAATTCGTCGTACTCAAAGAGGCGGCGAGAAAAAGATTGATACTTATCTTGGCAAGCTCTGCACTTTCGAAACGCATGACGTATACCGGAGCAGAGAATGCCCTGAGCCATTCGGCATATGGCTCTGGGATCTCCACACCGCCATGAGGTGCACCAACGATGATTCGCTCGGGGCTCAGAGTGCGCTGTACCGCGAGACCAAAGACGAGGGTCTCAACTTGGTAGAAGATTTGCTCTCGTGTTGTCGAGAACTTTCGGGTATAACCAGGAGGTACCTGAGACATAAGAATGACTGGCGCGCCACCTGAGGCACATTTGATTGCGGTATTCATGAGAACGTCAACTTCGGTAAGTTCACTTTCTCCCTCTGCCGAGGTCACTACATCAGGTGCCACAACAAGAAGATCGCAACTGTGTAACTGTTCTTCATCGGACGTCACCTTGCGCCGCGATTTGGTCAATTGCCACAGTTCGCGGAGTCCGGGCTCGTACACATCGGGGCCTTGAGAGTTGAGAAGACTCACTACTTCCTTTGATGGACTGAATTGGACTACGTCCCATCCGAGACTTGCAGTGACAGTCGAGTGAACCAAACCAAGGTGTGACAGCCCAAGAAAACCGCACCTCACGCGGGACCCCGCTCTGCCTGAACCGCCAATCGCGAAAGCGCAACATTGATACGAAAGTCCTTTTGGAGATCTGTCGCATTCCGCAGAGCAAACAAGTTTGCGAAGTGCTCGAACTCAAGTTGCCACGTGGGGTCCCCCTTTGGAACTACCTTCCGTGTCTCAGACGGCTCACCAGACGGCAGTACCCGAGTTCGAACAATCAACTCCGACTCACTCCATTTACACAATGAACGAACGTGCAGTGAGCCTTGTTCCCCGATGATGTTGGCCTCAAAGTAGTTGCGCCACGACACCATCGAAACCTCGCACAAAATGTCCGGCAAGAATTGACTTCCTGAAATCACCGCATGATCTGGAGCACGATTCTCATATCGAGCTGCACTGACGAGGTTCAGGTCGGAGAGATCTCTCTCGAACCAAAAATCAAGCAGATCGAGAACATGGCTTCCGAGATCGCCCAACACGCCGGAACCGTAGTCTCGCCAAGGTGACTGGCGAACAAGCGCTGCAGTTCCATTGCCGTAGAACAGATTACAGCGGTAGATCTTTCCGAGAGTGCCGGCTGCCAGAATCTCTTTTGCCTCAACGAGATGTGGCTCAAATCGGTGATTGTAAGCCACATAGATGGTGACACCCCGAGTCAGTGCGATTCTTTCAAGCGCCGCATATGCAGACGGAGTCAACAGGGTGAGCGGCTTTTCGACGAGGACACTCTTGCCTTTCTCAACCAACCGATGTATCAAGTTTTCTTTTTCAGAATCTGGGACACAAACAAGAGCAGCATCATATTGATCGTCTGACACCTCATCAAGGGAGTGAAAATCGGCATCAATATTCTTGGGGTCGATTGTCGCTACACAAGACTCCGCCGCCACGTGCTTCCGCTTCTTACCTTGGACGCCCAAACCAATGATTACAACTCGCACGTTCCCAGCGTACGGAGTCTTACGCTGTGAAATTGACTTCCTTTTCCACGCGATCTATGCGAGCAAGAACCTCTTCCGCTCGAATCGGGATATTTCCGTCATGCTCGCATTCGCACGCAGCAGCCAGTGACCCAAGAATTGCTGCCGTCACCGCTGATCCAGTGACCTTCAGAACCAGTGTTGAATACGCTAATAATGCGTCGCCGGCACCCACACGATCGACTGGTTGTTCAGTGAAGGCATCGAGATGAAACCATCCGCTGAGGTCAGTCGGACTCGGCTTCGTGTACGTCATCATCCCTCTCTCGCCAAGCTTCAGCATGAGCACTTTGCAAAGAGACGCTTCATACAGCTTGGACGCAAGTGAGCGCACGTTGGAGTCTTGATCGCCCAAAGAGAATCGTGCCTCACGTTCATTCGGGGTTACTAGGTCAAAACTCTGAAAGTCGCAGATATTGCCCCAACGACTCGCTACTTGGCTATCGGCGACTCGAAATCTTCCGGTCGGTATTGCTTGGCTGAAACGGGGAATCGAGCCACGATGAAAGATCCCATGTCTAAAGTCGGAGAAGACTTGAATATCCGCGGGAACTTTCGCGATCGCATCAGAAAAGTGGCCAATGAGATCTTCTCCGATGGGTCGATTGTCGAGACGGTCAACCTTGAGCAGGCGATAGGCATCGACAACAATTGCGTTTTTGTCGGTAGTCGGCCGTGATGAATCCGTGATCGCATGAACATTGACCCTCGCAGTCTCGAGGTCTCTCCTGGCGAAATCACCGAGCTCATCTGAACCGAGAAGCGTGTGTAGGGTCACATGAGCCCCAGCTGCAACGAGATGCTTAGCGACGATGCCCGCGCCTCCGACGAAGTGATCCACGCGCTCAAAGAGAACGCTGATGGTCGGAGTCTTTGTCTGTCCGCCAATCATTGAGCACCGGGTATATGAGTCGATAATGGTGTCGCCTAAGACACTCACCCGTGTTCCCTGCACTTTTGCAATCGCCGCCTTGAGGTCAGAGAAAGTAATTTTGTTTCTCTCCATTAAAGAAAGAAGCTTTTCATGACGAAGGTTTGGTGGCTTCATCGCAATCAACTTCGTCGAGGACAGCACGAAGTCACCCGGCGAGAAAATCATTTCACCTCCGTAAGAGGTAACTACCTCGTGCTCTTCGCGAGTTTTCGGGTTCATCTCCCCCGATGTGTACTCAAAGCCCTTCACAAAAACGTCGGGCTTCAATCTCCGGAGGTTCTCAAGCGGAGTTGAATTCTCATCAATCACGACATAGTCAACAAACTCGTATGCAGCGAGGTTTGCGGCCCGCAGATCTTGGGGCACATGCGGTCGCATCTCCCCCTTCTGGATGTGCACGTCGGCAGTGAGGCTCGCAACCAAAATCGCGCCCTTCGACTTTGCGTACAAGAGGTGGCGAAGATGCCCCGGATGTACCACATCGAAAGTGCCGTGACACATCACGACCTTCTGCGACCTTGGGAAGCGCCCGAGCGTCTGCGTCAAATCATCAACAGACTTGACTTTGTGCGCGTATCTTTGCCCTAACGACTCCATCAAGGGGTGCCCTCACTGCCCAAGTGTTTGAACCACGTACGGGTGGCGCTGGCGATCGACGTCGCATCCCACAGCGGCGCATTTCTCCAATGATCAAGGTCGGCGAGCATTAGACCGACACCTTCCTCAAAGGCAACGGTGGGTTCCCACTCGAGGTCTGCGCGAATCTTGGAAATGTCAGCCCACGTAACATCGGGTTCGCCAGGCCGTCTCGGAATGTACTGCACTGGGCCATTAAGTAGTTCCACGAGTCTATTGACAGATTGTGGGTTACCCGCCCCAAGATTCCACACACTGCCTGATGCCGAGCAGGTTGCTGCACGAAAAAAGGCATCTACAACATCAGTGACATACAAGAAGTCACGCCGCTGACTTCCGTCTCCGACGACCGTGAAAGGAACACCGGCGATCTTCTGACGCAAGAAAACGCCGAATACTGCACCGTACGCTCCGGTCGTTCTCGATCTGGTTCCGTAGGCGTTGAAGATTCGAATGGAGTTGACTGGTAATCCATACACCGTTCCCCAGTGGAGTGCAGCGCACTCTCCTAGATACTTTGAAAGTGCATATG
>Ga0214917_10007524_pt1 | contig 10982 bp, 3 predicted proteins | sample LL_1208_BB_MetaG_FD_177983 | JGI IMG/M metagenome (GOLD analysis project Ga0214917, IMG submission 177983) | Freshwater microbial communities from Lake Lanier, Atlanta, Georgia, United States - LL_1208_BB | ecosystem: Environmental > Aquatic > Freshwater > Lake | place: USA: Georgia | collected...
ATTGGTGGGAATGATACTGGAACAAATGGTGCTGTTGGCATTGCTATTACTTCATTACCTTATGGTTTTGGTGGAGGAGGTGGCGGTGCTGGAGCATCATCCGCAGGATCTGGTGGTAATGGAGTTCGTGGAGGTGGTGGCGGCGGTGGTGCTGCTATTGGATCCACTTTTGGAAACGGTGGAAATGGTGGCGATGGATTTGTGAGGATCACCTGGTGGTAATAAATAACATTATATAAATGTCGAATAAATGGCAATATTAGACAGCAATCGAGTTACTGGTATTAGTACCGTAGTTAATACGACTGATGCATCAAATAAGACGTATACTGATTCTGTTTTAACTGGTAGTTCAGCATATCCAACTGTATCTGGGAATAGTGGTAAGTTTTTAAGTGTTTATCCTGGAGCATATTATTGGACACTTAGAACTTCTGGATTTGGAACCACTAATATTAATGCTACAACATATGGAACTGTTCATATTAATGCTGGAAATTCTGGAACACTAACGACTTCAACTGATACTGTTTCATGGACTTTAAGAACTTCTGGATTCGGTACTTCCGCGATTAATAATTTAGCATCTTCTGGAACAAACTATATTGCTTCTGGCGTTTCTGGAACCTTAACTTCTTCAACAGATTCTGTATCCTGGTCCTTAAGAACATCGGGATTTGGCACATCTAATATTGCAAAATCAATATATTTTAATAATGAATATTTAATTGCTGGTAGAGCAGAGACTGTTACCTGGACTTTAAGAACTTCTGGATTTGGCACAACTGCAATTTATAGTATTGCTTTTAATAGTGGAATTTATCTTGCTGGTGGGTATAACAATAATAATACTTGGGTTTTGAGAACTTCTGGTATATCTGTTAGTCCATATTCTGTCGGATATGGAAATAATCTTTATCTTATTGCAGGTCCAACTGCATTAATTACATCTACAGATACGATTAATTGGACTGCAAGAACTACTGGATATGGTACAACCTCATTGAATATGGTTGCTTATGGAACCGTATATGTTGTTGCTGGTAATGCTGGATCTATAGCAGTTTCTACAGACGGAATTTCATGGACTAAGAGAACTTCTGGAGTTACTACTAACTATGGAAACTATGCAGATATTAATCCAGGAGTTATTTATGGAAATGGAAACTATCTAGCGGCAGGAGTAGTAACATCTGTATCTACAGATAGCATTGTTTGGCAAATAAGAACAACTGGATTTGGTGCAAATGATGTATATGGATTTATTTATGGAACGACTCCATCTATAACTTATGGAGTATTTGGTAGAATTGGTGGTGGATTAAGCACTAGTACTGATACAATAAACTGGACTTTAAGGACAACAGGTCAAACTGGATTTTTTTGGATTACTGGAGCATATGGAAACTCAGTATATGTTCTTGCATCAAATATTCTTCGTACATCTACTGATTGTATTGGATGGACTGCAAGAACTATGGGACCTATGGGAGATAATGTATATACGGTATCTTATGGTGATGGAGTTTTTATTGCAGGTGGATCTAATGGATCAACTTCCTCATCGACCGATGGTATTACTTGGATTACTAGAACTTCTGGATTTGGAACTACATCATATAGTTCTACTTTTGGTAATGGCAATTTTATAATAGTATCGCCAACATTTAGTGGTACTCCCGTTGTTGCAACATCCACATCAAGTCTTTTGGGATCGGTTGGTAATGGTGCAATTTTAAGGGCTTCAACCGATACTATTTCTTGGGCATTAAGAACTGCAGGACTCAACACTCAAGGTATTACTGCCTTAACATCTGGTGGTGGATATTATCTTGCAACATCAAATAACTATTTGAATCAAGGTAATGTTCTTGTTTCGACTGATAGTATTAACTGGACAGCGAGAACCGTTGGAACAACTGCCACTCTGGGAAACAGTGTTGGTAATAGTGGACCAACATTCGTATATAGTGGAAGTCTTTATGTTACTGGAGGATCATCTGGTACTATTATATCTTCGACAGATACTATTTCTTGGACCTTAAGAACAACAGGGTTTGGTACAAGTACCATTAATGCTTTGGCATATGGGCAAAATGCAACTGAAAAATATGTTGCATCTGTACCATCATTCACATCATCTTCCACAGATTCGATTGCTTGGGTGATTCGAACTACTGCGATTGGTGCTGGTAACTCATTAGTTGGATTAATTTACGCAAATAATTTATATCTTGGATGTGGATCAACATTTATAACCGTTTCAACGAATGCAATTCATTGGGTCTTAAGAACTTCTGGACTCGGATCTACATCACTATTACAACTTACTTATAATAATGGAGTCTATGTAGGTGCTGGTCAAAATGGAAGTACTGTAACATCGACTGATACGATTACTTGGGTCTTAAGAACTTCTGGATTTGGTACAACTGCAATATCGACGATTGGAGTTGGAAATGATATCTATGTCTTTGGTACTGCTTCTGGAGACATACAAACTTCTAATCAAACGATTTTATCTTCTTATGGTACTGGAGGACTTTTACGAGCATCAACTGATGGAGTTTCTTGGACTTCTAGAACAACATCACTTAATACGCAAAATATAACCTCATTAGGTTTTAGTGGTTCTTATGCATTTGCTCATGGAACCAATTATATGGGAGAAGTTGGATTCTTAAATATCTCCACTAATAGTATTAATTGGGTTATAAGAACTTCTGGATTTGGTGTAACCGCGATTAATGCTTTTGCTTATGGAAATAATACTTATGCTATTGCTGGTAATGCTGGACTTTTAAGATCTTCAACAGATGCAATTTCATGGACTACAAGAACAACTGGATTTGGTAGTACATCAATTAATAATTTGATTTATGGTGGAACAACTTTTATTGCTTCTGGAGATTCTGGAACTTTAGCAATATCAACCGATGCTATATCTTGGATATCTAGAGTTTCTGGATTTGGATCTACTGCAATAACAACTTCTGTTTATGGGTCCTCAATTGTTGCTGGAGGGCCAGCAGGAACTTTGGCAGTTTCAAATATAACTGCAAAACAGTGGCAAACCATTAATTCTACCTCTAGTGTAATTGTATCTCCAATTTACAAAGGATATCAAGAATTTACAACTTCGGGAGCACAAACATTTTATATTCCACCAACGGCATCACAGTTTTATATCGAAGCAATCGGTGGTGGTGGAGGAGGAGCATCTGGAAGAACAACTGGTACTATTGGATCTGGAGGTGGTGGAGGATCTAGTGCTTATAATTCATGGTTGATTCGTCGTCCAGAACTTGGAAATGCTTCAACTATAACAGTAACTCCAGGTGCTGGCGGCGCAACTGCATCCAATGGAGGAAATACAACGGTAACATGGACTGGAAATACTCCAACAGGAACTGCAACTTATACACTCACATCTTCTGGTGGAACTGGAGCAGCTACAATTTCTAATATTGCAGGTACTGCAGGTGCCGCGGCCGCTGTGACCTTAAATCCACTTTATACAACTGCTGGTCTTGCTGGTGGTGCTGGATTGTCATCATGGTCAAGTGCAAATAATGTGACGCAAGTAAATCCATTTCAAGTTACTGGTGGTGGTGGAGGTGCATATAATACAAGAGTAGGTGGAAACTCTCTTACATATTATTATGGAAATACTTATAATACTGCAGGAAGTGCTTCTGGTGGTCCTGGTACTGGTGGTATTCCAGGATCTTATACTGGATCTTATGGATCTGGTGGTGGTGGAGGTGGAGCACTTTCGACTGGAATTAATAGTTGGTATTTGAGAACTTCTGGATTCGGTACAACCGCGATTGCTGCTCTTACATATGGTAATGGTTTTCATGTTGCTGGAGGATTTACACCAACGATTACTTGGGTCTTAAGAACTTCTGGTCAAGTATCTGCCAATATTGCCCCTGGTGGATTTACCACTGGTGGATATCCGATTACTTATGATGGATCTTCATTATATCTTTATTGTGCTCAATCTGGTGGAGTTCTTGCGTCTTCGACAGATACTATCACTTGGACTTTAAGAACCTCTGGATTTGGTACAAGCGCGATTGGATCTGTTGCTTATGGTGTTGGAAGATATGTTGCTTGTGGCAATGGCCAGTGGATTACTGCTTCGACTGATGCAATCACTTGGACTGTAAGAACTGCTGGATTTACTGCGGCACAATATTCAAGTATGCTTTATGTGGATGGTAGATTTTCTATTTTGAGTTCAAACAAAAATCCACCAATCTTTATTAACTCTACGGATTCTATTATTTGGACTCAAAGTGCAACTTTACCAACAGCGGTAACGAGTTATTCTGCTGCATTTACCTATGCAACTGGCGCTTCAAATCCTTATGTTGTTTCACCAAGTTCTTCTCCAGCACAGATTCTCGTATCCACTAATGCGACTGTTTGGATATTGAGAACATCTGGAACGTCGCAAAACATCTATACATTTGCTTATAATGGATCTAATCTTTATGTTGGTGGTGGAACATCTGGATATCTTTCAACATCCACCGATACCATTTCTTGGACTTTAAGAACTGCTGGATTTGGTTCTAATATAATCTATACCATCGCTTATAATGGTGGTATTTTTACTGCTGGCGGAGCAGGACCAACCAATACAACTTCAACTGATGGTATTACTTGGATTTTGAGAACTTCAAACTTAAATAGTAATATGTTAAGTATTTTTTATAATAACAACACTTATATTGCTAGTGGTAATATAGGAACTTTAGCAGTTTCGACACAAAGTACTTTAAGTTCTCTTGGAAATGGTGGATTACTAACTGCTTCAACTGATGGAGTATCTTGGACTTTAAGAACGAACTCCAATATTCAAACAATCACAGGACTATCTGCAAGTAATAGTTACTATGTTGCGGCGGGATCAAACTATATTTCAGAATCAGCACTGATTTCTTCTACTGATAATATCAATTGGTTTTCAAGAACTACTGGATTTGGTACTACTAGTATTTCTGCACTTGGATATGGTAATAATGAGTTTCTGATTGGAGGATCTGTAAATAATGTCACTTGGACTTTAAGAACTTCTGGATTTGGATCTACTACTATTTTTAATGCAATTTATGGTGGGAGTTCTTTTTTGATTGGTGGTTCTAGTGGAATTGCTGGTGGATTTATAAGAGCATCGACCGATGGTGTAACGTGGGGAACAAGGACTTCTGGATTTGGATCTACCGGAATTAATTTTTATTCTTATTTTAATGGTGAATATTTGATTGGAGGTAACTCGATATTTATAACTTGGACTTTAAGAACTTCAGGATTTGGAACTACTAATATTTTTAGTGTAAATTTTGGTGGATCTCATTTTATTGCTCATGGAGTATCTGGAACTCTAACTTCATCAACAGATGGAGTTTCCTGGTCTTTAAGAACAACAGGATTTGGTACTTCTCAAATTATTAATGCTACTTATTTTAATAGTGAGCATTTAATTGGTGGTAGTGGAAGCGAGGTTAATTGGACTTTAAGAACTTCTGGATTCGGTGCTTCTAGCATTAATACTCTTACTTATGGAACTTCATTTGTTGCTGGAGGATCTTCTGGAACTTTAACATCATCAACTGATACTATTTCTTGGTCTTTAAGAACTTCTGGATTTGGTACTTCTACGATTAATAAACTCGTTTATGGTGGAACCGATTTTGTTGCGGGTGGTGTTTCTGGAACTCTAACATCATCAACTAATACTATTTCTTGGTCTTTAAGAACTTCTGGATTTGGTACTTCTAGTATTAGTTCACTTACTTATGGAACTTCATTTGTTGCTGGAGGATCTTCTGGAACTTTAACATCATCAACTGATACTATTTCTTGGTCTTTAAGAACTTCTGGAGTTACAAATGATATTGATAATCTTGATTATGGTGGAACGACTTATTTCGGTTGTGCTTCTATATTTGGAGATACATGGACTTTAAGGACTACGGGTGGATTTGGATCAAGTAGCATTAATTCAGTTGCTTATGGTGGTGGCATCTATCTTGCTGGTGGACAAAATGGAATTTTAATTACTTCTACCGATTCAATAAATTGGGTATTGAGAACTTCTGGATTCGGTACAAATAATATTGGATCTGGTGTCGGGGCACAAGGAGTAGAATATTTTGGAACAACATACTTTATTTGTGGTGGAAATGGATCTTTATCAACATCCACGAATGCAATACAGTGGACTTCTAGATCACCAACTGGATTTGGATCAACTGATATATCAGGAATGGCTGCAAATGGGGGAACTTATGTTGCTGGAGGATTCTTTGCTAAACTGTACTATTCAACAGATTCTGGTGGTTTTTGGACATCAGTATCTGGATCTGGTATAGCGTTTCATAGTTCATATTCTATGATATATGCTGGATCGCAATTTGTTAGTGTAGGTATAAATGGTAGTATAATAACATCTACATCCCCAAGTACTTGGAATGTTAGAACCTCCGGCACTAGCAGTTCTCTTTTTGGTATTGCACATAGCGGAACAATTTATGCTTCTAATGGAGGCACTGGAAGAATTATAACATCAACAAATGGAATTCAGTGGGTATTAAGAACTTCTGGAATAGGAAGTGATATTTATAGTAATATGACTTATGGAAATGGAAAGTTTTTATATGGATATGGAAATAATGCATATTACTCTACCGATGGTATTGTTTGGATTTCTACTAATTCTACTGGAATATCTTTAGATAATGTTGCAAATGACGGAACTAATTTTATTGGAGGCGGCTATAGTGGAGGTTTCATATATTCTTCAAATATTGGTACAACGCCTGTGTCTAATTTTATCACTTCTACTGACACAATTGCTTGGACTCTAAGAACTTCTGGGTTTGGAACAAATAAAACTAATTCTATAGTTTATGGTACTGTTTATGTTGCTGGAGGACAAACTGGAAGATTAATCACATCTACAGATGCTATTAATTGGACTTTAAGAACTTCAGGAACTGTAGCAAACATTAATTCTTTTGCGTATAATAGTAATCTTTATGTTGCTAGTGGTTCAACTGGCGATAATCGTATATCAACAGATGGAATTGTATGGGTTGCAAGAACTTCTGCATTTGGATCAACCAATATTAATTCTCTTGCTTATGGTAATAATATCTATTTAAATGTTGGCAATAGTGGAACTTTATCAGCATCAACGCAAGTAACATTAGCATCTAATGGAGTTGGAGCACTTATAAGAGCATCAACGGATACTATAACTTGGACCACAAGAACTGCTCCACTTAATACACTTTCTTTTTATAATTCTAATGGAACTAAAACTTTAAGTTCTTCTGGATCTTATGTGTTTGGAATGACTCAAGATTCTTTAAATAATTATGGAATGATAGCATCTACTGATAATATTAATTGGATGCTCAGAACTTCTGGAAGAGGAAATGTTATACACTATACAACTGCTTTTGGGGCAAGCATATATGCTCTAAGTGTTAATGGTGGTGTTTCTACATCAACTGATAGTATTTCTTGGACAATAAGGACTGGTGTTACCTTTGCGCCACAGTGGATGATTTATGGTGATCAGTTTGTTACGGCCAATGGTGGAACTTTATTTGCATCAACAGATGGAATATCATGGAGAATAAGAACTGTTCCAGGAAACTTGATGCAAAAAATATCTTATAATAATAACTTGTATGTAGTTTCTGTTGATTCTTTTGATGCAAACACTGCAATATCCACTGATACAATTGTTTGGCAAATAAGAACTTCGGGATTTGGAACTACACAAGTTACTGGAATAGCAAATAGTGGAGGATCATCTTCAGTTTGGGTTATTTCTGGTAATTCGGGAACTTTAGCAACTTCTACACAAGATACAATTAGTTCTTTGGGTACTGGTGCATTCTTAAGAGCATCAACCGATTCTATATCTTGGATCACCAGAACTACATCATCAGGAACTTTAAATATTGGTTCAAATGGAGGATTTTCTTCTGCTGGTTCTTATACTTTGGCATGGGGAACTAACTTAAATTTTAATAATTTCTTAATAGCATCTACTAATAATATCGTTTGGCAAATGAGAACTGCAATATTCCCCGCTAATATTTACAGTTTTACTTATGGAAATGGTATTTACTTATATACAACTCAAGGAAATGGTGGTGTTGCAACTTCTACTGATACGATTACTTGGACATTAAGAACTTCTGGATCAGCATCTTCTGCATTATTCTCTTCAGTTTATGGATCTTTACCGACTAATACATTCATAGTTGCTGGAGGAGTTGGATATCTTGCAACTTCTACTGATACTATCAATTGGACATCAAGGACAACTGGATTTGGATCAACAAATATTAGTTCATTTGGATTAACTTATAATGATGGTCTTTATACTGCAATTATACCTCAACAGCAAAGAACATCAACCGATGGTATTACTTGGGATTTAAGAACTTCTGGATTTGGATCTACATCAATTAATACTATTGCTTATGGTAATAACATTTATGTGATTTCTGGTGATGCTGGTACTTTAGCAACTTCTACTCAAACTCTTTTAAGTTCTTATGGCACTGGTGCATTACTGCAAACATCCACAGATACAATAACCTGGACAGTTAGAACAACTGCAACTTCTATATCAATCACTGCTTTAGGTACTGGGGGTTCTTACACATTAGCATCAGCAGTAAATATTCTAAATGAGTATAATATTATAGTTTCTACGGATAATATTAACTGGGTTATAAGAAATTCTGGATTTGGTATGACTGCAATTAATGCATTTACTTATGGTAATTTTTATGTTGCATCTGGACAAGGAGGAGTACTCAGAACTTCTACTGATACCATTAATTGGACTTTAAGAACATCAGGATTCGGCACGTCTGCGATTAATTCTCTTGCTTATAACAATAACATTTATATCGCTTCTGGTGTAAGTGGATCAATCAGAACATCAACTGATGGAATTTTTTGGATTGTAAGATCTTCTGGATTTGGAACAACTAATATTAATACATTAATCTATGGAACTGATTTTGTTGCTGGTGGACCTGCAGGGACTCTTGCTATTGCGTCATCCACAACACAATCTGTAGCAGGAAATGGTGGTGCTGGAACTCGTGGAGGTGGTGGAGGTGGTGGAGGATACTCTCAAGAAACAAATATTGCTGGAACTGGTGGAACTGGTGGAACGGGATATGTTAAAATTTCATGGTGGTAAAAATTGTCTAGATATGCTATAATCATTAGTATATGACTTTAATTTATGCTTAATTATTCAAATCAACCGAAGAATGATTTCAAGGGAAAAACAATAGCATTCTGTCTTCCTGGATTTTCATATTCAGGAACCTTTATGACTCAGATGATTCGTCTTTTGTTTGATCTCAATCAAATGGGAATCAATTTTTATATTTCTCAAAAATATAGTTCGATGGTAAATTTTGCCAGAACTGATTGTTTGCAGGCAGATAACTTTGCAGGGACCATGCTGACTCCTTGGAGAGGCCAAGTTCCTTATGATTACATTATGTGGATTGATAGTGATATTATATTTAAGACAGAAGATCTTCTAGAACTTCTTCAAATGGATAAGGATATTGCTACTGGGTGGTATGTTCAATCGAATGGAACTCCCGTATCCAATCAATCTACGGTCGTTGTCAATATGGATAAGAAACTTCTTCTTGAGAAGGGTTCTTATTATTTTGAAACTGTAGAGGATATGCAACGCCGTTCAGATCCATTTAATATTGAATACTGTGGATTTGGTTGGGTTCTGATGAAGAAAGGTATCTTCGAAAAGATTCCTTATCCTTGGTTTGCACCAAAGAAAGTTCAACTCATTCGTGAGGATGGAATCGTTCTGGAAGATATGTGTTCAGAAGATGTTGCTATGTGTGAAGATATCAGAGATCATGGATTTGAAATCTGGTGCAATCCAAAAGTTCGTGTCGGTCATCAAAAAATGGTAATCCTATGATACATTTTAATGTAGTAATCATGACTCCAGGAAAATCCCTGGTTTCTGAATATGTAAAATCACTGCTTGGAACGATTCAAGTTCTTCAGGCAAATAATATCACCTGGCACTATCAAAATGAATATGCATCTCTTGTCACCAATGCACGAGAAGCAACGATTACTGGTAGCCGCCAACTAGAAGTTTTTAATCGGGCACCTGGAAAAGGTCAATATACTTATGATAAAATATTCTGTATTGATAGTGATATTGTTTGGAATCCTGATCATTTCATAAAACTTTTCCAGTCTGATAAGGACATTATCTCTGGAGTTTATTATGAAGCACAGGGTGCCGATGCCATGATTCATCGTAAGAAAGATGATTTTCGTCCCATGAGTCGTGAAGAAATCACGGCACTTCAACAAATTGGAGATTCATTTTCTGTATATGGTGTGGGACTTGGATTTATGTGTGTTAATCAAGGAGTTTTTGAATCTATGAAGCGTCCTTGGTACGGACTGGGTAAAGTTACTCAAGAAGTTGATGGTGAGATTTATGAACTTCCATTAGGTGAAGATCTTTATTGGTGTGAAAGAGTCGCAGATCTTGGATATCAAGTTCATGTAGATCCCACAGTAGTTGTAGGACATGTGAAATCGAACATTGTTGTATGAAAAAACTTTCAGTATTCTATCATCTTGGAGCTATCAATAGTCTCTGGGATAATTTTGTGGATGAACAACTTGGTCTGATTAAGTCTTCTGGACTTGCCGATGTGGCATCTGTAAATATGTGCTATGCTGCTCCAGATCATGCCATTAATGAAATCAAGATTTATGTTCGTCAAAAGTATCCTTTTGTGAATATTCTTTCTTCTAGAATCCTTGAAGGTAAAGGAGAACAGGAGAACTTGTTTGAAGGACAAACATTAAAAGAGATTCAAACATATTCAAAAACAAATGATGGATATGTCCTTTACATTCACTCC
>Ga0214917_10007525_pt1 | contig 10981 bp, 10 predicted proteins | sample LL_1208_BB_MetaG_FD_177983 | JGI IMG/M metagenome (GOLD analysis project Ga0214917, IMG submission 177983) | Freshwater microbial communities from Lake Lanier, Atlanta, Georgia, United States - LL_1208_BB | ecosystem: Environmental > Aquatic > Freshwater > Lake | place: USA: Georgia | collected...
CGCGGAGCCCGTGCGCAGCCTGCGGCTGGTGGCGCAGCAGGAAGGATTGGTTCAGGTCCATACCGCCCCGTTCCGCGGCAGCTTCAGCGGTGTGTTCAGCCAGGCCCTGCGCAGCGCCGGTCTCGGTAGCCGCGTGCTGATCAGTCAGTTCCTCAAGGGCGGCGTCGACCAGGGGATCGAGCACAGCGTCTGGCTGTGCGGTCGCCTGCAATGGTTGCGGCCGGCGGTGGCTGCCTGCCTGGCGGAGCCCGCCCGTGCGGAGAGCGGCTCGGCAGAGGATCGTGATGCGGTGCGGGCTGTCTGGGACTACACCCGTGCCCAACTGCTGGGCGGTGAACTGGATCAGCTGGTGCTGGATGAGCTGGGCCTGGCGGTCGAGCTGGGTTATCTCTCCGCCACCGATGTGATCGCGGCGCTGGAGCAGCGGCCGCCCCATCTGGATGTGATCCTGACTGGACCCTGCATGCCTGCTGCCCTTCTCGCCATGGCTGATCAGGTCACCCAGTTGCGCCGAGGCTTCTGATGCTCAAGAACGACCGCTGGATCAAGGAGCAGGCAGGCGCCGGCATGCTCGAGCCGTTCCAGCCCGAGCTGGTGCGTCACCTGGATCCCGGCAACGGCACCGGCCCGGTGCTGAGCTTCGGCTGCTCCTCCTACGGCTACGACCTGCGGCTCTCGGCCAAGGAATTCATGATTTTCCGGCATGTGCCCGGCACGGTGATGAACCCCAAGCGGTTCAACCCGGCCAACCTGGACACGGCACCCTTGCACGAGGACGAGGACGGCGCCTACTTCATCTTGCCGGCCCACTCCTACGGCCTCGGGGTGGCCTTGGAGCACATGCGCGTGCCGCCGAATATCACGGTGATCTGCCTGGGCAAGAGCACCTACGCGAGGCTGGGCATCATCGTGAACACAACGCCGGCTGAAGCCAGCTGGGAGGGCCATCTCACCCTGGAGTTCAGCAACTCCTCCGGAGCCGATTGCCGCATCTACGCCAACGAGGGCATCTGCCAGCTGCTGTTCTTTGAGGGCGATCCCTGCGAGACCACTTACAAGGATCGCGCCGGTAAGTACCAACATCAGCCCGAACGGGTGACGCTGGCCAGGATCTAGGGGGCGAGCCGGGCCTTGTGCAGGCGGGTCTTCTCGTACCAGGCGGCAATTTCCGGTGCCCAGGCCTGCAGGTGCGGCCACATCAGGTCGCACAGCACGCGGATTTCCTCCTGAGCGTCGAGCTTGGCGCGCAGGTCCATGAAGTGGAGGAAGGCGCGCAGCGAGAAGCTCACCACGAAGTGCTGGCGGTAGTCGAACGGCAGGATGCCGCGCGCATGCTCCTCAGCGAATCCGGCGTCCAGCATCTCCCGATAGCGTTCGGCGGCGGCTCGGCAGAGGTCGAGATCCTTGCTGCGCTCCTCGGCGGTGTAGGCGTACTTCTTGCCCTGGCGGTCGCTGTACTGACCCACAGGCCGCAGGTAGAACACCTCCTCCAGATCGAGCTCGCCGTTGGCGGCGCGGCAGATGCGATCGCCTGTGTAGCGCATCGACTGCACATCGAAGCTCACGCCCACCCGGTGGGTGCGGGCCTGCTGCATCACCGAGTGGGGGAACCAGCCCACGTTCAGCACGATCTGGGCATGCTCGAGCGGGCCGTAGTGGCCGCGCTCGCCGGCCAGCAGACGCTTGACGCAGACCTCACCGGCCTTCGCTTCATCGGGCCAGTTGTCGCGGTCGGCCACTACGAATCCTTCGCTGTAGTCCTGGTGCATCGCCGCGTAGATGCACTGTTGCGGATTCGGGGTGGCGGCGATCAGCTCGACCCGGAAGCGGTTCATGGGAATCCGGCGGCGGGACGGCCGGGGTGCGGGTCGGTGCAGGCTAGGCGGCTTCCAGGGCTCTGATCGGCTGCTTGGGTCAGCGCGTCGCTCCCCGGCTCGCTCGGGCTCAGCTGTGACTGCGGGGACCGGCCTGGGATGTGCTGGTGACGCCGCCGCCGGGGCTGATCGCACTGAGGGTTCCTACCCCGGGCAGGCTTGGCAGCGGCGTTTGAGCGATCAGGGCATGGCTGAGGGCTTCGAGCTCAGGCCTGCTGCGGGCACCGAGGGAGCGGCCAATGGCGGCGCCCTCGGCATCGAATAGTTCCAGCTGGGGGATGCCGTTCACCTCGAAGCGATCGATCTCGGGTTGCCAGCGTGGGTTGTCGACATTGAGAAGAACCACGTCGAGTTCGCCGCGGTGTTGCTGCTCAATCGTCTCCATTGCCGGAGCCATAGCACGGCAGGCTTCGCACCAGTCGGCATAGAACTCCACCATGGTCGGACGACCATCGGCCAGTGCCACCGGTAGATCCAGCGATTGGCGGGCGAGTTTCTCCAGGGGAGCGGCCGGCTGCAGACCGCCACGGAGCAGCACCAGCAGCACCGCCAGCAGCGCAGCCAGAGCGGCGAGCACCACACGCTCCCGCCGACCGAGTGGCGAGGCGGTGTCGGGTTGCGGTGCAGGTGCGCTCACGGCCGGCCCGTTGAGAAGGGTGACCCAATCTGACAGTTCCGGCGGGCCCGTTACGCTGCATTCAGGCGGGAGCTGACGTGTGAAGCGCCGCATCACCCTCCACTTCCCCCGCGAGGCGGTGCATCAGCCGATCACCTATCGGCTGGCCGTTGATTTCGACATCGCCGCCAAGATCCTGCGGGCCCAGATCGCACCCAACCAGAGCGGCACCATGGTGGTGGAGCTCTCGGGCGACATCGACGATCTCGATGCGGCCGAGCAGTGGCTGGAGAGCCAGGGGCTGGGACTGAACCGTGCGCCCGGGGAGATCCGCATCGATCGGGATCGCTGCGTGGACTGCGGCATCTGCAGCAGCCTCTGCCCCAGTGGTGCCCTCAGTCTGCAGACCCCCACTTGGCAGCTGCAGTTCGACACGCAACGCTGTTTCGTGTGCGAACAATGCATCCCCTCCTGTCCGTTCGAGGCCATCGCTCTGGTGTTGGATCAACCGGCCGCTGACCCTCTGGGAGCTTCGCTGTGAGACGGCTGATGCTGCTGCTGTTCCTGCCGCTGCGGGCACCCATGCTGCTGTTGCTCCTTCTGGTGAGCGCCTTCATGGGGCTGCACTGGGCGGATGTGGATCCTGCCCTGATCCAGGAGGCCCAAGGCACTGCCACCCGCGCCATGGCGGGACCGTTCTTCTGGCCGCTCCAGTGCCTGCAGGCGGTGTTCGTGGTGGTGCTCTGCACCATGCCGGATCTGCTGATGCGTGAGATCTCCCTGCTGATGGCCTCAAGCAAGGCGCTCACCCTAGTGGTGACGCTGCTGGCGGTGATCACCGGCGGTCTCTACATGCTGCACCTGGCTGTTTTCGCTGAAGTGCTGGTGCTGGCGTCGGCGGTGCTGCTGGCGCGCCTGGATCTCACCCGGCTGCGGCTGGTGCCGCCGCCGCTGCTGGGTTGTGTGGCGATCAGCGGCTGGGTGCTGTTGGGCATTGCCATTGGCCGGAGTCTCCACAACAGGCTGGGCAGTTACCTCAGCTGAGCGCGGTCCCGCACTCAGCAGGGAGGGCGGAGTCCCTGACGGTACGTCCAGTAATTGCCCAGAACTTTTTTGGTGTACAGCCTGGTTTCGGGGTAGGGAATGGCCTCGGTCCACAGTTCCGGTTCGCTGGTCACATCCGGGTTGGCAGCACCCCGCCAGCCCTGGACCGCTCCAGGCCCGGCGTTGTAGCTGGCCACGGCGAGGAAAGGATTGCCGCCCCAGGAGTCCAGCAGCTGGCGTAGAAAGCGCGCTCCTAGCCGTGCGTTGCGATCAGGGTCCTGCAGATCTTGCGTGGAGAGCGCAGAGCCCGCCAGCTCAGCTGCCGTTTCGGGCATCAGCTGCAGGAGCCCCACCGCCCCCACCGCGGAGCTCACCGCCGGTGTGAATCGCGATTCCTGGCGTGCCACCGCCAGGAGCAGTGCCGGATCCAGGCTCGCCTGAGCAGCTGCCTCGCCGAATGCACTCTGGAAGCGGCGGGGGTGCAGCTGCAGATCCCGTTGCCACTGGTTCAGGCAACTGGTCTGCGGCAGGCGCAGCCCAGCCTGCTCCAGCTGGCCCAGCCCGGTCCAGTCATCGCCGACGGCGGTGCGCAGCCGTCCTTCCAGCAGCAGCTCCCCGGCTCCCTGCGGCTGACGCCCTCCCTGGCGATGCCGCCAGTGCTCCCAGGCTTCGAGCGGTTGGCCCAGGCGCCAGAGCGCATCGAGATGGGCATCCCCGCTGGCGAGCGCATGCCAGGGAAGCTCCGCTGCTGTGTTGTCTGAGCGGTTGATCCCTGCCGTACTGCTTTGGGAGGCCGTGCTGCGACGTGGGTCATCGTTACTGCCCTGGCCCAGCCGCAGCCGTGCCCGCCAGGCGTAGTAGCCGCCGGGGCTGAAGGTCAGAAGCCTGCGCCAGCTTGTTTCAGCCTGCTGCGGATCGCCCAGTCGACGGGCGCTGTAGCCCTGCCAGAACAGTTGCCGTGCTGCGAGCTGGCTCGGCAGGAGGCGGCTGTCGAGGCTGGCCAGCACGGCGGCGGCCTGCCGCCACTGCCGCTGCAGCAGGGCCTTGCGGGCCAGCTCCCACTGCAGATCCCAGCTGCTGGGTTCGTTTGGCCAGCGCTGCAGGACCCGCCGCCAGGGCACCTGCCCCTCCAGGGCAACCCGGGCCTGCACGGGGGCGCTGGCGCGCAACACGGCGGGCAGCCGCTGCAGGGCCAGCAGGGCCCCGGCGCCCGGCTGCTGGGCGAGGAGGGCCGTGGCCTCCCGTGCGTCCGGGCTGTCGGGCTGCCGGCGCGCCACCGTGAGCAGCAAGTCCTCCGCCCGCAGCTGCTCCTGGCTCGATCCCCGCAGCAGTGTTCTCGCGAGGTTCAGCTGCAGAGGCGCCGGCGCCGGGGCACCGGCGAGGCACTCCAGGGCTGCGGCACCATCGCCCAGCTTCACCAGGCCAGCTGCCAGCTGCTGCCGCTCGTCCGTGGTCGGTGGGTTCTGGCGTTTGCGGCAGCTCTGGCGCAGCAGGGCGTCCGCTCCGGGCCAGCGCGGCCCCCAGCGGGCCAGGTGCAGGGCCTGACGCGCTTCCAGAGCGGCCGCCAGAGCGGCGGGATGGGCCGGAAAGCGCTGCAGAAGCTGGCGGCGCAGGGGTGGTGATCGGCGGCCAAGGGCATAGAGCGCATCGGCGCTGGCCGCCTGAGCCGGGAAGCGTTGCAGCAGTTGCCGCCACAGGCTCTCGGCCTCGCCGGGATGGCCGCTGGCTTCCGCAGCGAGGGCCGCCTGCTTCAGGGTCACCGCTGCCAGGGGGTCAGGTCCCCAGGCCTGCCCGTGCAGCAGGCGAGTGCGTTGCAGAGCGGTTGTGCGATCCCGCGCACTGAGCAGCAGGGCGGCGTCGCGGCGGCGTTGCGGATCGACGCTCCAGTGGCGGCTGCGCTCCAGCTGGGCTGCGGTGCTGTCCGGGGTGAGGGGCGGAGCGAGGCGCACCAACACATCGCGACCGGCGGCCAGGACCGCCCCGCTGGCCAGGCAGGTGAGGCCGATCAGCAGGGTGCCGAACGTCCCGGCGGACGGGCGGTTGGTCGGGCTCGGCAGCGGCACGGATCCTGGGCGGATGCTGGCATTCTTGAGGAGCTCGTGGTCCCGGGCCACGCAGCGTCAGCCCTGCCCCCCCGTTGCCCTTGCTGCGATCGCTGCCCACTCTCCCGGCCCTGCCTCCGGAGCTCACCGCGCTGCCGGGCTGGCGACAGCGGCGACGGCTGCTGCAGGTGTGGGCGCTTGCCGGGGCCGTGATGCTTCTGCGTCCCCTCTGGCCTGTTCGCCTGCTGCCCGGCTGGTTGGTGGGGACGATGCTGCTCTGGGCCGTGCTGGAGCTCGTTCTTTTCTGCTGGCGGCCGCGGCGCTGGCGCTGATCGGGGTGCGAAAGCCCCTTCCCCTTAGCGTGACGCCACTCTCGCTGCTCTTTCGCGATGGCTGAGCCGGTCCGCCACCCTCTCGGCGCACCGCTGGCGCCGGGTTCGGCCGGTTTCGGCACCGACGGCATCCGCGGTCGGGTGGGCCAGCTGATCACGCCTGCCCTGGCGCTGCAGCTTGGCTTCTGGTGCGGCCGCGAGCTGCCGCAGGGTGGTCCGATCGTGCTGGGCATGGACTCGCGCAGCAGCGGGCCGATGCTTGTGGCGGCGCTTACGGCGGGACTCACCGCCGCCGGTCGTGAGGTGCTCGACATCGGCCTCTGCCCCACCCCCGCCGTCCCTGGTGCGATCCGTCAGCTGGGGGCCAGCGGTGGCTTGATGGTGTCCGCCAGCCACAACCCTCCCCACGACAACGGCATCAAGGTCTTCGGGGCCTGCGGCGCCAAGTTGGGCAAGCAGCAGCAGCAGGCGATCGAAGCGGGCCTGCACGGCGTCGTGCCGTTGGCCGAGGGCTTCCGGGCTGATGGGCGTCTCCAGGCGCGCCCTGATCTGCTGGCGGACTACCAGCAGCGGCTGCTGGAGAGCGTCGGCGCGATCCGCCTCGACGGCTGCCGGATCGTGCTGGATCTGTGCTGGGGCTCCGCCACGAGCTGCGGGGATGCTGTCTTCCGCGCCCTTGGCACCGAGGTGCACGTGCTGCATGGCAGTCCCGATGGCAGCCGCATCAATCAGGGCTGCGGCAGCACGCATCTGGGGCCGCTTCGGGCCGCTGTGCTGGAGCAGGGCGCTGCCATGGGTTTCGCCTTTGATGGCGACGCCGATCGGATGCTGGCGGTGGATGGCCGCGGCCGGATCGTCGACGGTGATCAGGTGCTCTACCTCTGGGGCCAGGCCCTGATGGCCGCCGGCGACCTGCCGCAGAACCGCCTGGTGGCCACGGTGATGAGCAATCTCGGCTTCGAGAGGGCCTGGCAGGCCCGCGGCGGTGTGCTGGAGCGCACCGCCGTGGGTGATCAATACGTGCATGCCGCCATGGAAGAGCTTGGGGCGGCCCTGGGTGGTGAGCAGTCGGGGCACATCCTTTCGGCTCGTCATGGCATGAGCGGGGATGGGTTGCTCACGGCACTTCAGGTGGCCTCCCTGATCCAGACGAGCGGCGGCTCCCTGGCCGACTGGCTGGATGGCAGCTTCCACCCTTATCCCCAGAAGCTGGTGAATGTCACGGTCCCGGATCGCGCCCGCCGCAGCGGCTGGCAGAGCTGTGAGCCCCTGGCGGATGCCGTTGCCGCAGCCGAGGCCGCCATGGCTGGCAGTGGCCGTGTGCTGGTGCGGGCCAGCGGTACCGAGCCGCTGCTGCGGGTGATGGTGGAGGCCGCCGAGGCGGGCGATGTGGAGCATTGGAGCTCCCACCTGGCTCAGCTGGCCGATCAGCACCTCAACGCGGCCTGAGCCGCCAGGCTGAGGGCGCCGGCACAGGCATCACCCGCAGCTGCCTGCAGCTGGGCACCCGGGCAGTGCCGTTCCACCGCTCTGGAGAAGGCGGCCTGCAGCGTGCCGAGATGCTGTAGCGCGCCTCCCACGCCGCAGACCGCCGGCCGCGCCAGATCCAGGCTGAGGCTTACCCCCGCCACCATCTGGGCCAGCGCCTCGGCGGAGCGCTCGATCACAGCCCTGGCCTGGGGATCACCTGCGGCCGCGGCGGCATCCAGCAGCGGTGCCAGTCGGGCGAAACCGGCCGGTGCAAACCCGTCGGCCACCACCGCCGCCTTCACCTGCTGCGGCGTCTCCACCGCCAGGGCTTGCCAGAGGGCGGCCCGCAGCGGGGTTTCGGCCAGGCGGCCGTCGGCCATCTGCACGCTCAGGGCCAGGCCGTCGCGGCCGATGTCCATCGCCGATCCGGCCCCATCCAGCAGCCAGCCCCAGCCGCCGCAGCGGTGGGTGCGGCCGCCGGCATCGCGGCCAAGGGCGATGCAGCCGGTGCCGCTGATCACCAGCACACCGGGCTGCTCACCGAACGCCCCCAGCAGGGCCGTGTACTCATCGCCGCAGACATCGGCCTGCTGCAGCCTGAGCCCGAGGGCTGCGGCGGTCAGGGCCAGTCCCCGTTGCTGCACCGCGGTGCCGGCCTCGATGCCGCTGGCCCCCACCGCCGCCGCTGCCAGGCGCTGATGGCCCGGTAGACCCGCCGCGGCCAGCGCGGCCGTGAAGCTGCTGCGCAGGGCGGCCTCGAAACGCTGCTCACCGGCAGGTGCCCCAAGGTGGCTCACGCCGCTTCCCTCACCCTCCGCCAGGGATGTCCAGGTGCCGGTGGCTGTCAGCAGGGCCAGCCGGCAGGTGGTGTGGGTCTGGCCGGCGTCGAAGCCGGCGATCAGCGGCTGCTGCAACGGCTGGTGCAGCTGCTGGTGCTGTGGGGGTGCTTCGGCCATGGAGGCAATGCCTTAGTCCGCCCGGCTGGCGCTGAGGGTGGCCAGGCAGAACCAGCCGCTCATCTGCACCTCGGGGCGGAAGAAGATCGTGTCGGTGGCACCCTGCACGCACAGGCCGGCGATGGCTGCCACCGCCGCCAGGGCCGGCAGGGCCCAGGCCGATTCCCCTTTGAGCTGGGCGAGCCCGGTGCGCAGGCTGGCCAGCAGCAGCCCCAGCCCTGCCAGCAGTCCTGGCACACCGCCCTCCACGAGCAGCTCCAGCGGCACGGAGTAGGCGCTGAGGGCGTTGAACTTCGGTTGCTGGTAGAGCGGATAGATCAGGTTGAAGGCACTGTTGCCTGGGCCGATCCCAAGCCAGGGGCGGTCCTGGATCATCTCGATCGCCGCCAGCCAGACGTTGATGCGGAAGTTGTTGGAGCTGTCCTGACGGCCGGCCACCAGGCTCATCACGCGGATGCGCAACGGCTCGATCTGGGTGACGGCCACCACCAGCAGGGCAACGCCGGCGGCGATCAGCAGCACGGGAAACAGGCGTCGCCACAGGGGCGGCCAGCTGCGGGTCTGGCGCAGCACCAGCAGCAGCACCAGGCTGCCCAGGGCCGCCAGCATGCCCAGCCAGCCGCCGCGGCTGTAGCTCAGGAACAGGGCCGCGGTGCCCAGCACCAGGGCGGCGGCGGCGAACAGCCGCTGCGGCCAGGACCGCCAGCGCAGCAGGGCCACCGCGGCGATCGGCAGGATCGGGATCAGATAGCCCGCCAGCAGGTTGGGGTTCTCCAGCGGGCCGTAGACGCGGATCGTGCCATCGGCCACGGAGTTGGGATCGGCCCAGCGCGCTAACTCACCGGTGTCGCCGTAGAGCTGGCGGATGGCGATCACGGTGCTGGCCAGTTCCCCTGCCAGCAGCGCCGCCACGATCCGGTCCCACCATGGCGGCGCTGCCTCCAGCAGCTGGCGCATCAGGGCGTAGACACCCAGGTAACTCACCAGTTTGAGAAGGCCCTTGAAGGCCGCCAGCGGCACCGGTGAGAAGCCGGTGGCCAGCACGGCCACCGCCAGCATCACCAGCAGCCAGGCGCTGATCGGTCGGATCGGCCCGGCCGGGGTGCACAGGCTCCAGAGCAGCCAGAGCAGGCCCGCCGCCAGGATCAGCAGGCTGAGGCCGCCACGGGTCACCAGGGGCAGGCCGGCCATCAGGGCGCAGAGCACCAGGCCGGCAATCAGGCTGAGGCGTCCGCTGAGCGGGCCAGGCTCGCCGCTGGCCAGCAGCCCCTGCCAGCGCAGCAGCCAGGGGGTGGGGGAAGCCGGAGCCGGAGTCATTGGGATGGAGTTGCGGCCGGCGCGGCTGCCGGGGCGGTGGCCGGATTATCGGCGGCTTCCAGCCATTCCTCCAGGGTCTGCAGCGTCGGCAAGGGAGCGCTGTTGCGTTCGTAGAGCACCCGATACACGGGCAGGCCCTGGCTGAGCACGAAGGTTTCGCGCTCGGTGGGCAACGGCAGCGGGTTGTCCCGGCGCCAGGGCTGCTGATCGCCGGCGGGCCGCTCGAAGCAGCCGCTGGCCTCGCAGAGGGCCACCATCGGCTCGACCACCGCCAGCACATCGCTCTGCAGGAACAGCTGGCGGCCGGGGGCCAGGGCCGCAGCAATCGCCAACAGCAGCGCTGGCTGCAGCACCCGCCGCTTGTGGTGTTTTTTCTTGAACCAGGGATCCGGGAACTGGATCGACACCAGCTCCAGTTGGTCCGCCGGCAAGGCGCTCAGCCAGGTCTCAAGGCTGATGTTGGCGTTGCAGAACAGAATGCGCAGATTGTCCAGCCCCAGGCCGTGGCGCTCCTCCTCGGCGGCAGCGACCAGGGCACGGCGGATCTCCACCCCGAGGTGGTTGCGCTGGGGTTGCAGCGGTGCCAGAGCCAGCAGGAAGCGCCCGCGTGCGCAGCCGATATCCAGGTGGATGGGCAGCGCGGGATCGGCAAACAACGCAGCCGGTTGCGGTAGTTCCAGCGGTTGCTGGAAGAAGCGGCTGAGGGGATTGACGTGTTGGCGCACGATCGCAGACTCAGGTGGCGGGGTTGTTGGGCACCAGGAAGCCCCAGCTGGCGGTGTAGCCATGCAGGTGGCTGGCACCGCCCACCGGGCCGATCTCCCCGTTGCAGAAGGCCCCCGCCACCGGCACGGCCGGGAACGGATCGCGGCAGGCCTGCACATCGCCGTCTGGCTGGCCGTAGAGGCCTTCACCGCGCCCGAGGCAGGCGAACAGCAGCGCGGCCAGTGGTTCCGCTTCACGCTGCCGCTGTTGCTCCAGCAGCTGGCGCTGCTCCTGACGCGAGGCCGCGGCATCACGCAGCTGGAATTGAATCTGCTGACCCACCCGCAGCCGCTCGCCCACGGCCACCGAACCGGTGCGCGGGTCCACGCCGATCAGGTTGCGCACCAGGAAGGCTGAACCCTCCTGCGGTTCAGCTCCGAGCTGAAAGTTGCTCTTGGCCACCCCGAGGAAGAGCGAGTGGCGCACCAGGTCCCGTTCCTCTGGGTTCAGGGTTTCAAGGATCGCCTGCAGACAGGCCACGGGTGTGCCCTTGAGGTCGGGGCTGCTGATCTGTTGGACCACATTCCGTTCGGCCCGCTCGATCTCGAACACCGGCCCGATCGGT
>Ga0214917_10007527_pt1 | contig 10980 bp, 8 predicted proteins | sample LL_1208_BB_MetaG_FD_177983 | JGI IMG/M metagenome (GOLD analysis project Ga0214917, IMG submission 177983) | Freshwater microbial communities from Lake Lanier, Atlanta, Georgia, United States - LL_1208_BB | ecosystem: Environmental > Aquatic > Freshwater > Lake | place: USA: Georgia | collected...
CTTGCCTGGCCTCGTCGGTTACTCGCCTCGCATCTTCGACATCGCGCCTTGCCCCGTCGATTGCCGCTTGCTTGGCCTCAAACAATGCAGCGGCCTCTGCTTTGACCTGTTCGAGATCGCTGCGCAAGTGATCAATCGTCCATCGATCGTCTTGCTCTTTGGCCTTCGCGTGATCGATCACAATCGACTGCTCGGCAATGGTTGCCTCAAGCAGCCCCACTTCGCTAGCCCGATGATCAATCGTCCACTGCATCCCCCTGAGTTCCATGGACTTAGCCTCGAGGCTCAATCGTTCATCACGAAGCAAACTCAAGGTAGCGTCAAGCTTTTGATGGGCCTCGAAAAGCCTTTGCTCGTGCGTTGACTTCTCAAGTTCGAAGCATGCGGGCGCCCCCTCACGATCTTCCACAAAGGGCACACGGATGTCGTAAAGCCACGCAGGTGATGGCGCAACGAGGTCGGGCTGCTCGATAAACAGGCGCACAGGTTCGGCAATCGTTTGCTCTGAAAGCTTGAACAACAAAGCGGGCAGATCATCAGAGGCAAGCCAGTCAACGCCGCGTTGAGCGCTGTTGAGCCGATCCGACCGCTTGGCTTCAACTCGCCTCAACCGCTCAAACAAACTGCGGTGAATCAAAAACGACTCACAAGCGACATGATCCTCACCAGACTGCCGAAGTCCGAAGAGTTCCAAACGATCCTTGCCATGGGCATGCAGGCCATCAACCAACTGCTCAATATGACTGCTTGAAAACCCCCGCTGTCCGCTACAAATTAGTACCCAATCGCTTTGCACAACGTCTAGCACATCATCGAAGTCATCACAGCGCTCTGTATCGGCAAAGCGCGGAAAAAATGCCTGCCAAGATCGAGGAATCATCGAAAGATCGCCCAAAGGGATCCATTCAAGTGCTCGATAAGTTTGCGAAGCAAGCACTTGGAAGAGCCGCTCTGGCGAACTCGTTGGTACGATGACCGAAACCGCCAAACCCGCCTCGCCGACTAAAGGGTCCGCTCGGCTATCGGTGCTTGCCAACCATCGCCAAACATCATGAAGACCCGAAGTGATCTGATTTCGGCTCAGATAAAAAAAAGCCTCTGCATGGCTGATCGATGCATCGAGCGTATAGGTTCTATAGGTATTTAGGGCTTCAATCACCCGCGCATAAGGTCGTTGGCTGAGCTGAGAGGAAAAGCAATGCATCCCTTGCCGCTTCAACGCATAGACCGATCCAATATCGAGTAAGCAGTTAGGCCGTAAGGGTTGCCCAACTTCGTAAAAGGCAATATCGAAGGACGCTTGTGTTGCTTCCGCTACCGAAAGCACCGCTTGCGCGATTGCCCGATGATCGGGATGTACCTCCGTAAACGAAGGCGCAAGCACCAAATCAGGCGCAAAGCCCAGGGTTGCCTGCTTGATTCTTTCAATGAGCGAGGCTTCGTAACACAAACTTCGATCAGGAAGTCTCCAAAAGTGCAACTCTTGATAGCCGATCACATCCGCTGCCATGCGACTTTCTTGCTCACGCCTTGTTGCTAGCGGCTCGCCATCTTCCTCATGCTGCTCGCCCTGAGCACCATCGGTGACAACGATCACCCGAATCTCGGACTTTGCCTGAACAGCAAGCGCAAGCGCGCCACCGCAACCGAAGATCTCATCATCAGGGTGGGGAGCGAACACAAGAATTCGCTTTGCTTGAAACCCCGAGAGGGCATGGTAGGCAATCAAGCGATCTTCACGCACGGCTATTCGCTTTGAGCGGACTGATCTGAAACAGGAAACTGGACCAGATCCATTTTAATTAGCCACACAAGTGCCCGAGACCAGGAATCGTCCATGGGCTTGCTCGTCTTTTGCATGACCTGCTCAAACAAATTTCGTACCGAAACGCCGACCACTGACGACGCGATTCCTTCAAGCAATGCCTCAAGAACGGTCTGGGGCGGCAGTCCTGCCTTCGCGTAATTCACCATGGCGAGGCTTTGGCACTGCTTAAGCGCTTCGCGCAAATCGACTCGTGGCCTAACAGCCTTCAGCGTCGTGGTTTCGTTCAGTCGAACGCTGGCGTAATGCCCAAAGCTAAGGAACGGGTCAAGTCTTGCTGGCCAGCTACACTCAGACACACCCGAACTTGCCACCGATGGGTGCAATCTTGGATGGTGTAACCGCTCAAGTCGCAAATCCTCGAAAAGTGTCTCGTATTGCGCAATGATTCCCTTCCAAGCAAAGCGCGATCGCGCATGCGCCTGTCCAGCCTTTCCCATGCGCAGGCGCAACTCAGGATCAACAACGAGCTTGACCAGTGCCTGCGCGGCCGCTTGAACATCGATGGCAATGCTTTGCGAAGTAAATCCGCAGTACATGTCATACGTGTCCAAGTCCATCGCGTGCCTCAAAGCGAGATCAGAGCCTGCGCCCGCGCTAGGCATAAGGCTCGGGACTCTGAAGCCGTCAATACCGTCCCTAACCGTGTCTTTGTAGCCATTCCAATCCGAAACAACAACTGGCAATGAGGACGCCATAGCCTCGATGGGTGTAATTCCGAAAGTCTCTTGAATGTTATCGGAAAGAGAACAAAACACATCGGCGCCCGCCCATGCCGTTTGCCGCATCATGGCATCACGGCCGTCCATTTTGAGAACAGAGACCTCAGGCATAGCCCATTGCGCCGCCTCGTCAAATGCCTTTTCGATATATTCATTAGCATGCCATCCGCACTCGACAAGCAAAATCCTTTCGCGTTGAGTCGTCTTCGATGAAGGCCTATTGGCCTGCATCAGGGCGGCTTGTAGCGCCTGATACATCGCCAAAGGATGAGCCTTCGCATGAAACGATAATCTTCCAAGATATAAAACAATCGTCCATCGCTGATCCGCTGATTGCCCCGCACGGGATAACAGTTGCTGACGCGCCACTGCGCGCTCCTGCGCGTCAAATTCGAAATCCTCAGGGTGTACGCCCAAGGGGATCACAGGTAAGCGCGGCAAGCTGAATCGATAAGCGCCCAAGCGTTCCCGAAGGTAGTCTGATTCCTTTTCGAGTACCAATCGCAGCGTTTGCTTGACAGCCTCGGAAGTACAAATCACTGCATCCCAGGGTTCAACCGGCGCACTCAACCATTGACAGATCTGATCCATGGCTGCAGCCGAGGCTGTTGTGTGCGTGATCCCAATGAGGCTAAACGCACGAGACGGGTCGCCACGGTTATCGGGGTCGCGAAGCCCTTCTTTCGTGTTCATCGCTCGGCGATACCATGCATACGTCGCAATACCCGGACCCGGAAAGAACAAGCCGCCTGAATGCTTGAGCGCATCGGAGGCAGACCAATCGAAAAGATCGCTTGCCTGATCGCGGCCATAGGTCTTGACCGCCGTCTTGAAAGCCGCAACTTGATCTCTTTTGGCGACCAGCGCCTCGTAGCGCGGCTGCGAACAGTAGCGAAGCCAGGCTCGCAAAAATCCGTGGCCTGCTGCGTGTCGACCCATTAACCGATCGGTTTGGATGGTGTAGGCTTCCGGATGAAAAAAAATTGCGGTCATGCGCAGATCATAATCGGCTCAAAGCTCACATCGCGATCCGACATGCAAATTAGCCTTGTAACCACCCCACGGTTGACCTTATGGATCTAGCAATTCAAGCGACGATTTTGTGCGGGGGCAGCGGCACACGGCTGTGGCCACTTTCGCGCAAGCAATTTCCCAAGCAATTTGTGCCGCTTTTCGAAGGCAAATCCCTACTGACGCTCACCTGCGAGCGACTCAAGGTCTTACTGTCAAAGTTCCCTAAAGATTCGGTGTCGGTGCAATTGATCACGGGTAACGAACACCGTTTTCTCGCCAAAGAGGCGGCACGGGCTGCGGGTGTGCAGCCGACCCTGTTACTCGAACCCGAGGGAAGGAACACGGCGGCTGCGATGGCAGCCATTGCCTTAAGACAAGCTGAGCCTGCTAAAGCCCTTTTGTTATTTGTACCTGCCGACAACTATATTCCTGACTACGAGGGATTCGCAAAAGCTGTCCGTCAAGGCCTGAAGTGCGCCCAAAACGGGCATTGGGTGATCGCGGGCGTGCGGCCAAGTTTTCCCGCAACAGGTTACGGCTATATTCGTGCCAGGGACTTGGAGCAAAGCGACAGTGCGGAAGTTTTGCGCTTTGTCGAAAAACCAGACCGCGAAAAAGCACTTGAGATGCTGAGCCAGGGGGATTACTTCTGGAACGCAGGTATTTTCCTCGTTCGCGCCGATGTCTTGATTCAAAGCCTCAAGGCGTTGCAACCCGAACTGTTGTCAGCGGTCGAGCAGGCTGTGCGGGATGGCAGTCAACCCCGCAAAGAGCCCGATGAATTTTTGCTTGCTGATAGTTTTCGTAACGTACAAAGTATCAGTATTGACTATGCGGTGCTCGAACATCAGAAAAACATCCGCATGGTGAAAATTGAAGGCGTCTGGAGCGATGTGGGTAGTTGGAATTCTGTTGCCCAACTTACCAGCGAAGCCGACCAAGAAGGCAACAGAGTCAAGGGTCAGGGGTTTGCATCGCGCGGCACCAAAAATTGTTACATTCATGCGCCCCATCGACCCGTCGTTGCGGTCGGCGTCGAGCAACTTCTTATCGTCGACACCGCCGATGCCGTACTCGTCGCCCACCAAGACGCGGCAGAGCATGTCAAGGACGCTGTCCAAATGCTCGAGGCGCAAGGGCAACCTCAGGCAAGTGCCCATCGACGCGTTGCCCGCCCATGGGGAAGCTACGACAGTATCGACGAGGGCGAGCGATTCTTGGTCAAACGCATTACAGTCAATCCAGGCGCAGCATTGTCACTGCAAATGCACCATCATCGCGCTGAACACTGGATTGTTGTTCGTGGCACCGCGCAAGTCACCCGCGGTGATGAGGTTTTTCTGCTAAGCGAAAATCAATCAACCTTTATCCCGCTTGGGGTCAAGCACAGACTTGAGAATCCCGGCCTCGTGCCGCTTGAAATGATTGAGGTTCAATCGGGCACTTTCTTGAGCGAAGACGATATCGTTCGATTTTCAGATCAGTATGGCCGTGCACCTTAAGCACACGAGGTATGGTCGTTGTCGAGAATTGCTTGAAGGCTCGGTTCTAAAGCCACTTTCCAGTCAGGCAGGCCCGAAGGCGAAAAGCGCGCGCACCATCGGCTGCAATCAAGACGCGAGTTGGCAGGGCGTTGCGCCGCTGTCGGATAGTCGGCACTTCCAATAGCTTCGATCGCTTGAGCGCCTAGAATTCGAATCCTGTCCTTCCAAAGCGGATGTCGCGCAGCCTCGTCAATCACCCATGTTGCGTAATCGTGCCAGTTGGTTTCGCCTGAAGGGCAAAGGTGATAAAGCCCGTGATTATTCTCATCGGGTCTTGTCATCATGGCTTCGGTGACTTCACGCGCAAGAAAGGCTGCCGGGCTGGGCACACCCCATTGATCAGAGACCACTCTCAAGCGCGGTCTCTCACAGGCCAATCGAAGCATGGTCTTGGCGAAATTCTGACCATCCACACCGACCACCCAGCTTGTCCGAATCACCCAGGCGCTTTGACTGGCTTGCAAAACGGCAAGCTCACCCTCGCGTTTTGACTGCCCGTAAACACTTCGTGGATCGCATGGATCGTCCTCGCGATAAGCTCGTCCTGACAATGACCCATCAAAGACATAGTCACTTGAAAAATGGATCATTGTCGCGCCGAAGCGTTCCGTCGTGTTTGCGAGAACTTGCGGAAACTTTGCATTGATTCTAAACGCGAGATCGATCTCTGATTCAGCACGATCTACGGCTGTGTAAGCAAGTGCGTTCACAACCCAATCCGGCCTGCTTCTTCCAAACCATGCTGCAAGCACATCCTGCACAGAATCAGGATCCGCGCTTGCATCACAGCCTTTTCGATCAACCGCAACAAGCTCGATATCGGCCCGTTGCGAACAATGTCGCGCAAAGGCCCGCCCGAGTTGCCCCGTCGATCCAAAAAGTAGAATCTTCACTTTGGCTCGTACATCCGATCATGTAAAAAGCGCGTCTTGAGCCTTCAGTGACTCAAGAAACGGCGCCTCACGGTCCTTTGCGGCAAGCTTGATCGATTCGCAAAAGTGCTCAACGCCATCGTCGCCCCTCGTTTCCATGCCTGGCCACAAGATCCCGAGTGTCGGGTCATTCCACCGCAGGCAGCGCTCGTGCTGAGGCATCCAATAAGTCGTTGTCTTGTACTGAAAGTCCGCAAAATCAGAGAGGACCAAAAAACCATGGGCAAAACCCGGAGGTATCCACAGTTGCTTTTGGTTTTCGTCACTTAACTCGATGCCGAAGTGCTGCCCGAATGTGGGCGAACTCAGTCGCAAATCGACCGCTACGTCCCATACGCGCCCCGATGACACGCGAACGAGTTTTCCCTGCGGATGAACAAGTTGGTAGTGCAGGCCACGCAAAACACCTTGGGCCGATCGGGAGTGGTTGTCTTGAACGAAACAAAGCTCAATCCCTGTTGATTCGCGGAATACCCGTTCATTCCAACTCTCAAGGAAAAACCCTCTCGCGTCACCGAACACTTTGGGTTCGATAAGCAGCACCCCGGACAGGCTAGTTTCGGTCACCTTCAAGGGCGCGTCTCGTGAAGTCTTTGGGTGAGCAAGCGAATCAAGTACTGGCCATAATCATTTTTCAGCATCGGGGCGGCTAATCGTTCGACTTGCTCGCTGTCGATCCAACCATTGCGGAAGGCGATCTCCTCTGGGCAGGCTATCTTGAGTCCCTGGCGTTTTTCGATCGTTTGAACAAAGCTTGACGCTTCCATCAAAGATTCATGGGTGCCCGTGTCGAGCCATGCGTAACCGCGACCCATCACTTCAACGTTGAGTTGTCCAAGCTCGAGGTAGCGCTTATTCACATCGGTGATTTCAAGCTCACCACGAGCCGAAGGCTTGATCTCGGCTGCGATTTCGCAAACCTTCTCGTCGTAGAAATACAGTCCAGTGACGGCATAGTTCGAGGTGGGTGACTTTGGCTTTTCTTCAAGCGATATCGCCCGACCTTGCGGGTCGAATGCCACAACACCATAGCGCTGCGGATCCAGGACATGATAAGCAAACACGGTTGCACCTTGCTGCTCTTCATTTGCTCGCAAACAGGCGCCCTGCAAGTCATGCCCGAAAAAAATGTTGTCGCCCAAAATCAAGCTGCTTGGTCCGCCCTGAACAAATCCCTTTCCAATGATGAAGGCTTGGGCTAAGCCGTCTGGACTTGGCTGCACGGCATACTGAATCGCCATACCCCATTGGCTGCCGTCGCCGAGCAACTGCTCAAACCGCGGCGTGTCTGAAGGCGTTGAAATCAACAACACCTCGCGGATCCCTGAGAGCATAAGCGTGCTTAGCGGATAAAAGACCATCGGTTTGTCGTAAACCGGAAGCAATTGCTTGGAGACCACCTTTGTTGCGGGGTAAAGACGTGTGCCTGACCCGCCTGCAAGAATGATGCCCTTGCGAGCCATCGCGTGAATTGGCGTGACCATGTGCTTAAGTCGTCCCCTTGGCCGATGGCCCGTAGTGCCGCTCGATCCATTGTCGGTACGCTCCACTCTTAACCCGCTCGACCCAATCCCTGTGTTCTAAATACCAAGCGATGGTCTTGCGCATTCCCGATTGGAACGATTCTGACGGAGACCAGTTCAACTGCTTGCGGATCTTTTCTGCATTCATCGCGTAGCGGCGATCATGTCCGGGACGATCCTTCACAAACGTGATCTGATCTGCATAACGTCCATGGGCTTTGGGGCAAAGCGCATCGAGCGAATCACAAAGGTAGTGGACGACGTCCAAGTTCTTCATCTCAGCATCGCCACCGATGTTGTAGACCTCCCCAACGCTACCCTTCTCGAGTACAGATCGAATGGCGCTGCAGTGGTCACCGACATAAAGCCAATCACGAACGTTTTCGCCATCGCCGTAGACAGGTAAGGGCTTTCCATCGAGCGCTTGCGTGATCATCAGAGGAATCAGTTTTTCAGGGAACTGCCAAGGCCCGTAATTGTTTGAACAGTTGGTCGTCAGGGTTGGCAATCCGTAGGTGTGGTGCCATGCCCTTACGAAGTGATCGCTGGCCGCTTTGCTCGCTGAGTAAGGACTGTTGGGCGCATAGGGGCTTGCCTCGGAAAAAGCGGCATCGTTCTTTTCCAGAGAACCATACACTTCATCGGTTGACACATGCAAAAACCGAAACTGATCGCCATGGAGCGCATGCAAGCTTCGAGCCACTTGCAGCAAGTTGAAGGTTCCAATCACATTGGTCTGAACAAAAGCATCGGGCCCATGAATCGAGCGGTCGACGTGGCTTTCTGCTGCAAAATGCACGATGGCGCGCGCTTGATGCTGGCTTGCGAGCGCTTCAAGTTTCTCAACGTCGCAAAGATCTGTGCGTGAAAACAACACCTGACCATCGAAGGCCCCTTGCCGACTCACAGCCTCCAAATTCTCCAGATTGCCCGCGTAGGTGAGTGAATCAACCACCAAGAGCGGTTCATCCGCGTGCTCGCACCAATTGAGGACGAAGTTTGAACCGATAAATCCTGCACCGCCTGAGACAATAATCATAAAAATGTGAAAAAATCCGTGGCTTTGACAATCAGATTGTATAGATTTCGCTCAACGAAGTTCTTTGTTCGCGTTTGAACGGCAGATAAGAAAAATTCCCAGTGAACCATCCCAAATCGCTCCCTTTTGAATTTTTGCCGGTTCGGCGCCCACTCATCAATGAAGACGGACTTGTCACCTTATCGGTGATCAGTCATGGTCACAACGATGTGATCACCGGACTGCTTGAGGACCTCGCCCGATGCAAGTCGCCTCGGGTGGCTCAATTAGTGATCACGCTCAACCTCAGTGAACCGCGTCCTGAAGTACCCCGAGGGCTCGATATACCGATTCACTGGTGTAACAACCCTTACCCCAAGGGATTCGGAGCCAATCACAACGCAGCCTTTCGCTTTTGCGACACCGAATTCTTCGCCGTGGTTAATCCCGACATCCGATTTGAAGCCGATCCGTTTGCTCCTCTGCTTGAGCATGCGGGCGATGATTTCGGCTTGGTAGGCCCTCGGGTCTTTGAGGCGGATGGTCGCATCGCAGATGCTGCTCGAGGTCTGATCACCCCTTGGGAAATCATTGCCAGACGACTAAGGCCAAGGCCACCGCTTCGCTATCCTGCATGGATGGCAGGGATGTTTTTGTTGTTTCGATCCGAGGCGTATAAAGGAGTCGGTGGGTTTGACGAGCGCTTTCATTTGTATTGCGAAGATTTTGACATTTGCGCAAGGATCAGGTTGCTCGGTTGGCCGATTGGGCTATCAGACGGCGCACGCGTTGTTCACGACGCCCGCCGAGCAAGTCACGATTCGCCCGAGCATTTGTTTTGGCATCTTTGCAGCCTCTTGCGAATGTGGGCTACGCGTTCTTGGTGGAAGTATCGCCTGATGCTGCGGCGGGAAGCGGAAGATCGCGCCAAGCGCTTCGCATCATCAAGCCATGAGCAAAGCATCAAGCAACCCTCCCAAGCAGTGCGCTCAGGTTTGGTCAAAGCCCGATCCAGTGTAGCCCACGAACAGGTCGATGGATGAAGGAGTTTGGCTGGTCCTTGCTCGCCAGTCTGGTCACGTCGCTGATCGTCCTTCGAATTGCCCACATCCAACAACGCTGGGGCTTTGACGACGCTTTTGAGAGCCATCGAAAACTGCATCAGAACCCCGTTCCCCGGCTCGGAGGCGCAGGCATCATGGTGAGCATTTGGTTTGTCGCGTCCCTGCTCAATCACCGGCAGGATCCAACGGGGAGTTGGCTACTCAGCGTGTTGCTTGTCTGCTTCCCCTCTTTTTTGGTGGGACTTGGCGAAGATCTGACCGGACGCTTTTCGCCGGCTGTTCGCCTGTGCGGCATGGTGCTTTCCGCTTGGCTTGTGTGGATGGTTCTGGGAATTGGCATTGTTCGCATCGACTTGCCCTTCAGCGATTTTTTTCTTGGACTCAATCAAGAGCTCATCGAGAACGTTTCGACATGGCAAACCGAGGAGCCGAGCCTAGCGCTTGGCTTTCCATTCGGCGGCTTGCTGCCTTGGTTTTTCCTCACGCTCCTTGGCCTTGTTACCGTCACCAACGGGATCAATCTGATCGACGGACTGAATGGGCTCGCAAGCGTGAGCTCGATCACGATGCTGCTAGGTCTTGGTGCTGTCAGCTTTGGCGTAGGCGATATGTTGATAGCCTCGTCCGCTTTTTTGATTGCAGGCTCAATTGCCGGCTTTTTGGTTTGGAACTGGCCGCGTGGTTATCTGTTTCTGGGCGATGGCGGCGCCTATCTGCTGGGCAGCTTGCTGGGTGTCTTGAGTATCGCCCTTGTTCAACGCAATCCCTCGGTGTCCGCGTGGTTTGCGGTCTTGTTGCTTGCTTATCCGCTGACTGAAGTTGCCTTTTCGGTTTGGCGCCGACGCCTTGTCAAAGGAAGACCGGCAGGCCTCCCTGACGCAACGCATCTTCATCACCTGGTCTATCGGCGAATCGTCAGGCTGACGCTTGGGAAAAATCCTTCCGAGTCAAAAATGATGCGCAACGCTTTTGCAGCGCCCTACTTGTGGATCATGAATTGTTTTGCAGTCTTCCCGGCAGTCGCCTTCTACGACCAACCCCATTTACTGATCATCGGCCTGTTGATCTTTATCGGCAGCTACCTGTGGTTTTATCTCCGTATCGTGAGGCTAAAGGTACCGAAGCCATTAATCGTGCGTGAAACCGTCAAGCAGTCTGCACTGCGCTAGCGCGAACGCCTCACACGATGTCAAGCAGTACCTTGGGCGGCCCCTGGGCAATCGGTGACATTCAAGGCTGTTTCGATGAGTTTGTTGAACTCGTCGAAGCTATTGATGCGGCCGCGGGAAGCGACCATGCATCGCAAACAGAATCGCCTGCTGCCGCACCCCAAGCATC
>Ga0214917_10007529_pt1 | contig 10978 bp, 6 predicted proteins | sample LL_1208_BB_MetaG_FD_177983 | JGI IMG/M metagenome (GOLD analysis project Ga0214917, IMG submission 177983) | Freshwater microbial communities from Lake Lanier, Atlanta, Georgia, United States - LL_1208_BB | ecosystem: Environmental > Aquatic > Freshwater > Lake | place: USA: Georgia | collected...
CTGGGAGAAGAAGGTTCCTTCAATCGGAGATTTATAGCCACAAAATTTGGAGCATGGTAACGTTTTGGCAAGAAGCACTTTCACTCACTATTGTTGAACATATCTGCGAATCGGAACAAGTATTGATTCGACTGGACGATTTTGGGATGTACATGCTTATGCTTGGGCTCAGTTACGATGCATCTGTGAGAATCATTCAGCGGCACCTGGAGAACTCGTTTGAGTGGTATACTGATCGAAACGTGGTTTGCGAACGTCTCATTAAGGGTCTGGATGTTGCCGCAGAACGACAACTACGTTATAATTCAGCATCACTCAAGTCAGGTTGACCTACTTAGCGAAATTATTCCAATCCATGACTTGTACTGTATACTCGGGAAAATCAATCGCAAATATCTACGGTGAATCGTCTTGAGATTTACGAGTACGCGACATCAACATACTAATGGATCTACTGAGAGAGGCTCCGGGAGTTTTGTGGAAGGCAACGACTTCCTCAATATCTCTGGGAGGGTCACGGGAGAAGTCACAGAGTCCAGATCGTCGAATAAGTTCAAAGATTTGAAAACTAACAACTGCTGCAATCAGTGAGGCTAGAAGCACACCTACCACATCCCATCTCCCGGATACAAAGGGGAGGGTAATGATTGATACAAGGAAACAAAACGGAGCAACCATCAGTGCACAGCATCCCTTGAATCCCAGCGGGATTTTAAACGGACGTGGAACATCACCGTAATGATACCTGAGGTTGAGAAATGCGGCGAATTCAAGAACTTCAGCACAAGCATATACCACATTCAAGTACTGCAGAATATCGATAAACTCAAACGGGATCATACAGAGAACAATAAGCAGGGCTAACCCGAGACCCACTATAGGGGTGTCGTGTTTCGACTGTGAGGCGAAAATTCGCGGTAACCAACCAAGTTCTGCCATACCTTCCACCTGGTATGCGCAGGACGAAATAAGGGCTTGGAATTGTCCCACAGTGGACACAGTGGATGCGAGAAGGATCCACAAAGACAACCAAGATCCGGCAAGTGATTGAGCAACGATTTGGAAATATCCAGGTTGCCAAATTGACCAATCAAAATCAGATGGATCTTCCACCAGCCCTGCACCCACTGCTAGCGGAACTATATATGCCAAAGTGGTGATGAATAACGAGACAATCATGGCTTTAGGGATAACTTTTCTGGGATTTGCAACTTCACCAGCAATTGTGGAAATTGCATCCCAATTATTTAAATTCCAAAATAAAACATTAAATAAAGCAAGGAGATTTTCAGATCCAATTTTCGGGGGATGATTGATCCCAATCAACCAGTTATCAGTATTGATTTCGGGAACACTAAATATGGCCATCAAGACAAACGGCGCAAGAATCAAGACGAGCAAAATTATTCCCAAAGAACTAACCACATCAAGACCTCGATAATTCACATACGTGTTGATTGAAATGAATCCAAGCATAGCCAAAACGCCATAGAATTGGTCATTCAAAGTTGGGATATGTACTGCCAAATACGATTTGAATAAATGAGGATAAACAGCACTGTTTGTTGCAGTACTCACAAAGGAGCAAAATCCTTCAATGTAACCAAGAAATGGCGAATTGAAACTTGCTGTGATCCAACTAGTGAATCCGGAATTACCCGGAAACAACGAACTGAGCTCTCCTGTCATGAGAGCTTCTGGAATACACCAAACGAAGGGAAAAATGGTGAATCCGAAAAGTGCCCAAAATGGACCCCCAGTGGCAATTGAAGATTCTGAACCAAATGGACCACCACTAACTGCGAAAAAAATCAATGCAACTAAACCCCATAATGACACTGGTCGAGGAGCAGATTGAGGATTCTGACGACCAATTGTCGTAACAGATGAGAAGCGACCGAAATCGGAAGAGGTAAGGGAGATGTATCCCTCACGTGACATCACTAAGGGATTGACTAATACAACCATCAAAGACTTTATCGACTATCTCGAATATAAATTAATTTATATACTAGCACCTGTCACTCTTTTGGCAACAAACGCATCCACTATTTTGTACACATCGCATGCTTCATCGTTAATCTATCTCTTGAATACTAGGGTACGTACCTGCCTTCGAAAGAGACCCATTTTCCTGAGTCGGCGGGGCTTTAATCGCTTCAGTTTGCTTCTTTGCACCTTCTGCAACAAGTTCTCGAATGTGTTTCATTCCGAATTGCATTGGTTTCTCACATACCGAGTCTTGGCGGGTATTTTCAGCGAAAATTTGAAAGCCATCAACGCGACCATACAAGATGCATTCGGCAGTCACTCGAGCTCTCTGAACCTGTATGGGTTCGATCATCTCGGATGGCGTTGGCATTGGCGGCTCAACATGTGATACATCCGTAGCGTCGACGACATCTACCCGCGTCGTTTCAGAGCGTTCTACTGGCGTCAATGATGGTTCAGTGGCGGCAACATCAACCTTCACTTTCGGTGTTTCTTTCACTGGACCACCATCTTGAATTGCGAGACGCGGTTCTTCCGATAAATGCCACTGGAGAAGGTTTGATTGGATTTCATCTGGTACCTGATCGCGGAAAGACATTCCCTCAACCAATGAATAAATATGAGCATGTAATTCTTGCATCACCAACAGTGTATACCCTGCTCTTGATGGTAATGATTCATGATGTTTTTTCGATGAAACAGATCTCAAATACTCCAAAGCGGCAGTGAAACCAGAATGATTATTGTGAAGACTGTCAGGAACGATTTTGTCCGAGATGAATGCTTGCGCATCAATGTAGACCCCGGCAACAATTGTTTCAAATTTTTTCAAATAGCGATTGATTGAGGACAACTTGGTCTGTGCTTTTGTAATCATCTGATTCACTTGTTTAGTATACGCACTTTTCAGTTCCTTGAAAATTGTTAAACTGTCTTCTATCCCCAGTTTCATCGACGAAAGTCTTGAAACTTCTGACACTAAATGGGCAAGCCGCTGGCTCAGACGATTATTGTCAATCATGGTTGATTCGGCTGGCAAAGCACTCCCTGCTGTGTGAGCAGCGACCAGTTCATGCTTGTATTCCACTATACGTTGGCGAAACTTTTTGATATGGTCAAATTTAAACAATAATCGCTCCAGCGAATCCGGGGATGAATATTCAGTCGGACCACTCGGAGAAGAACCTATCGTATCCGGAGAACGGATCATATGTGAAAGCAAATTTCGTGGACCGACCGTTCTTGCATTCATGGGATCCTCCACTTTCACAATAGATGAAGCTACTTCTTCTTCTTCTCCTTGTGCTAAAGGTTTATCAGACACAACTAGATCATCCACTAATTTTGGTGGGGACCTCTGCGGACGATTATCGCGACGATCCATATCGGCCAGCAAACGACCGCCACGAGGGACCGACTGTGGCATCGGCATCAAACGTTCTATATACTCACCATGGATAGGGGAATCAAATATTAAGTTAACGACGCTGCTTTGATCCAAATTCAATTTCTTATCCCCAATTGTATCGCGGAGCTGACCATCAACAGACTGCCAAATAATTCCCGTGAATATTTCAATACCTTGTGAAATATCGCTGATTATTCCACGACAAAGTGTCGCTGCTTCACTGTGAAACTTAGTAGATGACTCCCAATCATCCAACACATATGTCTCGGAGTTTTCAACCCTCGATTCCGGATATATGGCGGCGTCTGTATCTGAACCAAAGGATGTGACACCGCCTCCCAAGTTGGCGTGATCAAGAACAGGATTGACGTTTCCTACACTTTTTGACGAAACAAGATGACCACCTTTTTCAAATGTCTTTGCATTTGATTCATACGATTCCATCTGGTGTGATATGGACGCTAAAATTGCAGCTTGCTCCTCACCAATCGACCGGTACCATACATCGGCAACATCAACAGTTTTAACCAAAATCTGTGCACGTTCTTCAGATGTTAATACGTCTAAAAACATTTTTATTTGGTCCTCGCCGTATTTGGTGGTGAAACCAACGAGCTGTGGAAACATTGATTCTTCCGACAATGGAGTTGTGCTCTTCAATGGATTCATCACACGATCTCGACGAAGCTCTTCTTGGAACGCGATCGCTTCCTCCCCAGAAACTGCCTCAATCAGCATTCGAGGATGTGGAGAAACACTCATCAAATTTCGCGGAGGAGAAGTGTCGGAAGACAATCCTGCTACTTTGGCAGAAATTGACAATCCCATTATAGTTGATGTCGACGAAATGAATCGCATTTTACAAACAACGCTGAGAAAAAATATAAACGTGCTCCAAGCCCCGAACTCCAAGACAAATGTTTCATCTAGAACTGGCTGGGAAAGAAAGATAGACCGAACGACGACAAACAAGTAATAATATCATATAATTTGGTGCAACGTAACACTTTTGGTTACAGTTGAGATGTTTGTTGGTTCACGCGGATGCCTGAACAACCTCCGCTTGCCGTGCACCTTTTTGCGTCTGCGCTGCTCGCATAAGACCAATGTTATCTGTCCTATACTTGATGATGAATTTCCCGAATGAGTTTGGTTTTTCACAAATATTTGTCATGCTTGACGGTTGAGGCGCTGCAAAAATCTGCGAACCATCAATTTCACCATACAGAATACATTGAGAAGTGATTTTGGATGAGTCCAGGACCTCCTCTGGAGTTGTTTGAACCCGATTACGAGAGTCTTTTGTTTTAAGTGAGTCTTGTGGTGGTACACGTTGGTCTGATCGACGCATGAGTGCATCAATGGCACCAGGAATAAGGATATCGGTCATAATCATATTAAGTCGCTGTGAACGAGGTTGCGTAGTCCATTCCTCCGTCTTAATGGGGGCACGTTCCGGATCTAATCCCCAGTATAAAGCTATAATATGCGAATGGAGTTCCTTCATAACCATCAAAGTGTATTTGGTACGCTGTGGCTGCGATTTGTGATCAGTTTCTGCATTATTTGCGTCTTCAAGATGTTTCAAAATCTCCAAAAACCCCTTCAGAGTTCTTGGTGCAACTGCATCGGATGACACAGGCGCTTCTTCAGACTTCATATCTGAAGTGAATGCCTCCGCGTCATAATAGACCGGATAAATAACGTCGTCGAGTGTGTCCAAATTTTGTCCTACCTCACGCCACTTACTCGTGGCTTGACCAATCATATCCATCATTTGCTTATGCAAAACACTTCTCAGATTTTTCATAACACGCAAACTATCCTCGGCACCTTTTCGCAACGAAGAGATAATGGATATTTCGTTTGTCATAAATGCCATCTTTTTACTGAAACGAAGGCTGTCAAGGGTCTGAATTGATGATAGCTGAGATTCGAGTTGTTTTTGTGGGTTTGAAGATGAATCGTCAGAGCCAGCTCCAGAAGGTGACACATGGTCTCTAAAAAGAGTCGAGAGAAATCTTCGAGTGAGCAACCCTACAACTTGGCCATGCGTTCCCGCTTGATCCTCAATTTGTCTGATAATTGACAAATATGTTTCAATCCGCGATGGTTGGGTTGATGCTTTAAATTCGTCTTGTCGAGATGATTGAGGCGTGGCAGACCCTCTTTCGGTTGCGCCTTCGTTTGACGAACCTTCGTCACTCGAAGTCACTAAAACGTCGGCGGAGTCATCTCGCGATGTTGTGTGATTTTCAATAATTTTGGCTGCTGCTGCTGCTGCTTTTTGGCCCGGGTCGCTCAAGATACCGCGCATTCGTTTGAAAGGCGACAAGAAGAACTTGTTGTCAAAGTCCCAATTACGAAGAGTGTTTGAGCTTAGTTTCGGAAGATTCAACCCCGCCACAAGTTCCTCAATCTCTGGTGCCCACTTTGTAGTCCATTTCGGTTCCTCTGCATCATCTCTTGTGATATTCTTTTTCGATTTAAACATTGCTTCGCCAAATTGTCTGAATGTATGTGATATCCAACGATTCATACCGAGGGAAGCCTTCATCGATTTTAGTGAGTGAACGGCCATATCGCTCCAGCCTTTCTGGCTTTGAATATATGATCTGCCTGACTTTCCTATAGTCGCCAAATCCATATCATTTGGTGAATTCTTCACTTTACCGCTTTCATTGATATGAAATACTGGATTAACGTGCGTGAGCGAATCGGAGAGATCCGGATCCCTCCCGGTTGCCAAACGTGTGACTCGATCAGTGTGTATACGAAGAATCTCCTTTTCCTCGTCCTGTTGTTTACCAACACCGGTGACAGAAACCCCTGGTTGATTCCCGTCCACATTTTGACCACCATGCTCCTCCAAGACAGAATCTAGGACGGTAGCGGATTCCTCATCTGATGACTCAGCTTTACCAGCCTCAACCATCTCTCCAATAATCGCTTTGGGCAAGAATTCAGATTGAGACATCATTAGGTTTCTGAATCGTTCAGCCTCCATTTCGTTAACAACTCGAATACGTTCCAATTCAGCACCAACAGACTCAATCCATGCAGATTCAATATCCATAGTTTTTTCCAAAATATTTAATCGAATTTCGGAACCAAGAGTGTCCAAAAACATTTCCATGAATTGGCCGTCTGCAACCAGGGTTTCCGTGTAGTCAGGAACAAAGGCTGATTTCTCCGATATTGGGGCGGCACAAAACTTGGGGTCTTTTGCGGATTTGGAGCCTATAAACTCAGTCAGAGATACTGGAGCAATTGAGGAAACAGCTTCAATGAGCATTCGAGGATGTGGAGCAACACTCATCAAATTTCGAGGAGAAGAGTCGGAAGATGATCCTGCAACTTTGGCAGAAATCGTCAGTCCAACAAGTGTGGATTTAGTGGAAGATATAAATCGCATGAGAATATAAACAACACTATGGGAGAGGGAAAGAGGGGGGATGAAAACGGCAGAATAAATCGAGTTATGAACAATATATATATTTTAGGGAATCAATTCTTTTGATTGACTCAAACAGAATAACAAATGATGATGAAAAGGTGAATTGGTTGATTGTGTTATAAAACTCGTCTTTATCAAGCTTGATCATCCGAGTTGGATAATGCATCAACATGGTCGCCTCCTGGTGGAGCGCCATCTTTGGCTGGAGGTTTCGAAGACCCCAGGGATGCAACATACTCATCATATCTCGTCTTGATCACGTCGTTTCCATATGCATGCGCTTCAGCACAAACATCTGCGGCAGGCTCCGGGGTCAATTTATCGAAAATTTGAGCACCATCTACGCGACCATACAAAATACATTTTGAAGTTTTTTCAGCATTTTCGGCGAGTTTGGCGATATCGAGTTTCAATTTTTCTGGATCGTCCAGCCGATTCTTAGTGAAGGGTTTCGGTACTTCCTGAACCTTGTTATTGCTACTCACCTTGAGTAATTGGGTTCGTATCGGATCGATTAGTCCGCTGTTTCCACTGACAACAGGTACATTGCCCTTTGCGTCCCCTGTGATCGATGGAGTCACTGAAGCATCTGCATGGGCATCAACGAGTGCAATCAAACTTGAATGCATTATCTTGACTGTGTCCAAAATATATTTCGTTCGTCCAGGCAAAGATGCATGATTGTTTTTCAGTTGAATGGCATTACTCAAATGGTCAATCGCCTTGTCAAAATCAGGTGATAAGTCGGTAGAAACCTCACTCGTGAACCCATGCGCATCATAGTATACTTTCCATACCGCGTCATCAATACTAGCAAGACCTTCTCTGATTCGTTTCAATGAGTCCTCAATTTTCTTTACTAAATCTTCCATCGGAACCTTGACTCTATGAATCAAATCCAACAATGAGTTTTGAGCATCTTCATTACCCAAACGTAAGCTATTCAACCAGTTCAGTTTCGCATTCAAAACACTCATTCTTTGACTGAATGAGGCGGCGGGTAGCGAAGCAGAAGCTTGAGAACTGATGGAACCATCTGACAATACAAGACCTGCGATTTTTTCAAGGTCGGTTTGTACATTGTCTGATACGAATTGATCCAGTGACGGTGGTAGAGGTGTGACAACGTTGTCGCCACCAGGTAAAGAAACTTTTCCCAGAGCGGATGAGAGTGTTTTGTCAAGCCTGTAGAAATCAAAGTCCTCGTATTTAACCTTGCCCACAGATTCAATCGAAGTGACATCCGCCGTTATTGCATTGAGGTCTGCTTGTGTAATAAAACTAGGCCATTTCAACTGATATCCCGGATCCTGTGCAACAATCTTATTGTGTTCGTTGAAAACCCTGAATGAAGTTTCATCAATAGCAATTATAGCATCAATTACCGATTGTATCGATCCTTTCGCAACGGAATGGTGTTCCTTAAGTGACTTCCAACCTTCACGCGTATTGAATTTGGGAGCGTCGGAAGGGTTTCGTGACCGAGCCGGTTCGCCCATTTCCGTTTCCTCCGCAAAGTTTCGCCGAATATTTTGTTCGACCACTGTGATGTCTAGAACCGGGTTTTGCTGCACGCTCGGGCTGTCGATACCACGAGAAGCCATCGCATCGACAGCAGACTTAATCGAATCGCGTTCTAACACCTGCTTAACCAGTCGCAATCTGATACCCCTCAGCTCGGTCCATATAGATTCTATCCAAGCTTTTCGCATCTCATAAGCCCGGCGCATGTCGTCCTTTCGGCTTGCATATTCGAGTCCCTGTAGGAATAAACGGGTATCTGATAGGGAGTGAAGGGTATAATCTTTCTGTTGAGAGACAAAACTTGGCGGAGACTGAGCTGGTGAACAATCTTTAGATGTTGTCGAAAAAGGAGTAGGTAGCGTCGGAGAAATACTCTCAATCATGGACCGCGGATACGGCCTAACAGACCCCATAATTACGTTCTTAACGGCCCCATACCCCGCGGAAACACAATACAAGATTCCGAGGGTGGTTTTCAATGATGCCATTCCCAATAAGCTGATACATGTAAGCAATTATTAAGCGTAACTTTGAATGAATGGCAGGAAATAGAAATTTTTCGGAAACAATAGTAGAAACAGAGGTAATTAAATAGAAATCGAAAACGACTACCCTATTATCATCTCCAAAATTATTATGGCTGCGTTCAGGAAAATGAGGGGGACTAGGGGGGTGATTTGATCATTCATTTACTGTACCTACTTTGCATGTAGTTTCGAACTGCAAAAAGAAAAGTCGCAAGCTGATTCCGGGGACCCGCCTCGAAGGTTGGCTTATCCAATGAGTCTAGGGAGTATTCTAAGACAAGAACACATGGTCGTACATCTTCGTAGGAAGCGTTTCTCGTTCAAGATCGCCATAGCGTTCCCTCCTAATAGGGCAGCTTCGACGATATGAAGAAGTGAAAAAGCCATGGTTATTCTTGGAAAATACAATAAGTGAAGGACATAACCACGTGACTTGATGCATATCACGATCTAACTAATGAAAAGGGGGACCCTCAGCTCCATCACGTCATTTTCTTGAGGACACTACTGGTGTTTATCTCGTCAGCTAAATCAGCCATCAATTCAGAGTGCCTCTCCTCAGCACTATAGATTCGGCGCAATCGAATATCTACATCGCTATACCAGCGGTACGATACATACAACAGCAGTACGATGGGTGGAATTGAAATCTTGATCGCGAATGGGTCCAGAAGTTGGAAACTTCCCCGTGAATGATTGCGTTTCGACCCGAAATTGGTATCCGATGAATTCCCGAGCGTGCCTCTCGCTCCTTTCGGGTAACGAGAGATATCAGCTGACTGCAGATTAGGATTCGAGTTCATATTATTATCCGATGAGGTTGATTGACTGTATTCGGGTTTAGCATGAACGAACATCTTCTTTGCAATCTATAATATAGCACCAGCATGAGCTATGGACGTACTTTGGTTTTGTGGTCCACGATCGGGTTGATATTGAAGCATTTATTCACAATGGATCGGTGACATAATGTCACAGAATTCATAGTCTTCTGGTTGATTTTTTTATTTTCCGAAAATCGTGAAAGATATGGACAGCTTCCGATCGTCCGGGACCGACAAGTGGACTTTAATACCGAGCATACTACGCGATAAAATCATAGGCTCCCGGTACTGGAAAGAGAAGTGTTTTGCATTAAATACTGAATCACTGATAGATCGAGCGTCCGAGCTTGCATTCGTTGGTTTCTCTTACGGTGGGTACAACCGCCCAACACCATTTTTGTGTCTTCTCGCGAAAATGATCCAGCTGGAACCCGACCTTGATACCATCTCGACTTTCCTTGAGTTCAGTGCTGGGAGCGTTACGAACAACGTCGATTCTCAGAAACGTGATTTGAGATATTTAAGAGCGTTAACTTTGTCATACATCCGTCTGGTGTGTAGGCCTCTTGTCGCATACCGCTTACTTGAGCAATTCACATCCGACTACAGGTTGATCATCGCACTGATGCCTTCGGGGGAATTCTCGCGAGTATCCATGGACGAGTTGATTGATTTACTACTCGACCAGGAGGATCCTCTTGTATGGGGTTTCACATTTCCACATCTTACTAAGCGGTCAACGTTGATGTCGAGGAAGGAGCTCGAAGAATACTCGTCTCCACTAAGTTCTGAGTTGGGTTTATTTACGAATTAGGGAGATTTTGATTTGAAAGTTTGTGTACAGTATGAAAAAATTTCATCGAGGTCAGTTCGCTAACGTGATCGAACGTGATGAATCCGAATATTTGCTACTGAATAACTTTGATGTTACTCTTACCACCAAGATCTCTGAACCTTCCCGCAATTATCGTTCACGATGATGTCCATATAATATTTGCTACTCTTGACACCTTCGCGGTGCTTGACGATATCATTCACCATAAACTGATTGTACTGTAAAAGAATCAATTGTAAGAAATTCGAATTATATACGTTCAGTCCCTTTGGCTACCGCTCCTGGTATCATTGTTGACGTGTCGGGCTCTTCCGTTGATTACGATCGGTTCCGCCAGCGGCCGTCTCGCGTAAAATCGAGATCCCGGCCCGCGTTCCTGAAAGCTATCGATGAGTTCTATCTCAATATCCG
>Ga0214917_10007530_pt1 | contig 10977 bp, 12 predicted proteins | sample LL_1208_BB_MetaG_FD_177983 | JGI IMG/M metagenome (GOLD analysis project Ga0214917, IMG submission 177983) | Freshwater microbial communities from Lake Lanier, Atlanta, Georgia, United States - LL_1208_BB | ecosystem: Environmental > Aquatic > Freshwater > Lake | place: USA: Georgia | collected...
GGCAACTTTTGCGCTTCTAACTTGGTTCGGCGCGTGGCACTTAAGTCTGCAACACGAACTTGTGCACGGTCACCCGTTTCGCAATTCGAAACTCAATGCTGCGCTCGCATCACTCTCGGTAACGATGTGGGTTCCGTTTTTGTCGTTTAAACGCGACCACATCAGCCATCACAACACGACACTCACTCACCCGCAGCTCGACACCGAGAGCTACTACGCAATGCCCGAAAAATGGCAAACATCTGGTCGATTCTTTCGGGCAATTTACTGGGCTAATCGCACACTCGCGTTTCGCCTAACCGTTTGGTCGGTCTTTAGTGCGGTTCAGTATTTCTTCGCCGACGCTTGGCGCGCTGTACGAAATGTAGGCAACGCCCGCGCGGCATGGATGTTGCACCTTCCTGCACTCGTTGCGATTGTCTACATCGTCACTAATTTGGCCGACATGTCAATGGTCGAATATCTAATTGGTGGCGTCTTTGGTTCGCACTCACTAAACATGATGCGATCTTTTGCCGAACACAAAACTCTCGACGACGAGTCGACTCGCACTGCGATGATTGATGCCGGTTGGCTAATGAGCATACTGATGCTAAATAACAACTTGCACATTGCTCACCACGATGAACCATCAGCACCTTGGTATGAGGTGCCCGAAGTTGCCAAGCGCACTGGCGCCTATGAGCGTGCTCAGAAAATTAACTCGCTCTATACAGGCGGCTACCTCGAATTAATTCGCCGATTCACCTTTAAACCATACGACCAACCCGTTTACAGCAAGTCGGTCTAACTTTTTTCAAAGTCGTACGCGAGAACTAGAGTTCACTCGTGGCAAATGCGAAAGTTTTGATAAATACTTCGGGTCTTGACCGTGACTCGGTCGTCAAAGTATCCCGTGAGAATGTTGAAGTAGAAATTACCCCGAGTGCGTTAGAGGCAATCGCGCGGTCGAGCAAAATTGTTGAAGACCTCGCCAAGTCGGATCAACCTGTCTACGGCATCTCAACTGGCTTCGGCGCACTTTCGACAAAACACATCGCCCTGAGCGACCGAGTTGCTCTGCAACAATCACTTATTCGTTCGCACGCAGCGGGCATGGGCGAAGTTGTCGAAACTGAAGTGGTGCGCGCAATGCAACTTTTGCGACTTCGCACACTTTGCAGCGGAGCAACCGGGGTTCGACCAGTTGTTGCCGAGACAATGGCGGCGATGCTTAATGCATCGATAACGCCTGTTGTCTTTGAGTATGGCTCGCTCGGTTGCAGCGGCGATCTTGCACCGTTGTCGCATTGCGCACTTGCCTTGATGGGTGAAGGCGAAGTTTTCGACAAAATTGGTCAGCGACGGCCGTCGATTGATGTGCTCAAAGAGAACAACATCAAACCAATTTTGCTGCGCGAAAAAGAAGGTCTCGCACTTATCAATGGCACCGACGGCATGCTCGGCATGTTGCTTTTGGCAATTACCGATCTTCACGAACTTTGCACGCTTGCAGATATCGCGACGGCGCTTAGTGTCGAGGCCTTACTTGGCACCGACCAAGTTTTCGCACCAGAAATGCACGAACCGCTTCGCAGTCATCCGGGTCAAGTGGCAAGTGCCGCCAACATTTTTACGCTATTGAAGAACTCTCCTCTTGTGGCATCGCATCGCTTCGATGACACTCGCGTTCAAGATGCATATTCGCTTCGTTGCGCGCCGCAAGTCGCCGGCGCCGTGCGCGACACGGTCACCCACGCGCTGAATGTCGCCCACCGCGAACTCGCCGCGATGATCGACAACCCCGTTGTCACGAACACCGGCGAGATTCGCTCAAATGGCAACTTCCACGGCGCGCCAGTTGGTTACGTGCTCGACTTCTTGGCAATCGCCGCATGCGATCTTGGCTCAATTAGCGAGCGTCGCACCGACCGAATGCTCGATGTGAATCGCTCAATGGGGCTTCCCGCGTTTCTGGCGTTCAACGCTGGTGTCGACTCTGGTCTGATGATCGCGCAATATACGCAAGCCAGCATGGTCTCCGAAAATAAACGACTTGCCGCACCAGCAAGCGTCGATTCAATTCCGTCGAGCGCAATGCAAGAAGATCACGTTTCAATGGGATGGAATGCCGCGCGCAAACTTCGCCTCGCGATCGACAACTTGCGTCGCATTCTGGCCATTGAAATTCTCACTGCAACTCGAGCGATTGATTTTCGTGCGCCACTGACTGCATCGCCAGCCCTGATGAATGTTCATGCCGAGGTGCGCAAAGTTGTCAGTGGACCTGGTCCCGACAAAGTGCTTGCCGACGAAATGAAACTCGTCGACGATCTCGCCAAGTCACTTTCATTGCGCCATGCCGCCGAACTGATTGCCGGCCCGCTCAACTAAAAAGTCAGCCGCCAAATTGCAGGCGGCGATTATCTAAAGTTGTCGGCTATTTAACGATGTACGTCAAGACTTCGATCATTTGATCAAACTTTGCCGAGCCCTCAGCAAAAAGAGTGACTTGGCAAGTGCCTGCCTGGCGAAACTTGATCGTGACATTCGTTGTGCCAGTTGTCGTACAAATCTGTCGCGTCTCGTCTGAAGATACGGCAACAACTTGCCCTCTTGAAGTTCTCAACTTGTTTGACTTGATCGAGACGGTGTCGCCCACTTTGTAACTCGCACCGTCGCGCTTTAACCCAAGTTTTGCTGCCGGCAATGTTTGACGTGGCAAAAACTTCAATGGCACAATCGTGTCAAGTGCAGTGTCCGTAATGCCCCGGTGGTCGCGATAAATAAACAGCGAACAGTTCGCCACACCACAGTCGTAAGTCTTGCTTACGCCATTTGCATCAACTTTCGTAAATCGCGAACGCATCATCAGAACTAGTTCGCTGGTCGCAGACTGAGAGCCGCGCTGCCCATCTGTGGTCGCCCAAATCATTGTTCCGGTTTCGGTGACGCTGCCGTTGCAGATCAAACCGGTAGCCGCTCTTTGACCCAAACTTGGCTTGTAGCACTGCGAAATATAGACACCTTGACCTGCGGGCACGCTCGACAACTTGATCGAGACAACTTCAAGATCAGCAATTTTTTCGGTCTTGCTGACTGTGACACCAACAGCCGCTGAGACCTGCGTCGGCAACGCGATCAACAACAACGAAACAACTGTGACCAACATCGACGATCGAGAAACGAACTTCTGATTGAACATATTGAATTTCCTTGTAACTTTCGGGGGATAAAAACTATTGATTTGAAAACGTGATCGGCACAAAAACATCTTGTGATCGATCTGTGTATCGCAAATGATCAGACCTTGTGACCACACCGCACTTAAGTACCGTGCAATCCAACGCTCCGCTCTTGGCGACGATTTCAAGTTCAACAGTAAATGATCCATCCGGTAAAAATGGTGTCGTGAGACCAACGGCATAACCCGGTGGATTCGACGAAACCCAAACAGAACTCGCCGACGAACCATCGATATTCACCCCGCCAATGCAAGTGGCTTGTGGCCCTGGTGCGGCCTGTGTGCAAACAGTTACGTAAACACCTTTTCTCACATCGAAACCCGTTCCGCGAACTGTGACTGATGTCCCATTTGGGTTCAAATTGTTTGTTTGACTCACCGAAAGTTTTGGTCGGCTAGTTGATGCGACAGTTGTTGTCGGTGCGCCACTGGCGACGCTCGAATTCGGCGCTCTTGTCGAACCTGAGGTTGCCACGCTCGTCGTGCTGACTACCACACTTGTCGTCGTTGAACTTGATGCCGAAGCAGCAACCGTTGTTACGACCACCGTCGGCGCGACAGTTGATGCAACTTCTGTAGCCGTGTCACTTGTTGTCGTAACAAAAGTCTCACTGAACGATTGATCATTCGAGCAACTTGCAATTGCCATCGTTGACATCAAAGCCGACATCACAAAGCCTGAAAATTTCACTCTGAGAATTCTACCAATCTGACTGTCACTAGTAGATTGAAATGGCTATGGTCACACGAAACACAAAGATTTCTCTCTTGACCACAGCCGTTTTCATTGTGTCGATTTCGGCATGCTCATCAACCTCTGTAACACCGACTACAACCTCACAAACAGTTTCGTCAAATGGCGCATCAGCATCTGAAACATCACAGCCATTCGCCGAGATTCGACCTGTCTTGATTTCAGCCCAAGACTTTGATCTGCCAATCATTGGCGATGGCAAATCAGTTTTGCCATCAACGGTGACATCAGCCGACGATGTCGAAGTAACAGTCACTGATTCTTCCCGCATTATCGTGCTCAACGAAGCGATCGCCGAAATAGTTATCTCTCTTGGTTTTGCCGACAAGATCATCGGTCGCGACGCGACAACAACACTCACTGCGCTCGAATCAATTCCAAAAGTCAGCAGCGGCCATGACATCAGTGCCGAAAGCGTGCTCGAACTCAAACCGACACTTGTTATCGGCGATACGCGTTCGGGTCCACCAGAAGCGATTCAACAATTGCGTGGCGCAGGTGTGCCAATCGTGCTCGCCCCAGAAGTTTGGAAACTCTCAGATATTGCTCCACGTATCAAATTGATCGCCGACGCACTCGGTGCTGACACCTTCGGCACGAAACTTCTGGACACGACTCAAAATGACATCAACCAGGCACTCAATACTCGCGACTCTTCAACTGCAAGCCCGCGGGTTGCATTCATTTATGTTCGTGGCACGGCATCGGTATTTTTGCTTGGCGGCAAAGAATCTGGCGCTGATGAAATGATCCGTTCTGCTGGCGGCATCGATGTAGGCACAGACTTAAAACTTGCTGCCTTCACCCCGCTAACTAGTGAAGCAATCGTCAACGCCAACCCCGAAATCATCGTCGTTACGACTCGCGGTCTCGCGTCGGTAGGTGGCATCGATGGCCTCCTCGACCTACCTGGCATCGCTCAAACACCTGCAGCAAAAACACGCTCAGTGGTTTCAATTGATGATGACTTGTTATTCTCTTTTGGGCCACGTACCGGCGAACTAATCATTCGCTTGGCGCAAGCCTTCAAAATCTTGACGACAGAAAAATGAGCCCTAACAGATGAGCGAATTGCGCCGACTTAATTCAAGAACAGTTGCAATCGTTCTCTCGATCGCGCTCGTGATCGTCGTGTTTAACGCGCTAACAACTGGTGCATACACAATTAGATTTGGCGAAGTATTCACGGTTTTGTTTCAAGGCCCTGCAGAAACTTCTGATGCAAACTCAATTAGTCACGCCGTCTTTTGGAATGTTCGACTTCCACGTGTCGCCTTGGCGATCGTCGTCGGCGCCTCACTTGCTGTTGCGGGCGTCGTAATGCAAGGTGTCTTTCGAAATCCGCTTGCCGAGCCAGCGACCGTCGGCGTCTCTGGTGGCGCAGCTGTTGGTGCGGTTATCGCGATCACGCTTGGTCTGAGCAAAATCACACTTGGTGTTCAAATTTTTGCATTCATCGGTGGCACTCTCGCAACTGCAATTGTCTACGGCTTATCTCGCGTTGACGGCAAAACAGATGTCGTCACACTCATTTTGACCGGCATCGCGATCAACGCGTTATCGGGTGCATTAATTGGCCTTGCCGTTTTCATCGCCGATGACGATCAAATTCGCACCGTCACGTTTTGGAGTCTGGGCTCTTTGGGCCTCGCGACGTGGCGAGCAGTGGCCGTGGTCTTGCCACTTGCCATTATTGGCATCGCACTCAGCACAAAATTTGCACGCACACTTGACCTCATGGCACTCGGCGATCGTTCGGCAGCGCATGTCGGCGTGCCAGTCGAGCGCGTTCGCCTGCAAACAATTGCAATCGTCGGCTTGCTCGCGTCGAGCGCAGTTGCCGCCACCGGCATCATCGCATTCGTCGGATTAATCGTGCCGCACATTTTGCGTCTCGTGCTCGGGCCAAAGCATCGAGATCTGTTGTGGTCATCAGCTCTACTCGGTGCAATTGTTACTTTGCTCGCCGACCTCGCGGCACGAACATTGCTCGCACCAGCCGAACTGCCACTCGGCGTTCTAACAGCGCTAATCGGCGCGCCCTTCTTTTTGTGGCTACTGCGCAAAATGCGCACAAGTGAAAGCACCTGGTCGTGAGTCGCGACATGCATCACGAGAAAACTCCAGTGATCAAATGCGAGAATATTTCAGTCGTTCGCTCGCGCAAAGAAATTTTGTGCGATATTTCGCTGCACGCCAACAAGGGCGAACTCGTCGCAATTCTTGGCCCTAATGGTGCGGGCAAGTCGACGTTGCTCAGTGTTTTGGCTGGCGACTTGCAATCAGAAACTGGCAGTGTCTTCTTTGGCGATAAACCAGTCACCGAAGTCACCAATCGCGAATTGGCTAGATTGCGTGCGGTTCTGCCGCAACGCGTCACAGTTTCGTTTCCTTATACGGTTGCCGAAGTAGTCGAAATGGGTCGCGGGCCAAAACTTGGCACAAAAGACGAAGACCTCGTCGAAAACGCAATGCAACGTCTCGGCGTCGCTGAAATACGCAATCGTTTATACCGCACTCTTTCAATTGGCGAGCAAGCCCGAGTTTCAATGGCGCGAATTCTCGCCCAAGACACTCAGTTGTTGTTGCTCGACGAGCCAACTGCAGTTCTAGATATTGGTCAACAAGAAAAACTCATGCAAATCGTGCGATCACTCGTCGAAGAGGGCCGCACCGTGATCGCGGTGTTTCACGACCTCAATGTTGCAATGTCGTTTGCTGATCGCGTGATTTTGCTTCAGAACGGTCGACACGTCGCTTCGGGTACCCCACGTGAAACTCTCACACCAGAGACGTTGAGTTCAATTTATGAACACAAAATTGTCGTTATTCGAGTAAATGACGACACCGGCCCAGTCGTTATCCCTGGCCCCCGCAGAAACTAACTCGACAAATTTTTCAAGAGCTCAATCGCGCAACAACCTAACTGGCTGCGAGCGCGCTCAACTTCTCTTTAACTTTTGCCACCGATGGATTAGTCATCGCCTCACCGTCAGAAAATACAAGTGTCGGCACAGTCTGGTTGCCGTTATTGACTCGCTCAACAATTGCCGCTGCTTCAGGATCTTGCTCGAGATCAATTTCAGTGAACGTGATTCCATCCGCATTCAACATTGACTTCAGTCGCTTGCAGTAACCGCACCACTGTGTGCTGTACATCACGAAATCTGTTTTGCTCATACCTCTACTCTACGACCCTTCTTTTAGCTGACAGTTTCGGCTATAACTTTGCCTGGGTTCATAATGCAATTGGGGTCAAGCGCTGCCTTGATCATTGCCATTACATTCACGGCCTCTGCGCCGAGTTCAGTCATCAAATAGTCAATTTTGCCAACGCCGATTCCGTGTTCGCCAGTGCATGTGCCTTCAAGACTTAGTGCACGCTGCACCAAACGTGTATGAAATTGTTCAAGACGTTCGATCGCCTCATGATCGTTCGGGTCTGCCGTCAACAAAACATGAAAGTTTCCATCACCAACATGACCAACTAATGGCCCATAAATTTTTGATGCTGCTAAATCTTTTTGTGTCTGCTCAATGCACTCAGACAAACGCGAAATCGGCACACATACATCGGTCGAAAAAATTCGCCCACCGATTTGATGTGCGCGACACGCCAAACCAGCATCGTGTCGTGCTTGCCATAATTTTCTTCGCTCGGCTTCGTCAGTTGTTTGTTTAAAGCCTTGACCCCCGTGACGCTCAAGCACTTCGCGCGCCGCGGCAATATCTATCGCCGTCGATTCGGCCGAGCCATGAAACTCAAGCAATAACAAATCTTTGTGCGGCAAATCTGTGCCCGAATATCGATTGACCGCAACAACGGCCTCGCGGTCAACTAACTCGATACGAGCCACGCCAACATTTAGTTGAATCGCTTCTATTACTCCGTCGATTGCTTCGCGCACACTGTCAAACTGCATTGTCGCCGCAGCAATCACCTCGGGGATTCCAAACACGCGCAGAGTCAACTCAGTGATCACACCGAGAGTTCCCTCTGAGCCGACGAACAAATGCGTCAAGTCATAGCCCGCTGATGTTTTTCGCGCTCGGCGCGACGTTGTAATTATCTCGCCGTTGGCAGTCACGACAGTGAGGCTCATCACAAGTTGTTTCATTGCGCCGTATTTAACTGTCGTCGTGCCCGACGCCCCAGTCGATGCCATGCCACCCAAAGTTGCATCAGCACCCGGATCAACCGGGAAAAACAAACCATAACGCGAGAGATACTCGTTCAATTGTTTGCGCCGTACGCCGGGCTGAATCGTGCAATCTAAATCTTCGCTGCTGACGCGCAAAATTTTGTCCATCTGCGAGAGGTCAAGCGATACGCCGCCACGCACTGGCGTGCTGTTGCCCTCAAGCGAAGTGCCTGCACCCCATGCAACAACTGGTGTTCGATACTCGTTGCAAATCTTCAATGTTGTTGCTACATCCTCAGTACACGTGGCGAAGACAACTGCCTCGGGCAAATTAGGCGTATGAAAACTTTCGTCTTTCGAGTGATGTTCACGAATCGTTTCGTTGACCGACACTTTTTCTCCAAGCGCAGCCCTCAATTCGTCAATCACCATTTAGTTATCTTAAACCCTTGAACTTACGAGCGTCACCCCGATAACTGCCGACTCGGCAGATATAACTGATTAGAGTTCGCGGTGTTGCTTATACCACTCTCGCGCGGCGGCAAGTATTTGCGGCTCGCTAAGAGCCGGCAGATTTAGATCAATCGCACCGACGATCTTTAGTGCTGTCTTTGCATGATGACGCTCCATGTGTTGAAAGAATCGAAACATCGAATTGGCCCTGCCTTTGCCATGACCCACAATCAAAATCTGACTTGCAGGTTCAAGCGCCTTCGAAATTCCTTCGTAATACGGCTGTTCAAAACGATTTGATTCGTGGCCGTGAGAACCTTGCCCTTGTCTCATGTGATGGTGCACATGCTCAAGGCTCGGTCGCGCGACAACGGTAGGCAAATCACCACGCTTCGCATCTGTCGCCCAGATGCGAGTCTGATCATGAGTTACTGCGGCGACTACAAATTTGTCTTTGATATCCATCTCGGCGCGAACTTACTTTTCGTCCGAAACAATGACAACTGGGCACGGCGCATGATGAGCGGCTTGCTCAGCAACCGAGCCAAGTAACAAACCCATGAATCCACCGTGACCTCGACGACCAACTACAAGTAGCTCAGCATCTTTTGCCGCTTCAAGCAATGTCGCCGCAGCTGGGCCCCGCGTGATTTTTGTCGAGACTTTTGTCTTACCGACAAACTCTTCAACACGCTTCATCACGTCTTCAACAAGACTTTTGGCTGCGTTTGCAATTTCTTCAACTGGCACATACGAGGCAAAACCCATCGGATCAACCATCGGCGTCAAACTCCACGTATGAATAACTTCGACTTCGCTACCTCGAAGCCTCGCCTCACCGAGCGACCAGCGCAAAGCTGTAATCGAACTCTCAGAGCCGTCGACTCCGACGACAATTTTATGCACTTTGCTCATTTTGTTCTCCGTTCGTTTGGTTAATTAGATTTTTTGGTTTCTTGGTGTTGATAACGCATGGGCGAACCCAGCAATCGAAGCAAGAATCACAATGGCCGCAGCGAAAAATGCAACCAGTGCGGCCAACTCTGCTTTTTCACCCAACACGCTGAAGCCATATGTCGTCAACAACAAGCCGCGCAATGTTTCGCCTTTGAACATCGTCTCGCGCTGGCCATTGACCTTGGCGAGATCGGCTTCTAAAGTTGCCAAATTCGGATCGTTCGCCTTCTTCGCGTCGGCAACTTTTGCCTGAAGCTCACGCTGTGGTGTGCCAAGTGTTGCGTATGTCTCGCCGCCACCTATGCCCTTGAGGTGACTGCCGATGTATTCATTGGCGTAACACTCAGACTTTTTACCGCTATCTAAAGTTGTGCCCGCAAATTCGACAAGGCATGCAACACCAACCTCTTTTTCCGACAAAGCTTCAAGCGGTGGAAAACTAATTTGTTGTTCGCTTAATTGATCGCGAACTTAAGTTGTCGCGAAATCTGCATTGGCTTGAAACAAGAAACCAAGCACTACTGCGAGACCCGCAAGAAGGATTCCTCCAACACTCATCGAAAGATCTAAAGTTCTACGTTTCATAATTTCTCCAATTTTTTTGTTGAATGTTGCTTACACCGTGAACAGTACAGTTCGATCAACAATGAGGCTCGAAAAAATTGGTGTTTGTTATCACCGCGATGTGAGGGACACCTGTTAAAAAACTGTCAGGTGTACCTATCAGAAATTCAACGTCTTAAAAATAAGTCTCAAAAAATAGTCTTGGTTTCGCGAGCATTTAATCCTGGTGACTGAAAAGAGTTAGTCTGAGTCACCATGAGTTACCTAGATATAAAGCGACGCCTCGACGCAGGCGAGTTAATTGTGCTCGATGGTGCAACTGGTACAGAACTGCAGCGGCGTGGTGCGCAAATGGATCCGTCAGCATGGTGCGGACCGGCATCACTGAACAACAGCGAACTACTAACTCAGGTGCATCTCGATTACATTGACGCAGGTGCCGATGTGATCACTGCAAATACTTTCGCGTCTTCGCGTTTGATGCTCACGCCGGCGGGTTTTGCTGACCGTGTCGAAGAAATCAACCGCATCGCAGTCGAGGCGGCATTACGCGCGCGCGAATTGGCCACCGCCAAATGGCCGAGTCGCAAGATTGCCGTTGCTGGTTCGCTCTCGCACATGGTGCCCGTTGCTGCTGGCACGGCAAAAGTCGACCAAGATCGCGTACCTTCGAATGACGAATTGGCGCACGCGTTTGGCGAACTCGCCAACATTTTGAAATCTTCTGGTGTCGACCACATCATGCTCGAAATGATGTACGAACCAAATCGTGTGCCACTTGCACTGAACGCCGCACTTGAAACCGGGCTACCAGTTTGGTTCGGCATGAGTGCGCGCCGAGCGCCAGACGGCCGCGTCATCAGTTTTGATCAACACCAAGAAAT
>Ga0214917_10007531_pt1 | contig 10977 bp, 10 predicted proteins | sample LL_1208_BB_MetaG_FD_177983 | JGI IMG/M metagenome (GOLD analysis project Ga0214917, IMG submission 177983) | Freshwater microbial communities from Lake Lanier, Atlanta, Georgia, United States - LL_1208_BB | ecosystem: Environmental > Aquatic > Freshwater > Lake | place: USA: Georgia | collected...
AGATTCCGTAGATGAATACGCAAGAGAGTTATAGTCAAAATGCGCTAGAGATCTATCGCAGGATGTACTACGTCCGCAACTTCGAACTGGGTGTTGTGTCTGCTCATAAAAAGGGACTCATTTCAATCCCCATTTATCTCGGTATCGGACAAGAGTCTATAGCTTCTACCTTAAGTTGCTTTTTACCAAAAGGTATTCCGATCTTTGCACAACACAGAGCACATTCATATTTTCTTGCATTCGGAGGAAATCCAAATTACCTAAAATCAGAGCTTCTATCAAACTCTGATTTTGGTACCAAGGGTGCTAGAGGTTCCGCTTCAATATCGTCAACTGAGATAAACATGTTTGGACATAGTGGATTGATGGGAGATCAAGTGCCAATTGCAGTTGGCTATGGACTTACTACAGGATTGCCAACCTTATCTGTAGTCGGTGATGCCTCGGTCGAGGAGGATTATGTGATGAGTTCTATAGGATACGCAGTCAAGAGAAGTATCCCTCTATTGCTCATATGCGAAGACAATAACCTATCAATACTCACAGAGAAATCTGTTCGCAGAAACTGGGAAACTAGCGAAGTTGCGAAGGCGTATGGTGCGAAGAGTTTCGACATTGATGACACGCCAGCTTCAATTTGGAAAACTTTAGAAAAGTGGAATATGAAAGAAGTGTTTGTAGTAAATGTGCGCACGACCAGGCATTATTGGCATGCGGGCAGTGGGCAAGATCAAGCCCCTCAAATTGATCGCCTTTCAGAAATGCGCGAGAGTCTCGAACTACAAGGATTGAAAGATCAAGTCGTAGCGATTGAGTCAAGAATCAAGCAGGAAATCGAGACACTATGGAATTGAACCTCGCAGAATTTATAACAGCCAAGTGCGAAGAACTTTTGATTTCACAAGGCGGACTCATAATGGGGCAGTGTTTGACGGCCGTTGGGTGGGTTGGGGGCACTGTGCCCAAACTTCCGGATCACGAGGGACTCATTGAGTTGTCGATGGCTGATGTAGCGGGAGGGGGTATTGCTGTTGGAGCTGCTCTGAATGGGCTTAAGCCGATTGTTTATGTAGTCAGATACCAAGGGTTTCTGTGGTACAACGCAATAAGCGTGGTTAATTATGCGGCAAAATCCTACGAATTATTTGGCGTAAAGTGCCCATTGCTCGTCAGAGCGATTGCGATGGAGGGGGGTATAGGCCCTGTAGCTGGCGGATCCCACCACTCGATGTTCATGAGAATGCCAGGAATAAACATTGCAGCCCCAATGACTCCGAACGAGTGGGGAGAGGTGTGGGATTTCCATTTTGCGAACCCAAACCCGACTATCATAAGCGAGCATCGATTGAGCTACAAAATTTCTAAAGATTTTCCTTCAATTCAAAGTTCGAATCCCGAAGTCACTTTGCTCGCAATCAGTGCCGGAAGAATCTCGGCAAATCAAGCTTCAAGTGAATTGATCAAAAATGGCATCGAATCTGATCTTTACCACCTAACGTGGCTCTCGCCATTAAGATTCCCAAGCGGTTTTCTTGATTCACTTAGGAATTCTAAGCTTTGCTTGATTATCGACTCTGATTTTGAATATGGAGGCTTGGCAGACACCGTAGCGGTGCAAATTTTGGATGCAGTGCCGGACGCTCGGATAAAAATCATGGGATTATCGAGGAAATCAGCAGGCTTTTCACCACAAACAGACAACGTTACGCCTTCGTCTAGTAGAATTGTCGAAAAGGTTACGGAAATGCTCTTCGAAAGGCCGGCGCGAAAGCTATGAGAAAAAAAGCACTAATTCTAACGTGGAGTGGTTTTCAAGACCAAGAAGTTGTATACCCTTATTACAGGTTACTGGGCGATGGGTTTTCGGTAAGCGTGGTTGCTGATAAGCGGGACGAACTTTCCAGAGTGTATGGAATTCTTGGCGTGGGTATGCCTTGCCATATTTTGATGGAAGAATTTAAGTCTTCTTCTCCCGATTACATTCGAGACTATGACCTCCTTGTTTTACCGGGCGGAGTGAAATCCCTCGAAAAGCTACGTCAAGAAGACATAGTCCTCAGATTTATTCATGAATGGGACTCAAAAGGAAAACCCATTGCTTCAACGTGTCACGGTGCGCAACTACTCATTTCGGCCAAAGTTGTGAAGGGTAGGAAAGTGTCTGGCTACTACTCCTTGCAAGATGATGTCAACAATGCCGGAGCAGTCTATTCACGAGATCCTGTCGTGGTAGATGGAAATCTCATCACTTCACCTCACTACGATTTTATGGGGGAATGGATGGAGACAGTTATAAAGGAATTCAAAATTGGCGCTTCAAATGGAAAATAATTTTCACGTTAGTGAATTTCCGCCAGAATATGTAGGCGATTCGAAAAATCTTGCCATTGACTTTGACGGAGTGATTCACAACAACAATCTTGGGTACCATGATGGAACTTGTTATGGGGAAATTATCGAAGGAGCATACGAGTCACTTGAGTATTTGGCCAAACATTTCAGGATAATCGTCTTCACTGCTAAAGCCAAACCATCAAGACCCTTAGTGCAAGGTAAAACTGGGGCAGAACATGTTTGGGATTGGTTGAAGTCCAAGAATCTTGCTCAGTTTATTACGGAAGTTACGTCGGAAAAACCACGTGCTGTGGCTTATATTGACGACAAAGCAATTCGTTTCGTTTCGTGGGAAAAAGCAATTCGGGATTTGTCGCTAGTTACCCAAACAAAGTTTGCCTAAGCCAGTAGGGGAAAAATGCCAAGTAAATTAGATGTCTTATTCGTAAACGCAGACTCATCGTTGATTGCTTATCAAGGACTCGCCAATAAGTTCTCTGCTATCGAGCCACCAACTTGGTCGCTGTTGCTTGCAGAAAGCTGCCGCTCGGTTGGTTGGGATGTAGCAATTCTAGATTGCACTGCCGAAAACCTAGATCATCAGCAAGCCGTCTCTCGAATTATAGACTTGAACCCTAGGTTGGTTGTTTTTGTTGTTTATGGACAAAATCCAAATTCGGGGACCACAAATATGGTTGGAAACACCGAATGTTGTAGTCTGTTAAAGCAGTTTAATCCCGACATTAGGACGTGTTTTGTCGGCTCTCACACAAGCGCTCTACCTAAGGAAGTTTTGTCATTACCTTTCGTGGACTTAGTCCTACAAAACGAAGGAGTGTACGCCCTTCGTAATCTTTTGAAAACGAATCTTGTGGACGATTTACATCAAGTTAAGGGAATTGGATTCAAGGTTGGCAATTCGATTCACTTGAATAGTCCAGAGATCCCGGTTCCACAGGATCGAATGGACATAGATTTGCCTGGGTATGCATGGGATCTTTTACCCTTCAAATCAAAGCCATTTGACTTATATCGCGCTCATTACTGGCATGCGGGTTACAGCGAAGATAACAGATCACCTTTTGCTGCAATTTACACATCCCTAGGATGTATGTTCAAGTGTGATTTCTGTATGATCAATATTGTTAATAGAGTCGATAATAGCGATTTAGTTGTTGCATCTGATTCGGCAAAAATGCGCTATTGGTCTTCTGGATTTGTACAACGACAGCTTGAGATTTTGAGGGATTATGGAGTAACTCGAGTTCGACTGTCGGACGAAATGTTCTTTTTGAATCAAAGGTATTTCGAACCTTTACTTACTGGCCTTGTTGAAAAAGACTTAGGCCTGCATATGTGGTCCTACACAAGAGTTGACACAATACGCGAAAAATACTTGGAGCTATTTAGAAAGGCAGGAATTGAATGGCTCGGAGTGGGTATTGAAGCTGGAAGCCGGGAAATTCGTCGTGAAGTTTCTAAGGGAACTTTCCAAGTGGACGATATTTCGAGCGTAATCAAGTTGATGCAAGATTACGAGATTAATATTGGCGCAAATTATATTTTTGGATTTCCCGACGATAACATGGAGTCAATGCAACAAACGCTTGACTTGGCGCTGGAACTGAATACCGAATTCGCTAATTTTTATCCTTGCCAAGCACTTCCTGGTAGTCGACTTTACAGGACCGCTATAGAGAATGGCTGGGAATTGCCGAAGGATTATGCAGGTTATGCTTTCCTCTCATATGAAGCTCAGCCACTTCCAACCAAGTATCTTAGTGCAGCCCAAGTTGTGAGATTTCGAGACGAAGCATGGAAAACTTACTTCAGTCATGAACCATACTTGAAACTGGTGGAAAGAAAGTTTGGATCCCAGCAGCGAAAGAATGTAGAAGACCTAGCTAAGGTTCAATTACGACGTCGAATACTTGGCGATTAACGATAGAGTTTTTTTCACCAGACTGAACGTTAGAGTCATGTCATAGATATAGAAGCCGTCGATGAAGGCTCCATTTAGCCGAAACGCAAAAATTAAGCTTTAGTTAATTGAAGCCCTGCCACAGACATTTCGAAACTGTTATCCTTAAATTATGAATGATGCCAACGCAAAACCCCTAATCAATCTAGGAAAGTATGTAATCCATCAGAATTGCACATCAGAAGTTTTTGGAGCTTTTGAAGAGGATAAATGTATCATGGAGCGAGTTGACGTTTTCCAGCGGTTAGTTGATTTGCACGTAAAAGAATGACTTAGAAAACTTTATCTTCCTTCCTCTATCCCAATGCTTGTCTATGTTTTATTCCCCAAAAGCAAGAGAGACAAATTTGTTTTTATGAACAATGTTGCCTTGCTGAGGTATGCTATGGGTACTGTAATTACTCGATTAAGGTTTCGCCATTAGATGTTTGTTAATACATCGACTATCCCAATACATACAGTTGCGCACGCATTGCTTTATCTGGATTCATTTTGCAAGGCAAACAATACTAAGTTAATTATAACTCAAAGCTTCACTCCAAACCAGTTAAATTTCGTATTTGATGGAACTTTTTTTGAGCAATACAGAGATTGCGAAATTGTAATACAGCAATGTGAAACTTGGCATCATTCTTACTGAGCGCTTATCCCTGCAGAATAACAACTTTTCCTACAATGGCAACGCATGGAATGGTAAGTCAAGATTGAAGATAGATCCACACACAGACACCAAAAGACTCTTTCAATTATTGCAGTTGATTCCTATGTGTGAATACCTTGTCATTTTGGGAGATTTATTTGATTCGGGTGAACTTGGACATATTTTTCCGTCGACAAGAATATTACAAGTTCCTTTCCCCGTAATTCAGAAATCTACCCAACATCACTGTGTTCCAAAATTTGATTACGTGATTAGTTTCCCCCATGGGGGGGAGGTAGATTCGAATTATAGAAAGCGAGTAATTGGTCACATGAAGGAAGTCGGTTGTGAGATTGAAATTTTTTTTGAGAGCGAATTGGTTAAATATGCCCATCGTGTTTCAAATGGAAGAGTTAACTTGCACATTCCCAAGAATAGCTCCTGGAAGTACTCGAGTCCCTTAAGAACTTTTGCCAGTATATTCTTTGGCGTGCAGCCTGGAATATTTCTAGTCGGCAATCAAGTCAATACCTTTGCTGAGATAGACAGCATGCAGTTAAGAATAAATTTCGAGAACTGCATTAATCTCCCCAAAGAAGCTCTCGGTGGGAGTAAGTTGATTTATAAGTACAACCAACTGGTGTCAAATAGAAGAAATGCGCATTTAGCTAGAAAAGTGTTGACCGCGTTATCTTAGAAAGACTTTTAAAAGAAGTTAAGACCCTACACTTCACTAAGTTATCTGGGTGTTATCGCCAGACACTTACAACGTCATGACGTTATAGTGAAGCCTGCAATTCATGGCCTACAAATCAAATTAAATGACAGAAACTTCCTCAACCACTTCGGTCAACGATCTTCACGGTGTTCATTAATAAGTATTGGGTAATTCGTAAAAACTCAATATAGGAAACGTGCTAGAACGGTAATTTACACTTGATTCAAAGGGGGTGGGTCGGGCTCGAACCGACGATGGAGGAAAAAATATGAACACCTAGGATAATTTGCTCCGAATCATTGGGTGAGATCGAAGTTTAGTGCTAAGTAGTGTGATGTTGAGTTAGCTTCCTTAGGAGAAAACTTGAAAACTAAAATTAATACATTTTTCTTGCACCGCTCCAGGCAAGACGAGATGAGATTTAGCATTAAAAGAATCCTCTCTTACCCACCTCTACTGAATTTCTTATTGTTTACGCTAGCGATCACTTATTTTGAAAATTCACTAAATCTGCATCAACCATTAGCTCTGCAAGCTCTTTCCAATGAGTCTTTGCTTGCCACGTTAGTTCCTTGGTTGCTTTTGATGGATCACCAATCAACGCCTCTACTTCTGTAGGGCGAATGTACTTCTGATCTATCTCAACATGATCCTGCCAATTTAAACCAACTCGAGCAAAGGAGGCTTCAGCAAAGTCTCTTACAGTTGCTCCAACTCCAGTAGCAACTACATAATCTGAAGGTTTATCTTGCTGCAACATTAACCACATTGACTCTACATACTCTTTTGCATACCCCCAGTCACGTATAGCATCCAAGTTACCAAGGTACAACTTCTTTTTTGAGCCATTTGCAATCTCCGCTACAGCACGAGTTATCTTTCTAGTTACGAAAGTTTCTCCCCGTCTAGGGGATTCATGGTTAAACAGAATTCCATTCGAGGCATGCATCCCGTATCCCTCGCGGTAGTTTACCGTGCACCAATATGCCATTAATTTCGCTGCTGCATATGGGCTTCTTGGCCTAAAGACACTTTTTTCATTCTGTGGAGGGGGAGTTGATCCAAAAAGCTCAGAAGTGCTTGCTTGATAAAAACGAGCATCTATGCCAGAAGAACGAATAGCTTCAAGCAATCCAACAGCACCAACTGCATCAACTTGACCCGTGTACTGTGGCATCGCAAATGAGACTTGAACGTGAGACTGGGCCCCGAGGTTGTAAACCTCAGTTGGTCGCACTTCGCGCACCAAATTTGTTAACCCAACGCCATCAATGAGGTCTCCGTAGTGCAACAAGAGTTTTGGGTTTAAGTCATGTGGGTCTTGATAAATATGATTTATGCGCGAAGTGTTAAAAGACGAAGACCGTCGAATCAATCCGTGCACTTCATAACCCTTGCTCAGGAGTAATTCCGCCAGATATGAGCCATCTTGGCCCGTTATACCCGTAATTAATGCGATTTTTTTACTCAATTGCGAATCTTTCCACTGACATTTGCTTCTCTATACCAATTGATTGTGGCTTGGATTCCATCCTTGAGTGTCACCAAGGGTCTCCAGCCCAATTTTCTAATTCTAGAGCTATCCAGAACTTTTCTCGGTGTACCGTCAGGTTTTGAACGATCCCACTCAATTTCTCCAGTATAGCCGCTGAGATTAGCTACCAAATTTGCCAAGTCCTTAATCGAAATTTCTAATCCAGACCCGACATTCAAATGCATGTCAGAATCGTAGTCTTCAGATACCAACAACACTGCTCGAGCCAAGTCGTCCACGTGCAAGAATTCTCGAAGTGGCTCCCCTGATCCCCACATCGAGACTGACTTCAGATTACTCTCAACCGCTTCGATAAAGCGACGTATAAACGCGGGTAGAACATGAGACTCTCCCAGTTTAAAGTTATCATTCGGCCCGTAGAGATTAGTTGGCATCAAAGAAATCCACTTCAAACCATATTCTTTTCTGTAAGCATTAATCATTTCTATACCAGCGATTTTTGCCATTGCGTAGCCTGAATTGGATGACTCAAGAGGACCCGTCATCAAATATTCTTCTTTAATCGGCTGCATGCAATCTCGAGGGTATATGCAACTTGAACCCAAAAAGATAAATTTTTCCACTCCCACTTTAAAAGCGGCATTCATTAGATTAGATTGAATTGCTAGGTTCTCGTTCAAGAATTCGACCGGAAATTTGCTATTCGCACCAATTCCACCAACTTTTGCTGCTGCATCAACAATAAGATTCGGTTTCACAGAATTTATGTATGACAGGGTTGCTGCGCTATCTTGCAAATCTACAACTGATCTATTCACTCCTATAACCTTGTGACCTTTGGCTTTAAAGATGCGAAGAATTGCCGATCCAGCTAAACCAGTAGAACCAGCAATAAGGACGTTCACTCCCGTATTCTAACATTAGATGCTTAGATATCTAAATTCCTCAATGCGTTCACATAGCATAGAGTTCTGTCGAAAATTGTCATGCAATGCCACACAAATTAGGCAGTAAGTCCAAAGAAAGTTTAACTCGAGAACCAAAGATTGAGTTTATAAACAAAATGCGTCAATACCAGAACTCAAGATTAAATCTTGGAGAAACTTAAATTCTATTTGTAACCATGAAGCAAAAGGCGTTTTGAAATATAGCGATCAACTGTAAGAAAATCTAGAAGCTTAACTGAAGCGAAGAGCTACAAAACGTTGCAACAGTCGATCGCACTTGACTGATACGCCATAAAATAATCCGAGAATAACCTTTATCAGCCTTTTTAGATCAAAAGTTCCAAATCTTCTTGAGAACTTAACTGTGTGGAATTCAATGTAAGAGCGTATGAGGATATTTTCGACTTGCTTAAGTTCTGACGAAGACTTTTCAAGGATTTTAATTGAACTTTTTTTAAATATTTCTGGATCATTCTTCATATTTCCTTGAATTCCATGCTCATTTTCAAAAATAACAACATCACGATCTGTGCTTGTTAGCCATAAGAATTCTTTTGAAATTCTAATCCAGTAATCAAGATCCTCACCATAACGTAGATCTTCGTCAAAATAACCACAGTGTGAGATGATCTGTTTGGGTAAAAGAACAGCGGAGCCGGAACCAGGAATTACTGATCTGAACTTGAGCAGATTTTTCGAATTTATAGGTCTATTTGGTGGATTTGAAATTCCAAGAGTTCTTATACCGTTTCGTTCAAGGAAATAATTCGACGTGATGGCAAAAGGGTAGATTTCCAGGTTGCCTTGGATGAGACCGAGTTGATGAGCAAGTTTGTTTGGTAACCAATAATCATCTACGTCAAGAAATGCAATAAGATCAGATGTTGATACTTTTATTCCCAAATTTCGAGCAGAAGACAGTCCTCGATTCTCTTGGCTATGCAATTCAAGGCTCTGAAATTTCGACTGCAAGTCGCGAACAATTTCAGGACTGTTATCTGTGGAGCCATCATCTATAAGCAGGACTCTTTTAGGAAGAATTGACTGATTCATGATGGACGTTATGCATCGCTCAACAAACGCTTCACCGTTGTAGCAAGGAATTATTACGTCGATATCCATCTAAGTTTTCACTTCAGATAAATTCTCTTTATTATATTTCGAGCTTTAGCTAGCAAAGTCACTCTAGTGCTCGCTAAGTCAACAAGACGAAGCAGCTGCATGGAAGAAAAAGCCCAACCATGACGTTTGCTTGAGGTTCGACCAAGAAAGTAATTCAAACGAAGCTTGAATTCGGATCTGTAGTTATCGTTTTTTAGAGACACCTGCTCTTGATGTATGCGATATAAAGTTAATATTTCGGAACTAACAAAAATATCCCCGAGAGAACCCATTCGGATCCACAAATCTAGGTCCTCCGCACCTTCATACTCTGGATTGTATCCCCCAGCTAGGAGCGCGGCTTCTTTCTGGAATACTACAGATGGATGGGCAATTGGATTACGAAAAACAAAATGCTTTAGTAAGCTCAATTTCCCACTAGGGTATTTTGATACACCAAGATTCACCCCTTCTTCGTCGATATATCTAATTTGACTGGCAAGCAAAAGAATTTCAGGATTGTTCCGAAGGAAATTCATTTGTGACTCTATCCTATTGGGAGCCATCAAATCGTCCGCATCAAGACGCGCGATGAATTTTCCATTTGCGACGGACAATCCCAAGTTCAAGGCATTTGAAATTCCAAGTTTATGGCACTTATATACCTTGACTCTCGAATCTAATCTTGCATAACGATCAATGATGCGCAAAGTATTATCAGATGAGCCGTTATCAACAACGACTATTTCCGTTACTTTAGATTGAATAAGAACTGACTCGAGAGCACTTGAAAGAAATCTCTCTCCATTCAATACGGGAATGAGCACAGAGACAGACTCCGAACTCTTTTGAAATTCGTAAGATTCAGCGTTCATGTCAAGCCCAAGTGCTGTCGATGCGAAGCCAGCCATCAGGGATTAAATCTAATGGTTCCTTGAGATTCTTGAACCACGGCTTAGGTGAGACCACGTTCGAAGACTCACTTGTGAAAGCCGCCCACCAGGAAAAAGTTGAATTGGAGATTATAAAGTGATTACAAGATTGCATGACAGAGAAAATTTCGGCCGCGGTACCGCCTTTGGGTTCATCCATAATCTCAGCTTGCATTTCCAACAAGAATACATCTGAAATCATTTGTGGTGAATCAGTCACAATCCAAACCGGTCCTGCTATTCCCTTATCTCTAAGTTTGCGCAAAGCGTTCTTGTAGTATTCAAAGCTTAGGACACCGATGACGTCATTTAATTCAAGATAATCCCCCCGTCGAACGTGGCAGATAATCGGGTCCTTCATTCTGACCTCCTCGATTTTGCGACTTGTCCACGGAGAAACATCTTTAATGCGCGGGGCACAATCGGGTAGATAATTGTGAACCTGTTCAAAATACCGCCAAGACTGAAAGTAGCCAGAAATTTCTCGGAATTTGCTTTGAGTGATGCTGATTTCAAATCCAATTTCATCAGTAAACAGATATCCCAGATTTCTTAGGAAAGTTGGTGCGTATCGACTTAAGCGATTCAGAATTCCTCTGGAGATCTTTGAATAGGTCGAATCGCTAAGTTGGTATGGAATTGGCAAATGGAACTTATCAATTTCAAGAGATCGTGGAGTTTGGGCGTGCTTCAGACTCGAGATGTCAAATGAAATTGTTTCCAATTCGTTTCTCTGGCAATATGCTGCTGCGGCATAATAAATGAACAATTGATTCCCAAGCCCGCCTTGAAGGTGAAAATTGTGTCTGGCCACATCAAAATTTTCACC
>Ga0214917_10007532_pt1 | contig 10974 bp, 12 predicted proteins | sample LL_1208_BB_MetaG_FD_177983 | JGI IMG/M metagenome (GOLD analysis project Ga0214917, IMG submission 177983) | Freshwater microbial communities from Lake Lanier, Atlanta, Georgia, United States - LL_1208_BB | ecosystem: Environmental > Aquatic > Freshwater > Lake | place: USA: Georgia | collected...
CAAGCCTCACGAATCCTGATTTTTCGCTGTATGCGCAGGCTTTTGGCGGCTGGGGCTGCCTTGTGACAGAAAATTCACAGATCGAGCCTGCACTGCAGCAGGCCCTCGAATTTGCCAGAACAGCACGCAAGCCGGCGGTCGTGGAATTAAGGGTGAGTCAACAAACCATTACACCGAATCTCACCATCGACCAGCTCCGAAACATCACCAGCGCCCCGTAGGCTTCAGGGTTCACCATCCTCAAACCGGGGCGAGGCCAGCCCCTCGCCCAAACGCGGTTGCAGTTCCTCAATGACGTCGGCAAAAGCCTCGACATCCTCAAAACTGCGATACACCGAGGCAAAACGGATATAGGCGACCTTGTCTATTTTGCGCAGTTCACGCATCACCAACTCGCCAATGCGGTCGCTCGCGAGCTCGCGCAAACCAAAGCTCATAAGCCGATTTTCGATCCGCAGCAAGGTGGCATCCATTTGCTCTGCGCTGATGGGCCTCTTACGAAGCGCCAAGGCAATCGATGCCCGCAGCTTCCGACGGTCAAACTCAACCCGAGCACCATTTTTCTTCACCACGACGGGCAGGTTCAACTCGATGCGCTCAAAAGTGGTGAAGCGCTTATCGCAATGGCTACAGCGCCGCCGCCTTCGAATGCTATCGCCTTCATCGGAGTTTCGGGTGTCGATGACCTGCGTGTCGGCACCGTCACAAAAAGGACAACGCATCGGTGTCGAGCAATCCGAAGGGGCTTATCGCTTCTCGGGCGCCGGTGTGCTGAGCGTCGGTTAACGATAAACCGGAAAGCGCGCGGTCAAGGCGTGAACCGCCTCACGTGCTTTTTCGATCGTGCCCGCATCTCCTTTGCCATCGAGCACATCGGCGATTAAATGGCCCACTTGCTCTGATTCAGCCTCGGCAAAGCCTCGGGTGGTCATCGCCGGCGAACCCAGTCGAATGCCGCTGGTGACAAAGGGTTTTTCCGGATCGTTGGGAATCGCATTCTTGTTGCAGGTGATATGGGCTTGGCCAAGCAACTGCTCGGCATCCTTACCGGTGATCGCCTTCGCGCGCAGATCAACAAGCATCACATGACTCTCGGTACGCCCCGAAACAATGCGCAAACCGCGTTTGCCGAGCGTTTCGGCAAGCACTTTCGCGTTACGAATCACTTGTTGCTGATAGTTTTTGAATGATGGCGCCAGCGCTTCCTGGAAGGCCACCGCCTTGGCCGCAATCACATGCATCAGGGGACCGCCCTGCAAACCCGGGAAGATCGCGCTATTGATGATTTTTTCGTTTTCTTCGCGCATCAAGATGAAGCCACCCCTTGGCCCGCGCAGGCTTTTGTGGGTGGTTGAGGTCACGACATCGGCATGCGGTACCGGACTGGGATAAACACCCCCTGCAATCAGTCCCGAATAGTGCGCCATATCGACGAGAAAACTCGCACCCACTGCCTTGGCAACACTTGCAAACCTGGCCCAATCGATTTGCAATGAATAGGCTGATGCCCCGGCGATGATGATGCGCGGGCGCACTTCGTGGGCAAGACGTTCCATCTCCTCGTAGTCGATTTCCTCGGCTTCGTTCAGCCCGTAGGACGCAACCTTGAACCACTTCCCGCTCATATTGACCGGGGATCCATGGGTGAGATGTCCGCCCATGGCCAAGGACATGCCTAAGATCGTATCGCCTGGCTTGGCCAAGGCCATAAACACCGCCTGATTCGCCTGAGAGCCCGAGTTGGGTTGCACATTGGCGGCGGTGGCCCCGTAGAGCCGCTTGAGCCTGTCGATGGCCAGCGTTTCGGCCACATCGACAAACTCGCAGCCCCCGTAATAACGTTTTCCCGGATAGCCCTCGGCGTATTTATTGGTCATCTGCGAACCTTGCGCTGCCATCACCGCAGGCGATGCATAGTTCTCAGAGGCGATGAGTTCAATATGCTCTTCCTGCCGACGATCTTCGTTGACTAGGGCTTGCCAAAGTTCCGGGTCCGATTGGGCAATGCCCAGGCTTCGTTCAAACATGATTAATCTCTCCTGATGTCCATTGAATCGAGGTGATCGATTTGTCCCCAATCGATCAGCGAAAACCGATCACCGTCCCAAGCGATTCGATTAAGGCTCGCATTGTGCAAAGGGTGTTGACGCTGCTCGGTCATTGCAAGGCCGCTCGCGATCCGGTAAGCGCAGTCCAGAAAACCGCCGTGGGTGACCGCAACAATACGCTCATCGGCTTGGTGCGCCGCAACCAAGGATTGAAGTGCGCGCAGGGCCCGGTCAAAGAAATCTCTCAATGATTCGCCGCCCTGAGGCAGGGCAAAGTCGGGTTCGCGATTGCGCCAGCGCTGATAGTCGGACTGCAAACCCTCGTTTTGCAGCTCCTCATGGGTCTTTCCTTCGAAAACACCGTAATGACGTTCGCGCAAAAGACTTTGTTTAAGAATCGGCAATCCGAGCAGTCTTGCAATCGGTTCGGCAGTCGACCAGGCGCGCTTCAAATCGCTGGCGTAAATCGCATGGATGGGTTGAACTTCCCTCAATGCCGACAAATGGCGTGCCGTCAGCATCGCCTGCTGATGGCCTTCGTCTGAAAGCGGCGTATCGATTTGCCCTTGAAATCTTCGCTGCTGATTCCAAGCCGTCACACCATGTCTGATTAAGAGCAGTTCCATCCTGGGCTTTCCATGATTTTGCTGGGGCTTTGCCGCGAAGGCTCAAGCCAAATGAATCCTTGCAAACTTTCTCTTGCCAACTTGTACGACATAGCTACCCGGACCGATGTGTTGGTTACGGTCCGACATTTTTTCACCGTCAAGTTTCACACCGCCTTGTTCAATATTTCGAATTGCCTCACTCGACGATGCGCACAAGCCTGCCGCCTTAATCGCCTGTGCAAGCCCCAGCGTTTTGGCCCCGTCAAGACTGATGTGCCGATCAGGAAGATCGTCCGGGACTGCCCCGTCACGAAAACGCGACTCAAAATCAATCAGGGCTTGCGAAGCCGATTGGGCATCATGAAACCGCGTGACCAGCTCTAGCGCGAGCATAACCTTGGCATCTTTAGGATTTCGCCCCTGATCGCATTCGGCGCGCAAGGCTTCGATGGCCTGCAAGGATAGACTTGAGAGCAGCAAAAAGTAACGCCACATCAAGCTATCAGAAATCGACATCAATTTGCCAAACATTTCTGCAGGCGAGTCGGTGATCCCAACATAATTGTTTTTCGATTTCGACATTTTTTCCACGCCGTCAAGCCCTTCCAGCAAGGGCATGGTCAAAATGCACTGGGGCTCCTGGCCATATTCACGTTGCAATTCGCGGCCAACAAGTAAATTGAATTTTTGATCCGTACCGCCCAGTTCCAAATCTGCTTTGAGGGCAACCGAGTCGTAGCCCTGCATCAGGGGATAGAGCAGTTCGTGTACCGAAATCGGCGTATTCGATTTAAAGCGTTTGGTGAAGTCGTCGCGCTCAAGCATTCGTGCCAGGGTGTAACGCGAGGCAAGTTGAATCATGCCGCGTGCACCGAGCGGGTCTGACCACTCTGAGTTGTAACGAATCTCGGTTTTTTGCGGATCCAACACCAGCGAGGCTTGTTCAAAATAGGTTTTGGCGTTGGCCTCGATCTGCTCGCGAGTCAGGGGCGGACGGGTTGCATTTCGCCCGGAAGGGTCACCGATCATCGCGGTGAAGTCTCCGATCAGGAAAATAACCGTATGGCCAAGATCCTGTAGCTGTCGCATCTTATTAAGCACCACGGTGTGCCCGAGATGTAGATCAGGCGCCGTAGGGTCCAGTCCAAGTTTGATCCGGAGCGCCTGCCCTCTTGCCTCACTGCGGGCAAGTTTGCGAAGAAAATCGGCCTCAACCAGTAACTCGTCGGCGCCGCGCCTGGCCACGGCCATTGCTGCTTCAACGCCTGCGCTAATCGGGTATGGCGATGCGGTCTCATGTGCAGCAGACAGACCTGAGGGCTCGGCAGGAGCTCGCCCAACAAGCTCGGTGACGGCGACTTCCGAATGTGGACTCGGACTTTTCGGGACGGGTGTTTCGGCTTGAAAACTCATGGGCAATTGACCTGCACTCGGTGGCTTTTATACAATACAAAGTTCGACCCCTGATTTTCGCAGGGACAAGGGCTTCATTTTATCCTCCTAGGGAGTGGGACACGCATGGCAAGTGCGGCGCAAAGACGCAAGAAACGGATCGATCGCCAGGCGAAATCACAGCGCGCAAGCCGCATTACACCAGCCGAGCTGATGGATCTGTTGTTAACGCCGCCGCAGTCCGAGGCCCCCGAGACCATCGCTACCGTCCCGATGACGATTGCTGAGGCTCCAAAGCCATTGGTCCAGACGCCAACGACTTTGGCTGAGGCTCCACCAAGCACTGTTCAAAACCTGCCGCCCGCCGCAGCAGTGCGTGCGTACCCTCAGGCCTACCCTGCAGCGAATAAGCCAAGCCCAAGCGTTCATCGCGGATCAACGACCCTTTATGCATCGACAAGCCCCAAAACACTTCTTAAGCGATCGCTAAGCGTTGGCGCTTTTCGGGACCGGATCGCAGTTGCTTGCCGCCTGATGAGCGATCAGGGTGTGCGCTGGTTTGCGGCCCTCGCCAAACCTGTCGTAGCACAGGCGATCGATTCGATCGCGCAACGAAGCCTCCAGTTCGCCTCGGCAGTCCAGCCGGTCTGCAGGCCGTTGCAAAAGCAATTCGAACGTCTGCCTTTACATCTATTTGGGATCGAAATGTGGGCGCGCGCCCGGCGCAGACAGCTTGCCGCAGGCGGTGCAGCGTCACTGCTTGCAGTGACGGCTTTCGCAACGGCACCTTTTTCCGAAGAGGCACTACCGCCGCCTCAGATGCTTGCTGAGCCGCTGATTGCAGCCTCATCCGTCTTTGACTTCCAGGAAACCGTCGTCAAAGTCGAGAGTATCAGGCGCGGGGAGTCGATCGCCTCCTTGCTCGCTCGCATGGATTTGATCGATCGTGACCTGACTGAGTTCGTCAAGAAAGATTTATTTGCTCGCAAGTCCTTTCAACTTCTGCCCGGTCGACTCGCGATGGCAGAAGTCGACGGCTACGGGAAGATTCAGCGTTTTGTGCTCCGGACTGGGGGTGTTGAGGAAAGTTCTGCGCACTCACCCAAGCGCATGGTCATCTCCCGCGAAGGCGATGGTTTTCACATACGGGAAGAGCTGGTTGCGCTCGACCGAGGCATTGAGATCCGCGCCGCTGAGATTCAGAGTTCCCTCTACGCGGCTACAGACCAGGCCGGGATTCACGAGTCGGTAGCTTCAAAGATCGCCGAGATTTTCGGGGGCGATATCGACTTTCATCGTGACCTCCGCAAGGGCGACCGTTTGCGTGTGATGTATGAAACCCTGCGCGAACCTGGCGGTCTCGACACGCCAGCGCCCGGGCGAATCCTAGGGATTGAATTCTTTAATGCGGGACGCCGTCTTGAAGCTTTTTGGTTTGACCCTGACGGCGACGGCGCCAATCTCGGGTCCTACTACGACGCTAAAGGACACAGCCTCCGTAAATCCTTCCTGAGAAATCCGGTCGAATTCAGTCGTGTCTCGTCAGGATTCAGCGGCGCAAGGCTTCATCCGATTTTTCAGCAATGGCGAGCGCACCGTGGTGTTGATTTCTCTGCGCCTCATGGCACCCGGGTGAGGGCTGCTGGCGACGGCGTGGTGAATTTTGTCGGCCGGAACGGCGGCTACGGCAACATGATCATCCTGAAGCATCGTGATAAAAGCGAAACCGTCTACGCACATTTGAGCGCTTTCGCAGACGGCTTGCATGTCGGGCAGCATATACAGCAGGGTGAAACCATCGGCGAAGTCGGTGCCACCGGTTGGGCAACAGGACCGCATTTGCACTACGAGTTCAGAATCAATGGCGAACCTGTTGATCCGATGACATCGGCCTTTCAAAGCGGTGGCGTTCAGATTCCAAATGCGCACCGGGAGCGTTTCGCATCCTTTACAGGGCAGGTGAAGGCGCAACTCAATGAGGCCTCAGGGAAGGCGCTCGCTCGCTTCGAATAGGTGTCAGTCCACGAGCCCTGCTCCCTGATTGGTGTGATGTCGGGCACCAGTCTCGACGCCATCGATGCAGCCTGGGTTGAATTCAGCGCCTCTGGTAAACCCAAGCTTCTTGATTTCGAATCCTCGCCGATTTCGGCAGCCCTGCGCACAGATCTTATGGCGCTTCAGACTGCTGCTTACAACGACCTGCATGTGGCGCAAGGTTTAGCCCTCCGACATGCCGATGAAACCGTATCGGTGCTTGATCGCCTCATCGAACGCCAACGGTGTCGCCTGTCGATGCTTCGCGCAGTGGCTGTTCATGGTCAGACCGTACGCCACCAGCCCAAGCGCGGCTACACCATCCAGCTGCTTGCAGGCGCCTATCTCGCCGAAAAAATCGGCTTTGATGTTATCGGCGATTTCAGGTCGGCCGATATTGCCTGTGGCGGGGAGGGGGCACCTCTGGTTCCCGCCTTCCATCAGGCGATTTTTGCTGCCGACGTCCCACAAGCCGTTGTCAACCTGGGTGGTATTGCCAACATAAGCCTTTTGATGCCTGATCAAGGGCCTCAAGGTTATGACACAGGCCCAGGTAACTTACTGATGGACGCTTGGATCGACAGACACCTGGCACAGCCTTTTGATGAAGGTGGCGGCTGGGCGCGCCAAGGCAGCATTCACGAAGCGCTTTTACAGCGTCTCAAAAACGACCCTTACTTCGCGCTACCGCCACCCAAGAGCACGGGCAGAGACTGGTTTAACCTGAGTTGGCTTGAGTCGAAAATGCATGACCTCGGCGAAACAATCCAAGCCGTTGATGTCCAACGAACCTTGCTCGAGTTGACTGCCTGGAGCGTTGCCAAAGCTGCTGTCAACGGGCAAGCCTTGAAACTATGGGTTTGCGGCGGTGGTGCAAACAACGGGTTTTTGCTCGAGGTACTGCGCCGACACTTCGGCATGCCGATCGCGACGACCCAAGATCTCGACATTCACCCCCAACAGGTGGAAGCATGCGCTTTTGCCTGGTTAGGATATTGTTTTATCAAGCGTCAGGCGGCAAGTCTTCCCGCTGTGACCGGTGCGAGAAAGGCTAAGGTTTTAGGAGCGCTCTGGCCCGCGAGTTGAACAAAACAACTTATACCGAAAACGACGACCCACAACCGCAGGTTGTACTTGCGTTGGGGTTCTTGATCACGAACTGAGCGCCCTCGAGACCGTCCTTGTAGTCGATTTCCGCACCGACCAGATACTGATAACTCATGGCGTCGATGAGCAGCGAAACACCGTTCTTCTCCATTCTGGTGTCGTCTTCGGCCATATCTTCATCGAAGGTAAAGCCATATTGAAAGCCAGAACAGCCTCCGCCCTGAACAAAAACACGAAGCTTTAAATTGGGGTTTCCCTCTTCATCGATCAAATCACGCACTTTGTTTGCAGCACTGTCGGTGAAGGTCAAAGGCGCTGGCATTTCGGTGACGGCATTCATTTCCTAAATCTCCATGAGAAACCATAGCTTGACAGTCGGGTATTGTCGCTTAGGAACATGCCTGAAATCTTGAGTGTCAATAAAGTGATCAGGGTCATGCGACAGAAAGACAAAAGAAAACGACCCCCGAAGTGGTCGTGTCGCGGTTGATGTCGCCAAGACCTGACGACAAAGTCCGCCGTACTAGCGTTTGGAGAATTGCTTACGCTTGCGCGCTTTGTGTAAACCAACTTTCTTACGCTCGACCTCACGCGCATCCCGGGTGACAAGGCCTGCAGCCGATAAGCTGGGTTTTAGAGACGCATCGTAATCAATCAAGGCCCGGGTAATCCCGTGGCGCACGGCACCAGCCTGGCCCGACTCGCCACCGCCGTGCACATTCACCATGATGTCAAAAGACGATGCATTCGAGGTTAATTCGAGGGCTTGCCGAGCCACCATCCTGCCGGTTTCCCGTGCAAAGTAATCATCAATGGACTTACCGTTCACGATGATTTTCCCTGTCCCTCGCTTGAGGAAAACCCTGGCTACCGAGGTCTTTCGACGTCCTGTTCCGTAATTGTATTCACCGATCATCTTAGATCTCCAATACCTTGGGCTGTTGCGCGGCGTGCGGGTGGCTGCCTTCGGCGTAAACCTTCAGTTTTTTCAACATCGCGTAACCAAGCGGCCCCTTGGGCAACATGCCTTTGACGGCTTTTTCGAGCGCCCGACCTGGGAAGCGAGACTGCATGTTTCTAAACGTGGTTTCGGTGATACCGCCGGGGAAACCCGAATGCCGAAAGTAACGCTTACCTTCGGCTTTATCGCCTGTCACTCGGATTTGAGCGGCATTAACCACAACAATAAAGTCGCCTGTGTCGACATGGGGTGTGAACTCGGGCTTGTGTTTGCCCCGCAAGCGCAAAGCGATCTCTGCGGCGAGACGACCGAGCACCTTACCTGAGCCATCAACCACGAACCAGTCGCGTTGTACTTCGTGAGCTTTAGCAGAAAAGGTCTTCATGGCGGACCCTTGAATAAATGAAACTGTTAAAGGAAAGCCCGCCAGTATAGCTTGGTTTTGATCAAGACCAAAATAAGAGCGCAAAAAAAAGCCCGAAGTGTAACTTCGGGCTGAATCCACCTAAGGAGGAGGGTGGAGGAGACAAGGGCGGAAGTACTAATCAACTTCCATAAGCCGAAGTCTACCAAGGTTTTTTGTGCATTGCAAGAATTCTGTTGGGAAATCTGCGCCAGCAAGGGCGAGCATCAGATCAACCCCTGCCGATCCTGAATGATTTCAGGCGGTGAGATCAAGGGTGAATGACATTTAAATCATTGAATAGATTGGAAAAATAAAGACTTTCATTTCGGAAACCCGCCATGCGGAAAATCCATGAACGAGCAGCAGCCCGGTCAATCCAAGTTTGAAAAAGCATTGATTTCCCATGTTCAGCCCGAAAAGGCCCTGAAACAAAAGGTGATTTTTTTGGAATAAGCGGTAAACATCAACCGCTTACCCAGAATGATCGGTAGGTTTTACACCCAACAAGGCCCGGGATTTTGCATTGCAACAAGACCCGTACCGAAGCCGATCAAAGCAACTTCTCAGTATCATGCGGACTTCTACGGGAGGCCAATCAATGCAATGCACAGTTCGATGGGGTGGGCCAGCGGGCATGAGTTTTTACGCAGAAACAGGAAGCGGACATCTGGTGAGCATGGATGGCGCGCCAGATGGCGGCGGCCGAAATCTCGCGCCACGCCCCATGGAAATGGTGCTTTTAGGCACAGGCGGATGCACCGCCTACGATGTCGTGCTGATCCTGCGCAAGAGCCAGCAAGATGTCAGAGACTGCGAGGTCAGCCTCCAGGCTGAACGCGCAGCAGTTGATCCCAAGGTGTTTACCGCCATCAATATGCACTTTACCGTCACCGGCAAAGGATTGAAGGCAAACCTGGTAGAGCGCGCCATCAAGCTGTCTCACGATAAGTACTGCTCTGCCACAGCGATGTTGGCAAAAACGGCGTCGATTACGATTGACTGGGAGATTAAAGAGGTCGACTGATTAGCGACGCCGAGTAACGGCGTTAACCAAGGACCTCAACCAAGGACTACAGGACTCATGCAGCTACAGGTCTCATGCAACGACAGGACTCACGCAACTTCAGGTCTCATGCAACGACAGGACTCACGCAACGCCAGATCCCAAGCGACTACAGGTGGTAAGCGGTCTTCGTCATTAACTTGGCGCTCGCCCGCATGAGCCAATGCACCGGCTTGGGCAAATCGCTTGCGCCTCGATGTTCGGCCGATGCAGCATGGCTTTGCTCATCTTGTTTCATGGCTTGAACGATCTGACGGGATGCCAAATCGGAATCGGGCAAGGCATCGAGGTGCGAATCGAGATGGGCCTCGACCTGACGCTCGGTCTCACGCATGAATCCAAGGCTCGTCCGGTCGCCGAAGCGCCCCGACAGAAATCCGATGGCCAATGCACCGCCGTACCAAAAGGGGTTTAACAGCGATACCCGCCCGCCAAGTTGGTCGATACGTTCCTTGGTCCAGGCAAGATGATCCGCCTCCTCTTGTGCAGCCTTCATGAAAAACAGCCGTAGATCCGGGTCCGAAGTGGACAAAGCATGACCTTCATAGAGCGCCTGGGCACAAATCTCACCCACATGATTCACGCGCATGAGCGCCGCGGCTTGTTTTTTTTCCTGATCGCTAAGGCTTGCTGTGTCAGCCGCAAGGGGTTCGGACAAAGCCTCGGCCGGACTGCGAGTCGCAGCAGGCACCGCGCAGAGCGTACCGAGTGCGCGGCCAAGCGTTCCAAACAATCGATCAACCGTTGTTGCTCTGCGCATAAAAAGTCTTTCTTAAGTGACCCGCACATTGTGTCATCGCCGAGGCTTGATGTCGTGAAAAGGCAAGCCTTCCGACAATCTTGAGGCGGCAAACCGGCCGCTCAGTGAGGAGAATTTGTTGCCCTCGAGCAACAACCTGCGATCAAATTACAACACTCTACCGAGACCTCGCAAGGTTTTACTACCAGGGGCTTGGATGTGCGACGCGTTTGGTTCACAATCGATTCAACTTCAGACCGGTCGGGGGCAGGTGTCTCCGTATCAAGCAGACCGGGGAGTTGTTCGGCGACTTGCCGATGATTCAGAAACTTAGGAGAGTGACTCATGAAGAAATCGCTTCTTGCGATTGCAATCGCAGCAGCTGTACCGGCCGTCGCTTCGGCCCAGGTATCGATTGGTGGTTTGATGGACATAAGCGTTGTCAATGTAGACAACGGCGCAAAGTCAAAGCTCGTGACATCGACTGGTGATCGTAGTTCCAACAACATTAACTTCACCGGCGTTGAAAAAATTGGTGACCTCAGCGGTTTTTTCCACGCTGAATTCGGATTCGACGTCGACAACGGTACATTTAACGGTGCAGCCGCAACAACGT
>Ga0214917_10007533_pt1 | contig 10974 bp, 6 predicted proteins | sample LL_1208_BB_MetaG_FD_177983 | JGI IMG/M metagenome (GOLD analysis project Ga0214917, IMG submission 177983) | Freshwater microbial communities from Lake Lanier, Atlanta, Georgia, United States - LL_1208_BB | ecosystem: Environmental > Aquatic > Freshwater > Lake | place: USA: Georgia | collected...
GAGGGTGTTTTTGAATTTGGGGGTCGGAGGTGGGTATAGGGAAGTGGGGAAAGGAGGGGTTATGATTGGATATTAAGGGTTTGCTGACAGATTGTTGTATTGACGCGAGGTTGTGCCTACCGCTGGTAGTAGTCCATATCAGAATTGGGGGGTGCAGAGGTTTAAGCCAAGCAACATAGAATTCAGATCTATCTGGAATTTTGGGGGGAGGATTTTCAAAACGTTCGGTACGTGCATCAAAGAATTTTTTTATTTCCTCGCACGACCGATCTCCCGGAGTGCCACCAAGTTTGCGTTTCTCAGCGCCACTTTGTGCGCCTCTGCGTTCAGCCAGCAGTTTGGGGGGGTTCGAGGACAGGTGGTCGATTCGGACTTTGGGCAACCGATCGGCAAAGCCTCCGTGACAGTGATGGACTCACCTTTCGGCGCGATTACCGATGAACAGGGAAACTTCACCATCTCCGGAATTCCCCCAGGGATCTACGGACTCCAGGTGCGTGCGTCGGGCTACATTCCCAAGACGATGCCCGAGGTGGCAGTGGCCGCCGGCTCTTTCAACGATATCCGATTTGAGTCGGTTGCCGAAATCGAGGAGATGGAAGAGCTGGTCGTTCCCGGGGAAATTGAAAAAACATCCGAAACCGGGCTCCTCGCCGAACGCCAACAGGCAACGGCCGTGATGGATATGATGGGACAGGACTTGATTTCCAGGCTGGGCGCTTCCACCGCCGGAGACGCGCTACGTCGCATGGTGGGAGCCAGCGTGGTGGATGGAAAGTACGTGGTCGTCCGTGGCATGCCGGATCGTTACGTCAACACCTTGCTCAACGGCGGCCGCCTCCCCTCCTCCGACCCCGACAAACGTGCCATCAACGTCGACCTTTTCCCAGCCACGACCGTGGAGAGCCTCAACATCTACAAAACCTTCACCCCCGACCAACCGGCCGACTTCACCGGCGGTAGCGTGGACATCCGCACACGCCAGTTTCCTGATAAACCGTCCTTTGGCATCGGCACCACGGTGGAGTACAACTCCCAAGCCACTTTTAACCCCAACTTTTTGGTGGATCCCAACGGAGGTACGGGAGTTTTTGGAATGCGGGCCAACGGCAGAATGATCCCCCAAAGTGTCACGTCCCTTCCAGATTCGGTTCTCACACGAGCACCGCAGTTTCTCACCACCCCTGCCGATCTGGCTCAAGCCGACCAGATCAACAACGCCATGAAACAGGTCTCCACCGTGATTGCCCCTCGGACCCAGGCCCCCGGCCCAAATGTCGCAGTGAACCTCCAAGGAGGTGATACCGTGGGCGATGAAAATGACGGCCAAATGGGTGTCCTCGGAGCCTTTAGCTGGAAAAAGAAAAATACCTTCGATCCAGTGGGAACACGTGGCAACCTCTCTCTTTTCACCAAGCCAGGCGGGGTCGATACCCTTTACGAACCTTTCAATCAGGCGCAAGGCAACCAAGACCTTCTTTACGGCACGCTGTTGTGCCTGACCGGGCAGTGGGAGAAAAACCACACCGTCGGGGCCAACATGATTTTTAACGAGGGTGCCACCTCCATCGCTGCCACCCGGACGCAGGAAGGTGATGTTCCGGCCGAAATCTACACCCAACAAATCCTGCAGTACGGCGAACGCAGCCTGCTGTTTGCCCAGTTCCACGGCGATCATTTTTTCCCAGAGGCCAACGGTTTAAGTTTCAATTGGAATGGAGGCTTTGGCCAAGCTCATCTGATCGAGCCCAACCAGACCCAGTTCAGTTACCGATACTACCCCTCGACTGGCGTTTACAATCCCAAGGGCCCCACTGGAGCAGATCCCACCGCGCTGGCTTACCAACGGGAGCTGACGGAGAACAGCTACTACACCATTGCGGACCTGACCCAACCTTTTCTTAATAAAGACGACAAGGAAAACATCCTGAAAACAGGATGGTACTACGACAACGAGAAACGCCCCTACCAGCAGTTCTCCGGCTCTTACGTCTATGGAGCTTCCCAGGATCCCAACTACGGATCCTATACAAGCACGAATGGAACTCCTTGGGGAGACGTCTTTCTGGCACCCGACCGCTCCGGCCTAGTTGCCCCAGTCCCCACCCCGGGCAACGACCACCCCCTTAGCTGGTCTTTGGGGAACTCGGATAGCTCCACCGGCACCTACTATAACGCCTATCAACAGGTGGCCGCGAGTTACGTGATGGCCAAATTCGAACCCTTCTCCCGCCTTAAGCTCACGGGGGGCACACGCTTTGAAAACACGTACCTCGGCGTCAATGGAAATATCCCGCCGGGAGGCTTGCAGCAACTGTTTCCCAAGGGACCGAACAACATCACCAAGCAGCTCGACCTCTTGCCCTCCGTCGGCGCCACGTTTGAGCTGTACGACAACGTCAACCTTCGCTTTGCGTGGTCGCAAACGCTGGCCCGCCCCTCCTTCAAGGAAATCGGACCCGTGGTGGTTCGAAATTTCGCATCAGCGGAATACTTTGTCGGCAACCCTTTCCTGGAGCTATCCCACGCCAACAATTACGACTTTCGCGCCGAGTGGTTTCCCCGTGCCGGCGAGGTTGTGGCCGCGAGCCTCTTTTATAAGAATATCCAGGCCCCGATGGAGCAGACCAGCTTTGAAACCGGCGGCGATGTCTACTTGCGCTACGACAATTTCCCCAGCGCCACCGTCTACGGCCTCGAGGTGGAGGCCCGCAAACGACTGGACGAGGTAGCATCATGGCTCAAAAGATTCACCCTCTCCTTCAACTTCAGCCAGATTCAGAGCCAAGTGACCATACCAGCGGATACAGTGGCCGAACGGGCCGCCGTGGGTCTGACCGGCAATACCCGCCCCCTGCAGGGGCAGCCCAACTACCTGATCAATGCCGGATTGAACTATGACGATGAGGACAACAAGTTCTATGCTGGGCTTTTCTACAATGTCACCGGCCCCTTTCTCTATGCGGTAGGCACGAAGCCTGCCGGAACCCTCCTTCTCCTCCCGGACATCTACGAGCAACCCGCGCCTTCGCTTGATTTCAATCTGACACAGGGCCTGACAGATAATTGGAAACTCACATTCCGCGGTAAAAATCTCCTTAACCCGATTTTTCAAAGGACCCAGACTTTCCAAGGCCAGGAGTTTACCTATTCAGCCTACACCAAAGGATGGGAAATCAGCCTGAATGCGGCGTATAGTTTTTGATCGAGGGGGTTAAGGGGTACTTTAACCCCCTAAGACCTGCCCTAGCCCATCCGTTGCAGCTGCTCCGCGCGACACGGGGTGGACACGCGGGAGGATCCAACTGCAACGCTACTCGGTGCCCCCGTTGATGCGGCTCAGTTGGGTGTACTCTTCAGGCAGATTTTTTCGGATCTTGTCCAACCGCTTTCGCAACTCAGGCGATGGAACCTGGTTGACCGCCGCATGGGAGAGCAGCACCTCCACCGCCCCGATCGCCTTGGATCGAGGGTTGGGGTTTTTTTCCGCCAAGGTCAAAGCCCGATCCCACATCTCCCGGGCCTGCTCGTGGTTTCCCGCCTCCCACGCGCCCTTGGCAAGAGTGGCAAACGCATCCATCTGAAAGTACTCATCCATCACCGGCATCGGATAGGGATTTTCAGGATCCCGCTTACTGATCAACTCTGCCCGATCCGCCACCATTTTGGCCGCAGCGGCGGGATTTTCCAAGCCAGCCAGGACGACCGCCCCATCGGCAAAGGCGAGATCAAGAAATTCCAGCCGAGGATTCAACTTGTTGATACGGGCCACTCCCTCGTCATAGGAGCGGCGGGCATCCTCGGTCCGCCCCAGCTCCAGCTGAAGCCGCGCCAAACGCATCCAGTACACCGGCCGACGAAGAACCGTCTTCATGGCGTAGAGGCCCTCCTCAATCTGACCTGCCAGGACCCTGGCCTCCTCTTTCTTACCCATCCGTACATCTCCCTCCATCTGCGCCAACAACATTTCCATCGTCATGCGGTCGGAGGAAACAGCGCTATCCCCCTCCTTCGGACCCTCCAGGTTGGATGAGAGTTTGGAGACGGGGGTGGCCGCGTTCGTACCTATCAGCACCGGCGCCCCTTTTAGCGTCAAGGGACTTTCCGCCAGCTTGATCAGCCGTTCCAGGGCTTGTGCACCCTGCGGAGTGGACATTCCCTTGGCCATTTCCCGTGCCGCGTCATAGTTCCCGGCGGCCATGGAGGACCGAACCAGACGGGCCACAATAGTGTCCTGCTCCGCCTTGAGAGAAACACGGTATAAATCCATGGGTGCAGGGAAAAGGCGTGCCGCCTCTGTTTTTTTGCCTTGGGAAACAAGGATTGTCCCAATGTCAGCCCAGGCTGTGCCGCGCTTGTAGTTGGGAATACTGCGGGCCAGCTCTTTCGCCTTCTCCACCTCGCCGGCTTGGGCCAACTGCCTTACGGTTGCTTCACGGGATTCGGAAATGCGCTCGTTGTCACCGCGCACCAACTCCTGCCAACCCAGTGCCTCCTTGCTTAACTGTGCCGTTGGGTTTTGCGGAGCGCATGAAAGCAGGGCTACAAGACCGATAAAGCAAGGCATGGACCAAAAGTTTTTCATAGGAATCGATATATAATAAACGAGGGGGGGCTCCTTTTGGAGACCCCCCCTCATTTAGTTTTTAATTATATTCTAAATTAGAACGCCATGACCCGGAAGAACAAGGGCTGGGTGCTAACCGTTGCGGGGATAGCCGCAAACGTGTTTGCACTGGATGTCCTTTTGCCGGTATCAAACGATGTAACGATGTCCGAGGATGTATAAGGTGCAGACTGCGTAGCACTTGCATTCAAGCCCAAGGCCACTTGATAGGTCTGCGTGGTGCCGTTGCCCGTGACTGTTGCCAGCGGACGGTAGAAGCGGTTATCCACAGAGGCCTCGATGCTGTACTTGACACCATTGATCGTAGGGAAGGTCAAGGTAGGGTTGCTTCCGTTTACGCCAATGGTAACTCCAGGGGCAATCTGAGCAGAGGAGCTTGAGAAGATCCCAGTACGCTCCAACATGGTCCAACCACGAGCCCAGTTGTTGTCCCTGAAGGCACCGATGAAGTTTGCATCTGGGTTAATGTTACCGCGTGTGGGCAGGGCAACCGTGGTGGTACGCGCCGCACTTGTGGCCCCCAGTCTGAGATCTAGACAACCTTGGGCGATTCTGGTGTCTATGGGCACAACGTAACCTGGATCCAAGTTGAAGGAATTACCAGTTGTTGGATCTGTCGTCGCACCACTATCGTTCCAGATCACACTGGAGGATACGATTGAACTCGACGCGCTGTTCTCGTTGAGCTTGATCACCGCACTACTTTTCTGCGTACGCTCGCTGCTTGCAGCTGTCGTGACAGGGCAAAGTTGAGCGCGAGTAGCAATGAACCAATTGGGATCGCTTGCCACTGCAGTATCAAATAAATCCCTTGTTGCATACTTGCCTGTAGTCCACCCGCTGGCGTCGTTAACTCCAGCACTCGTAAGTGTCTGAGCCAATGCACAACGGAACCATGCACTGTTGCGGATCATTAAATCCGGCTCAGTTGCAGCTCCGGTAGCCGGTGTCACCAAATCATCGGCAACGCCGGAGTTGTCATAACCACCGCTCGAGCGAATGTTCTGCAGATGCCAGATCGTGTCAGTCTGGTTGGATGTGACGACGCTGGTCGCGGATTGTGCAGCAAACACAGGGCCAGCATGAGGAATGTCCATGTACATGGCATTCCAGATCTTTCCACCGGCGTTATCCCGGAAGTTGGGACCATCCAAGGGAATCCCACCCGCGCCACCGAGCGGACGGACCCATCCAGAGGGGCCGTAACCGCGGCCGATGGCGGTCATGTTGGCGTGGGTGAATACAGTCAGAGGAGCCCCGGCACCTGCAGTGTAGTCTACGTTCTCCGGGCCGTCGTTTTCACCCAGCTGATCACCTGCATTTTCAACCCGTTTTCCGCTGGCTCCAACGCCAGAGCTAGCAGGATTCACATAGGTGCGGTTATTGGCAACGTCCACCGAGTTCTGCAACTGAAAGAGGAACTGATTCACGCCGCAGTATCCTTGGTCGATGTCAAAGCCGTCGTCACCGCTGAATGCACCGATTGCATATTTGACACCCACACAACCACCAAACCACTCACTATCATCATCCGCGTTGCCAAAGGACTCGAAGAACTCGGCGAGGGTGCGTTGACCAGCACCGCACCAGGTGAAGCCGTTCAGCTCTTTGCTGGATGCGATGACATAGCCACCAAATCTCGTTTGAGTGAATCGAACCGTGCCTGAACTGTCCAAATCGTCATCACCGCCGTACCAGGTATAACCTGTGAAGCCTGCCATTCCCTCGATCTGTTCAGTCCCCGATGCACCACCGTATCCAGGGGTAGAGCTGCCACCACCTGTCCCGTCCGTTTGCTTGGCGGTACGTGCATTGTTCACAACCGTGGTGGAAGGCATCCGTGCCGACACATTTGCCCGACCCACCATTACGATTCCACCGTACTTCGCATCCAAGGAGAACACGTTCCCTGCAGCTGCAGGGTCGGTGCTGTAGGAGCGATTATTGGAGACGGCCAAGCCGTTCATGAGAGTGTAGGTGCCGGTTCCTACAGCGCCAGCGGTCACATTCCCTGCTGTGGTGTAATTCTTATAGACCTTCTGGTTGCCCTCGGACTTCGACGCACCAGATACACCCGCGTTTTCAACAGCTGGGATGGTGTCTGTGCCACCCGGAACGTTGGGGTCATCCATCGTGGTGAAGATGATGGGTGCCTCAGCGGTTCCATTCATAATTAGCTGTGCGCCACGGTGCGCAAGCAAGGCACCAGGGTCGGACGGATTCAGACCGCTGGAGGAATCAACTGTGGGAAACTCACAACGGATCAGGGTGCCCGGTTCCACCGTAACCTTCACACCTGCCTTGATGATGGTGTTCTTGGAGAGGATGTACGTTTTGTCTCTTGTCCAGCGTTGATCTTTCGCGATCAATGTGGCGTTTACATTGACACCTGTCGTGGAACCGGACGAGGTGTTTTCAACCAGTCCGTTACCTAAATTGGACACATCGACAAAGTCTGCCGCACCAGATCGAACGACCATCATGGCGATGGCTGACAGAAAAGAGAGTATTTTTTTGTTTTTCATAGTTTTTATTTATTAGTAGGTTTGGGTTTAGGTTTGTAAGTTACCTTTGGGTTTAGACGTTTTTCCGCAGCCGACGGAGGGCGACCAAGCTCACCGCACCGAGAAGCATCAGCGAGGCAGACGACGGCTCCGGTACGCTTGAAGTTGTCAAGGAGCCGTTTCCGCCGTTCGCGTTCGAATCCGAGAGTCCATAAACAGCTTGGACGTTGTTAGCTGCCAAGGTGAATATATTGCCCGGGAAATCAGCTTGAGCGGGATTTTCCCACGCAAAATCGAAGGCATAGAGGCCAATTTCCCCGACACTGCCGCCAAATTCATAAGTAACGAAAGCCAGAGCACGGTTATCCGCAGTCGAGCTCCAAATGCTGTTGACAGGACCACCAGCATAGTTTTCCGCTGAAGGGTTTGCAGAGTAGTTCTTATAGAAGGCATTGTCATCAGGGTCAACCGCTGAGCCGGTGACCCCACTCCAAGTGAGTAGTGTGCGGGAATTGGCGCCGTACCAGGTGGCGAAACCCGCCGCACCATCCGCACTGGAGTCCTTGTTAAGCAGGGAGGCCAGCCCGCCATTGAGCGAACCAAAAGAGATGGTAAAAGTTCCATCAGCGCCTCCCTCACGCTGAATCTTGGACAAGAGGCTCACGCTGGTTTCGGTGGCGATGGGTGTTTGGGCAATGACTGAACTCAGGTTGATGCTGAGTCCGAGTCCAGCCACAGTTAGGAGTTTGAGGATTTTTTTCATGGGTTGTTTTTCCTTGTAGGTTGAGGGTTTTGGTTAGATTTGTTGTTTGTAAATTTTGCGACGCTTGAGCGCCAAAAGGCCTAGCCCTAGAGCGAGCAACGACCCAGTCGTTGGTTCGGGCACCAGGGTCACGCCGCCGCTGCTGGCGACACCGGCAATAGCAAACACACCCGTGTCTCCTGTGCCAGAGGTTACGTCCAGCGACCAGTCTTCAGAAGCAAGGGTCGGTATCAAACCATTTGATGCAAACAGACCAAACTGGCTTTTGTCCGCATTTTCGATCCATACATATGCTTTTTGACCCTTCACATCGAATGAACCTGACCCGATGCCGGGCGTGGTGATGACAGTATCGAACATTGAGCTGTACTTGGTGGCACCGACCACGGCTCCGTCTAGTACTTCCCTACTTAAATGCCATAGGATTTGGAACTCCGCCCCATTATCGGGATTGAATGTACTGGCAGTCTCGGCAATCGTGTAAAAGCTTGACCCAAGTGTGGCGAGTTTCGATGGCAAGTTCCCCGTCAACCCCGTCCAATTGGAATTTACATAAGAGAGTTCCTGGAACGAGGAGCCTGTGTAGAAGAAACCAAGTTTAACCTTGGTCCCAACATCAAAAGGAGTAGCCCCGTCCGAGACAAAATTCTCTCCATAATACCCATTCAAACTTAAGGTGATGGTAACCGCATGGGACGCGGACGATAGAAGCCCGAGCAATGCCAATGGAAGCGTCAGAACCAGTTTTTTTGTTTGTTTCACGCTACTTTTCCTTTCGTTTTTTTATGGCAACGACTACAGAGATGGGGCGATGGTGACAGTGACTGGATTGATTCCGATCGGCTGAACCCGAACTGCGCGGAAGGCAGGGATCGTCGGGTTGACACGGGTAGTGCTAATATAGGCAGAGGGGCCTTGGCTATTGGACGTGCCACCGATCCGATAGGTGGTCCATACACGACTGGCGCTATCCCAAAGGGCATAGGCGTCTCCGGTGGAGGTATTGGGGGATGAAGTTGCACGAGTTGGAGAAGTTGCGGGGATCGAGGACTGATCAAAGGTCACATCAAAAGGGCCGGGGTTGGCAAGATAGGTGATTTTGCTGCCAGGTATGCACAGCCTTGTACGGGCAACTCGATATTCTCCTGTGACAGGAATGGAGAAGTCAGAGGCAGTCCGATTGATGACGACCACTCCACGCCCGAGATTGATTCGGGCATGGTTGCGATTGGCGGGACCAGCTGTTGACCTCCAATTGTATGATTTTGTGGAGGTGCCGGTTTCGTTCACATAATACGTGGTGCTTGTTCCCGTGGCGCTGTCGTAAATCTGCACCCATCCTTTGATTGTGCTTGCTCCAGAGTTGTTGCCGTAGCCAAAGATGCTATTTGCACTGGCAGCTCCAAACAAGGACGAGAGGGTCCAGTCTTTACGTATGGCAAAACGAGCTCCAACAGGCGAGATCGACCCGGTGGTACCTTCTAAAGAAATGGAAGTGTTGCCGACACTGCCCGTGCAAGGCAAAAGGAACCCGATGGCCGGACCATCGAGGATTTCCAAAACATACCAAGCATCCGTATTGCTGGTGCCGCTCCCAAGCGAAGGGAGAGTGCCTGAATCGAGTTGGACGGTATAAGTGTCATTGCCGGATGAAGTGCTGGCTCCAGTGATCGTGCCGGAAAATTCCACCGGCCGAGCGAACGGTACGCCGACAAACTCGGTCCGATTCGGGGGAATAACCACGTTGGCTATGCCTGAGGGTTGGGCGATGCCAGCGCGAATGTCTTGGACAAAAAGGGCGGAGATCGCGAGGATCGCCCGGGTGAAGTTGCGAAGGGTTGTGTAGTTCATATTGTGTTGTTCTCCTTGGTTGATGGTTACCGAAAGCGTTACTGACATGTGAACATGATGCTCAGCCTTAGTTTTTTCGCAACCGGTTTAATGTGACATTTTTGTGACAGAAGCACAGGCCTTTTGTTGATTGTTAGGAATTTACAACGATTGACGCATCCACGTAACAAAGGAGTGAATTTTAAAATCGAGATCTTTCAGTTTTTTCACGTTCACACTTTTTTTAAAAAAATCACCGCGCAGATTTTCGATCCTAGCCGTGTGACAATTTCATGGCAAACGATAGGGCCACTGGATTTTGCGTAAAGTTAGTGTTGAATTCGGAAGGTCTGATGAAAGAAGTTTCACCATCCCTTAAAAATCAGTTGCCTGTGTGGCTACAGTGTCGTCTGCGCTTGAGTTTCGTCGCCCTTTTTTTATCATTCTTCCTTCTTTCTTGGCAGAAAGAGAGCCGTGCCGACTCGGTCCTGGTATACTTTCCTGCCGTTTTGGCCGGGGAGGCCAGTACCGGTTTTGCCACCAGCACGGGAGGATCTCTCTTGGGTAATTTAGTCCGCATGGGTGCTTTTGACACCGACCCCTCTTCCCTGATGACTGGCTTGGCCGCGCTGACGAATCCCTCGGCCGTGATTGCCAACCTCAACGGGCGCTTTTCTCAATATACCTCCTTCAGCTTTGCAAACACGTTTTTGAATCCAGACACCGCGGTCTTTCCTTCGGAATCAGAGCTCAACAGCCAGCCCACGATCGGGGCCGGGCTTCGCGGAAAAGACATCTATCTTATCTTCTACAACGCCGCTACCGCCAACACCGCCACGGAGGTGGCAATCTTCAGGATGAAGCAGGGGCTTTTGATTGATAACGCCGAAAGATCTTTTGGAGTCTTCAACACCGCCGCGTCCGCGTCGGATTCCCAGCGCTCAGCTGAATTCGACCTCTCTGTCAGCACGACCGACCTGTTGCTGGGATTTTACAATTCCCAGACGGATACTTTTGAAACCGGCAGCCTTGCCGGCGGGGTCGGGCAGATTTTTAATGAGAACAAGACCTCGGCGGTGGGCTCGGCCCTCAGTGAGGTGATCCTGAACAATTTTGGGGCCAACTCCTTTTCCGCCTCCGGGCTGCCGGCGGGGCTTTCCCTCAACCCCAGCACCGGGCTGATCTCGGGCACCTTTGCAGCGGGCACCTTCACGATCACCGCCACCAACAGCCTGACGGGAGCTTCCGCT
>Ga0214917_10007534_pt1 | contig 10974 bp, 5 predicted proteins | sample LL_1208_BB_MetaG_FD_177983 | JGI IMG/M metagenome (GOLD analysis project Ga0214917, IMG submission 177983) | Freshwater microbial communities from Lake Lanier, Atlanta, Georgia, United States - LL_1208_BB | ecosystem: Environmental > Aquatic > Freshwater > Lake | place: USA: Georgia | collected...
TTGGAATTACGACATTCAGAGGTAAATTATGGCAGATTTTTCATTAGAACCCAGACAAATTGCTGGAGCAAATTGTAGCGATGCTGAAACTCAAGGAAGATTATCAACTCGTTATGATTATATTGTAAAGAATATCCAAAATGAAGGATTTTATGATGAAATTTGTCAACCTTGGTTGCATGGAAATGCTCAGATTGACAATCTTCAAATTAATACTGAAATTAATGGTGTTGGAAGTGTAAATGTGACCGGCAATGTTTCATCAAATGGTGGAGCACATGTTCTTTCAAATAAAAAAAATAACCCGTTTGATATGCATCATCCTAATAAACCTGGATGGAGACTTCGCCACGTTTGTATTGAAGGACCTGAGATTGCAGTTTATTGTAGGGGTAAAGTTCCTTCGAATGGAGTTATTGACCTTCCAAGTTTTTGGGATGGTCTTGTAAATCCTGAAGATATGACAATTAATTTGACTCCAATTGGATGCTGGCAAGAATTGTTTGTAAAAGAAATCCTTTGGGGGAAACAAATTATCGTCAGAAATAATGCAGGAGGTCCAATCAATGCGGATTATCACATCATTGCACGTAGACTTGATGACGATTTAATTGTTGAGTATCAAGGAGAGTCTCATGAAGATTATCCTGGAGGAAACGATGGATACTCATTTAATTTTGAGCATAATTACGTGAAAAATCTAATTCAAAAAATGGTGAGAAATCATCTTGACAATCCATCCTGACCATGCTATTCTAGATATGCCAACCGAAATGCCCCAATGAAAGACGGTTACCTGACAAAATGTGTTGTCGATCCCATAAAGAGGACCATTTACCTCTATTCCAATGAGGGGACAGAAAAAGAAGTGGTCTGTGAAACCGTAGAAGAATTCATGAATGTGCTAAACTTCGTTCGTAGCACACTTGACGAGCAAACTCTTTTATATTCCCCCCTTTAATTTTTTCTGGGGCGGTGGTGGAAGTGGTAGACACACCAGACTTAAAATCTGTTGGGAGTAATCCTGTGGGGGTTCAAGTCCCCCTCGCCCCATGCCACATATATAGTGTGGTATTGCCTCTGTAGCTCAGTGGTAGAGCAATGGTTTTGTAAACCATCGGTCGTCTGTTCAAATCAGATCGGGGGCTTGAGTTGCTATCACAATTCATATGCCTTTACTCTCACAAATAGATCGCTAAATTGTATTTAAAAATTTATTGTTATTTCAGAAAATTTTCTTTGATTGTTATAAAATCAAAATAAAGTGAGTAGAATTGCTTAATGAAGTCTGATTTTTATATAGATAAGGTGTGTAAAGAAGAAATCAAAAATCTTCTTTATACCCATCATTATCTAAAGGATGAATCTAAAGATTTTAAATCAGGCTTCAATTATGGACTTTTTAGATCCACATTCCAATGCCCTCTTAATCTTGGCGGGTGCCTTGGTGCTTGCATTTTTAGTATTCTCCCAGTTCCAGAAATTGCAGTAGGTGCTTTTGGATTAGAAAGAAATCAACAACAAGGAATATACGAATTATCAAGACTCTGCATACACCCAGATATACAAAAAGAAGAATATAATATCACATCTTGGTTTTTAAGTCGTTGCATACGGAGGTTTAAAAAAGATGCAAATGTTTCTGCTATTCTTAGCTACGCTGATTCTACTCGCCACAACGGAATTATCTACCGCGCTTGTAATTTCAAGTATTATGGGTTAACAGATCCTAAAAAAGATTTTTATTATGCTGACGGAACCAAACATTCAAGGGGTTCTGTCAAAGGTCAACAAGGTGAATGGAGAAGTCGCGCCAGAAAACATAGATACCTAATGATCTTTGATAAAGAGTTGGAAAAAAGGTTGACGTGGAAAGAAAAGACGTGGTAAAATATAAGAGTCCGTGTGAAGGATTTGCGTAAGACACACTATCACTAAATAAGTAGTGTGTCTAACCTCAAAACTATGAAGGAATATATCCTAAAATCAAAAACAAATGAAGAGTTAGTAGAGCATCTTCAAAATTCTACTAGTATGTGGGATTTATGCTCTAAATTAGGTTATACGAATAAAAGTGGAAGGACGTACAGGTATATTAAAGATGCTTTAACTAGAAGGGGAATTAATATAGATGACTATACATTCATAAAAATTTTCAAAGGAAAGACCAAAAGAAAACTTGATGAAGAAGTATTTTGTGAAGCATCTGGATTTAGAAATACTGATTTAAAAAAAAGAATTATATCACAAAATCTTTTTGAGTATAAGTGTTTTAATTGTGAAATAAAAGAGTGGAATCACAAACCAATATCTCTGCAACTAGATCATATTAATGGGATTAATAACGATAATAGAATAGAAAATTTAAGATTTTTGTGTCCAAATTGCCACTCTCAAACAGATACTTGGGGAAATAAAAAAAGAAACTAGAAGAAGTTTTTTCGTATGATAAATAATCATTAACGGAAACTATAAGAACTAATAAAATGCCTTTAAGTCGTCTAGATAATTTTTTAAAGAATACGAAGGGAAATATTCTGTATGTAAGCCCTAATGATATTGACTCAACAGATTCGTATGAAAATAGAGGAAATTCATTAACAAGACCATTTAAAACTATTCAAAGAGCCTTACTGGAGGCAGCTCGTTTTTCATATCAAGCGGGAATTAATAACGATTTATTCAGCAAAACTACAATTCTTCTTTATCCTGGAGATCATATTGTTGATAACCGTCCAGGATGGGTGCCTTATGATAATGCGGGGCAAGTTAGGTATTATACTAGAGATGGGCAATCCAACTTAACTCTGGCACCATTAACTAGTACATCAAATTTAAATTTGGAAGATCCATTTAATGATCTTTACAAATTGAATAGTATTCGTGGTGGTGTGATACTTCCAAGAGGTACTTCACTTGTTGGATTAGATCTTCGCAAAACAAAAATCAAGCCAAAGTATGTGCCCGACCCCGAAAATGATAATATCGAAAGATCTGCAGTTTTTAGAGTAACTGGAACTTCATATTTGTGGCAATTCAGTATTTTTGATGCAGACCCTAACAGTAATTGCTACAAGAATTATCTTTCAGATTTATTTGTTCCTAATTTTTCTCATCACAAATTAACCGCATTTGAATTTGTTGATGGTGCAAATAAAGTATCAATAAAAGATGAGTTTTATCCCGAAGGATTAAATTTTGAATTTACTGACCTTGATATGTATTATCAAAAAGTTGGTGATTTTTATGATACCCCATCAGGAAGGCCAGTAGAACCAGATTATCCTGCTGGTGGATTTGATTTTGAAACAAATGTTGATGAGTTTCGTATTGTTGGACCAACTGCAGGATTTGTAGGTGTTTCAAGTATTCGCTCTGGAAACGGCACATTAGCTGGAGCAAACTCTGTCATTACAGTTACTCTAACTACACCACTCTCTGGATTGGATGTAGATACTCCATTTTCAATTAGTAATGTCAATTCTGATTATAATGGGCAATATGTTGTAAGTGGAATTACAAGTTATATTGGTGGAACTAAAGAGTTTACATATAATGTACAAAATACTCCTGCAAACCCTTTACCGTCATTAACAAATGCTATTGTTGATCTTTCGACAGATACCGTAACTTCAGCATCTCCATATATTTTCAACATTTCTTTAAGATCTGTTTATGGAATGTGTGGACTTCATGCTGACGGAAGTAAAGTATCCGGATTTAAGAGCATGGTCGTTGCACAATTTACTGGAATTGGTCTTCAAAAAGATGAAAACGCATTCACAATATATGATAATGGAATTTATTTAGATGCTGGCGATGGTCAGACCAATTTACACAAAAATTCGAGAGCAGTTTTTAAACCAAATTATCGAAACTATCATATTAAAGCATCAAATAATTCCTTTATTCAGGTAGTTTCTGTATTTGCTATTGGATTTGCTGATCATTTCTTAGTAGAAAGTGGTGGAGATATGTCCATCACAAACTCTAATTCAAACTTTGGTGCAAGATCTCTTCGGTCTGTTGGATTTAGAGATTCTGCTTTCTCCCAAGATAACGTTGGATATATTACTCATATTATTCCTCCGCAAGAAATTAATAAAACAACATCAACTACGGAGTTTTCTTCGGTTGATGTTTCTAAAACTATTTCTGTAGGTATATCTTCTTATCTTTATCTTTATGGAGAAACTAATTTAGATTCCCCCCCATCCACTGTGATTGATGGGTATAGAGTTGGATCAAACGCAAACGAAAAATTATATTGTTTAATTTCCGATGGTATAACGACAAAAGAATATTCTGCAAGAGTTGTAATGCCTTCTGGTGGTAAAGGTGATTTATCACAAGTTACTTCTGCAAAAAAATCAAATGTAAATCGAAATATCTCTGGAATCAATAGCATTACAAGCAACACAATCACATTTACTTCTCCACATAATTTTATTTCTGGAGAGTCTGTAAGAGTTTATAGTGATTCTGGATTTTTACCGGACGGTATTACTGAAAATAGAATTTATTATGCAATTGTAAATCAAAATTCTGGTGTTGGAAATACTTCGATTCAACTTGCGGAGACGAAAAATCAGGCATTAGGTGGAAATGCAATTACGATAAACAATAATGGCGGATCACTGACAATTGAAAGTCGTGTATCAGATAAAAGACCGGGCGATGTTGGGCATCCAGTACAATTTGATTCTATCAGAAAAAATTGGTATATAAACGTATCTTCAGCATCAACTGACAATAATTTATATTCTAATATTGTTGGATTAGGAACGACATCCTTAGGGCAAAAAACTCCTAGCACATTTATAAGAAGACAACCAGATACTCGTAATACAATTGATAAACTTTATCGAATACGATATGTAATTCCTAAAGAAGTATCAATATCTCGCCCCCCTGTAGATGGATATATTATTCAAGAATCTTCAACAACGATTGAATCCGGTCAGCTTGCAATTACTGATGATAATCTTTCAAATACAAACGTAAGAAAAAATCTTCATATTATTTCAGGAATTTCATCATCTCTTGGAATTGCAACGGTTTATACAGAGATTCCTCATAATCTTTCTGTAGGATCAAAAGTAACTCTTCACAATGTAAAGAGCACTAAAAATACTGCAGGTGCTGCTCTTTCTGCATACAATAGAACTTTTGCTGTCTCTGGAATTTCGAGTGCGAAACAATTTACTTTTGAAATTGATGGTGATCCCGGATACTATCAAAATAATGCAAACACTAGAGATGTTAATTCTCTGGCATACTTTGAAAGAGAATCTTATAAAAATACTTATTATGCTTATAGAAGCGAAGAAGTTAAAAAGCACATTCCAAATCAACAAGATGGTGTATATCATGTAATTTGCGTAAATGCATCCAATTCTCCAATAGCTCCACAGTTTGTTGGTGAAAAATTCTCTCAAAATATTCAATATCTGTATCCACAAACTGATAGAGATAATATTGTATCAGATTTTCCATCTGCAAAAAGTTACGCAAAATCTGATTTACTTGGAAAAGTCGTTACAAACAATCCAAAATATTCTATCAGTAAAGAAACTGCAGAAAAGTTTATTTTTGATTCTTCTATCGGATTTGGAATTACAAATATTGTTTCTACTTCCAGCACCACGCACACAGTCTACACAAAAATAGATCATGGATTTAATGGAATTCGGTCTGTAGGAATCACTTCATCTGGCCAAGGATATGGAAGTGGTAGTGGTGGTACAGAGTATCTTTATAATGCATCTCTTATTGGATTTGCAGGATCAACTACAGGGAAAAATGCCACTGCCATTCTTACTGTAAACTCCGTAGGATCAATCACAAATGTAAAAATTGTCGATCCTGGATCGGGATATGGTATTGGAAACACACTTGCAATTAGTGGGGTAGCAAATACTACAACATTTTTTGCTGGATATTTAACTGTAAATTCAATTGCTGATAATACTAATGATGTGATTCAAATTTCTGGAGTATCTTCTGAAGGATATTCATCCTACAATAATCTCTATCGAATTTCAGGAATTGCAACCGGAAGTTATAATCAATTTATAGTTTCAAGTGAAAATCCAATTAGTGGGTTTACGACGGTTGGTGTTGGATTAACTTTAACTCAGGATGCTTTTGGATATGTTGTAGGAAAATCTTTAAATGTCAGTTCATTTACTTATGATTCCAATTTGGGTATTGCAACAGTCAAAACAATTGGTATTGGAAATACAATTCATGGTCTGTTGACTGGAAATAAAGTTAAAGTTGTTGGTGCTGGCCAAACTCTTTACAACGGATCTTTTGTTGTTAAAGAAGTGCTTGGCATTTCAACAGTAGTTTTAAATGTTGGAGTCGCAACAGAATCTCCAACAGCTACTGGAGACATTTATTTGTTTAGAGATGGATTTACTTCTCAATCAGGAAGTATCACCATTAATGATGAGAATCTTGGCGGAAGAATGGTGGCATTTTATGCTGGAATTTCTACGATATTAAGTGCTGATATTACAAATACTTCAACAACTTCGATATCTATTTCAAACTATTCTTCTTCAGGATTAAGACTTGGGGATTATATTCAAGTTAACTCCGAAATTATGAGAATTTCTGATGAAGTTCCTTTGACTGTTTTTCGTGGTGTGATGGGATCTGTAGTTGGAATTCATAGTCGAAACACAGAAGTTAGAAAGATTCGTGTAATACCTACAGAGTTAAGAAGACATTCGATTATTCGTGCATCAAATCATACGTTTGAATATCTTGGATTTGGTCCAGGAAATTATTCTACAGCATTCCCAGATAAACAAGATAGGGTATTATCTTCAGAAGAAAGATTGATATCTCAATCAACTAAACAAGATGGTGGATTGGTAGTTTATACTGGAATGAATGATCGTGGTGATTTTTATGTAGGAAATAAAAAAATAAATTCTTCAACTGGGCAAGAAGAAGTTTTTGATTCTCCAATCCCAACAGTCACGGGTGAGGAAATTGGTGGAGTATCTGACACAGCAATAAATATTGCATTTGATGTTATTACTCCATTACAAATTAATGCAAGTCGGAATATTGTAGTTGAGGGTGGTCCGGATAAAGATATTATCAGCCAATTTGATGGTCCTGTAATTTTTAATTCCAAAATCACATCAAACTCTATTAAGGGAATTGAAGCATATTCATTATACTTGCAAGGTGATGCGGAAATTTCTAGAAAAATTACTGTAGGAATTTCAACACCAACAGTAAGTGGAAATCTTGGAGATATAACAAATTATACATCACCAAAACAAGGAGAATATGCCGGTTGGATTTATACTCAAGAAAATACTTGGAAAAGATATTCTCCAATTTCTTTATCATTAACTTCAAATGATTATAAATTTGATAAACTTGGTGTTGGAGTTGGAACAACAACGATTCTTAATAATCCTTTCCAGTTTGGTTTCCAAAATCCAACTGGAGGAATTAGCACTGCAGTAGTTATTACTGGTGTTGGATCTGTTGGTATAGGAACAACAAATCCATTATATCCACTACATGTTTATGGTGATGTGAGAATTGCTGGTAATTTCACAATATCTCAAAATATTACTGCAACAGGAAATATTAATGCATCTGCATTTTTTGGTGATGGGTCTGGACTTTCAAACTTGCCAAGTTCTGAAGTTTGGTTGACAAGTCCAGTTGGCATTCACACTTTAAGAAATGTTGGAATTGGAACAACAAATACTGAATTTGCAAAACTTACAGTTTTCAATGAATCAGGATCTGGTGTTACCACAGCACTTGACGTTCATGGAGAATCAAGATTTATTGGAACAATGACTGTCGGTGCTGCATTGACAGTTAAAGGACAATTCTTGTCTACATCATTTGATTTAATTGGAGTTGGTCGATCAACAATTCTTGCTGGCATCACAACAACAATGACTCTCGATGTTAAAGAGTCAATTAAAATGAATACTCTGACACTTAGGGAAAGTTCTATCTTAGATGTTGAAGGAAGAGCACGATTTAAATCTTACACTGAAGCTATTGCAACCCCATCGATTTCTTCGAATGTTTTAACTCTGGATCTTTTAACAGCACAAACATTCAATGTGACTTTAAACCAAAGCATCAATTCTTTTGTCATTACAAATGTTCCTACAACAACATCTACAACATTCTTGGTGAAATTGACTCAAGATGGGACTGGTGGAAGAACAGTTACTTTTACATTCCAGGGAGCAAATCTTTATTGGGCAGGTGGAGTTGTACCAACAATGACATCAACTTCAGGAAAAACTGATTTGTACTCATTTACAACATTGGATGGAACTAATTATTATGGTATTACAGGAGGTCAAAATTTCTAATCATGGCACTTCTTTTTAACAAACGTGTCAAAGGTCTTCAGGAGGTTTCTCCACCAATTCTGAGATTCACTCAGATTATCGCAGACTCTTTCGTAGATTACGGGGGATCAATTACTTTATCTTCAGCAGCTGTTGCTAGAAATCAGTCAACAAATGCAATCGCCCCAGGAGTAGTTTCTTTTCAATGGTATAAGAATGGGTCAATAATGGCAGGAGAAACTAGCAGCAATTTAAATTTAACAAACCAAACAATAACAAATAATACTTATTATTGTATTGCTACTTATACTCCTACAGCAACCTCAGCTCCAGCAATTAATCCAAGAATTACTTCCTCTACAGCGATTGTTAAAATAAGAAATTATGTTATTTTTACAAGACAACCATCATCAGAGACTGTCGTTATAAACGATACTGCAACTTTTGGTGCAAGTGCTGTTGTTGGTGGATTTAAAAATATGAGTGGATTTGATGACTCTCCAGGAGCTCCTGGATATTTTGGTCTACTAGATTATAATTCAGCAATTTCTCAGGGATTTAATGATGAAGATATTCGTTATTATTTGGAAAACGTCTATTCAGGATCTATTGGACCTGAGATGATTGCAAAATTGGATGATATTAATTTTGGAAATTCAAGAAATAAAAACTTACAATATCAGTGGTTTGTTGATGGGGTTATTCAAAAAACAACGTTAGGACCAGTTTCAGCAAGTGCTCCCGGATTTAATCCATCTGCACATTCTTCATATTTGTCATTAGAAATAAGCAATCCATCATCGCCACTCTATCTAACCGGACTTTCAACAGTAAATTATGGAATTTACTTGGATCTAACAGATTATCCAACCGGAAGTAAAATTAAAATTGAATTTAATGTTACACAAAATTCTCAAATTGTGCATCGAATTCGAATACCAGATTTGGAAACGGTAAACAATCGGATCAATGCATCATTTTTAACTGATGGATATATTCGTGAAACACTTCCAGGCACTTCGACTGCTTGGGGAACACATTATCTTTTATTGGAAGGTGGAAGACTTTATGGTCCAATTACATCAGACACTTACGGATCAGGATTTCTTGCTGTTGCCTCAGAAATTAATCAAGGATCTAATCAAACATTAATCATTTATGATGGTGGAGGTGGCCCATTTGATGACATGATTTTAAATATTAATGCTGGATTTTTTAAAAGCTATATTGTTTCTGGTACTCAGCAAAGAATTACTTTAAATGGAGTTACATATACAGCAAAAACACCACCAAGAGTCAAATATTTTTCTACCTATACCACATCTTCAAGCACAACTAAAAATTCTTCTGTAGTCTGCAAAGTTGTGCAAATTAATACATCGGGAATTCAGGCTGGTCTTCCACAAGATTCCAATATTTCAACTTGGTCTGTAACAAATTATGCATGTTTAAATCCAGATGATTCTAGAAAACCTGGAGCGAGAATTAATGTTGTGACTAATTCTGGTCTTAAACCATCTTTAGAATCAACGTGGTATGGTGTTTGGGAAATCGGCACAAATACTGATACATGTGGAATAGAGTTTAATATTGAAATTAAAGACATAGTGCCAAGAGCAAGTTTTTCTGAAACATGGGAGCCATTTTCTGTTGAATTTGAATTAAATATTGGCAGCGGCGATACGTATCGAGTTTATAAAGTTTTAGATTGGAATGGCAGAGGAACAAACGCAAATTCAAATGATCGAAAAACTTTAGATTTTAATACAAATAATGTTGACGGCAATACAAATGTTTGGTATGGTGATAATGGGATAGAGTTGTTTAGAAGAACAAACGATTCTTCAACAAAATGGTCATCATCTCATAGTGGATTTGGTCTATATTGGAATCCTTCTTGGGGCACTGCAAAAATTTATATCCGCGTTGGAAGAGCAAAAAGAAAACGAGATGGAGCTACAATTAATTGGTTTCCAGAAGTTCTTACTACAAGAAGAGATAACCTCTTATCTTATGGCAGAAGATTTGATGAATATAAAGAACCTTATTAATAAATAGTAATAATTCAAATTACAGGGGGAGAGTGAACCTTGGCAGCAATTAATAAGAATTTTGTAATTAAAAATGGCATAGAAGTTGCAAACAATTTAATCTATGCCGAATCCAATACGCATCCTAAAGTTGGAATTGGCACCACAATTCCTGGATATACATTAGACGTAAGAGGTGGAATTGGTGCTACCAATATTTCTGTTGGCCAAACAATCAGTGCAAATAGTGGTATATTTACTGCAATTTCATTTGGAAATGCTTCAATCAATAATTTAAATGTTAGTGGAATTGTAACGACAAATAGTTTAAATATTCTTGGTATTGCAACTGCTGTTGGATTTTCTGCAACGGTTGGAATTGCCACAGTATTTTCTTCAAGATGGTCTACTGTTGGAGCATCTGTAACATTTTTTAGTGGAATTGGCACCAATTTAAATATTTCTGGTCTTGGAACTATTACAACTTTAACTTCCACTGACATCTCCGCAGTTGCATCTAGATCAACTTGGGGACAGGTTGGATTAGGATTGACATTTTTTAGTGGAATTGGCACCAATTTAAATATTTCTGG
>Ga0214917_10007535_pt1 | contig 10974 bp, 8 predicted proteins | sample LL_1208_BB_MetaG_FD_177983 | JGI IMG/M metagenome (GOLD analysis project Ga0214917, IMG submission 177983) | Freshwater microbial communities from Lake Lanier, Atlanta, Georgia, United States - LL_1208_BB | ecosystem: Environmental > Aquatic > Freshwater > Lake | place: USA: Georgia | collected...
CAACAAGCCGACCTGTCGACAGACCCAATGTAGTGCAGACCTTTGACCTGAGAACCCCTCGTTTGCTGGGGTTTCTCACTTTCAAAGTGCCCAGTAGCGAAAGTCCGGCTAGTTCCGTCTCCGCCCTCCTGCCCGACCGAGTTCGACCGTCATGAATCTGACTTTCCCCCCTGCACTCCTAGTCTCCTTGCTCCTGGCCTGCCTAGGCTCCGGATGTGCCGCCCGCGTGGCGGTGTCTGCTTCGCCATCCGGTGCTCCGTCTGAAGCTTCACCCATGCCCGTCAAGGTGGTGATCGTGACCTTGTTCGAGCCGGGCGAAGACACCGGTGATCGCCCCGGGGAATACCAGTTCTGGGTCGAGCGTGAGCATTTGAACCGCAAGCTGGAGGTCCCGGGAACCTACCGGCCCCTGCGCTACCGCGACGATGGGGTGCTGGCCGTGTGCACCGGGGGCGGCATCGCCCGAACCGCAGCCGTCATCGCGGCCTTGGCACGAGATCCGCGGTTCGACTTCCGCAAGGCCTACTGGATCACCGCGGGCATCGCCGGCATCGATCCAGCCGACGGGACCTTGGGCAGCGCTGCCTGGGCGGAGTACATCATTGATGGCGATTTGGCCCATGAAATTGACCCGCGCGAAATGCCGGCTGACTGGTCCACCGGGTATGTGCCGCTCAGCCAGTCCAAGCCGTATGAGCAGCCCAAGAAAAACCGTTTGGGCGACGTAGTGTTCCGACTCAATCCCGGCCTGGTCGATTGGGCCTATCGCCTGACCCGGGATACGCCGCTCATGGAGACGGAGATCATGATCCAGAACCGCAACCGCTACACGCAGCACCCCAAGGCGCGTCAGTCGCCCTCCGTCATGAAGGGTGACAATCTGGCCGCCTCGACCTTTTGGCATGGCCGGTTGATGAATCAGTGGGCCAATGACTGGACCCGCTATTGGACCGACGGCCAGGGCAACTACGTCACCACCGCCATGGAAGACAGCGGCACCTTGCAGGCCCTGACCTTCTTGGGTCAGGCCGGCTGGGTGGACACCAATCGGGTCCTGGTGCTGCGCACGGCCAGCAATTTCGACATGCAGCCGCCCGGAAAGACCGCCGCCGAAAACCTCGTCGAAGAAAATAGCGGCAAGTTCTCGGCGTACATCCCCAGCTTGGAGGCTGCTTACGGTGTCGGTAGCCGGGTGCTGCACGAACTCGTGAGCCACTGGCCGCGTTATGCCGACAAGGTTCCCCAATCTGCTGCGCCATGAAGTCCTTCCTGAAATCGCCGGTGTTGTGGGTCTCTGACGCCCGCCGGTGTGCCATTTTCCTGGGCCTCTGCTTCGCCGGTTTTCTTTCGGTCCGGGCCGAGGGGTTTGCCACGCGCTTCGAAGAACTCAAGCGGTCGCTGCCCAAGCCCGAGCTGTACCGATTGCTCTACGCCATGCCCAAAGGCGGCGACTTGCACCACCACGCCGGGGGTTGCTGGCGCATGGAGGACTTGTATTCGGTGGCCACGAACCGATCCATCGTGGGCACCAATCGGTTCTACACCCGAATCCGCGCGGGGAGCTGCAACACCGACACCAATGAATGGACCCGCTTCGCCACCATTTCGGCTTTCCAGTGGAGCGCGATGGACGAGTGCCGCCGCTCGGAGTTCGCGGCCCTGGATTCCTTGTCGCCGGCTCAGGCCCGTGACTGGATGAACTCGCTGCGCTTGGATGCGCCGGGCGAAGGCCGTGACGAGTTCTTCGAGCGGATTTGGCCGCGACTCGGGGCCGTGGGGCGCGACGCGAACATTGCCGCCGAGATGATGGTGCGTACGCTGCAACGCTACGGGGCCGAGGGGGTTCGCTACATCGAGGCTCAGACCATTCCCGACCTCTACGTGGCTGCCGATGGCTCGATGCTCGATCCAGAGGAGGGTCAACGCATCCTCCAGCGCCGGTTGTCTCAACCCGATGCCCGAGCTTCCGGGGTCACGTTGCGCCTGCAATTCGTGGTGCTCCGATTCACCCCCAATGCCGTGCAGCGGGTGAAGCAGGCTTATGACTGGGTCTCTCGCCATCGGGACACTTGGGTGGGCATCAATATGGCCGGTCGCGAGGACAACGACAAAGGCCACCCGCGCCGCTTCCTGGAGGTGTATCGCAAGATGCGCCGTCAGCACTCGGGCATCGGCCTGTCGATCCACGCGGGCGAGGTGGATGAACCCAATGCCCACATGCGCGACACACTCATGCTCGGCGCTACCCGACTGGGCCATGGCAACAACGTGCTCACCGACGACGATCTCGTTTTGCACCTGCGGCACGGCGTGGCTTTCGTGGAGATCAACCTCGTGAGCAACCTGCTCCTGGAATACGTGGGCGACTATTCCCAGCATCACTTCGCGGAGATGCTTCGCTTGGGTGTGCCCTGTGGGCTGTCGACCGATGATTCCGGGATGTGGGATTCTGGGATGACCGACGAGTACCTGACGGCCGTGAGCGAGTTCAATCTGACGTGGGACGAATTGGTCCGCTGCGGACGCAACTCGCTGCAATGGTCCTTCTTGGAGGAGCCGGCCAAGGCGCGTCTTCTGGCCGAATACGACCGGGACATCCGCGCCTTCGAACAGCGTTTTGGTGGCGACGATGTGCCTTCGAAGCTTCAGGCCGTGAAGCCGGTCGCCTATGGGTTTGCCCGTCGGCGCTGGGGAATCGCCTATTGAGCTGCCGGTTTCCGGTGCGCGGCCGGTGAGGCGATCCAGCCACCCACCTTGTCGGCCCACCGCTTGCCGTGCTCGCGAAGCCCGGGTCCGCTGAAGTGCACACCCTTGCCGCCGGAGTCCCGGAGGGCTCCCTTCAGCGCATCGGAGTCAGGGCCTTCGAGGGCGATGTGATCCCGCCACAACGAAGCCTGGGCGGCCCGGATGTCCGCTGAGGCCTCGTCGCCGGGCACATGGTAGCTGACTTGCGCCACAAACCACGGCGGCTCCCAGCCAATGCGTCGTCGGGACTCTCGGATCACGGTCGTCAGGTATTCCCGGTAGCGGGCACCCGCGAGGGTCCGAGAGGCATCCGCTTGGTTGGCATCACTCTCACCCTGATGCCACAGGACCGCACGGAATTCACCCGGACCGAAGGCAGTCATGCGGCCCACCAGACCTTCGAAGGCAGCGCCATCGCTTTCCCATTCACCGGAGTCGAGTTTGCGTACCCGGTGGGTCAGGGTCGGCGGATTGGGGAAGCGGGAACCCTTCGGCAGCCACTCGCGGACGCTGGTCGCCCCGATGCCGCAGGCGACGAGGCCGACCGGAACGCCCAACCGCTTGGACAGCGCGTCGCCAAAAGGGGGCAGGAAGCTGCCGCCGCCGCCGCTGGCACCGGGTTGCGGGTCCAGCGCCGGACGCCAGCGCGTGCCGTCGAAGGTGGTCACCAGACCCGACTGGGGCTTCTGGAGTTCCTCACCATGGTTCGCCGAATTGGATTGCCCGGTCACCACGAACACCTCGCCGATGCCCAGGTGCTCAATGTGCGTCTGAGCCACCACGGAGTTACCCTTCCGCTGGCGCACTTCGAGTCGGAACCATCCGCCCGCGGGCATTTCCAATGAGCACCGGAACTGCCCCTTCGAGGTGGGGGCATCCAAGCGGATCCAAGGACTGGGACGGCCTTCGGCCACGAACCGGGTCTCCAGGCAAATCGCTCCATCGGCCAGCGAACCATCGGTCCCGATCAAAGGGACCGTACCGCGGTTCATGGTCTGTCGTTGAACGACCTGATAATCGAGGGGTGACGACAATTGCAGTTCGGCCGCCGCCAGTCCCAACGACAGGCTCCACACGCAGGCAGTCAGGCTTTTCCAAGGGGACATCGTCGATGCATGATGGAAGCACCGGCCACTAGCTGGCCAGTGGGAACGTTTGAATCCATCGTCCGGAGAGAAATAGCGTGTCCGTCATAGCCCGGTAACAAGGCCGTGGCAGTGATTCCTCAGTCGAATGAAGAACGGGTGTGGCCATCGTCTGATTTTCGGATGGATCCTGCTTGGGTGGGCAGTTGTTTGCTCGCTCCAGGCTGGGCCGCCGCTGCCGATGCAACTGTCTCTGGAAGAGGGTGCGTGGCGGGAAGAGGTGCTGGGCCATTACAACGGCGCCATCCGCATCCACGAGCAATTGCTCGAACAACCCGATGTTCCGGACCGGATCCGGGTGGAAGCGATGCACCGTCTGGGCATTTGCTACACGATGAAGGGCAACCTGATTCCGGCGGTGAATCTCTTTCTCAAGTTGCTGCGGGAGTTTCCGGACACCGAGCCCTTTTCCCAGAAAGCCTCCCACAACCTCCTGCTCTTGTCGCCGGAGTCGAATCCCTCCGACCGAAGCTGGTTTCAGGATGAGCGCCTGTTCTTGGGTGACCTGGCGCTGGTGCTCGATGGGGCTCTGGCGCATTCGGAGATCTCCAGCGCAACTGAGGTCGTCCGTGAAATGCTGGGAGCCTTGCGCATGATGCGCCGACAGCTCTCGGGCCAAGACTTGCAATCGGTCGATCGCACGCTTCAGGCGATGGAGTCGCTTGAGGCGTCCTTGGTGAGTTCCAGAACCTCGGGAATCCGCAACGGTTGGATGCAAAGCTCGGGCCGGTCTTGGATGCTCGACCGGGCTTCGCTCTTCGCCCCGGATGACGCCAATGCCGCTGTGGCCGAGTGCCGTGATCGGCTTGCCAAAGCCTTGGTTGCGCAAGATGCGGCGGAAATCCGCAGCCAGGCTGGTCGAGCCGCCCGATGGGCCGATCCGGTCGTTCGAACAGGTCGAGACTCACTCACTGCAGGCTACTTGAAACTGGTTCAGGAATCGACGGCAGCCGTGGCATTGAGGGCGTCGGATGGGCGTTTTCGAGAGGCTCGTTCAATTTGGCTTCAGTCGTCCCGAACGCTCAATCGAGCCTTTGGTGCCTTCACCTTGCATGTGCCTGGGTTGGCCGATTTTCCGGAAGAAATTCAGCCCGAACTAGTGGCGATTCTCACCGGGGTCAATGACGCCCTTCAAGCCATCGAATCGACGGAGGTCTCGGGTGATCCGAAAGCCTTGGTTTCGACGGCCATCGGACGCATTCGCGAGATCGAAAGTCGATTGCGCAAACCCGTGGATCCAAAATCTTCGAGCCCCAAAACATCGGGCCAAAACGACTTGGGTACCCAGCGACTCCTACGCTGGGCGGAAGATTGGGCCGCCGTCCAAACCACTCTGGGTGCGGGAGATTTCCTGAGGGCGCGCCAGTTGCTCAAGCCCTACGAATTGTGAACACCCGTCCGCTGAAATCCTGACCTCGTGTTGCGCCGATTGTTTCCATCCGCCTTCGGTCTCCGCCTCAAGCCCCGCGGCGAACTGTTCGTTTCGTTGATGGCCATCGGGTTGGCTGTCGCCCTTCCGGCGGTGGCCTGGATCTGGACCACGGTCCGTACCCTCGATCGAGACCGTCGGGATTGGACTCAAGAATTGCAGGCCTTACACCAGTTCCGGCTTGAGGAAGCCATCCGAACGCTCAACGCCGAATTGAAGGCCCGTGCGGCCCGTGCTGGTAACCCGACTCCGTCCCGGGCTTCAGAAGCGGGGGTGTTGTTTCGGGATCTCCTCGGTGATGTCGGGGCCGGGCCTCCCCGAGAGGGGGTTCCAGACGGTTTGTTGGTCTTGGCCGCTGACGGGACCCCGTTGTATCCCGCGCCCGCCGTCGGAGTGATGGATCCGCCGGAGGCCGACGTCCGGGGAGAGGCCTTGGTGGGTGCATTCCACCAACGCCTCCTCACGCAGTCGATGGGCGATGCTTACCTGGGGTTGGTGGCCCAACTGGTCGAACAGAAACTCGAAGGAAGCCGATCTCCTTCCGGTCGCTTGTATCTTCCCTCCCTCGAGTTGGCGGCACTTCAGCAACTCTCGCGGGAGGATGCGCGCTTTGAGCCCACGCTCGAGTCGCTGATTGGTCGAGTCACCCGACACACGGCCCCTCTCATGCCCGCCAGTCAGCGATTGTTCCTGTGGCGCGAAATCCAACGCCTCGGGGCCCGCGCCACCTTGCCTACCGAATTGGCTGAGGTGCTCGGATTGGCGGTTGTTCAGGAATGGGTAGGCAGGCCCGTTCGAGACCAGCCCACTGCGAAGACGGTGCATCTTTCTGGCGACGGTCCTGGCCAAGAGGTTTGGCTCTTGCCCGCACCCGGTGGCGGTGTGATCTGGTTGTACCGATTGGAGCGCCTCCATCGAGAATTGGAGACCCTGGTGAATCGTTCCCTCGGGCCGCAAGGATACCGGGCGCAATTGGTGCCCCAGGGCGGTTCGGTTTCCGGAGTGGGGAATATTCAAGCGTCCATGGGCGTGGCCTTACCCGGTTGGGCGTTGCGGCTCGACACCTCGGTGGCGACGGCCGAACTGGCTGGATCGGCCCGTAGGCAAGCCGCACTCCAAATGGCCTCGGTGGCCAGCGCGGTGTTCCTGGGAGCGGTCCTGACCTTCCTGGCGGTGCGCCGTTTCCTCCAACGTGTCCGCCTGACAGAGGTTCGCCATGACTTCCTGACCACCGTCTCCCACGAACTTCGCACCCCCATGACATCCATCCGGATGCTCATCGATACGCTGGTGGCCGACCCGAAGCCGCAACCCGATCGAACCCGGGCCTATTTGGAGGTCGTTTCCCGGGAGACGCTTCGGCTGGGGCGCTTGGTTGATGACTACCTCACCTTCGCCCGACTGGAACGCGGTGGGATGAACTATGATTTCCAACCCACGGCTCCGGAAACCGTGGTCGAGGCTGCGGTGCGCAGTGTCGAGTCACGATTCGCGGTTCCGGGCTGCGACTTCCGCACCGAGGTCGCTCGTCAGCTACCCCTGATCCGGGCCGATGCCCCGTCGCTCACCACCGCTGTGTTGAACCTACTGGAAAACGCCCACAAATACACCGGTGCCGACAAGCGCATCCTGCTCGCCGTTTCCCAATGCGGCTCCACGGTCTGCTTTGCGGTCACTGACAATGGCCGGGGCTTCGACCCTCGGCAGCGGTCCCGCATCTTTGAGAAATTCTACCGCGCTGAAGGGTCTGGGAGTCCTGTCACCGGTGCCGGTTTGGGTCTCCATATCGTGAAGTCCATCGTCGAGGCGCACGGCGGCCAGGTGGAGGTGGAGACGACGCCGGGCGAGGGCAGCCGCTTCGCCATCCATGTTCCGGCCACCTCCGATGAATCCGATGAATCCATTGACTCCGAGCGTTCCAATGAAACCTGAACTCATCCTGGTGATCGAGGACGACGCTGCGATCCTCTTCGGCCTGCGCGACAATCTTCAACGCGCGGGCTATGGGGTGCGCTCGGCGGGCGATGGTCATCAGGGTTTAGAATTGGCGCGAACCGTGCGGCCCGACCTGGTGCTGCTAGACTTGATGCTGCCGGGTTTGTCGGGTCATGAGGTTTGTCGCCGGATCCGTGCCGACGGGCTCGAGATGCCGGTGGTCATGCTCACGGCTTTGGGCGAAGAAGCCCAAGTGGTCCGGGGCCTGAATCTCGGGGCCGACGACTACGTCACCAAGCCCTTCGGAATCGGTGAATTGATGGCTCGGATCGCCGCCTTGTTGCGCCGTCACCGTCGGGTCACCCCTGATGTCGTTTGCATCGGTTCGCTGGAGGTGGATCGCGGAGCTCGGCGGGTGAGCCGGGAGGGTGTGGAGATCGAATTGACCCCCAAGGAATACGGATTGCTCGAGTTCTTCACCCGCAAGTCCGGCCGGGCGCTCACGCGCGAGCAAATTCTCGATGCCGTTTGGGGAGACTCGGCGGCCGTCACCGACCGCAGCGTCGATCGCGCCGTCACCACGTTGCGTTCCAAGATCGAAGAAAATCCCAACCGCCCGACCCTCATCCAGACCGTGCCTCAGGTGGGATATCGTTTTGAGGGCTGACGTTTCGAAATCCGATGGTTTGAAGGCGAACGCTTCGAAAGTTAAAGACCCGGTCCGATGAAACTTTTGGGACGTCATCAGGCGGTAACAGCGGGATCCGATGCTGGGAGCGTTATGAAACTCCAAGGTCTCGTTCAAAGACTCCTCACTTCCACACCCCGCCTCCACCTCCGCCTCCGCCTGACTATCCTCGGGTTGGCCTTCATGGCGGGCAACGCAACTCCGGTCGGTGGCCGCCTCGTGGCTGCTTCTTCAACGACCCCGCCACTGCCGAAAGTCGTCGGTGGCCACCAGGCGCCTCAAGGTGCGTATCCCTGGATGACCGCGCTGGTCATGCGAGGGCAAACCCCGGTCAACGGGCAATTCTGCGGCGGTGCGCTCATTCATCCCCAGTGGGTGTTGTCGGCGGCACATTGTGTCGAGGGCATGTCGGCCTCCTCGCTCGATGTGCTGGTGGGCGGCTACGACTTACGGTCATCCACCGATGGTACCCGGGTCTCGGTTTCTCAGATTGTCATCCACCCCCGCTTCAGCACGGTGAAGGGCGCCTTGGTCAACGACTTTGCCTTGCTCAAGCTCTCACAACCGCTCACCGGAGTGCCGGTGCTGTCGCTGGTGGACGCCACCAGCCAAGTTGCACCCGGAACCCCAGTGAAGGGCATGGGCTGGGGCACCACCTCGGAGGCCGGCCGGCAGTCGCCGATCTTGCTGGAGGTCGACATGAACCTCGTCAGCCTGACCGAAGCTTCCGAGGTTTACCCCGGGTTGTCGGAAGCCCACCTGGCGGCCGGCGTTCCGGGTGGCGGCCGAGACACCTGCCAAGGCGACAGCGGTGGGCCGCTGGTGGTCTCCGATGGTCGGGGCGGTTGGCGACACGCCGGCACGGTGAGTTTTGGAGACGGTTGTGGTCGGGATGGCACTCCGGGCATTTACGGCAACACGATCAATTACCGGTCGTGGATCTTGCAGCAAATCGGCACCTCGGTCTCGGTGGTGACCACGGATGATCATGGCAACAGCGCTGTCACGGCCACAGCGGTGGCGTGGAATGTGCCCACGCGCGGCATTTTGGAAACCACCACCGATCAAGACTGGTTTCGACTCGAAGCGAGCGGTTCCGGCACGGTGAATCTGAGCAGTTCAGGCACCAACGATGTTCAAGGCACCTTGGTCAACACCTCAGGAAAAATCCTCGCCCAAGACAACAACGGCGCCGGGGCTTCGAATTTCCTCATCCTGACGAATGTCGCCGCGGGTACCTACTACCTGAAGGTGTCGGGCGCGGGTTTATCGAAGGGCGCCTACACGGTCCTTGCCAAATGGACAGCCGCACCGGTGGTGACTGGAGCTCCGGAGATCGGGTTGGTGGGGTTGGATTCAACACCCATCACCGACGGGGCATTGATAGCCAAAACCACGGATGGCACGGACTTCGGGGAGGTCGATCTGAGTAATGGCTCCCGCTCAACCTCCTTTTCTGTTCGCAACACCGGCAAGGCGACGCTCACCCTAGGGACTGTGCGGCTCAGCGGCTCGGGCGCTGCTCAATTCCGGGTCACCACCCAGGTGCCCTCCACGGTGGCTGCAGGTCGTTCGGCTGCATTTCAGATCACTTACGATCCGACGACCGTAGGGCGCCACCAGGCCTCGGTCAGCCTCTCCAACAATGATGCCGACGAGTCTCCGTATGACTTCGTCATCGTCGGCATCGGAACCTCCCCCTCCGATGACGTGGGGAACACCCCGGCGACGGCCACGCGCGTGGCGGTACCTTCGACCACCCCGGCCCGACTCGACGTCGCTCAGGATCAAGACGTCTTCCGATTCGTTTTAACCCAAGCCGGCACCGTATCGCTGACCAGCACGGGATCGCTGAATACCCGGGGAACCTTGTGGGATGCCGTTGGCCAGACGGTGGCCGAGGACGACGACCTGGGTGTCGGCTCCAACTTCCGAATCCGCCGCAAATTGTCGGCGGGGACCTACTACCTCGGTGTTCGAGGCTCCTCCGGCACCGAGACGGGCGCTTACGGACTCCAGATCACCCAGTCATTCTGAGTGTCACGCCGACCGCTGAGCTGCGAACACCATGAGCTCCACCAAAACTATTCTTATTCTGCTAGGTCTCATCGCGGGACTGAACTTCGGGTTGCGCTATGGTTGGGGTCCCCTGGCTGGGTCCGATCATTCGGATCCGAGGGAGGGGTCTGAATGGGTCGATGAGGTGAGTTCGGAGGGTGCAATCGCAAGCGATCCCTTCGATTCGGCCACCGCATCGGCTCCTGCAACTCAGGGGTCCGATGCGCATGGCCGGAGCCACATCTTCCGCCGGAGGTCCGTTCCGATTTCTGGGCCTCCGCCCGCCGGGTTAGTGATGGATCTGGAATTGCAGGATTTGCCATCTCTGGTTCAGGGCCTCGAAACGGCTTCCACGCCCGAGGAACAAGGCCAGTGGGCCGACCGCATCGCCGCCTCGGGCGGACAGGCCGCCGTTGACGCCCTGATCCAAGCCGTCACTCGAGCCAGTCTCAACCGGAGATCTCCTGAAGAAACCGAGGTTCTCCGGGAGGCCTTCAAGGGATTCTCCACCGAAGACGACATGGCGGCTCTGGCGATGAGCCTTGGGCAAATCCAAGACGTCGATCTCATCGAGGCGGTGGTGGAGACCCTCGCCCGCGGGGCCCGTTCTTCCACGGTTGGGCAATTGGTCCAGCTTCACGACGAGGCATCCACGCCCCCGTCGACCCGGGCCGTGCTGGGCTGGGCCATTGAGCGCATCCGAAATCCGGAGGCCTCGGAAGCCCTGGCTCGGTTAGTGCTCACTGCGGAATGGCCAGAGTTGGCTCATGCCGGAATCATTGCGCTATCGTCGCTATCGTCGCTCCCATCGCAGGCGACCGGCGAGCCTGCCCCCCTTTAGCGGGTGGATTGGCCCGAATTCAATTCAGCCTCCGTCAATACGATGCGGCGCACCACCGTTCGCTCGTCGCTCGTATAAAGGACGTGGATTTTTCCATCGCGAGTCTGGAGGGCGGTGGGATAGCCGAAGTCGC
>Ga0214917_10007537_pt1 | contig 10972 bp, 14 predicted proteins | sample LL_1208_BB_MetaG_FD_177983 | JGI IMG/M metagenome (GOLD analysis project Ga0214917, IMG submission 177983) | Freshwater microbial communities from Lake Lanier, Atlanta, Georgia, United States - LL_1208_BB | ecosystem: Environmental > Aquatic > Freshwater > Lake | place: USA: Georgia | collected...
CATGCTGGTCTCACCCAAGCCCAAGAAAGAGAAGTCGCGCGACCTCAAGCGGCTCGAAGACGAACTGTCGGACTTGCTGACCGCGGAAGTGGAAGTTCGTGTTAAAAAACGTGTCAAGCGCCACGGCCGCGTCGAAGAGTTGGGTGAAATCGCGATCCAGTTCGGCTCGCTCGACGAACTCAACGGGCTGCTCGACCGGCTGCGCCCCGAAAACTGACACTCACCAAGGGACCATTCAGATGAAACGCCTCCACACCTTGCTCGCAGCCGGCGCGATCGCGCTTGCTGCGCCCGCATTCGCCCAGAACCTCGGCCAGGGCTCGGGCCCGGTCACCGGCAGCGCTGGTCCGCAGGGCTCGCAGGGCGCCAACACCCAGCTCGAAAAATGCGGCAAGCCGCTGGGCACGCTCGCGGTCAACGAGCCGCAGGATGCCGTGTCGGCAGCGCTGCGCGGCTACGGCCTGACCTCGCCCACCGGCCTGATCCGGCTGATCATCCAGCAGTCGGGCTGCTTCACCGTGGTCGAGCGCGGCCGCGCGATGCAAAACCTGATGCAGGAGCGCGCGCTGGCCGAAAGCGGCCAGTTGCAGGCGGGCTCCAACATCGGACGCGGCCAGCTGGTCGTCGCCGACTTCGTGCTCACCCCCGACGTCGTCTTCAGCAACAACAACGCTGGCGGCGTCGGTGCGGCCATCGGCGGCCTGTTCGGCCCGCTTGGCGCCGCCATTGGCGGCAGCATGCGCTTCAAGCAGGCACAGACCTCGATGCTGGTGGCCGATGCGCGCTCGGGCATTCAAGTGGCCGCAGCCTCGGGCTCGTCGCAGAAGACCGACTTTGCGATCGGCGGCGTACTCGGCGGACTCGGTGGCGGGCTCGGCCTCGGCGCCTACGAAAACACCGCCGAAGGCAAGGTGGTGTCGGCCTCGTTCCTGGACAACTGGAACCAGATCGTGCGTGCAATCCGCGACAACCCGTCGTTGGTACAGACTCAGTCGGCCGCCAGCCAGGCCAACGCCGCGGCGAGCCTGCAAGCCAATGCCGCCGGCGCGGGCGACGTGATGGTTCCGCGCATCGCGGGCGTGCGCGTACTCAAGGCGCCCAAGGACGACGGCGCGCTGCTGGTGCAACTTGGCCGCACCGACGAAGTGATCTTCGACGGCAAGGAAGAAAACGGCTACCTCAAGGTGACCACCAGCAACGGCGACGGCTGGGTCAAGAAGACACTGATGAAGAAGCCCTGAACCGTCAAAGCGCGAAGATCTTGCCGGGGTTCATGATGTTCTTCGGGTCGAGCGCGCGCTTGATGGTGCGCATCATGTCCACCGCGCCCGCGCCGGCCTCGGTGACAAGAAAGTCCATCTTGTGCAGGCCGATGCCGTGCTCGCCGGTGCAGGTGCCCTCCAACCTCAGCGCACGCGCCACCAGCTTGTTGTTGAGCGCTTCGGCGGTCTCGCGCTCTTCGGGCTTGGTCGGGTCGATCAGGTAACCGAAGTGGAAGTTGCCGTCGCCCACATGGCCGACCAGAAAGTACGGAATGCCGCTGGCGTCGACCTCGGCCACCGAATCGAGCAGGCAGTCGGCCAGCCGTGAAATCGGCACGCAGGTATCGGTGCTGATCGCGCGGCAGCCCGGTCGGCTCTGGATCGCCGCAAAGTAGGCGTTGTGCCGCGCGGTCCACAGGCGGGTGCGCTCCTCGGGCGTGGTGGCCCATTCGAAGTCCTTGCCGCCGAATTCGCGCGCCATCTCCTGCACCGTCTCGGCCTGCTCCTTCACGCCTGCGGGCGAGCCGTGGAACTCCATCAGCAGCATCGGCTCTTCGCGCAGGCCGAGCTTGCTGTGCGCATTGACCATGCGCACCGTGTTGTGGTCGATCAGTTCCACGCGCGCGATCGGCACGCCGAGCTGGATCGTCTGGATCACCGTGCGCACCGCGGCCTCGATGCTCGGAAACGAGCAGATCGCCGCCGAAATCGCCTCGGGGATCGGGTAGAGCTTGAGCGTGACCTCGGTGATCACACCCAGCGTGCCTTCGCTTCCCACCATCAGCCGCGTGAGGTCGTAGCCCGCGCTCGATTTCTTGGCGCGCGTGCCAGTGCGCAGCACCTCGCCGGCCGCCGTCACCACCTCAAGGCCCAGCACGTTTTCGCGCATGGTGCCGTAGCGCACCGCGTTCGTGCCGCTGGCGCGCGTGGCGCTCATGCCGCCAATCGTTGCGTCGGCGCCCGGGTCGATCGGGAAGAACAAGCCCGTGCTCTTGATCTCTTCATTGAGCTGCTTGCGCGTCACGCCCGCCTGCACCGTGACGGTCAGGTCTTCGGCATTGATCGACAGCACCTTGTTCATGCGCCCCAGATCGATGCTGATGCCGCCCTGCACCGCGAGCAAATGCCCTTCGAGCGAGGAGCCGACGCCGAACGGAATGATCGGCGTTTCGTACTGCGCCGCGAGTTTGACCACATCGGCCACGTCCTGTGTGCACTCGGCAAACACCACCGCAGCGGGCGGCGGCACCTGGAACGACGACTCGTCGCGGCCGTGCTGTTCGCGCACCGCCATCGCGGTCGAGCAGTTGGCGCCAAAACGCGCCTTGAGCGCATCGATCAGCGCGGGCGGCACCGGGCGCTGGGCGACCTCGGGCACGAGATGGGTCAGGTCGGTGGGAGCATTCATGCGCGACTCCTTGAGGCAGTGCGGTCATTGTACGAAGCACCCCGGCCCCGGCGCGTCAACCACGGCACAATGCTGTCTTCTCCGGCACAGGCCGGCCGCTTTATCAGCCATGGGCAACCGACTTACCCAAATTGCCACCCGCACCGGAGACGCCGGCACCACCGGCCTGGGCGACAACAGCCGCGTGTCCAAGAACAGCTTGCGCGTGCACGCCATGGGCGACGTCGATGAACTGAACTCCAGCATCGGCGTGCTGCTGTGCGAAGAAATGCCGGCCGATGTGCGCGACCTGCTGGTGGAGATCCAGCACCAGCTGTTCAACCTCGGCGGTGAGCTCTCCATCCCCGGCTTCGAGCTGCTCAAGCCCGAGGCGGTGATCGCGCTCGACGAAGCGCTTGAGCGCTACAACGAACAGCTGCCCAAGCTCAAGGAATTCATCCTGCCCGCGGGCAGCCGTGCGGCCGCGCTGGCCCATGTGTGCCGCACGGTCGCGCGCCGTGCCGAGCGCGCGGTGGTGGCGCTGGGCAACGAAGAGGCCATCAAGGAAGCGCCGCGCCAGTACCTCAACCGCCTGAGCGACCTGATGTTCGTGCTCGCGCGCGTGCTCAACCGCATGAACGGCGGCGACGACGTGTACTGGAAGAGCGAACGACTGCAGCGCGCTGGCGCATAAGCTGACTTAAAGCGGCTTTATTCGGCGCATCGGCTGCAGGTGCGCTCCGAATAATCGCCTCACATGAACGGACCGCCTGTCGCGGCCCGATGCGAGGAATTGCCGCCATGTCCGCACCCGCTCCCGCCCCGGCCGCCGAGGGCGACGCGCCCCCCAAGAAGAGCAAGCTCAAGCTGATCCTGATCGGCGTGCTGGTGCTCGTGCTGGCTGGCGGTGGCGGTGGCGCCTTCCTGCTGATGTCCAAGAAGAAGGCCAAGGCCGATGACGAGCACGCCGAAGAGGCGGCGCCGCAGCAGATTTCGGTGCCCAAGGTGCCGCCCACCTTCCTTGCGCTCGAAAGCGTCGTCGTCAACCTGGCCGATGCGGGCGGCGAGCGCATGATCCAGCTGGGCATCACGCTGCAGATTTCTGATGCCAAGGTGGCCGACCAGGTCAAGGTCTACATGCCGCGCATCCGCAACGACGTGATCCGGCTCGTCTCGCAGCGCACCACGGTCGACCTGCTGCACCCCGAGGGCAAGGAAAAGCTCTCGGCCGCGATCCTGCGCGCGGTCGGCGAGCCGCTGGGCCTGGTCAACGACGACGAGGACACCGAAGAGGAAGACGACAGCCCCAAGAACAAGAAGAAAAAGAAGAAGGCCGCCAAGGCGCCGAGCCCGATCCAGGCGGTGCTGTTCTCCAGCTTCATCATCCAGTAAGGCGCGGCAGGCGCACCAGCGATGAGCGAAACATTCCTGACGCAAGCCGAAGTCGACGCGCTGATCGAAGGCGTGACCGGCGAGAGCCAGAAGGTCGAGCGCGAGGCCATCGGCACGCAGGGCACGCGCCAGTACGACCTCTCGAGCCAGGAGCGCATCGTTCGCGGGCGCATGCCCACCATGGAGGTGGTCAACGAACGCTTTGCACGCAACCTGCGCATCGGCCTGTTCAACCTGTTGCGCCGCACCCCCGAGGTGTCGGTGGGCACGGTGTCAGTGCAGAAGTACAGCGCCTTCCTGCGCGAGCTCGTGGTGCCGACCAACTTCAACATCTGCGCGGTGCGGCCGCTGCGCGGGCAGGGGCTGATCGTGTGCGAGCCCGGGCTGATCTTCGGCTGCATCGACACGCTGTTCGGCGGCAACGGCAAGCGTCACCTGCGCATCGAAGGCCGCGACTTCTCGGCCACCGAGCAGCGCGTGATCACGCGGCTGGTATCGGTCATCTGCGAGGAATACCACAAGGCCTGGAAAGGCATCTACCCGATCGCGCTCGACTACCAGCGCTCGGAGATGCAGCCGCAGTTCGCCACCATCGCCACGCCCGGCGAGATCGTCGTCTCGACCTCGTTCAACCTCGAGATCGGCGACGTCACCGGCACGATCCACTTCTGCATTCCCTACGCAACGCTCGAGCCGATCCGCGACGTGCTGTTTTCGTCGACCCAGGGCGACGCGATCGAAGTCGACCGCCGCTGGGTGTCGGTGCTCACGCGCGAGATCCAGGCCGCCGAAGTCAATCTGGTGGTCGACCTCGCCCATGCCGAAGCCACGGTGAGCGAACTGCTGGCGATGCAGCCGGGCGACTTCATCGAGCTCGACCGGCCGCGCAGCGTGACCGCGCACATCGACGGCGTGCCGATCTTCGAATGCCAGTACGGCACACACAACGCCAAATATGCGATTCGGGTCGACCGCTGCCTGCGCGGCGGCGAGACCGGATGGCTGGGAGATTCGAATGTCCAATGAAGAAGAGGCCATGACACAGGGCGGCGACACCGCAGGCGCCAGCGGCATGAGCGACGCCGAGCTCGACTGGGCCCAGGCGCTCGAGGAGCAAAGCCGTGTCGAGGCTGCGGTGGCGCCTGAGCAGGGCGGCCCGCTGGGGCAGGACAACGCCGAGGCGCATGCGGCGATCGGCCAGATCCAGCAGGACATCACACGCGTGCTCGACATCCCGGTGCAGCTGTCGGTTGAGCTCGGCCGCACGCGCGTGCCGATCAAGTACATCCTGCAGCTCGCGCAGGGCAGCGTGGTCGAACTCGACGCGCTTGCCGGCGAGCCGATGGACGTGCTGGTCAATGGCTACCTGATCGCGCAGGGCGAGGTGGTGGTGGTCAACGACAAGTTCGGCATCCGCCTGACCGATGTGGTCACACCGTCGGAGCGGCTGCGCCGCGCCAGTCGCCCCTGATGCCATGGATTCGCCGTTCACCGCCAGCCTGCCGCTGATCCTGCTGCTCGCCGCCATCGTGGCCGCGCCGTTTGCCGCGCGCTGGTACGCCCAGCGCCGCACGGGGCTCGGCCACCTCGGGCCGTTGCGCGAAATGCGCGTCATCAGCGCCACCGCGATCGGCCCGCATCAGCGCGTGCTGACGATCGAGGCCGGCCCGGCCGACGACCGCGTCTGGCTGGTGCTCGGCGTCACCAGCGCGCAGATCACCGCGCTGCATTGCGCCCCGGCACCGCTGTCGCCCCCGACCCCGCCCGGCACCGAAGCGGCATCGCCGGGCGCCGCGCGCAATCCCTGAGACGATGAACGCCAACATGGCCGACCCGGCGGCTCGCCCGCGTGCACACCATCGCCGGCCCTGCGGCACGCACAACCTGCGTGGCGTGCACGGCGCACTGCTGCTCGCCGCGGCATTGTTCGCATCCGACGCGCTGGCGCAACCCGGCGCCGGGCCATCGCTGCCACTCGTCATCGGGCAGGGCGCGGGCGGCTCCAGCTATTCGGTGCCGGTGCAGACCCTGCTGTTCTTCACCGCGCTGTCCTTCCTGCCAGCCATCGTGCTGATGATGACCGCCTTCACACGCATCGTGATCGTGCTGTCGCTGCTGCGCCAGGCACTGGGCACGCAGTCGACACCGCCCAACCAGGTGGTGATCGGGCTCTCGCTGTTCCTCAGCCTGTTCGTCATGGGCCCCACGCTGGACCGCGTGCACGACGAGGCGTGGCAGCCCTACAGCCGCAATGCGATCAACTTCGAGCAGGCGGTCGACCGCGCACAGGCCCCCATGCGCGAGTTCATGCTCAAGCAGACGCGCCAGGGCGATCTCGCGCTGTTTGCGCGGCTGGCCAAGCTGCCCCCCGACACGCGCGCCGAAACCACGCCGATGCGGGTGCTGATTCCGGCCTTCGTCACCAGCGAGCTCAAGTCGGCGTTCCAGATCGGCTTCGTGATCTTCATTCCGTTTCTCGTCATCGACCTCGTGGTGGCGAGCGTGCTGATGTCGCTGGGCATGATGATGCTGTCGCCGGTGCTGGTGGCGCTGCCGATCAAGCTGATGCTGTTCGTGCTGGCCGACGGCTGGGGCCTGCTCATGGGCTCGCTGGCCGCGAGCTTCGTCAACTAGCCGCGCCATGGATTCGCAGCACGTGCTCACCATCGCGCAGCAGGCCATGGCCCTGCTGATGATGATCTGCACCCCGCTGCTTGGTGTGGTGCTGGTGGTGGGCCTGATCATCAGCGTGGTGCAGGCCATCACCCAGATCCACGAATCGACGCTGGCTTTCCTGCCCAAGCTGATCGCCGCGATCGTGGTGCTGGTGATTGCCGGGCCGTGGATGATCGGCATGCTGGTCGACTACCTGCGCCGCACGCTGCAATCCATCCCGTCGATGGTGCAGTAGGCGCCGCGTCATGCTCACCTTCTCCGAGGCGCAGCTCATGGCCTGGCTGTCGCCGGTGTTCTGGCCGTTCGTGCGCGTGCTCGCAGTGTTCACCGCCGCGCCGGTACTCTCCAGCCGCGCCACGCCGGTTCGCACCCGCATCGGCCTGTCGCTGCTGATTGCGCTGGCCATCCAGCCCGCGCTGCCAGCCGCGGCGGTGGTGCCGCTCAACAGTCCGCTGGCTGCCAGCGTGCTCGTGCAGCAGATCCTGATCGGCCTGGCCATCGGTTTCGCGGTGCGGCTGGTGTTCGCCGCGTTTGAGCTCGCCGGCGAAATCGCCGGCTTGCAGATGGGCCTGAACTTCGCGGGCTTCTTCGACCCGGTGAGCAACAGCCAGGCCAGCGCCACCTCGCGCTTGTTCTCCAACCTCGCGGCGCTCTTGTTCGTGGTCCTCAACGGTCACTTCCTGATTGCCGCAGCGCTGGTGCGCAGCTTCGATCGTTTTCCGGCCGACGGCCAGACGCTGGCCACGCTCATGCAACTGCCGCTGCACCGCTTGGGCGCCGAGGTGTTTGCCTATGCGCTGTGGATCTCGCTGCCGGTGATCGGCATGCTGATGGTCATCAACCTCGCGCTTGGTTTTTTGTCGCGCGTGGCGCCACAGATCAACGCGTTTGCGTTTGCGTTCCCGATGACGCTGATGGCCGGGCTGATTGGCATCACGCTCACGCTGCCGATGCTCGACGAGCCGTTTATGCGACTCACCGCGCTGATGCTCGACGCCGTGGTGGGCCGCTGAGAGCCGGCCCGCCAGCCGCACTCAGACCAGCTTGTTGCGGATCGCGTAGACGGTGAGTTCGGCGTTGGTCTTGAGACTCAGCTTCTCGAGCACGCGCGCGCGGTAGACGCTCACCGTCTTGGGGCTCAGCGTGAGCTCGGCCGCAATGTCGCTGAGCCGCTTGCCCGAGGCGATCTTGATCAGCGTCTGCATCTCGCGCTCCGACAGGCTTTGCAGCGGATCCTCGCTCTCGGGCGCCGACAGGCTTTCGGCCAGCAACTGCGAGACCTCGGCCGTCAGGTAGCGCCGCCCCTGCGCCACGGTGCGCACCGCGTCCACAAGTTGCGACGGGTCGCCCGCCTTGTTGAGATAGCCATGGGCACCGGCGCGCAGGCAGCGCACCGCGTATTGGTCGGCGTCGTACATCGACACCACCAGCACGCGGGTGGGGCTTTGCTGTTCGCGCAGCGACTCCAGCACCTCCAGTCCGCCGCGCCCGGGCAGGTTGAGGTCGAGCACCAGCACATCGCAGGGATGGCGGCGCAGCGCGTCGCGCACTTCGCTGTAGCTGCCGGCCTCGCTCACCACCTTGATGTCCACCGCCTCGGCCAGCGTGTCGCGGATGCCGCGGCGCACCACCGCGTGGTCGTCGCAAAGAATGACTTGGATCACTGGATGACTTCTCCGGCGTCCGCAGGCGCGGCGGCCTGCAGGGGGATCGAGAGTATCACCGAAGTACCGCCGCCCGCGCTGCTGGTGAGCTCCAGCCAGCCGCCCACCTTGCGCGCGCGCTCGCGCAGGCCGCGCACGCCGAACGAGTCGATCTTTTGCAGCGCGCCGTCGCCGAGGCCGCAGCCGTCGTCGGTCACCTCGAGCATCAGCGTGCCGGCCGCCAGCGACAGTTCCACCCGCACATGGCGGGCCTGCGCATGCTTGGACACATTGGTCAGCGCCTCCTGCGTGGTGCGGTACACCGTTTGCAGCACATCGCCCGACAACAGGTCAGCGGGCACCGGGTCGCACTGCAGCGCGGTCTGGATGCCGGTGCGACGCTGAAAGTTCGCCAGCAGCCATTCGACGCCGGCCACCACACCCTGGTCGAGCACGGCGGGCCGCAGGTTCTTCATGATGCGCTGGCTCGCACCCAGCGCGTGCTGCACCATGTCGAGCGCGCTCTCAAGGTGGGTGCGGGTGGCCGCATCAAGCGGCTGCCGCGCAATCCACGACAGGTCGAGCTTGACCGCCGCGAGCGCGCCGCCGATGTCGTCGTGAATCTCGCGCGCAATCGATGCGCGCTCCTCGTCGATGGTTTCGTGCAGATGCTCGGTCAGGTCTTCGAGCCGCTGCCGCGATGCGTCGCGCTCGGCGCTGGCCAGCAGCTCCGAGCGCCGCGCCGTGTGCACCTCGAGCGAACGCTGCAGCACATAGTCGAGCCGGTGCAGGTTGTCCTTGAGCACATAGTCGGCCATGCCCAGCCGGATCGCATCGACCGCTGCGGCTTCGCCGATCGCACCCGACAGGATCACGAACGGCGGCTGGCGCGAGCAGGTCTGCATGGTGTGCCAGGCGTCGACCGCGGTGAAATCGTTGACCCGGTAGTCGGCCAGCACCACGTCGACCCGGCGGGCCTGCAGCGCCGCGCGCAGCGCCTCCAGCGTTTCGACCCGCTGCAGCACATAGTCGACCGATGCCCCGCGCAACGCATAGCGCACCAGCTCGTGATCGAGCCGCGAATCTTCGAGGTGGAGGATTTCCACCGTGCGCGGCGAGGCCTTGGACAGCATCGGAATCTTCCCGGACAACAAATCGGCGGCGGGACGCGCGGGGGCCCTCAAGCGCGGCCGGCAATCACCGATACCAGAAACAACGGACGCCCATTCTAAAGAGCGGGCGCAGCCTCCCATGACCGCGCACACCCCTACCGACCCGCCCGCCGAACCGACGCTTGCGATGCCGGTGCTGCTGGTCGCCGAGCTGCAGGACAGCCTGCTGGCGGCCATGCACGACCTGCACCGGCTCGAAGGCCTGGTGCACCATGCCACCGACAGCCTGCTCGCGCGGTTCAACACCGCGCACGGGGCGCTGGCGCGCATCGGCAGCACATCGCCCGAGGCCGGCGAGGTCGGTGAAGCGCTGAAAAGCGCCGTCACCGAGCTCCAATTCGAAGACATGGCCACCCAGCTCATCGGCCACACCGCGCGGGTGCTGCAAGGCTGCGCGCAGCGGCTGGCCGCGCAGGCCATGGATCCCGACGACGACGACGGCCAGGCGGTGCCCGCCGAGCTGCCCACCCGCCCCAATCCGGTCACCCAAAGCGAAATGCAGGCGGGTTCGGTCGAGTTGTTCTAAACCTAAAGCGGCCCGCGCGCTTGCCGATCTAGAGCGGCATCAGGCCTGCCGCCGGAGTTCCATCCATGCACTCAATCCTCGCCGTAGACGACTCCGCCTCCATGCGCAAGATGGTGACCTTCACCCTCACCGGCGCGGGGTTCCATGTGGTCGAGGCGGTCGACGGCCAGGACGCGCTGGAGAAGGCGCGCTCGCACAGCATTTCGCTGGTGCTCACCGACCAGAACATGCCGCGCATGGACGGCCTCACGCTGACCCGCAACCTGCGCGGCGACCCGCGCTTCTCCAACGTGCCAATCCTGATCCTCACCACCGAGTCGAGCGAGCAGATGAAGATGGCCGGGCGCGAAGCCGGCGCCACCGGCTGGCTGGTCAAACCCTTCGACCCCGCGCGCCTCATCGAGGTGATCCGCAAGGTCATCCACTGAACCCGAAAGCCCGGCGCGAACCATCATGGCGGAGGCCCTCAGCGAACGCGACAGCTCGGTCGGCATGGACCTGAGCCAGTTCTACGGCATCTTCTTCGAGGAGGCCGGCGAGAACGCGTCGCAAATGGAAGCGATGCTGCTCGAGCTCGACCTCGCCACCGCGAGCGACGAGGCCCTCAACGGCATCTTCCGCTGCGCGCACTCGATCAAGGGCGGCGCCGCTACCTTCGGCTTTGCCGACGTGGCCGAACTCACCCACCAGATGGAGTCGCTGCTCGACAAGCTGCGCCGCCACGAACTCAAGCCCACCGACGTGATGGTCGACGTGCTGCTGCAGGCCACCGATGCCATGCGCGCGCTGCTGGCCTGCCATCAGGGCACCGAAACCGAAGCCCCCGACACCCGCGATCTGGTGGCACGCATCCGTGCGCTGGCCCAGGGCGAGCTGGTGCTATCCGCGTCCTCACCCGCCTCCGCGCCCGACCC